>Ga0080064_1007422_pt1 | contig 11084 bp, 9 predicted proteins | sample Subgrocontami54m_FD_69260 | JGI IMG/M metagenome (GOLD analysis project Ga0080064, IMG submission 69260) | Subsurface groundwater microbial communities from S. Glens Falls, New York, USA - GMW46 contaminated, 5.4 m (SPADES assembly) (version 2) ... | reverse complement strand
GCGAGACCAGCGGCAGGAACTGGGCCAGATCGGGCGGCGGCATCTTGAACTGCGGCTCGGCGGCGGCAGCCGGGGCAACGGAGAGAAGCAGAAACGCGGCCGAGAGAAGCGCGCGGGTCATCGCTTCTTGCCCGTCTTGGGCGCCGGCTTCTTGGGCGCCGGCTTGAGGTAAGTCGCGATCGCCGCGCGGCGCGTCTTGGCCCAGTCGGCCAGTGTTTTGTCCGGGCTCCTTTCGGCGACGTCTTCGTAGTACTTGGCGGCCTGCGCCCACTGCTTCTGGTTTTCGTGGGCGAGCCCGCTGCCGGCCAGCGCGCGAAAGTGCAGCGGCGGCTCGAGCCCGGGCGTGTCCGCCGCGGCCTGGAAGGCCGGGAGCGCCAGGGCGGGGTGCCGGAGCTTCATCTCGCTCTCGCCGACGACCAGAAGCGCCTCGCCCCGGACCGCATCTTCGGCGCTCTTGGCGGCGGCACGCCCGAGCGTCGAGGCGTCTTCGAAGTTTTTCTTGCTGAACGCCGCCTGCGCCAGCTCCAGCGAGGCGCGGGCGGCCAGGGGGTGACCCGAGAACTCCTTCTGGAGCCGCCCCCACACGGTTTCGGCATCGCGCGGTCGGTCGAGGGCCACCGCGATGACGCCCGCCTCGGACAGGCCTTCGGGCGTCGGCGGCTTGTCGGCGATCAACAGCTCGTACTCCTCCGCGAGCTCCTTCTTCATGCCCCACCTGATCATTGCGTCGAGCGCCAGGCGACGCGCGGAGGGCACCAGCTCGTTCCGCGGGTAGGCCCGAGCGAAAGCCCGGAGTTGGGCCACACCCTCGGCCGTGTGCCCCGCTTCCAGCCGGGCGCGCGCCAGGTAATAGCGCGCCTCCGGCACCGACCGGTGCTCAGGGTACTTGGCCGGGAACCGCTCGAGCACGGCCACAGCCTCATCGGGGTGCTTTGTCTCGATGAGGGCGCGAGCGAGCTCGATCGAGGCCGAGGGCACCCCCGCGTGATCGGGGAATTCCTTGACGAGGCGTCTGAACTCGATCACGGCCGCATCGCGGCGCTTGAGCTCGAGGTCGGTCCAGCCTATCGAGTAGAGGGCGTCGGCGAGGAACGGCGACGAGGGCTTGGCCGAGATGACGCGGGCATAGGCCGCGCGCGCGTCGGTGAAGCGCTTCAGCCGGTAGAGCGTCTCGGCCTCCCAGAAGCGCGCCTCCTGGGGCTTGCCGGGAACGGGAGAGAACCCTTCCGTCTTTTGTAAGGCATCGAGCGCGGCGTCGAGTAACCCCTGGGCGAGCCGAGCCTTGCCCAGGAGGAGCGTCGCCTCGCCCGCCCGCTTGTCGCCGGGGAAGCCCTCGATGAAGCGCTCGAGCATGCGGCTGGAGAAAGCGTAGAGCCCGTCTTCGTAGGACTTCTCGCCGACCAGCATGAGGCGGTCGGCCACCTCGATCGCCTGCGCGGGTCCGGCGGAGGCGGTGACGAGTCCCGCGAGCAGCAAGCCGGAGAACGCGCGGAGATGCGCCATACAGATACCGTCAGGCTATCACAGCCCCCCGGCAGGGCCTACTCGGTGAAGGAGTCTCTGCGGTTCAGACACTGCCAGCCGCCCTGAGGCCCCCCGGCGCCCGCCACCGCCACCGCTGAAGCTGCATCGGGGCGCACAAAGCGGAACCGATACGCGATGCGGGCGGTCCGACGAGACTACGAAGCCGGCACGCGTTCAGCGCACCGCGCGTCAACGGTGAAAGCGGCCCGGCCGGGACGACGGCGCGCCGGCCTCTGGCCGAGAGCCGGCGAAAGGTCGGCGTCGGGGTCGATGGGGCCTTGACGTCCGAATCAGCATCACGGGGCCCGCGCCGGCCGCAACTCCGTGACGAGCTCGCGGCGGAGCCGGCGGGTCTTCTCGAGGATCTTGTGGCGCGCCGCGTCGGAGAGGGTGAGCAGCAGTTCCGTGTACTCCAGCGGCGTCAGGGTGGCGAACCGGGTGTCGCAGTAGATGAGGATGACCGCCGCGGAGCTGAAGAGGCGCTCGAGCTGCCGCGGCCGGGAGCGGCGCGGGAGTTCGGGCCGGTCGGCCGTGACCTCCGTGCGCAGGAACAGTTGCAAGAGGTTGAAGGCCAACAGCACGAACACGAGCTGGTTCAGGACCAAGGAGAACGCGCGCGAGGTGAAGCGCGCGAGGTCCCAGAAGCACTTCAACTGCCGGTGCCCTTCTTCGATCTCGGTGCGCAGGGCGTACTCGTCGCGCCGCGCCGCGGCGCCCGCGTCCGCCGCCAGTGGCTTGGTATCGACCAGCATCCACACGTCTTCGTGCCCATCGGCATAGACGTCGCGATTGACGATCACAGCGAGCGGGAGGGGGCAACTGCTCCAACTCCGGAAGCCGTCCAGCCCCGCCACCTCGGTCCGCACGCGGGTCTCGGCGGGCGGGGGCGGGGGCCGCTCGTGCTTCGCGGCCGCCACCGTCTGCTGGCGCGCGCGCTCCCGCGTGCGGACGCGGGCCGGCGCCTGCGGCAGTCGCGGCGCGTCGACGGGCTCACGGGTGGGGGCCGTGTACTCCCGAAAGCGGAGCTCCGGCAGGAGACCCAGCGCATCCTGGTAGACGTCCATGTTCTTGCGCAGCGGGATGAGGATGTCGATGCCGTGGGTGCGCTTGCACCGGGCGATCTTCCCGCCGTCGAGAAACCCGCGGTCGAGGAGCAGGCGCTTGATGACGTCGGCCCCGACGTCGGCGACAAACTGGTCCACCAAGTCGTACAGGATCGGGCACTCATTCTCGTTGCCGGGCACCAGCCGCATCGCCACCCGCAGGCAGAAGCGGCGCTGGCGGTCGGTATGGAGGAGGGACACGAGCTTGTAGCAGCGCCGGAACGCACATTTCGCCGCCGCCGCGGGGGCCATCCGGGCGAGCGCGTCGGCCTCGACGGGATGCCCGTGCGCGTCAAAGAGCAAGCGGACCGCGCGCTCGTACTTGGCATTGTCGGGGACGAAGACGTAGCTGGCGTCGCCGATGAAGAGGCCCTCGCGGTCGAAGGCGTGGTGCTGCTTGAGCAAGCGCGGCACGTCGCGATTGAACCACCGCGTCAGCAACTCGGCGTCGGTGTCCTTGGCGAACTTGCGCAGGAAGTCCTGATCGCAGGGCGTCTGGCGCTGGTAGTCGTTCTTCGCGTTGAACCCCGCGCAGCTCAGGGTGACGTCTCCCGTGTCGGGATGCGTCGCCTTGTGGGCGACCGTCGGGCCGAAGACGTTCAGCATGCCCCCGCAGCGGACGACGTACGGGTAGGCGTGAAAACTGTGCACGCCGTGCAGGCGCATGGAGAGATTGCTGGCGAGATAGAACCAGGTGGGCACCTCTTCCTTCTTGCGCGGCGAGGGATACGTGCGGGCCAGCGCGTCGAGGTACCCCCGGGCGTGGATGAAGCGGAAGAAGTCGGCCTCGACGACCTCGTTGGCGGCGTCGAGGTAATCGAAGTCGCCCTCGCGGAAGCGCTGCAGGACGAACCCGTGGTCGTGCTCGTAGCAGACGATCTCCAGGTCAGCGTTCCTTTCGGCGGGCCGCGTCGAGTTGGTCGATGACCGCGACCATCTGGCGGTGCACCTTCACCAGGCGCGCGCGGGCCCGGCGGAAGCGCTGGTACCGCGCGGTGCGGACGCGCAGGTCGGCGATCTGGTCGGGGGGGAGCGCGCGCAGGCGCGTCCGCCCCTCCTCGCTGACGCTGAGAACCGTGACGGCGTGCCGCTGGCCTTCCGTCGCACAGCAGCACGACGGCTTGCCGCACTTGCGGCGGAGTTCGTAGACGGTACCGCGCGCCAGGGGGTCGCGGCCGAGAAAGACCTCCAGGAGCCGGGTGGCCTCGCCCCGCAGCCGGGTGAGGGACTGGCGCAGGCGACTGAGGCGTTCGAGGGCGCGCGTCATCTGTATGCCTTCATTATATATAGCATACAGAATCCGGAATCGCCGCCAAGAAACATCGACCCGGAGTCGAAGGCGCCCGGAGGGCTGAACAGGTGCCGGCCAAGCCGGGCCAAAACCCGCCCAGGATGGAGGCCTACTCGATGTCTCTACGGGTTACGCGTAGTGTCTGAACCGCAGAGGAGTCTCGCGGCTGCGCCGGCACGGCCTCTGCTGGTGGTTATTCAGTCGCGGCGATGCGGTCGGCCCAGTACAATCGATTCCGGAGATCACATCATGGACACCAACGAACGCCTGCTACGCTCGGCCGAAGATCTCCTCCAGGACCGCGACGACCCTCGCGCGGCGCAGGCGCTCGTCGAAGCCCACGCGGCCGACATCGCCCACGTGCTCCAGCAGCTGTCGCTCGACGACCGCGCGACGATCTTCCGCTCGCTCCGGCAGGACCAGGCCGGCGACGTCCTGTCCGAGCTCGACGACGCCACGCTGCTCGAGCTCGTGCGCTCCCTGGACGACGTCGAGGTGTCGATGATCCTCGACCGGATGCCGGCGGAGCACGCGGCCGACGTCGTGGACGAGCTCTCGAGCGAGCATGCGGAAAAGATCCTGGACCTCATGGAAGAGGAGAAGTCGGAAGAGATCCAGGAGATCCTCGAGTATCCCGAAGACTCGGCGGGGCGCCTCATGTCCCAGGACGTCGTGGCGATCCGCGAGACGTCGACCGTCGAGGAGGCCATCCAGCACATCAGGAAGACCGTCACCGAGGAGCGCCCGTTCGGCGTGTACGCGGTGGACGATCACCAGCATCTCATCGGGCGGGTGCCGCTGCGGCGCCTCCTTCTCGCCGATCCGCGGAGCCTCATCCTCGGCATCCTCGACGCAGAGGAGGTCGTGAGCGTCAACGCGACGATGGACAAGGAAGAGGTCGCGCGGGTCGTCGTGAAGTACGACCTCGTGACCGTGCCGGTCGTGGACGACCAGAACCGGCTGGTGGGCACCATCACCGTGGACGACGTCATGGACGTGGTCCAGGAGGAAGCATCGGAAGACATCTTCCGCATGGCCGGCTCGGATGCCGCCGAGCTCGAGCGCCGCTCCCCGCGCCAGGTCGCCATGCTGCGCCTGCCCTGGGTGCTGCTGACGCTGCTGATCGAGATGCTCGCGGGCGTGGTCATCCACTACTTCGACCAGACCCTCGGCAAGGTCATCCTCCTGGCTTCCTTCATGCCGGTGATCCAGGCGATCTCCGGCAACACGGGCCTCCAGTCGGTGACGATGGTCGTGCGGGGTCTGGCGACCGGACAGGTCCAGCTCAGCCGCTGGTGGGAGCCGCTCTGGCGGCAGATCCAGACGTCCGCCATCCTCGGGGCCGTCTGCGCCGTGGTGGTCGGCTCGATCGGGCTCTTGTGGCACTCCTTCGCCTTCGGATTCGTGGTCGCCACCTCCATGTTTGTCTCGGTCAATCTCTCGGGCTGCGCGGGGACAGCGATCCCGATGCTGTCCAAGCGGCTCGGCTTCGACCCCGCCCTCACGGCCGGCCCGTTCGAGACCGCCTTCCAGGACGTTCTTGGCGTCACGATCTTCCTCTCTCTCGCGACGGCTCTCCTCGCCTGGCTCGTCTAGCCGGGCCGCCGATAAGGGCCCATCTGCTTCGTTGGCGCCCTCGGCTGCGGGCTCAACGTACAGGAGTACGCCTCGCCCGCAGCCTTCGGGCGCCGCCTCGCAGCTGGACCCTTCTCGCCGGCCTGGGGGCGTGGGTGTTTTCGGGCCCCCAAACAATCTCGCGGGGACTTGCTTTGGGCTGGTTAATAGTGTATGAATGAACTAACACACTATTACGGAGGCTGCGAAACGGGCTGGAGGCCCGAAAGGAGGACGGACGTGATCAACTATTACCTGGCTGAGCAGATTGCGAAGGACCGGCTGGATGAGGCGCGGGCCATAGCGGCCCAGGCGAGACTGATGGGCTCCACGCGCCCGACCCCTGATCCCCTCCGGGTGGCCCTGGGGCTGGCGCTGATCCGACTGGGCCGCGCCCTGGCGGGGCAGGCCGTGAAGAGCGCCACCGGGCCGCGACGCGCCACGGCCTAGCCCCACCCTATGGCGCGTGAGTCGTCACGCATAGCGCCACCCTCGGGGCTCCGGGTCAACCGCAAGAGCGCCGTGCCCGTGCACGTGCAGCTCATGACCCAGATCCGCCACTTGATCTCCACGGGCGCGCTCAAGCCGGGGATGCAGCTGCCCACGGTCCGGCAGCTGGCGGGCTTCCTCCGCATCAATCCCAACACGGTCGCCCGCGCCTTCGCCGACCTCGAGCGCGACGGCTATGTCGAGGGGCAGCAGGGACGGGGCACCTTCGTGGCCGACCGCCCCACGCGGGAAGGGCGCGCGGCGCGCAGCCTCGAACGCCTGGTCGGCGAGAGCCTCGAGCGCGTGCGGCGGCTCGGCTTCACACAGGACGAATTCCTGGCCGCGCTGGCATCGAGCGCGCCGGCGGGCCGAGCGGGCAAGGTAGCGCGCCGCCGCGCCATCCTGGTCGAGTGCAACGATGCGGAGCTGGCGCGCTACCGAGACGAGCTCGAGGCGGAGCTGCCGCTGCACGTGGACCGGATGCTGGTGGACGAGTTCGAGGCGAAAGCCGCCCGTGATCCCGGCTTCCTCAAGGGGTACCGGGCCGTGATCACGACCTTCTTTCACATCCACGAGATCAAGCGCGTCATGCCGCCGGACGGTCCGCCCACCGTGGCCCTGCTGGCCGAGGCAAGCATCAAGACGCTGCTGCGCCTGACCGAGCTGCCCGAGGGCTCGACCGTGGGAGTGGTCTGCACGACGGCGGCGGGCGGCCAGAACCTCCTGCGCTCCGTCCAGTCGGCGGGGCTCATGCACGTCACACTGGTGCTCGCCTCCACGGACGACACCTGGTCGCTGGACCGCATGCTGGAGCGCACGCGCACCGTCGTCTGCTCCGAGCAGGCCGCGGCCCGCATCCGGGAGAGCCTGCCCAAGGATGTCGAGTTGATCGTGGCCGACCGCTCGCTGGACCGCGGCGGCATCGAGCTCCTGCGCGATCTCGTCTACCAGCCAGACCGCGGGCAGCCAGACCGCGGGCAGCCAGACCGCGGGCAGCCAGACCGCGGGCAGCCCGACCGCGGGCAGCCCGACCGCGGGCAGCCCGACGGCGGGGCCGCGCACGGCGGCTGAGGCGGTGACGCTGAGCCCGCCCGTGTGCATCTTCGACCTCGACCACACCCTCGTCAGCTCGCCGCTCGATCTCAAGGCGGTGGGGCGCGAGATGGAAGCCTTCGTGCGCGAGCGGGGCCTGCCCCTGCCCCGGCGCGAGCTGCGCTGGTCGGGAACCGAGCTGTTCGCGTTCGTGCGGGCCGAGGCGCCCGCCCTTGAAGAAGAGATTCTCAAGATTCCCCAACGCCACGAGCGGCGCGCCATGGAGCAGGCGGTGCTCGAGCCCTTCGCCGACGAGGCGCTCCGCGCCATGAAGCACCTGGGCTTCGCCACCGCGATCTGGACCAACAACGACCGCGTGGTCGCCGACTTCGTCCTCGCGCGCTTCGACTTGCTGCCTCACCTGGACCTGGTCGTGACCCGCGACGACGTCACCGCGCTCAAGCCGGATCCCGACGGCCTCCGCGTGGTCCGCCTACGCTGGCCCGCGGCGCCCCACATCGTGATGGTGGGCGACGCCTGGGTGGACGGGCTCGCCGCCCAGGCCGGCGGCATTCCCTTCATCGCCTACCGCGCGGACGCAGCCGAGCTGGAGCGCCGCGGCGTCAGCGCCACGGCCCGCATCACCTCGCTCCTCGATCTCCCCGCCGCACTTGCCTAGCAGGCTGCCGATAAGGGGCCATCTGCTTCGTTGGCGCCCTCGACCGGGCGCTCAACGTACACGGAGTACGCCTCGCGCCCGGTCTTCGGGCGCCGCCTCGCATCTGACCCCTTCTCGCCAGCCTGCGGCATCTGGCCCACGACTGCTCAGTAAGGCTGCGGGGCGTATAATCCCGCCGTGGATCTCTTCGATCCCCCTCCGTCCGCGACGCCCGCCCCTCCCGGCCCCCTCGCGGATCGCGTCCGGCCGCGCACGCTCGACGAGGTCGTGGGCCAGCAGCACCTGATCGGCCCGGGCAAGGTCCTCCGCCGCGCACTCGAAGCGGAGCAGCTTCACTCGATGATCCTCTGGGGCCCGCCGGGCACCGGCAAGACGACGCTTGCCTCGCTCATGGCGCACGTCGCGGGTGCGCGCTTCGTGCTCTTCTCGGCGGTGCTGGCGGGCGTCAAGGAGATCCGTCAGGTCGTGGCCGAGGCCGAGGCGGACCGGGCGCGCGGCGGCAGGCGCACCATCCTCTTCGTGGACGAGATCCACCGCTTCAACAAGAGCCAGCAGGACGCCTTCCTGCCTCACGTCGAGAAGGGCACGCTCATCCTCATCGGCGCCACCACGGAGAACCCGTCCTTCGAAGTCAACGCCGCGCTCCTCTCACGCTGCCGTGTCTACGTGCTCCAGCAGCTGTCGGAGGAGGATATCGTGGCCATCCTCGAGCGCGCGCTGCGCGATCCCGAGCGCGGGCTCGGCGGGACGGGCGCAGCCGCCGAGACCGACGCGCTCCAGCTGATCGCGCGCCTCTCGGACGGCGACGCGCGAGGCGCGCTGAACATCCTCGAGCTGACGGTGACGCTCCACGCGGGCGCGGTGACGGAAGGCGCGATACGCGATGCTGTCCAGAAGAAGGCGCTCCTCTACGACAAGTCCGGTGAGGAGCACTACAACCTGATCTCGGCCCTCCACAAGTCGCTGCGCGACTCCGACCCCGACGGCGCGCTCTACTGGCTCGCGCGCATGCTGGAGGCCGGGGAGGACGCGCTCTACGTCGCGCGGCGCCTCGTGCGGTTCGCCTCCGAGGACGTGGGCAACGCTGACCCGCAAGCCCTCCGCCTCACGCTCGACGCCAAGGAGGCCTATCACTTCCTCGGCTCGCCCGAGGGCGACCTCGCGCTGGCGCAGGCCGCCTGCTACCTGGCGCTCGCGCCCAAGTCGAACGCCGTCTACACCGCGTGGAACCAGGTCCGCCAGGACATCCAGGACAAGCCGGCCGAGCCCGTGCCGCTTCACCTCCGCAACGCCCCGACCGGGCTCATGGCGAACCAGGGATACGGCAAGGGCTACCAGTACGCTCACGACGCGGCGGAGGCGCGCGTGAGCCAGGAGCACCTACCCGCGTCGCTGAGCGGCCGCGTCTACTACCGGCCCGTGGACCGCGGGCTCGAGAAGGAGCTGTCGGCGCGCCTCGAGGCGTGGAGGAAGTGGCGGGAGCAGCAGGGCAAGCGGTGAGCGCCCGCGCGTGGCTTGCCGCCGTCTGCGCCTCAGAGCTCGGGACACTGCTGGTCTTCTCCAACTTCTCGGCGCTCCTACCCATCCTCCAGAAGGACTGGGGGCTCAGCAACAGCGAGGCAGGGCTGATCGTCTCCTTCTACCAGTTCGGCTATATCGGCGCGGTCATGATCCTCGCGACCCTGACCGACTACATGCCGCCGCGCCGCATCTATCTCTGGAGCGCGTTCTGGACGGCCGCGGCCAGCCTCGCTTTCGCGTTCTGGGCGCAGGGGTTCCTCTCGGCCATCCTCCTGCGCGGCGCCGTCGGGCTCGGGCTCGCCGGCACGTACATGCCTGGCATGCGCATGGTCGCCGAGCGCTTCGCTGAAGGCCGGCGAGGCTTCGCCATGGGCTGCTATATCGGCAGCTTCACCCTTGGCACATCGGTGTCGCTCCTGCTGACGGGCTGGGCCAATGGGCAGTGGGGCTGGCGCTGGGCCTTCGCGCTGACGGCGGCGGGGCCGCTTCTGGCCGGCGTCATCGGCTGGCTCGTCCTGCCCCGTGGAATGGCGGCTGCGCCCACGCCCGTCCCTGAGGCCACGGGCATCAGGAAGCAGCGCCTGGGCCCGGTGCTCAAGAATCGCCCCGCCATGCGGCTCATCACGGCCTACGGCGCGCACACCTTCGAGCTCATGGGCATGCGCGGCTGGATCGTCCCCTTCTTCACCGCGAGCCTCGTCGCCTCGGGAGCGGCCCTGGCCGAGGCCAACCAGCGGGCCGCGCTCGCGGCCTCGGCCGTGCTGGCCATCGGCGCCCTGCCCCATCCCTTCACGGGCCTGGTCTCCGATCGCTTCGGCCGCGCGCGGCCGATCAGCATTCTCATGCTGCTCTCGGCGGCCTGCTCGTTCGCGATCGGCTGGGGCCTCGCCTGGCCCTTCCCCGCCCTCGTCGCGCTCGGGCTCCTCTACGGCGTGCTCATCACCTCCGAGTCGGCCATCGTCTCGACGGGCATCGCCGATGCGGCCGAGTCCACCTATCTCGGGCGAACCATGGCGCTCCAGTCCACGGTGGGCTTCACGGCCGGCGCGCTGTCACCATGGGCCGTGGGACTCGTGCTCGACTGGGCGCCGCGCTGGGGCGCCTCGGCAGAGTCCAAGTGGACCTGGGGCTTCGGGCTCCTCGGTGCCGTGGCGCTCCTGGGACCGCTCACAGTGCGCTTCAAGGACTTCACCCGCGCAGGGCGCCGATAAGGGCCCATCTACTTCGTTGGCGCCCTCGGCTGCGGGCTCAACGTACAGGGAGTACGCCTCGCCCGCAGCCTTCGGGCGCCGCCTCGTAGCTGGACCCTTCTCGACGCCCTGCGCCTTCGGGCGTCGCCTTGCATCTGGACCCTTCTCGCCGGCCTGCGACTGGTGGGCGCCGCCTTGCATCTGGACCCTTCTTGACAGCCTGCGGGATTCACTCAGCCCTCGTCTCACGACGGCATATGCCGTCGTTCAACTCGAACAGCGGGGCGCCCCTCTGTTAGAGTAGGGCGATGGCGAAGAAGCTCCGCGTGGGCGTGGTCTTCGGCGGCGAATCGGGCGAGCACGAGGTGTCGCTCGCCGGCGCGGCCTCCGTGATGGCCGCCATGGACCGCGAGCGCTTCGAGCCGGTGCCGATCGGCATCACGCGCCAGGGGCGCTGGCTCGTGGGCGGCGACCCGCTGCGGGCGCTCGCCCAGGAGGCCGCGGGCAAGGCGCTCAGCGAAGACAGCCCCGAGGCCGCGGTCAAGCAGGCGCTCGCGGTCCGCGCGGGCGACGCGGCGTCCCCGACGGCGCTCCAGCGCGTAGAGGCGAGCGAGGGCCTGCCGCCGTGCCTCCGGGAGCGG
>Ga0080064_1007418_pt1 | contig 11088 bp, 4 predicted proteins | sample Subgrocontami54m_FD_69260 | JGI IMG/M metagenome (GOLD analysis project Ga0080064, IMG submission 69260) | Subsurface groundwater microbial communities from S. Glens Falls, New York, USA - GMW46 contaminated, 5.4 m (SPADES assembly) (version 2) ... | reverse complement strand
GGCGCGCCCCCCGCCCCCCCCGCGGCGATTCCATTCCGCCCCGCTTTCGGGCGGCGGGGTCGGGAACCCCCGCCCTACATGGCGGGAAAATTTACCGCAATGACACCTTGCGAACCGGCCGCGGCGCGGGGGTGCGCTGCGCGGCGGACTGCCAGCGCGCGAGCGACGTCTTCGCCGCGGACACTTTCGCCTGCGCGTCATCGACGGCGAGTCGCGCGTCGGTTGCCTTCTTCGTGGCGGCAGTCGCCTGCTGCGCCCGGGTCGAAACGTCTTTTTGCAGCGCGCTGATCTTGGCGGGATACGCCTCCACCAGCGCCCGCGCCGCGGCGAGCTGCTGTTCCGCGGCTTTGTTGCCCGGATCCGCGGCGAGTTGCTCCGACGCCTTGATCACGATGCCCCCTTGCGCGGTGAGCGCGCCACGTGCATCGGCGAGCGCTTTCCTCGCCGCGTCGAGCGCGGCTCCGGCGGCCTTGGACTCGGCGGTGGCGGCGGCCTGCGCCGCGACGGCCTGCTTCAGCTCCGCCTCCAGTTTTGCGATACGCTGCGAGCCCTGCGCTACTCGCTCGCGTACCGGCGGCGGCGCGGAGTCGAGTTCGCCGAGCAACTTGCCCGTCCTGGCCTCCCAGACGTACACGGATCCTTTGTAGTCGCTGGCGATGACTTTCCCGCCGTCGTCGCTGAACGTGACGCGATTCGGGAGATCGCCGCTGAATGGCAGCGAGCGCACGTTCTTTCCGGCGGCGTCCCAGATTTGGACCTTGTTGTCGCGGCCGCACGACGCGATGCGGCCATCGTGGGTGAAGCGCGCCGCCAGGGCTCCGCCGGCATGCGCGGGAATGCTCCGCAGCGCCGAACCGTCGCTCGCTTTCCAGAATTTGATGGTGCCGTCCTCGCTGGCCGAGGCGAACATCGCCGAATCAGCGCGCCACGTGACCGCGGTGATCGCCGCTTTGTGGCCGGTGAGGTTGAACAATTCCTGGCCCGTGTCGGCTTCCCAGAGTACGAGCCCGCCGTTGCGATCGCCGGACGCGAGATACTTGCTGTCGGGCGAGAACTCGATCGCCGTCACCCATTCCGTGTGTTTCTTGATCCGGTGCTCGAGTGCGCCGTCCTTGGTGCGATAGATCTTCAGCACGCGGTCCGGTCCGCCGAGCGCAATCCACTGCTGGTCCGCGCTGAGATCCGCCGCGAGCACCGAGTCGAACTGATCGCCTACCGTGATTACGCGTTCGCCCGTGGCGATGTCCCAAACGACGACGTCGCCGGAATGGCCGCCGCGGCCGCCGCTCGCGAGGAGCAGTTTGCCATTGCGGCTGAATTTCGCATCGCACGGCAGTCCTTCCGGGAACGGCAGCACGCCGATGAACTCGAGGTCGGACGTGTTGTAGAGCACCAGTTGGTGCGGGGCGGCGAGGGCGACCAGCGGCGCCCACGGACTGCTGGCGAGCGCGCTGAGCGCCGCGGCGCGGTTCGCGTGAATGACCGGGTCCAGCGGCAGGTCCGACGGCATGGGGGGCGGACCGTCGGGCTTGCCAATCGAAACTGATTTCAACGCGAGGTCCTGCGCCGGTTTGTTGGCGGCGATCGCCTTGCTGTTCACGCCCTGGAGCAAGCCGCCTTCGATCCACTGGCGAATGATCGCGATGTTCGCGTCGGATAATTTCGCGTTCGGCGGCATGTTGGGCTCGTCGCTGTGCACGATCGAGCGGTAGAGCTGGCTGCCCTCCGGATCGCCGGCGTTGAGCGTGGCGCCGCTGCCGCCGCCCTTGATCGCGCTGCTGAACGAAGTGAGATCGAGATCGCCCTTCAGCTTGTCGGGGTTGTGGCACTTCAAACAATTGTCGCGGAAAATCGGCAGGACGTCGTCCTCGTAGGTGATTTTCTTCGCGGGGTCCGGCGTAGCGGCGAAGGCGGAGGCCACCGCAAGTAGTAGCGCGGTCAATCTGACCGCGCTTTGCCGCACAAGCACGGGCAGGTTGCCCGTGCCACGAGAAATGCGTTGCGGTGGAAAACGAGAACGCATCGGCATCGCTCAGTGATTGAACACAAATTCCTTCGCGTTGAGCAGCGACCAGAACAGGTCGTTGAGCACGATCTCATCCTTCTTCTCCGGGGTGAAGAAGGCCGCGAGTTGCGTCTTTTCCGTCTCCGTTGGCTCGCGGCTGAACGTCCGCAGGTATAGCTCCTCGATGATGTCGTCGCGCGAGCGACCTTCTTTCAGCCATTTCTTCACGAGCCCGCCGTTCGCGACCTTGGCGTTGACGGAGTCGCCGTTCAGCAGGTGCAGCGCCTGCGAGAGATTCGGCTCCATCCGCACTTCGCAGGAGCACGGTGTCTCGCGCGTGGCCCGGCCGAAGGTGGTGAGGAAATACGTCGTCGTCCGACCATCGGCGATCTCCACGGCACGCGCGCCTTGTGGCAGCCCGCGGAGTTTTTCCATGCTGCCGGTCGCCGCCCCGAGCACATCCAGCAGGACCTCGGCCCGGATGCGGCGCACGCGGCTGCGGGCGAAGTTGCGGTCATCCCCCGCGTTGGAGGCATTGGGCGAGGAGGAGCGCTGATAAGTGCGCGACCGGCACACGTCGCGAATCAGTTTTTTGAAGTCGTAGTGGTAGCCGGCAAGTTTCGCCGCCAGCGCATCGAGCAGCTCGGGGTTCGACGGCGGGTTGCTCACCCGCACGTCGTCAACCGGGTCGACGATGCCCTGGCCGAAGAAGTGCGCCCACACGATGTTCGCCAGGTTGCGCGCGAAGTAGGGATTTTCCGGAGACGTGAGCCAGTCCGCCAGGATCTGCCGGCGGTCGGTGCCTTTCGAAATCTCCGGCTGCGCGCCGCCGAGGAATTTCGGCGCGCGATCCTTGCCGTCGACCGGATGCTTCACGCCACCGCTGCCATTGTTGAAGACGATCGTCTCGCGCGGATCCTCGCCGCTCTTCCGGCCCACTTGCGCGAAGAACCCCGCGAAGCTGTAGTAGTCGTTCATCGTCCAGCGATCGAACGGATGGTTGTGGCACTGCGCGCACTGGATGCGCACGCCCATGAAGGCCTGCGCGACGTTCTCCGTCAGTTTCAACGTGTCGCGTTCGACCTTGTAGAAGTTCGCCGCGGGATGCTCGAAGCTCGGGCCGGTGGCGGTAAGCAGCGTCTTCGCCATTTCGTCCAGCGGTACGTTGCGGCTGATTTGATCTTCGAGCCAGTCGAAGTACTGCAGCGCGGATTTGTAGCTCATCTGCAGCTGCTGGTCGGCGCTGCGGATCTGCAGGAGCTCCGCCCACTTCATCACCCACACGTCGACAAATTCCCGGCGAGCGAGGAGCTCGTCGATCGCGCGCTCGCGCTTGGTTGCCGCCTGGTCGGCGAGAAATCCACGGATCGCCGCCGGCGAGGGCAGCGTGCCGGTGAGATCGAGGTGAACCCGCCGGAGGAAGGTCGCATCGTCGCAGAGTTCCGAGGGCGCGATGCGCAGCTTCCTCAGCTTCGCGTCAACCAGTTCGTCGATGAAATTGTTTTCCGCGACCGCCGGCCAGGTGAACTCGAGGTTCTGCGGGAGGGTCAGCACCTGCACGCCCGAGGCGAGGGCCTCGAACCGCGCGGTGATGAACGCCTCGCCCCGTGCGCCGGCCGTGAGCTTGCCGGCTTCGGACACCTTCACGGCGACATCGTTGTTGCTCATGAACACGGTCAGCGCCGTGACGTCGCGATCCGTGCCATCGGAATAGAACGCGCGCGCGTTCAACTGCTGCGTCGCGCCGGTGCCCTCGAGCACCGACTGCCGCGGATTCACCTCGAGTCGCACGACCTTCGCGACGTCGGGGCCGTCCTTCGGCGCGCCCGCCTTCAGCCACGCGAGCAGTGTCCGATAGAATTCGCTCTCCGCCTTGAAACGTTCGCCGCCGGTGTGCGGCACGCGATTGGTCGCCTTCTCGAGCAGCAGGCTTTCCTCCGGCAACGCGAGGTTCACCCGGCGCGTGATCGCTTCGCGCGTGAGTCGGAAATGATCCCCGTCGGGATCGTAGCCGAAAAGCGAGAGCCGGAAACCGTCCTTGCCGCGCGACGAGCCGTGGCATGCGCCCGAATTGCAGCCGGCTTTCGTGAACACCGGCATCACATCCTTCGCGAAGCTGATCGGCGGCTCGGCTTTCGCGTTCTCGACCTTCACCGGCACAGTCAGCGTTCTGCCTTCGTAGGCCACGCGCAGTTCCGTCCGCCCGTCGGCCAGCGGCGTGAGGACCGACCGCTCCAGTTTCGCGAGCGCCTTGTTCGCGAGCGCAAACTTTGCCTCCGCGGTGACGTCGCGGGTGACGCCATTCGCGTAAACCGCCTGAACGACGAGCCCTTGCTGGTCGTACTTGGTCTGCAGGAAGACGTCGGCCGGGTAGACGTGAAGTTCGGTGAGGAGGGGACCGGCGAATGCGAAGCACGGGAAAACCAGCACCAAGAACGCCGCAATCCAGGTGGGGCCGGTTCTCGGAACCGGCCCGCGTTTGGTGGGCGAAGGCGACGCGATGCGATGACGCATGGTACCCAGGCCGGCTCGGAGAGCCGGCCCCACCAAAGAAGGTTGAATCGCGAACCTCATTTCGTCCCTCCCGTCACCGCGACCGCGGGCCCGGCCGGCTTCCGCGGCGCGTCGATCCGCAACACGCTGCCGGGCGCGATTGTGTGCGTGATTGGCTCGCCCTCCCGGGTGATCACAACCTGGCAGAAGACATTCTTCGTCGGGCCGACGGGACTCTTCTCTGTCGTCACCACCTCGAACGTGGCGGCCTTGCTGTCCTTCGTGATCTCCACCTCCTTCGCGCTCGTGTTGGCGGGCAAGCCGATGAGCCGTGCCACGGCCGGGCCTTCGAAGGGAATCTTCTGGTCGAGCGTGCAGATCATCTTCGTCGACTGGCCGCGTTCGACTTTCGCGAGATCCATTTTCCCGGTGAGATACGGCGGCGCGATTTCGAGTTCGGCCAGCTGCGAAGACACGTACGGCGTCGCGCCCTTGATCGTCGCGCCGGCGACCACGGCGATTTTCCACTTCCGCACCTCCGCCTTGTTCGTCGTGTTGAGTTTGTACGCGATGCTGCTCGCGCCTTTGGGGATGACGATTTCCGGCTGCGCGCTGACGCCGGGGGGATTCCAGAGCATCTTCACCGTGATCGGTTCATCGAAACCCTCGGCGCGCTCGGCCACGATCTGCAGGCCCAACTCGCCGCTCTGCACCAGCGGGACCTTCGGTTCGACGATCCGCACCTTGAACGGCACTTCCTCCACGACCGCCGCCGCGATCTGATCGACTTCGGAGCGAACGTACACGGTGTCGTTTTGAATCCGCACCCAGTCGACCCCGTGACGGAAACGGCTCACAACGGACTTGGCCGCATCGACCGGCTTGGCGGTGGGTCGCAAGAGATTCCCCGCGATCAGCGCGTCGGCATCGGCCTCGAACACCACGGGCACGGCGGACAGGCTCCCGGGCACCGTGTCGGCGAAGACTTTGATGCCGGCCGGCAAACCCTCGAACGATGTGGCGAGCGCTTCGTTGCAGCTGTCGCGCGCGAGATTGAGCAAGATGGCGAAACGGTTGCCGCGCGGAACGGCGATCGATTTGCGCGTCTCGTTGTCGTAGCGCGCGGGGTCGGGAATCGACAGCGTGACCGCGGGCTGCACCTCGGAAATCTCCACGCGATACGCAAACAACGGGCCGCCGCGCCCCAGCTGATCGGCGACCTTCACGACGTACTCGCCGTCCTCGCTGATCCGGAGCCGCAGCGCACTGTCGGGCTGGCCGCTCGCGTCGTCATTCGCGCCGAGGCTCTTTCCCTTCGCGTCGAAAACCGTGAGCACCGAATCGAGCGGCGAACCGAGCCGGCGCGCGAAGACCTCGAAGTTGAAATTCTGGCCCTTCTTCGCCTTGAAACGGAAAAACGCCGGTTCGCCCTTGGTGGCCAGCACTCCGTTGAACGCGAGGGGCGCCGCCGGTTTCAGCAGCGGTGCCTTGGCGAGCGTGGCGGCCGCCGCCACCGGCTCGGCGTTCGGCAGGTTCACCACGCGAATCCAATTCCGTGACGGCGAGGTGCCTTCGTGCTCGGCCACGATGCCGTGGCGGCCGAAAATCGGCTGGGCCGGCAATGCGATCGTCTGCGTGAAGGCGCCACCCACATCGCCGAGAAACGTTGCCGCCAGCGTCTCGCCGGCCGGGCCGCCGAGGGGCGAAACGACAGCCGGCCGCGGGAAATCGCCAATGTGCAGTCGATAAAAGTGTCCGGAACCGCTGTAGGCGAAGTCGCGAATCTCGACGAAGTATCTGCCCTCCTCGGGGACAATGGCCGAAGCGAACCCATCGTGCCCGAGCAGCGGTGTGTCATCGGACGCGGCGAGCACGCGACCGCTGCCGTCACGAATCGCCAGATAGGGATCGAACATCGTCCGGCCCAGGCGGGCGCCCTCGACCTCGACCGAAATCCGCTGATCCTTCTTCGCCGCGATCGCGAAGTAGTCCACGTCCTCGCTGCCGATGGTGCCTTCTACCGTGGTGTTCAGCGGGACCGTTTGCGCGAAAGTCGCGCTGTTGTTCGGCTCTTTTTCGTCCACGGACGGGAACGGCCCGACAAAGAACAGCCGCAGCGCCGAGATGCCGCTCGCCGTGCGCAGCCGCAACGCGTGTTCGCCCAGCGGACAATCGGCCGCGATGCGCAGTGTGGCCTTCACCTGTTTCTCCGTCGCCTCGCCGATCTGCTCGACGCTGATGCCCGCATCGTAGACGAAAATCTCCCGGGCGTCCGCGAGTCGGTCGCCGCGCAGGGTGACTTCGACGACCGTGCCGCGCTGGCCGCCGGCAGGAGTGACGGTGGTGAAGACCGGAGCGGTGGCGTGGAGCGTTGCAGCCAACAGCAGCAAGCCGCCGAGGCGGGCGGAGCGGAGCGCGTGAGTGTTTCGCATTCGCGCGAAAGCCTCCCGGCGTCCGCTACCGAAAACCGCATACATCGACCCGCTCACGCCAGCAGTTCCTTCACCACGTGTCCGTCCTTCACAATCGACTGCGGCCGGCCGCCGGGAGTGATCAGCGCCTTGGCCGGATCGATCCCGATCTGATGGAAGATCGTGGCGGCGTAATCCTCGACGCTCAACGGATCCGCGTCGGGTTCACCCCCGGTCGCGTCGGATGCTCCGTGCACATAGCCGCGCTTCATGCCGCCGCCCGCGAGGGCGATGCTGAAGACTTTCGGCCAGTGGTCGCGGCCGCCGGTGCCGTTGACTTTCGGGGTGCGACCGAACTCGGTGTTCACCACCACCAGCGTCGAATCGAGCAGCCCGCGTTCGTCGAGGTCGCGAATCAGCGCGGCGAACGCCTTGTCGAAATTCGGCATCTGCGTGCTGTTGCCGCGCTTGATGTTGTCGTGGTGATCCCAGCTGCCGTAGGTGAGCGACACGAAGCGCACGCCGGCCTCGACGAGCCGCCGCGCGAGGAGCATGCGCTGGCCCGCGGCGTTGCGGCCGTAGGCGTCGCGCAGTTTCGCCGGCTCGGCCTTGATGTCGAAAGCGCTGCGCGCCTGCTGCGAGCTGATCATCGCGTAGGCGCGCTGGTAGAAGGAGTCCATGCCGTCGAGCGCGTCGGATTTTTCCAGCGCGCTGAAATGCGCGTCGACGATCGCGCGCATCTCGCGCCGCTCGGCGAAGCGCGGCGCGTCGATGCCGCCCGGCAGCGTGAGGTCGCGGACCGAGAAATTGTCGTTGGCCGGATCGCTGCCGAGCGCGAAGGCGCCGAACGCGGAGCCGAGGTAGCCGGTGCCCGCGTAAGGCGTGACCTGGTTCGGAATCAGCACGTAGGGCGGCAGGTTGTTGCGCTCGCCGAGTTCGTGGGCGACGACGCTGCCCATGCTCGGGTACAGAATCGCCGGGCTCGGCCGGTAGCCGGTGAACATCGCGTGCGTCCCGCGTTCGTGGGCCGCCTCGCCGTGCGTCATCGAGCGCACGACCGTGATCTTGTCCGCAATCTTCGCCGTCGCCTTCAGGTTCTCGGAGAAGTGCACGCCCTCGAGGCTCGTCTTCACGGTTTCGAGCGGACCGCGGTACTCGATCGGCGCCGTCGCCTTCGGGTCGAACGACTCCTGGTGCGACATGCCGCCGGGCAGGTAGATGTTGATGACCGATTTCGCCTTGCCGGCGGAGGGGCCGAGCTGCCCGGTGACGCCGGCGGCGCGCGCTTGCGCCCGAAAGAGATCACTGACCGTGAGACCGACCGTTCCGAGCAGCCCGACGTAAAGAAACTCGCGACGCGAAGGCTGCCACAAGGGCGACAGGTGGGAAGGCTGCATGGGTGTGGGCGCGCAGTGGGAAGCGCGGCGTGGGAGGGGAGGAGACGACGGATTAACGCGCAGGTTGCAGCGAAGGACAAGTCGATTGGGGTGCGAAAAGCGTACGTGTGCCCGTCGGCTTTGGGGGGTCGGTTCGCCGTGGCGGGTTCCGGCGTTGGGCTCTCCGGATGCCGCCTGAAGGCGGGCGTACGAGCGCGCCCCGTGCGCGACCCGACGCCACTTTCGTGCAACGCAGCCTTTGGAGGGCCCGCCTCCCGTCTCCGCGCTGCAGGCTACGACGCGGCCAGAGTGGATTGGCGTGCCGAAGCCTTGGCGAAGGCAGCTGTGCGGGCCGAGGACGACACGGAGGTCGTCCCTCCAGAATTAGTAAGAACGACACCGCCCCTGCAATCTGGCCGCGACTTCTCGCTTGCCAGATGATTCGGAAGCTCCGTTCGCTTTTCGTGGCCTCACTTGCCCAAACTGCGTCCTGGTCGCGCCGACCGGTCGCCTCTCGCCATGCACTCCTTCTTCCGTACGCTTTCCGCGGCGCTCACGGCGCTTGCGTTCGTTTCGTCTCTCCAGGCCGCCGATGCCGGCGCGATCGCCGGTACGGTCAGCAACACCGCCACCGGCAATTTGCTGGAAGGCGCGAAGGTCGAGATTCCGCAGCTGGGGCGCTCGGCGCTGACCGACGAGACCGGCCGGTACGTGCTCACGAACGTGCCGGCAGGCACGCACGATCTGATGGTGAGTTACATCGGGCTCGACACGACCCGCGCGCAGGTGAACCTCGCGGCCGGCCAGCGGGCCGAACGCAATTTCGATCTGACGACCGCGATCTACCAGCTCGACGCGTTCAAGGTCACTGGCGAGCGCGAGGGCGGCGCGGCGGCGATCACCGCGCAGCGGAACGCCGACAACCTGAAGAACATCGTGGCGATGGATTCGTTCGGCAACCTGCCGAACATGAACGCGGCCGAGGTCGCCATCCGGCTGCCCGGCGTCGTGGGCAACCTGAGCAACGAGAACCTCGTCGACGGTTTCACGATTCGCGGCATCGGCAGCGGTTTGAACAGCCTCACGCTGGACGGATCGCCGCTGACGACCGAGGGGCCCTTCGCGCGCAACACGAACATCAACAACCTCACCGGGACGATGTTCGAGCAGCTCGAGCTGATCAAAGGCCAGACGCCGGACAAGGGCGCCGATTCACTCGGCGCGACGATCAACCTGAAGACGCGTTCGCCGCTGAGCATGCGCGAGAAGCGCCGGATCAATTACACCTTCGGCGTGCGCGCCGCGCCGTCGTTCACCGAGCAGGTGCCGTTGCGCGAGGCGCATCGCTACCATCCGATTTTCAACGTCACGTGGCAGGAGGTCTTCGGCGTGCTCGGCGGCGACCGCAACCTCGGCATGACGCTCAACGTTTTCTACAGCGAAAACGCCGTCGGCGGCTGGCGCGCGATTCGCGATTACCAGGACACGCTGAACTCGCCCGCCTTCCTGTGGGATTACCGCACGTGGGATAACATCAACAACCGCAAGCAGGGCAGCATCAACTTCAAGACGGATTACCGGCTTTCGACCGCGACGAAGCTGTCGTTCAACGCCGTCGTCTCCGACGCGAACGAGACCTTCCGCCGGCAATACGAGACGCGCGCGTTCGTCGGCAACCAGAGCACCGTGCCCAGCGCGACGTCCGGCATCGTGCCGGGGTACACCGATTTGGTGACCCGGGTGCGCGCGGTCGCCGGCTCAACCATCAATCAGACCACCACCGGCCCGGGCAATTTCTACAATCGGATGCGCCGCTTCGATGTCGGCGCCGAGCACAACTGGGGGCCGTTCCAGATCGATTACAACGCGATCTACACGCAGACGAACATCAACGGCGGCGGTGGCGGCCGCGGCGGCATCTTGATCAACCAGATCACCAACGTCGGCTGGATCCTCGATCGCACGGAGTCGATCCTCTACCCGCGATTCGTCCAGACCGAGGGACCGGATTTCACCGATTACCGGAATTATCGGCCCACGACCTACACCAACAACAACCAGGGAACGCAGGACATCATCCGCAATGGTCGCGCGAATGTGAAGTACCAGCTTCCGCTCGGCCCGCCGATCTATTTCAAGACCGGCGCGGATTGGCGTCGGCGCTACGTGGCGAATTACCAGCACCAGCGGCTGTGGAATTACACCGGCACGACGGCGATTCCGGCGGACCTCTCGATTCTGACGTTCGAATCGACAAAGAACGGCCGGGTGACGCCGATCTGGGAAAACGTGCAGATTTTCCCGAATCGCGAACCGGCGAACTCCGCGCTCTGGCGCGAGAACCTCTACCAGCACGAAATCATCGAATACACCGGCAACCGTGCGGTGACCGAGACGATCACGTCCGGCTACGTGATGGCTCAGGGAAAGCTCGGGCGGGAAGGCTTCCTCGGCCGGACGAGTTTCATCACCGGCGTTCGTCGCGAGAAAACCGAGACGGCGAGCTGGGGCTGGGTGCGCGCCCGGGTGCCGAGCACGGCGGCCCAGCAGCTGGCGGACCCGGTCGGTTCGGCGAAACGCGATTACGCCGGAACCCAGCGGCGGCTCGAGGGCAGCTACACCAAGTCGTTTCCGGGCGCGCACCTCACGCACGACCTGACGCCGAATCTGAAGGCGCGGCTCGCGTGGACGACGAGCTTCGGCCGGCCGGCGCTGAGCAATGCGCAGCCGAACGAGACAGTGAACGAAACCCAGCAGACGCTGACCGTCAACAACCCCAGCCTGCTGCCGCAGATGGCGACGA
>Ga0080064_1007417_pt1 | contig 11088 bp, 11 predicted proteins | sample Subgrocontami54m_FD_69260 | JGI IMG/M metagenome (GOLD analysis project Ga0080064, IMG submission 69260) | Subsurface groundwater microbial communities from S. Glens Falls, New York, USA - GMW46 contaminated, 5.4 m (SPADES assembly) (version 2) ... | reverse complement strand
AGAGGAAGGGGCCCCGCTTCTCCGCGTGACAGGTGAAGCACGCGTCGTTCAGCGACGGCTCCTTGAGCAGGGCGGGCGTGACGGTGCCATGCGGGTTGTGACACGAGGAGCAGGTCATCTTGCCCTCGCGCACCGGCATGTGGGAGCTCCGCATCGTCTGGGCCCGCTTCTGGAGGTGGCAGGTGCCGCAGGTCTCGATCTCGGTGGCCTTGGCGAGCTGGCTCTTCGGAGAAGCGTCCTCCATCAGCTTGTGGCAGTTGGTGCAGGCCACGTCGCGCGACTCGTGGCTGCTCCCCTTCCAGAAGATCCGGGCGCCCTTGGTGTGGCAGTCGAGGCAGACCGCGTTCCGCTTCTCCACCGGCGTCTTGTCGTTCTTCGCGAAGGTGATCATCCCGCCCACGCCCTTGGCGCCGCCCGCGTCCACGTGGGCCTTGCCCGAGCCATGGCAGCTCTCGCAGGCGTTGGCCTCCTTGGGGCTCCGCGCCTGGAAGAGGAAGAGGCGCCCCATCCTGGTCTTGGAGAACTTGCTGAACGCCTCCTCGTGACAACCCTTGCAGGTCTCCGCGCCGACATAGTTGCCGTCTGCCGGCGCGGCCGCGCCGGTGGCCGGCCTTGCCGGCTGCTGGGCGGGTGCGGAGGAGGAAAGACCGAGGACAGCTCCGGCAGACAGAGCGAAGGACGCCCCGCCGATGACCCATACAGCGCGTCGAAGCTTCCCGCCCATGTGGCAACTCCTCTCCGCCGTCGAGAAAGGCCTTGGCGTCGGTGCTCGAGGCACTCGCCACCGTCCGCGGCGCACTCTACTCGTCCGGCCCGCCCTGCGTCAATAGTGCGTTCAGCTAAATTTCACCACTTTGCGGCAACGCCGCACGGGGCAGACTCTAGGAGTCCTTCGGACCCTTGTCAACAGAAATGGCGGGCGCGCCCCATCAGGACGGCGCCGCCCCAGAAGCCTCGTCGGCGAGCCGCTTCGTCGGCAGCACGCGGATCAGCACCGCCAGGATCACGAACGGCAGGGCGAGGAGCGCCATGGCGCTGAGAAATCCCTCGATGCCCATGACCTCCAGCTTGTAGGCCATCAGCCCCCTGAAGCTCTTCGAGAAGAGCTGACCGCCGATCACGACGTTCCAGCGCGTGCTGAAGATGCCCAGCTGGATCAGGATGACCGCCGTGAAGTACAAGAGCTTCCGGCCGTCCTCGTTGAGCCTCCGCCACTTCGCGACGACCAGGATGCCCAGCGGGATGAACATGCCGATCAGGATCTGCAGCACGAACAGACTCATGAACAGCTTGTGCGTGATGAGCTTGCCCAGGATCTTCACCGACTCCTCGCTCTCGTAGAGGCGGTGGATGAAGTCGAGCGCCTCGAGGGAGAAGTCCACGATCACGGCGTAGAACAGATACGAGGTGATGGTGTCGAGGCAGCGCATGTCGACCGGCTCCTTCCGGATCGCGGCCAGCATCATGTAGAGGAAGATGACGAGCGCGATCCCGGAGACGATGGCCGACATGAGGAACACGATCGGCATCAGCACGCTGCTCCACCACGGGTTCGCCTTCACCGATCCGAAGATGAAGCCCACGTAGCCGTGGAGCAGGAAGGCCGACGGGATCCCGATGATCGTGATGGCCCGGATGGCCTTCCGGTCGAACGCCAGCGCCGCCTCGCTGGTGTCGGTCGAGAACAGCGAGAGCGCGCGGTGGATCCACCGCATCAGCCCCCGCTCTCGCCCCGCCATGACGATGAGATCCCGCCGGTACTCGAACCAGACCTCGAGGAGCAGGACGCCCATGAGGTACCACGCATACACGAACCCGAACATGGCCATCGCGGAGGTCACGTTCGGGGTGAGCAGAATCTCGTAGAATAGCTCGGGGCGGCCGAGGTGCAGGAGGAGGGGCAGGGGCGCCACCAGCAGAAAGGCGAGCGCCGTGAGCAGGGCCAGCCGGTACGTCGGCTGAAGATCCTTGACGTTGAAGACCTTCACGAGAGAGGCCAGGATGAAGGCCCCCGCGACGAGGCCGGTGATGTACGGATAGACGACGATCAGGAGCGACCAGTGGATCTCGACCTCGTTGGGATAGATGAAGCCGGTGATCTGCTCCAGCAGCTCGTGCAGGACCTCCGACATCTCCGGGCTCACCGTACTTCTCCGTCGAGCTGCGCGTAGTACACCTTGGGCTCGGTGTTGAGTGACGGTTTGAGCACGTGGATCTTGTTCAACCGCGCGAAGCGCACGAGGCGGCTCGCCTTGCTCTTGAGGTCGCCGAAGATGCGCGCCTGGGTCGGGCAGACCTCGACACAGGCCGGCAGCAGCCCCTGGCGCACCCGGTGGTAGCAGAAGCTGCACTTGTCCGCCGTCTTGGTCCGCGGGTCGAGATACCGGGCCCCGTACGGACAGGCCTGGATGCAGTACCGGCAGCCGATGCACCGCTTGGAATCGATGAGCACCACGCCGTCTTCCGTCGAGAAGGTGGCGCCGACCGGGCACACCTGGACGCATGGGGGATGCACGCAGTGGTTGCAGAGCTTGGGCACGAAGAACGTCCGCAGCACGTCAGCGTCGTCCTGCGACGCCTCCTTGGGGGCCTTGCTCTTGACGCTGATGCTTTCCACGACCACGTTGCCGTCCTTCTTGATCACATAGCGCTCGATCCACGTGCGGAAGAAGAACGGCTCCTGCAAGACGTCGTTTTCCGCCTTGCACGCCTCGACGCACCGGTTGCAGCCGATGCACTTGTCGATCTCGATGCCCATGCCGTAGTAGTGGCTCTTCGGGTCGTAGGCCTTGGGTCCTGGCTTGGGAGCGGCGCCCGCGGTTCCGGTTTGCGCTGGGGCCGCCTCTTTGGCCTCCAGCATCCCGGCCAGGGCGCCCAGCATGCCTCCCGCAGGGAAGAAGAGGATGAGGCCCTTCAAGAAGTCTCGCTTGTTCATCCCCGGCCCTCCGGCAGGTGCGGGTGGTGGCATTGCCAGCACAGATAGGGCGTCCCGTGAGTCGTGACGTCGATCTTCGGCGGCTCCTTCTGCGGGGAGTCCTTCCCGTGGCACTTGGCGCAGAACTCCCGGGTCTGAGGCTTGGACGGCAGCGCGGTCCTGGGCGCTCTCTTGTGCTGCTCGGATACCGTGTGACAGGTCGTGCAGACCAGGAGAGCGTGGCTGGACACCGACTTCGTCCGCTCGATCTGCGCGTGGCAGGCTGAGCATGCCTTGGGTGTCTGGGGCGGCACCGGATCGTGAGGGTTGTGGCACGCGATGCACGGCTTGAGAGGATTGTGGACCGATGGATTGATCTGCGGGAAGCCCGTCGGCCTCGATGCGTCGTAGGCGTGGCAGACCGGGCAGAACTTGCGATCGCGCGGCGCGGGTGGCTTGACGGCCGTGGGATCTTCCGCGTGCTTCACCGCGGGCCCGTGGCACGCCTCGCACGAGACGTTCCTGTGAAAGCTCTTGTTCTTCTTGATGCCCTCGGTTTCGTGACACCCCTGGCAGATCTCCGATCCGGCAAATTTCACGGGCTTGGCGAGCTCCCGTTGGACGGTGGACGAGCGGTGCAGCTCGTTCGAGGTGAGCGACCGCGGGATCACGTAGAACCGCGTGATCAGGGCGCCGGCGATGATGACCGCGATCACCACGGCGAGCCGTTTGACCTGCTCAGGCATCCTCATCCGCGACCTCCATGATCCTCCGGTGCTTGGGCATCACTGGCTCGGCGCCGTCTGGGTCCGACGCCGGGGTGCCGTTGCAGCCGCGTGTTTGAGGAAGCCGACGAGGTTCCCCATCTCGTCGCCCGAAAAGCGCGGGTATGGGATCCCCTTCGTGATGGCCATCGCGGCCATGCCCGGCGTATGCGCCCACATCGCCGCCGCCCACGCTGCGGCCGATTCATAGTCGGCGCGCGGCTCGGCGAGATCAGGCTCGACCCGCCCACCCTCCCGCGCCAGGCTGTGGCACTTGAGGCATCCCTTCCGGAGCAACAGGAGCCGTCCCTTGGAAAAGTCCGGCGCCGGGTCACGAGCCGGGTGGGCCTGCAGATACGCCATGAGATTGCCCATCTCGCCGACATCTATCTTCGGCCAGGTGGAACCGGCCTCGGCGAGGGCCGCGAGCATGCCGGGCACGTGGTTCCAGAGCCTGCCGGCCAGTTCCATCCCCCCCTGGGGCCTCCGAAGCTCCTCGAGCGCCGGCCCGGGTCGCGAGACTCCCTGGGGCAGATGACAGCGCGCGCACTGCTTGTCCGCGAAGACCGCGCGGCCCTTCTCCGGATCTCCCGGATCTGCGGCGCGCGCGCCGCCGGTGGCGAGGACGGTTATGCACCCGCCGATCAGGAGCAGCGCGAGCCGTCGCCTCGCGCCGATCCGGGAACAGCCTGTTCTCTCGCAGCCGACGCGACGCGGAGTGGGTGCCATGGCCCGATCTTTGGCGGAACTGGAATCACGGCTGGCGTCGCTGGAGCGCCGCGCGAAAGAGAGAGACTGCGGCGGCCTCTGCCGCGCACTCATGCGCGGGATCCGAACAAGCAAGATCATTGAGCACGTGTGAGGCAAGCGGGGTGCCAGCGCCGCCCGCGTGCAGAACCACGGCATTCAGAGGATGGACCTAGGGAGAACGCCCCACGCAGCGCCCCGCAACACCCTCACGCAGTGGGGTCGCCTTGCCACACCGGGGCCGTGAGGCCACACGAGGATCCCTGGTCGGGCCGCCCGACGGCGCCCCGGGTCTAGCGCGAACGACCTACCGCGGAGCGGAGCGGACCAGGGCTTCCTCGGCCTTCTTGCGCGCGAGCTGCAAAAGGGCCTCGGCGGCCGGTGGGTTGTGGACGGCGCGCGCCTTCTGGACCAAGGCGAGGGCCTCGCGTGCCTCCCTGACGAGCGTGTCGGCGTCGGAGTCCGGGCGGCCGGCGCGACGCCGGCGCGCGAGCGCGACCTCGGCGCGCTTGAGCGCGTCCCGCGCCGCCATCGCCTCCTTGTCGAGCCCGATCGTCCACGCCGACATGAAGCTCGTGTAAGCCGGGTCGTGGCAGCCGACGCATTTCTCACCCAGCGCCTGGCGCGAGTGTTTCCGTGACCAGTCGTGGCAGCCCGTGCAGGCGACGGCGTTCACCATCGCGTTCGGCTCGACCTTGAAGAGGCCGGTCTTCTCCTGCCCCCGGTAGAAGGCGCTCTGGGGGCGGTGGCACGACTCGCAGCGCTCGTTCTGGGGGCCGTGGTGGCACGAGGTGCAGGTGGCCGGAGTCGCCGTGACCGCCTTGTGGACCTCGGCCGAGTGGCAGGCGGTGCACGTCACGCCGAACTCGGTGACGTGACGGACATGGGGAATCTTCTGCTTCCGGTAAGTCACCGTCTCGAACTGCTTCACCCCAGCCTGGTCGTGGCAGAGGACAGCGCAGTATCCGCCCCGGACCAGCGTGTCATCGCCCTTCACGGGCGGCCGGCCGAGCAGGGCGAGCGCTTCGTCGAGCCAGCTGTTGGACAGCTTGAGCAGGTCGGCGGCGTAGAAGACGTTGTGGATCCCCTTCCCGAAGGTGACGAACTCTATGTTGAATTCGGCGTCGCCGGCCAGTGCCTTGGCGCGAGCGTGCTTCGGGTTCTTCGGGTCGGCGTTGATGAGCGCGGTGCGGGCGGCCTCGAGCTTCGGCACGACGACCTCGCGCATCTTGACCAGGGTGTCGAGCCACCGCTGGAGCATGCCGCGGTACTTCTCGCTGTGGCAGTTGACGCAGGCCTGCTCTGTGGGCCTGAAGGTCTGCCCCGCGATCTTGGCGACAGCCCCTTCCTGCTTTGGCAAGGTGTGGCAGGCGACGCACTCGACGCGAACCTGGAACATGTGGCTCGGGATCATGGGCGTCCCGCGCCCGCCCATGCCGATGTACATGCGGGCCACGCCCTGATGAGTCGCCTCGTGGCAGTTGCGGCACTCCAGCTCTCCCGAGCGGTGTGGCGCGCCGGACCCTCGCGGCTCCTGTGGGCCGGCCGGCGGCATCGGCAAGGGACCCGCGGGGCGCTGGGCGAGCAGGATCCGGTCAGACAGCCGCTCCGCACCCACCTGAGCCCAAGCCTGGCCGGTGACGCAGCCGAGAGCGACCGCCAGGACGGCGAGGGAGCCCAAGGGTGCGCTCATCTCTCCGCCCGTCCCGATGTGGGAGAGAGCGCGGCCGCCGGGCCGACGCGCGGCGGCAGCTTGTGCGTGATCGGAGAGTGGCAGCGGTCGCACTCGATATTGTGCTTCGCCACGTGGAAATCGTGGACGAACGGGATATCCGAGTAGTGCGCGAGCTTCTCCGGCTGGTTGTGGCAGGTGAAGCAGCGTTCACGGGGGGCGACCCCGTCGCCCTCGACGACGTTGAGGTGGCACTGCTGGCAGGCGACGCCGCGCCGCCCGACATCGTCGTGGTTGAACGTGATCGAGCCCACGACGATGTCGCCCTTGGGCGGCTGGTGACAGCCGGTGCAGCCGGCGATGGGCGTCAGCGCCCGCCCGGTCTTCATCCCCTTGAAGTGGCAGAGGAAGCACGTGGACTCGGTTACCTCGATGTGGGTGCCCACGACGATCTGCGAATGGCAGCTGGTGCACCTGAGCTGCCGGCCGCGCCGGATCTCTTCCAGGTGCGGCTTGTGGTCGAAGATGATGCCGCGCTTGAAGGTGACCTTGCCGTCAAGGAGGCGGCGGTCGTGACAGCCCGAGCGGAGGCAGCTCGCGTCCTCGACCTCGGCGAAGGGCTTGGAGCTGTAGGTCTGGGTCGCCCACTTCACCACCTGGGCAAGGGCCTGGTACTTGACCCAGATGGTGTCGCGGAATCCCGGCGGATAGTGGCACTGGACGCACGTCACCATGTTGTGCTTGGACGACTTCCAGGCGGCGACGTACGGCTTCATGATGTGGCAGGAGTTGCACAAGAGGGGGCTCGTGCTGACCTTCCAGAGCCCGGCCAGCACGGCCCCGCCGACCACGACCAGCGCCCCCAGCACGATCAACACGGTCCGGCCGCGCCACCAGCGCCGCGGCTTCGGGACGTTCTCCATGGGCTCCTCTGGGCTCATTTCAGCGCCGTGGCGACGATCAGCCAGATCAGGACGAGTCCGATGGCCACCGAGGTCAGGCCCACGACGAGGGAGAAGTTGCGCAGCCACCGCGGCGGCGGATCCGCCCGGCGGGACTCGAGCCGGCCCTCGGCGCGGAGGCGCTCGTACTCCTCGGGATGGTCCCGCAGGAATTCCTCCTCCTCCAGCCGGCCCGTGAAGATGACCGGGTCCATGGGGAACTTCTCAGGGCGGAGGTGGGCGTTGAAGAAATGCATGGTGAAGATGAAGCCGACCGCCAGCAGGGCCTCGTCGCTGTGGACGATGATGGCCACGTTGAAGACCCAGCCCGGCAGGTAGCGCGCAAAGAGGGTCGGAAACCACAGCAGGAGCCCCGAGGCGCCGATGATCGAGACCCCCCAGAACACCGCCCAGTAATCGAACTTCTCCCAGTAGGCCCAGCGCCCGAAGCGCGGCCGGGGGCCCCACCCGAAGAAGTAGCGCACGTGCTGGCCCATCTGCAGCAGGTCGCGGGGCTGGGGCACCATGGAGTCGGGTCCCCAGAAGATCCCCGGGCGGCGGAGGAGGACCAGCCGCGCGATATAGCCGAGGTGCAGGGCGAAGTACGTGAACGTGATGATCGCGAAGAAGCGGTGAAGATCCCCCGCCGTGAACGGCCCGCCGAGGGCGCGGGAAAGCCCAAGCCCCCAGCCGGTCTGGGCGTACTTGAGCGGCAGGCCCGTGACGGCCAAACCCAGGAAGCTCACGATCACCATCCCGTGGAGGATGCGGTGGTAGAGGTTGAAGCGGAAGTAGTAGCGGCCCTGGGTCACGGTAGAGGATCCTCCCCTGCCGGCGCCCGCCCCCGGCGCAGCCGCTCGACCAGCGAGCGCGGCAGCCAGAGGAGGGAGTGCAGGCCGAAGAACGCGAAAGTCCCGATCAGCAGCGTGGTCATCAAGAGGTAGGTGTAGTAGAGGACCGGGAATCGCGCCTTGTTCGAAGGGTCGGCGTGGGGCTGGAACTCGGCGAAGCGGGCCGTGGCCCCCGGGTGGCACTTGGCGCAGGTCGCGACGAGATTGGCCGGCGAGACCGACGAGGCGGGATCGGACACCGCTCGCACCGTGTGGGCGCCGTGGCAGTCGGCGCACTTGGCGACGCGCGCCAGGCCCAGCGCCGTGACCTTGCCGTGGAAAGTGTCCCGGTACGTCCGGAGCGATTCCGTGTGACAGCTTCCGCACTCACGGATCACGTCGAGCTGCCACGGCGCGCCCTCGACGCGGCGGATCTGGTGGGCCGAGTGGCAGTCCGTGCAGACGGGCGCCGTGCTCACCCCTTTGGCGGCCGCCTTGCCGTGGACGCTCTCGGCGTACTGCGCGAGGATTCCCGCGTGACAGGCGCCACAGGTCTTCGGGACGTTCGCGGGAAAGACCCGCGAGCCGAGATCAGTGTGCGGCCGGATGTCGTGGGATCCGTGGCAGTTCGAGCAGTTCGCGGCAACCAGCAGGCCGCCCTTCGTGACCGCGCGGCCGTGGATCGAGTCCATGTAGAGCTGGTACACGTTGGCGATCGGAATGTTGTGGCGCTTCGCCAGCTCGGGATCGGCGTGGCACTGGGCGCAGGTCCGCGGCAGATTCAGGTGGTAGGTGGACGAGCGCGGGTCCGACTTCGCGAGGACGTCGTGGGCCGCGCCATGGCAGGAGCGGCAGCTCGCCGCCTCGGTGTCCCCGCGCTGGCGCGAGCGGCCGTGGACGCTGTCGCGGTAGACCTGGACCTGCTTCGTGTGGCAGGACGCGCAGGCCTCGATGGTCATGGTCGCCACCCAAGCGACGTCGTGAGTGCCGTGACAGGAGGCGCAGGTCGGCGCTCCCGCCCCGCCCCGCCCGCTCGCGTGGACCCCGCCGCCGAGCTCTGCGCGAGCCTTGTCGTGGCAGCCCGCGCACCGGACCGGCGGCAGCGGCGAGTCGTGAGGTGCCGTGGCGGTCCGGTGGCAGGCCGCGCACTCGAGCCGGGCATGCGCCGAGGCGTTCAGGACGGCCTCGTCGGCGAAGAGGGAATCGCGGCGCCCCGGCTTCGGGGCGCCGCGCGTGATGTCCTTGTCACCGTGGCAGGCGAGGCAGTCCTGGGATGACGGCTTGGGCTCGGCCGGCTTGGGCTGCGCCTCCGCGCTCGCGGCGGGCCAGACGGCGCTGCCCAAGAGCAGCAGGGCGCCGAGGCCTGTCAGAAGTCGCGCCATGCGTCATCGGCGCGCGGGGCGCGCCTCTCCTATATCACCATAAGGCCTAGGTCACTTCTTGTGACACTTCTCGCAGTTGGCCGTGTCGGCGACCGCGAACGGGGTCTTCCCCTCCAGAGGCTTGCCGGTGTGGCACGCGCCGCACTGCTCCCCCGCCTTCATCTTCTCCATCGTCAAGGGCCCCGTCTGTCCCTTCTTCATCTTGAAGACCTTGACGTGGCAGGAGGTGCACTTGAGGCCCTCCTTCATATGCTTCTCGTGGCTGAACGTCACCGTGCCGGGGCTGTCCTTGCCCTTGTCGAAGCTCGTGTCGGCCGGCGGCTTCACCTGCGCGAATCCAGGCGACGCCGCCAGGAGGCCGAGCGTGAAGGCAATCGTGAGAGCGAAAGTCCCCACCCGTGTGTAGGACATCGAGCGTCCCTCCTGTTGTACGATGGCCACGCGGAGCATCAGTGTGTGGCACTGGCCGTGTAGCCCAGGTACGTGAGCAGCAGCATGTAGGCGATGATGGCGATGCCGAAGTTGGAACCGAGGATGGCGTAGAAGAAGACGAGGCCGTTGGTCATCGGCCGCGTGACCACTTCAGTCCAGATAGCGCTGAGGACTTCCACGGTTAAGCCTTAGGTAGGGGGAGCTGATGTAGTTGCTGGCTGATGTCGGCAATGTAGATCTTGCCGTCACTACTCACTGCAGGCGAAGCAAGAACCTTAGCTTCGACTGACACGGAGCTAAGAACATCACCGGTCTTCCTGTTCAACACGAGTACATTGCCGTTGCGGGTGGTCAAAACGAGCTTGTCACCCGCAAGCACCGGCGTGCCCCGGAAGGCGCTGTAGTTGGATTGATCGCTGTCGGATGGGAATTGCCACACTGGAGCGAGGGTGTCTGAACGCAGGGCGTAGTACCTCCCACCCAAGGTGCCAAAGTAAATCAAGCCGTCAACGCTTACCGCGTTATTCCATATCCAATCGGAGGCATCGAAGTTGCTCTTTCCTTGCCCGGTCGCCCGGTCGATAGCGTGCATTTTCCGGTCAAAGGCGCCCACGTAGACCGTGTCGCCTACGATTAGCGGACTGGAGGCGATGGCGCCCCCTGCGTTGAACGGTGTGGACCAGACCTGCGTACCGTTGTCAGCACTTACCGCGTAAACCGTCTTGTCCATCCCGCTCACATACAGAACACCGTTGGCGAGGGCGGGCGTTGCCCAAAGGCGACCGCTGGAAAGTTTGAAGGTCCACTTCTTTAGTCCAGTAATGGTGTCGAGCGCGTAGAGCCACCCCTTGTCGTCGGTGAGATAGAGAACGCCGCCAGCGAGAAGCGGATCACTGTAGATTTGCCCTGCCGTCTTGAACGTCCAGACTTCGCTACCCTTGTTGGTGGCGTCCAGAGCATAGATTCTTCCCTCGTAGGTGTTTCCGTTTAGAGGGCCACTTGAGGGTAGCCGAAGATTGACTGCCGCATATACCGTGTCACCCTGTACCACTGGATTGCTATAGATTGCCTGGGTGTCAAGCTTCTGGTCGCTTCTAGGAAACTGCCATACGAGCGCATCGCTGTTCTTGAGGCTCTTATCTGTAAGCTTCTCAATTCTGGCCAGCTTGCTGCGGTCCAGTGCCAGGATATGTCCGTCGCGTGCTCCGATGTAGAGGACGTTCTCCACTACTACCGGGCCAGACCAGCCCTCCGGCGCAGCAATGCTTCCGGTGCAGGCCGCCAGCAGCGTGCCAGCAATCAATGCTGCGCCGAGCAGGCCTAGAACCTCGCGCCGCTTCGCAACCATCCGGGCAAGTGTAGTCATAAGTGTTAGGGTACCGGGTCGTAGCCGCGCCCCCCGAAGG
>Ga0080064_1007414_pt1 | contig 11091 bp, 14 predicted proteins | sample Subgrocontami54m_FD_69260 | JGI IMG/M metagenome (GOLD analysis project Ga0080064, IMG submission 69260) | Subsurface groundwater microbial communities from S. Glens Falls, New York, USA - GMW46 contaminated, 5.4 m (SPADES assembly) (version 2) ... | reverse complement strand
CAAATGCTGGCGCAACTTTCCGCGTACATCGAGGGAGTGTTGCAGCGTGCGCCACAAGTGATCGGGGATGGCAGCCGCACCATCCGCCGCATCGCATGGTGCAGCGGCGGGGCGCAGGGCTATTTCGAGGCAGCCGTGGCGCTGGGCGTGGACGCATTCCTCACCGGTGAAATTTCCGAACAGAATGTGCACGTGGCGCAGGAAACCGGCGTGGCCTTCATCGCGGCGGGGCATCATGCCACCGAGCGCTATGGCATACGGGCGCTGGGCGAGCACCTCGCGGCGCGCTTCGGCGTGGAGCACCGTTTTTTTGATATGGATAGCCCGGTTTGATTCACGGCGCGGAATTGCATGGGGTGCGGTTGCATGCGCGGCGTCATCCGAGGGGGTAGCTGCTTGGGTCATACGGTAACTACATAAGACCGTTCGTGGTGAGGTATCGAACCATGAATGGCCAGAGGCAAAAGCAAGAAAAGGCGACCCCGGTTTGCCGCCCCTGCGGGGTTCCCTCGATCAGCCGCAAGCAAGCGGGACTGCGCAACTCGACCTGGCGGGGCGCACACACCGCCCCCCGCTGCGGAGCTCGAACATAACCAGCGACTTGGCTGGCGTAGTTTGCCAGCTTAGTCGAGTGGCTAGTTGTTTCATCAGTACTCGCCTAAACCCCCGCCTGCTTGCGGTTGATCGAGGCGGCGCACAGGGGGAAAACCCGGTAGGATGGGTTGAGTGCAACGATGCACACAAGCGAGCCGATGGGTATTGCTATGCTCAACACATGCTACTAATACTGGGCCTTCCAGAATAGGTTATTGAAGCGACCGAACGACTCTCTGTGTTGGAACGTATCTCTAAACTGGTCGAGCATTTCGGTGAAGTCGATATTCGAAGCGAGTCTGAGATAGCATGCGTTGCATAAGGCATAGATGAACTTTGTTATCCCTGACGAGGAGAGTGGATCGTGGGTGAAGTCTGTGCCCTCAATAGGGAATTTGTTTGATACGGGTTGGGGCACGGGATACCTAGTCTCCATGTAGCCTGCCTCTACAGCTTGAATTAGCTGATTACCCTCGTATCCATCGAAGTCTGGCTGTTTGATTCGGACGAAGTCTATCAGGCCACTGTCGGAGAGAGAGTTAATCATCTTGGTGAATTTGTGTCCTAACTCCATTGCCATCTTGTTTAGTTCGGCTCGTGCTTCAGAGAGCGGCAGTGCTTCGTACTCCGTGTGTCGCTCATACAGTAGAACTGCCTTCAAGAATTTTTCGAGTCCCATGATCTCGCTAAACTTGGCGTTGTCCTCGAACGCGATGTCGTCGCTGTCAAAGGCAAAATACAGATCGCACAAGCCGCGGTATATCCATGTTTTGGCGACGCGCTGACGATCCATGATGATTTCCATAATGAATTAGATAAACCGAAAAGCCATGCTATAAAGCAGAATCATTTTATTTGCCCCCGCTCGATACTGATCCCCACCATCTTGCAATTGCGTATCGCTTGCAGCTTGGCGACGCTGACCTTGACCCACGGGGCGTTGAAGTCCTTGAGGATGATTTGTGCGATGTGTTCGGCCAGGGTTTCCAGCAGTGAAAAATGCCCCTCGCTCAGCACGGTCTGGATGTGTTGTGCGACTTGCGCATAGTCCAGCGCGTCGTTGATGTCATCGCTCTGGCAGGCGCGGCTGCTGGGCAGGGCGATCTCCAGATCGAGTTGCAGGGTTTGCGGCACGCGCTTTTCCCATTCGTATACGCCGATGAGGGTGTCTACCTTGAGTTCGCGCAGAAAGATGATGTCCATCGCTGTCAGTAAAGAATGGCGTAAAATTCGCCGCTCTTGCATTTTAAGATATTACGGATGATGACCCTAGTTTTTGTTGTGTGTGCTTACCTGCTGGGTTCGGTTTCCTTTGCGGTGTTGATGAGCAAGGCGTTTGGCTTGCCCGACCCGCGCACTTACGGTTCGAATAATCCGGGCGCGACCAATGTGTTGCGCAGCGGCAGGAAAGCGGCAGCGGCGCTGACCTTGCTGGGCGATGCGGCGAAGGGGTGGCTGGCGGTATGGCTGCCGCAGCATTTTGCGCCGCAGGATGAAAATTACCTTGCACTGGTTGCTGCGGTGGTGCTGGCCGTGTTCCTCGGTCACGTGTTCCCCCTCTTCTTGCGATTCAAGGGCGGCAAGGGGGTGGCGACGGCGCTGGGCGTGTTGCTGGCGTTGAGTGGCTGGCTGGGCTTGGCGGCGCTGGCGACCTGGTTGCTGGTGGCGGCGGTGTTCCGTTTGTCTTCACTGGCGGCATTGTCCGCTGCCGTCTGCGCACCGATCTACGCGATGCTGCTGGGCTTGCCGCATCAGTGGGTGCTGGCGTCAGGCATCATGTCGTTGCTGCTGGTCTGGCGGCACAAGAAAAATATTAAAAATCTGCTGGCGGGCAAGGAAAGCAGAATCGGGAAAAAATCCGAGAGTCAGCTTGCTGATAACGCCCAGCGATAGTCCGTCATTCCCGCGCAGGCGGGAATCCAGTGGGTTTAGATCAATGGCGTTTTTGAATGGCTGGATTCCCTGAATTCACAAACCAAGTGCAACACTCTAATCTGTTTAAGGAGGTGTTGCGATGGGACAAAAGTATATGCAATTGGGGATGGAGGAGCGATGTGAAATTGCCCGTCGGCGCCGAGCCGGGGAAACGATCCGGCAAATCGCTGCAAGTCTGGATCGCGCGCCATCAAGCATTGCTCGGGAGTTAAAACGTAATGATTCATCAAATGGCTATATTCCGACATACGCCCAGCAACAGGCGCGGACGCGGCGCTGGACGGGGAGTAAGTTGCTGCGTGCCCCGGCTTTGCAGGCCGACGTGTTGAACCGGTTGGCGGCAGGCGCTTCGCCGCAAGCGGTGGCCGGTCGGCTCAAGCGCGAACGCGGGCAGACGGTGATCAGCCATGAAACCATTTACCGTTTCATTGCAGCCCAGATTGCGCGTACCAAGGATTACAGCTGGCGCCATTATCTGCCGCAGGCCAAGAGCAAACGAGGGTGGCGCGGAAACAAAGGCGGTTCTCCGGTCGAGCACATCCAGCAACGCGTCTCTATTGCATCGCGCCCCGCCCACATCGAGACACGCAAGCAGGCCGGCCATTGGGAGGCCGATCTGATCCTGTTCTCGCGTTACGGGCAGGCCGTGCTCGCCGTGCATGAACGCCGCTCGCGGCTGACAGTGATCGTGCGTCAGCCGAGCAAGGCGGCTGCGCCGCTGGCCGACACCTTGACCGCACTGCTCGCGCCATTGCCAGTGCGCCTGCGGCGTACTCTCACCTTTGATAATGGTACCGAGTTTGCCCATCACTACATGCTCCATAAGCCACTCAATATGAAAACCTTCTTTTGCGATCCGCATGCACCCTGGCAAAAAGGCGGTGTCGAGAATGCCATAGGCAGACTTCGGCATGACCTGCCACGTAAAACCGACCTCGACACCCTCGGTCCGGACGACTTGTTGCAGATTGCGCGGCGTTATAATCACGTCCCGCGCAAGTGTCTTGACTATCAGACACCCGCTGAGGTTTTCTCTAATCTGTTGCACTTCAAATGTGAATCCACCTTCCCGCCTTCGCGGGAATGACAGCGCTAATGGGTAGTTTTGGCTAAAGAAACATCCCCGTTGCGTCCGATCCCCGCCTATCCTACGCCCTGAATCAACTGCTCCAGCCTTATGCGCCCGGGCGGGGTAGTCATCACCATCAACACGTCGCCGCCATTCACGATATGCTGCATGGCTGGATTGAATACCCACTTTCCTTCCTGTCTGACGGCGAGCAAAATGCAATCACGCGAGGCAAGATTGAACATGGCAAGCAGCTTGCCGGAAAAACCTGTTGGAACCACAACTTCTTCCATGCGCAGGTTGCCATCCGACTTGAGCATATCATCGAGGAAAGACACCACATGCGGGCGCACCATCGCCGACACGATGCGCAGGCCGCCGGTGAAGTCCGGCGACACGATTTCGTCCGCCCCGGCACGGCGCGTTTTTTCCACATTCTTCACGTCATGGCAGCGCGCCACTACACGCAGCTCCGGATTAAGCTGCTTGGCGCTGAGGCTGATCACCAGATTCTGGCTGTCGTCCGATGCCACCGCAAATACCCCGTGCGCGCGTTTGACGCCGGCGGCAAGCAGGGTGTCGTTATCGGTGGCGTCACCGTACAGATATAACTGCTCCGGATGCCTGGATAGATAGCTCTCAATGTGCTGAAAATTCGGGTCCACGATAACGCAATGGCGGCCGGTCATCTCCAGTTCATGCGCCACGTTGCTGCCCACACGCCCGATGCCGCATACGATGTAATGGTCCTTCAGCTTTGCGATTTTGTTTTGCATTCTCTTTCTCCGCCATGCCTCGTTGATATCACCTTCCAGTATGAATGCCGTAACGGTAGACAGCATATAGGTCAATGTCCCGATACCCGAAATTGCAATGAATACGGTAAACAGTCTCCCTCCGGGGCTATGCGAGAGGTCGACAATCTCGCCGTAGCCTATCGTGGCAACCGTGATGAATGTCATGTAAAAGCAGTCCATCCAGCTGTATTACGGGCCGCCTATGAGGTGGTAGCCCAGCGTGCCGGTCAGCATGACCAGCACCATGATCGCCGAAGACCAGGCAAAGCTGAGATAGACGCGGGAAGAGGTTAATTCGGCCAGTTTCATCATTCATCCGGTTTTATCATTCTTCCGGGACGTTGCCGCCAGGAAACAGCACGTCGGAAAAGCCGAACTGGCGAAGATCGCGCATGCGCATCGGGTACAGAATCCCATCCAGATGATCGCACTCATGCTGCACCACGCGGGCATGGAAGCCGCTCACCGTGCGGTCTACCAATGCGCCGTATTCGTCACAACCCTGATAGCGGATGGTCTTGAAACGCGGCACCAAACCGCGCAGTCCGGGCAGACTCAAACAGCCTTCCCAGTCTTCCTCCGTGTTGTCTCCTAACGGCGTGATGACGGGATTGAGCAACACCGTTTCCGGCACAGTTTCGGCATCGGGATAGCGCGGGCTGTGCTGCACGCCGAAGATCACCACGCGCTGGTTCACCCCGATCTGCGGCGCGGCCAGTCCCACGCCCTCCAGTGCCTGCATGGTATCGCGCATGTCGGCCAGCAGGGCGTGCAATTCCGGCGTATCAAAGCCGTGTACTTCCTCAGCGCGGCGCAACAGGCGCGCATCACCCATTTTCAGCACATCTTTCTTCACTTTCGCACCTCAAAAATTCAGAGTTCGCCCAAATGCAAGGCGCAAGGAAATTTTTGCAGCGCCGCATATGTGTCGATATGCAAGCAAAAAATTTCCGAGCAACGCAGCAGTTGGGATGAAATCTGGATTTTAGACATCGTCATCGCACTCCACCAGGCATTCAAGGATATTGCGCACGCGCGCCATGGCCGGCTGTGCTACCGCACTGATAGTTTCCAGACGCACGCCATCGCGGCTGCCACCGCGCCCGGCGGCATGGTTGACCACTACTGCAATGGCGGCGTAACTCAGGCCGAGCTCTTTTGCCAGCGAGGCTTCCGGCATGCCGGTCATGCCCACCATGTCGGCGCCGTCGCGCTCCAGGCGGTTGATCTCCGCCGCCGTTTCCAGGCGCGGCCCCTGGGTGGCGGCATACACGCCGCCATCCCGGCAAATCTCCTTGGCGTGCCGTGCCGCATCGAGTATTTGCCGGCGCAATTCCAGGTCATAAGGCCGGGTGAAATCAATGTGCGTCACCGGGCGGTCGCGCCCGTCAAAATAAGTGGCTGCGCGCCCGTAGGTATAGTCGATGATCTGGTCCGGCACCGCGATGTCCCCAAGGGACAGGTCGGCGCATATGCTGCCCACCGATGCGACCGATACGATGCGCGTGGCGCCCTGTTCGTGCAGCGCCCACAGGTTGGCGCGGTAATTCACCTCATGCGGAGGGATGGTGTGGCCGTAGCCGTGGCGCGCCAGAAACATCACCTCGTGTTGCCGCAAGCGGCCAAAGGTGATCGCACCCGACGGCTCGCCATAAGGCGTGCGCATCACCTGGCGATGCGTGATTTCCAGATTGGCCAACTGCGTCAGCCCCGTTCCGCCTATGATTGCCAGCATTTTTATTTTCCTTTTACTGCGTAAATCGCGGGCAGGTTGCGCCACGCGCCATGTATGTCCATGCCAAAGCCGAACACAAAACGGTCAGGCAGTTCCATGCCGACGAAATCGGCGTGTATCGGTTTGTCCTTGCCATTCAGTTTATCGGCGAACACCGCGCAGTAAAACCCGGCAGCGCCCAGACCCATTACGCGCTGCCTGACTGCGGCCAGTGTCTCGCCCTCGTCGAGAATGTCATCCACCACCAGCACCACCCTGCCGCGCACGGTTTCGCGCGGTTCGACCTTCCAGTGCAACTCCCCGCCCTGCTGGTTGCTGCCGTAGCGCGACACATGCACGTAATCGAAATCGAGCGGAAAATCCAGCAGCGGCAACAACTGTCCGGTGAATACCACCGCACCGCCCATCCCCGATAGTACCAGCGGATGCACACCGGCCAGTGCAGAGTTGATCTCCCGCGCCACGCGCGCCACCGCAGCCTGCACCTCCTCCGCCGAATAAAGCAGCTCGGCCTGTTGCAGGATATCGCGCGCCTGCTGGTTGGACAGCGTCATTTTACCGTTGCCAGGTATGCGGCAAACTCATCGCGCAATTCCGGGTGTTTCAGGCCGAACGCCACTGTCGCCTTGAGATAGCCCAGCTTGCAGCCGCAATCGTAACGGATGCCGTTAAAACGGTAGGCCAGCAGTTTTTCTTCCCGCAACAATGCGGCGATGCCGTCGGTCAACTGAATCTCGCCGCCCGCGCCCGCCTGCACTCTTTCCAGGTGATGAAAAATACGCGGCGTGAGAATATAGCGTCCCACCACCGCAAGAGTCGAAGGCGCGGTTTCCGGGCTGGGCTTCTCAACGATGCCGTGCACCTGCTCCACGTCCGGCCCCAGATTGGTCGTGCTGACGATGCCGTATTGCCTGGTCTGAGCGCGCGGGACTTCCTGCACACCGAGCACCGAACAGTGGTGCCGCTCATACACCTCCACCATCTGTTTGATGATGGGTTGTTCGCCATCAATCAGGTCGTCCGCCAGGATCACCGCAAACGGCTCATCCTGCACCACCGGTTGTGCGCACAGCACGGCATGGCCCAGCCCCAGCGCTTCCGGCTGGCGGATGTAAATGCAGTTCACATGCTTTGGGATCACCTCCTGCACCGCGCGCAGCAAATCATGCTTGCCGCGCGCGGCGAGTTCCGCCTCCACCTCATAAGCCGTGTCGAAATGGTCCTCGATGGCGCGCTTGTTGCGCCCGGTTATGAACACCATGTCGGTGATGCCCGCCGCCACTGCCTCCTCCACCGCATACTGGATAAGCGGCTTGTCCACCACCGGCATCATCTCCTTGGGACTGGCCTTGGTGGCGGGCAGGAAACGGCTGCCCAAGCCGGCGACAGGAAAAACGGCCTTAGTAATGCGCTTCATTTATTGACGCTCCATTTGAATTTCCAGCCACAAAAATTCCGTAATGCAACAAAGGCCGTTTTCGGCGGAGGCTAACCTGCAAAGCAGGTTAAGCCCGTAAGGGCGGCCGGAGCCAAAAACAGCTTTCGTTATCTTCTTCATTAGCTTGTTCCTTCAAAAAACTCGATAGGATGGGTAGAGCGCAGCGTAACCCATCATCTTGACCCCGATGGGTTGCGGCCTACGGCCTTCACCCATCCTACGAATTCTCTTGCAGCATCCGCAGGAGCGCCTGTTCATCCAGCACGGGTACATTCAGTTCCTGTGCCTTGGTTAATTTGCTGCCCGCCTCCGCACCCGCCACCACGTAATCGGTTTTTTTCGACACGCTGCCGGCCACCTTCGCGCCCAGTGCTTCCAGCGCGGCTTTCGCATCGTCGCGGTTCATGCTGAGTGTACCAGTAAGCACAAACGTCTTGCCAGCCAAAGGCAGTTCTTCGGCTGGTTCGCCTTCACTCTCCTTCGGCCTTACGCCGCCCCGCTTCTCATCCAGCAGCTCCTCTATCACATCAACATTATGTTTTTCCCTGAAGAAAGCAAAAATGCTTTGCGCCACCACTGGCCCTACATCAGGAACTCGTTGCAACCGTACCTCATCTGCGTCCATCAAATTTTTCAACTTGCCGAAGTGGCGCGCCAGGTCTTTTGCCGTGGCTTCGCCCACGCTGCGGATGCCCAGCGCATAGATGAAGCGCGCCAGCGTAGTCTGCCTGCTGCGCGCGATCGCATCCAGCAAATTGGCGGCCGATTTCTCGCCCATGCGCTCCAGCCCGGCCAGTATTTGCAGGTTCAGCTTATGTTTGTCATACAGGTCGGCGGGCGTCTGCACAATGTGCTGCTCCACCAGTTGTTCCACCAGCTTGTAACCCAGCCCTTCGATATCCATGGCGCGGCGGCTGGCAAAATGCAGCAACGACTGCACGCGTTGCGCCGGGCAGAACAGACCGCCGGTGCAGCGCCAGTCGGCCTCGCCCTCCTCGCGCACGATGGCGCTGCCGCACACCGGGCATTTTCCGTGCAGCAGTTTGAACAGATTGAATCGCCCTTCTTCTTTCCGTTCGCCCTGAGGTATCGAAGGGTCGAGCACTACGCCAACCACTTCCGGTATTACGTCGCCCGCGCGGCGCACGATCACCGTATCGCCGATGCGCACGTCCTTGCGCCGCGTCTCGTCCTCGTTGTGCAGCGTGGCGTTGCTGACCGTGGTGCCGCCGACGAACACCGGCTCCAGCTTGGCCACCGGCGTCAGCTTGCCGGTGCGCCCGACCTGGATATCGATGCCGCGCACCACGGTCATCTGTTCCTCTGCCGGGTATTTGTGCGCCACCGCCCAGCGCGGCTCGCGCGTCACGAAACCGAGCAGCGCCTGCAAGGCGAGGCTGTTGACCTTGTACACCACGCCGTCAATATCGAATGGCAGGCTGTCGCGCTTTGCCGCGATGCGGCGATGGAATTCCACCAGTCCCTGCGCGCCCCGCACCACCGCACGTTCACCGCTCACCGGCACGCCCATCTTGTCCAGCGCATCCAGCACGGCGCTGTGCGTCGCGGGCAATGTCCAGCCCCGCACCTCGCCCAGGCCGTAAGCGAAGAATGACAGCGGGCGTCTTGCAGCGAGCGCCGGATCGAGCTGGCGGATGCTGCCCGCCGCGCCGTTGCGCGGGTTCACCAGCGTCGGCAGCCCCTGCTCTCGCTGGCGTTCGCTGTAGCGCTCGAAATCCGGGCGAGCCATGTACACTTCGCCGCGCACTTCCAGCACCGGTGCAGCGCAGCCTTGCAAGTGCAGCGGTATCTGGTGAATGGTGCGGATATTCTGCGTCACATCCTCGCCGGTCTCACCGTCGCCGCGCGTCGCGGCCTCCACCAGCACGCCTCGCTCGTAGCGCAGGTTGATCGCCAGGCCGTCGAATTTCAGTTCGCAGGTATATTCGATCTCAGCATTGGGTTCATTCAGTTCGCGCCGCACGCGTGCATCGAAAGAAATCGCGCCTTGGTCACTGATGTCGGTCTCGGTGCGAATCGAGAGCATGGGCACGGCATGCCGCACCGGCTGGAAGGCATCAAGCAGCTTGCCACCGACGCGGAGGGTGGGTGAATCGGGTGTGGCGAGTTCAGGATGTCGCGCTTCCAGTTCCTGCAATTCACGGAACAGCTTATCGAATTCCGCGTCGGGAATCAGCGGGGCATCCAGCACGTAGTACTGGTAGTTGTGTTTCTCGATTTCTGCACGCAGGGTTGCGATGCGTTGCGCTACGGATGTGCTCATTTACGAGAACAGCCTGCGTGCCTGCGCACTGCCGGGCATCACCTTGCCGGCCAGCATGCGGCCTTCGATGGCGGCAACCTGCTCGCGTATCTGGGCGATGCCCGGCTCGCCCAATGCCACGCGATGATCGTCCACCACCGCGGCGCGCAAATCCATCGCCAGTTGCCGCGCCAGCACCGCCATCTCGTCAAAGCGCCGTGTGGGCTGCTCCACGCGCGGCACATCCAGCAGCAGGGTCAGGCCATTGACCCACATCTGACCGAGAGTGTGGTGCTGGAACGGCGTGTTATCGTAGTTGCCCAGGCTGAACACGGTATGCCCAAGCGCATCGAGCAGATGGAACGCGCCGTCCGCCTGCAGGCTCATGCCATGCTGCTTGGCCACACTCGCTACATCGCCGCCGGAAAATGTGCGCTCCCCGCTGGGCAGGATGTTGAGGCCTATCATCTGGTCAACTTCGGCGCAAAAGCCATCCAGTTCCAGTGCGCGCGCACTGGCTGCCGCCACGTCCGGCAGTTCCGCCTCGGCCTGCAGCTGCACCGCGATGTCGCGCGCCAGGCCGCAAAAATCGTTCAGCCGCAACTCGCTCACCGCGCCGGAACGGTCGGCCAGCTGCAATGCCAGCCTGAACACGGAATAGGACAACGGGCTTTCTGCAATCACTTTTTCCCATGCGCCGCTTGCCGCATTCAGCCCGCATGCATGCACGCTCTTGCCGAAATCGAAGCGCTTCTGCCACAGGGGCGCCAGTGCATTGCCGCTGGCCGGACTCTTGCACGACAGCACGGCAATGTAGTCGGTGGCCGCATCCAGCAAAGCGCACGCGCCCTCTGCCCCCTGCCCGCGCAGCGGCTCGCCCGATGGCGTCTGGGCGGGCAGCGAATCTGCGGGCAGGTCCGCTTCATCCGGCATTTTTTCCGCAGCCGGACGATACAGCGCATCCTCACGCCCATGCCTGAACGCCGCGCCGAACTTGCGCCGGTGCTGGCGCTGCTGCCACCAGCTATAGCCATACACCGCCAGCACCACGGCGATGCCGATGCCCAGCAGGCTGATCTGTAATTCACTCATGATTTTTGCGGATAGCCGAAATGTGCGTGGCACGGTTGAATTCCTGCCATGCGTTTTGCAGATCACTCAGATTCATTTCTTCCATGCTCCTTTGTCGTATTCCGGGCGATGCTTGCTTCAGGTGTGTGAGTGAGCACGCGGCGCGGCATGGAGTTGCACGCCCAGCGC
>Ga0080064_1004928_pt1 | contig 11091 bp, 10 predicted proteins | sample Subgrocontami54m_FD_69260 | JGI IMG/M metagenome (GOLD analysis project Ga0080064, IMG submission 69260) | Subsurface groundwater microbial communities from S. Glens Falls, New York, USA - GMW46 contaminated, 5.4 m (SPADES assembly) (version 2) ... | reverse complement strand
CGCAGCTCTGGCACGACCCAGGCATTTCCATCTGGGTCGCCGCGGAACCGGTGATCGCGGCGAAGGCAGACAATTTCTTTTGCAGCTCGGTGCCATGGCACGCCGGACACTCGGGCGCGGGGGAAGATCCACGCACCAGCGTCTCAAATTCCTTGCCGCAGGAATTACATGCGTATTCAAAGATGGGCATGATGTCGGTGCTCCCGTGAAATCGATCTTTACGAAATCGGTGCTATTTGGACTGCGCGTCGCGCACGGCCTTCCTCAGCGCAGTCACCCGCTGAAAACAATCCGGACAGGCAACTCGCACGGCGCCGCCCTGCGGGGTGCGGGACAACGGCCGCATCGTCGCGGCGTCGACCAGGCGCTTGCATTCCGGGCAGCGTTTGACTTTTGAAGGGTCTTTGGTCATCAGTTGGGCGGCCAGACAGGACCGGCACCGTCAGTCTAACGCGCCGCCATAAAAGTGCAAAGCGTCAGATAAGCCACTATGTTATATTATCAACTCGGTGGTAGGCGCAGGAAGCCCCAGGAACCGGCAACTTGCCAAGGAGCCCAAATGACTATTAAGCGCAGGTTCAACTGGTTGGGTGCAACCCTGATCGGCGCAACGGTCTTGTCCCCCAGCGTCCATGCAGCGACTGCGTTTGACGGTATCAACGCCCTGCTGCAGAACAATTTCACCTCGCAATTCAGCGAAGTCCAGGGCGTGCTTGCCGTGGGCGGTAATGCGACGCTGTTCAACTATGGAGTCGATCTGCTCTCCACGCCCTACGGCGGCGCCGGTGGTTATGGGCTGGTCGTCGGCGGCAACCTGAACTTCACGAATGGCTCCGTCGGCACGTTGGTTACCAACCCGGCTCAAACCTACTTTGGCGGCGCGCTGAACAGCTTTGCGGTCAATTACACCGGGGGATTCAATGGTGTGAACCCGCTCAACTTCAGCGCTCTGTTCAGTCAGGCCTCAACCGCGTCCACGGCGTTGGCGGGCTATTCCAACACCGGCGTGACGACGATAAACCCCGGCGGCAATATCGGCTGGTTGACTTTCGCCGGCGATGGCAGCAGCGCGGTGCAAGTGTTCAGCATCAGCGGGATCGACCTGCTGAACAGTCACCTGATCCAGGTCAGCAACGTTCCGCTCACCTCCACCATCCTGGTGAACGTGACCGGTGCTTTTGCCCAACTTGCGAGCGTAGACAGCAGCGCGCCGTTCGACCCCTTTGGCGGCAAGGTGCTGTTCAATTTCAAAGACGCGACGCAGGTGAATTTTGCCAATACGGGCCTGCATGCGAGCGTGCTGGCGCCCAACGCACTGATTACTTCATTTTCCGGCCACATCAAGGGCGTGGTGATCGGGAAAGAGTGGCTCGGAGATTTCGAAGTCCAGCCTGGCTTGGCGCCTTTGCTGCTGGCCGTGCCGGAACCGGAAACGTACGCGATGATGCTCGCCGGTCTCGGCCTGATGGGATACGTCGCGCGCCGCCGCCGCAAACAGCCGGCTAACGCCCGTTGATCAGCCGGTGCAGGTGCTTGCCGAAATCGGTGTTGTCCTGATAGCCGCGGAATAACTCCGCACCCGGGCCCATCGCGCCGACCAGCACCGGCTCCGGCGTATGTCCCGAGGTACCCCAGTAATAGCCGGTCTGGCGCGCTACCATGCGGCCCAGCACGTTACGCACGCCGTAGGAGAAATTGCGCTCGAGCGGCTGTTGTTTAAGGATCAGTTCGCGCAGATCTGGGTCGAGCCTGAATCCCGGGAAGTGCTTCGCAAGCAACTCGTCGAGCACCGCTCCCGAAGGCTTCTTGCCGAGTTTTTCGCTGATCGCGTTGAAGGATAACGTAATGCGCTCGAGCATCCGTAATTGCGCATCGCCCGGGTAGAAGCGGTTCGAGCTCGACGTCGAGGAGAGGTCCTTGAGCGCGTACGTCGGCGAGAAGCCGCCGGTTTCATGGTCGCCGGTGACGATCACCAGCGTGTCGGGCGAGCTGCGCTGAAATTCGAGCGCGACCTTGACTGCATCATCGAACGCCCACAACGCGCGCATCATTGAAGCGGCGTCGTTGGCATGCCCCGCGGTGTCGACATTCTCGTTCTCGACCAGCAGCACAAAACCGTTCGGGTTGTTCTGCGACAACGCCTTGAGCGCGGCCGCGGCCATCTCCGCGGTCGTCGGTTCCTTCGCCGGGTCACGCTCGAGCTCGAAATCCATGTCGTCATCCGCAAACAAGCCGAGCACTTTCGCCGCGGTTGCAGCCTGCATTTCCGCGGTGTTCCTCACGACCTGGTAACCCTTGGTCCGGAACGCTTCGATCACATCCCTGCCATCCTTCCTCTTGCCGCCGGGCACGCCCGCCGGCAGGAAATACTCCGCGCCGCCGCCCATCAGCACGTCCGGTTCGAGCAGAAGAAACTGGTTGACCAGCGCCTGTGAATCGCGGCGCGACTTCGCATGAATGCTGAAGGTGGCGGGCGTGGCGTCGTAGACAGTGGCGGTGGTCACCAATCCAATGCGCTTGCCTTTGGCCTTGGCCGCCTCCATCGCGGTGGGCACCGATTTGCCGTCGGGTGTTACGGACACGACACCGTTTTCGATCTTGAAGCCAGTGGCCATCGCGGAACCGGCCGCCGCCGAATCGGTCACATACGCGCCGTGCGGAGAAGTGACGAGGAGCCCGACGCTGCCTTCCCGGAAAACATGGTCGGTAGTTACGAACGGCTGCCCGCGCAGCACCTTGCTCGAATAACGGCCGAAATCCCATTGGGTAGGCGCCGCGCCGTCGGCGAACATGATGATGATGTTTTTGGGCGCCCGCACCTGGCCTTCGCCGCCGGGCACATGGGCGCAGCCGGCAAGAGCAACCACGCACGCGGCAACCACCGCCAGCACCAAGTGCGGCACAACCACCCACGCACCGAGCGGCCGCCCCAGGATATTCACGCGGTTACGTCCTTAATCCCGCGGGCTGCCGCGCTGCGTGTCGGGATCGAGCCCGGCCAGGCGCAGCAGCCAAACCAGCACGAAGCCGGCCACCAGCGGCCACCAATGCGTCAGCACGATCGCCACCACCGCCGATGCACCATACGTGAGCCCCATCAGGAATACGCCGTAATGCCGGGTGCGCTTATAGGTGATCATCAGCGCCAGCGCCATGAAAATAAACGACGCGGCGAAAAAATAGATGATGATTTCCATTACTATGCCCCTTCGATGGGCGGATTCTACACTGCCCTGATATGATGGCCACATAATCCAAAACGGAGGAGCCGTGGCGCCGACATTGCCGAAACGCACGCTTGCGACCTGCTGCGCGGCGCACACGGTGCACGACGGCTTGTCCGATATCAGCTACGTGCTGCTGCCGATACTGGCGCAGGCATTCAATCTGTCGCTGGCGCAGGTCGGCATGATCCGCGCCGCGCATCGTGGCGCGATGGCGCTGTTCCAGACGCCCGCGGGCCTGATCGCCGAGCGGCTAGGCGCGCGCAATCTGCTCGCGTTTGGCACCGCGTGCGCCGGGCTCGCTTTCATCGCGCTTGGCCAGACTGCGGGTTTCGCCGCGATTCTGCTCGCGCTGTTCTGCGCCGGCTTCGGCTCCGCGTTCCAGCATCCGCTGTGTTCGACGCTCATCTCGCACGACTATCCGGGGGAGGGGCGGCGCGCCGCGCTCGGCACTTACAACTTCTTCGGCGATGTCGGCAAGTTCGCGTTTGGCGGCGGCGTAAGTCTGCTGTTCGTCGCCGGCGTGCCGTGGCAGATACCGGTCACGGTCTACGGCAGCCTCGCGCTGGCGGTCGCTCTGACGATATTGCTATTGCTGCACGAGACCGCCGGCCGCGCCCGGCACGTAGCCGCCCCATCGGTCGGCGCACCCAAACGCACCGGCTGGGGCATCCGCAACCGCCGGGGCTTCATCGCGCTGTGCCTGATCGAAGTCATCGACAGCAGCACGCGCACCGGTTTTCTGACGTTCATCGCGTTCCTGATGATCGCGAAGAACCTGCCCGCCGGCTGGGCGACGCTGTCGGTGCCGCTGATAATGATCGGCGGCATGGCGGGCAAACTCGCGTGCGGATTCCTCGCCGAGCGCATCGGCATCATCCGCACGGTGGTGATCACCGAGATCGCGACCGGGGCCGGGGTGCTGCTGATGCTGGTGCTGCCGGATATTGCCGCGTATCTGCTGCTGCCCGTGATTGGCGTCGCACTGAACGGCACCTCGTCCGTGCTGTACGCGACCATCGGCGATCTGGTCGACCCGGACCGGCTGCCGCGCGCGTTCGGCTTGTTCTACACGCTCGGCTCGATCTGCGGACTGTTGGCGCCGCTGGCGTACGGCGTGATCGGGGATGCGCTCGGCGTCAGCACGTCGATCGCGCTGGTCGGACTGCTGGTATTCGCGACGCTGCCGCTGTGCCTGATGCTCAGGCCCGCGCTGCGCACCGCCCGCGCCTGACCGGCACTACGCCGCCGCTTTGACCTTGCTCTTGGAGCCCGCGACCAGCGCCGGCACGCGCGAAGCGCGCACGTACACGTAGCCGTCGAACAGGCGGCGATGGGTACGATAGAACCCGCCCTGCTCGGCCTGCCACGCGCCGTTGACTTTTTTCACCGACGCCGCGACCACCAGCACCCCCGACGGCATCGCAATCCTGATTTCAGCGTCCGGGTCGGAATTCAGACGCGCAACCTGGTTCACGATGCTGCCCTCGATGCGCGCCGCGACCGCCATGCACAACGTCACCGTGAGCGGCAGCGCGCGGTGCGGCTGGCCGTTGGAGATCGCGCGCCCGGTCAGATCGACGCTATCGGCCTTGATCGCCGCGCCCGAGAGCGACTGCGCATCCTGCGGCCGCGACACGAAACTCACGAACGGCACGGTCCGGTTCCGCGCCGCCGCCGGGGCGTCTTTGCCGATGCCCATTGCGATCGACGCCGCGATGCGGATTTTCGAGAGTTTCTCGAGCAGCTCGGTTGACGCGTCGAGCGCCTCCGGCATTTCGATGCCGGTCAGTCCGAGATCAGCCGCATTGATAAAACAGGTCGCATTGGCAGCGTCGATCAACGAGGCGCGGATCTTGCCGACGCCGGGCACATCCAGCGTGTCGACCACGTTACCAGTCGGCAGCAACTTGCCGGTGGTCGCGCCGCCCGGGTCGCGAAACTCGAGCCTTACCGGCGCGCCGGTTCCGGCGACACCGGGAATCACGAGATCGCCGTCGACCGCCGCCTTGCCGTCGTCGAGCGCAAAGCGCGCGTGAATGATTTTCCGGGTATTGGTGTTGTGGATGCGCACCAGCGCTTCCTTGCCGGAGACCTTGAAAAGGCCCTCGTCCACCGCGAACGGCCCCATCGCCGAGGACATGTTGCCGCAGTTGCCGCTGTAATCGACTTTCGCATCCTTCACCTGCACCTGCGCGAAGGTGTAATCGATGTCGGCGTCGGGCCGCGTTGACGGGCCTGCCACGCACACCTTCGACAACGACGAGACGCCGCCGCCCATGCCGTCGAGCTGGCGCCCGTACGGATCGGGGCTGCCGATCGCCGCCAGGAAAATCTCATCCCATTGCGCGCGATCGGCGGGTAAATCGCCGGCGTGAAATATGATGGCGTTGCTGGTGCCGCCGCGCATGAACACCGCCGGAATCCTGATTTGTTTCATGGTTCAATCTCCCTGTTTATCCGGACGCCACAGATAATCCGCGTTGAGTTCGCCAATCGACGGGCAGCCGAGCAGCGCCAGCACGCGATTGACTTCGGCGCTCAGGATGCCGATCGCATGCTGCGCGCCCGCCTCGCCGCCCGCCGCGATGCCGTAGAGCGGCGCGCGCCCGACGAACGTCATGTCGGCCCCCAGCGCGAGCGCTTTGACGATATCACTGCCGCGGCGGATCCCGCTGTCGAGCATCAGCACCAGGCGGTTGCCCACCGCGGCGCGAATGTGCGGCAGCGCTTCGAGCGGCGCCAGCGCGCCGTCGAGCGCGCGCCCGCCGTGATTGGAGATGAAAATGCCGTCCGCGCCGTGCTGCGCCGCGGTGAGCGCGTCGTCGGCGCGCAGCACGCCTTTCAGGAACAGCTTGCGCGGCCACAGCTCGCGCAGCCAGCGGAAATCCTCCCAGTTCAGCGCTTCGCGCCGCGCGCGGAACTCGTTCATCGGTTTGGCAATGATCCTGCCGCCGACATCGGTGTCGAGGTTCTGGAAGCGCGGCACGCCCGAATCGAGCAGCGTGCGCAGGAACACGCCGGCGAGCCAGCGCGGATGCAGCGCCCCATCGATCATATTGGCGAGGTTGAGCCGGAACGGAATCGTGAAGCCGTTGCGCTGGTTGTATTCACGGTTCGGTTGCACCGGCAAATCGGTGGTGACGACCAGCGCCTCGTAGCCGGCGTTGAGCGCGCGCGTCACCAGCGTGCGCGCGGCTTCGCGGTCTTTCGACATGTAGAGCTGAAACCACAGTGTGCCCCCTGAGGCTTCGTGGGCGACTTTTTCGAGCGGTTCGAACGACGCGGTGGAGAGTACAAATGGCACCCCGGCTTCCCGTGCCGCGCGGGCCAGCGCGATGTCGGCGGCAAATCCATACAATCCCGCCGCGCCGGTGGGCGCGACGCCAAATGGCGCGTTGAAGGTCTTGCCGAACACGCTCACCTGCTGCGAGCGGCCGGAGACGTCGACCAGCGTGTGCGGCCGCAGGCGGATGCGCTCGAACGCGGCGCGATTATTGGCGAGCGATACGTCGTCTTCGACGCCGCCGGCCAGAAAGTCGTAGGCAACCCGCGGCAGGCGCTTTTCCGCCATGCGGCGCAGGTCTTCGATGTTCAGCGCGTCTCGATAGCTCATGGCAAGCGGGAACCGGAAGAAATCGTATTGGAGTATAGCAAACCGCGAGGCGCCGGCTGACGTCCGCGTAAGGCTGCCGTAAGGTTGTTGTGCAATCCTGCTTCAGCGTCGGCTGGCTCTCCACCCTACACCAGCCGCCCTCAATCTTAAAGTAACCCGACAGGAGTAGTTTATGGCCAGATTTCTCGCACCCCTTCTTCCTCTGCTCATGCTGACTTCCGCGTACGCGATGGACGTACAGGATCCACCCATCCCCGAATCAATCAACTGGGTCGGCATCATTATCTTCCTTGTGCTTTTTATAGGCGGCAGTGTTGGCTTTATCTGGATGGTGTACCGCAACGACAAGAAAACCAAGCAGGACGAGAAAAAGCTCGAAGCCTGACGCCTTACGCTCGGCGCCCGTAATCCCGCAGCGCCAAGCTCCCCGGACCTGACAGGTCCTCGATTCGAGTTGTCACGTGCGCGGTTAAAGCTTGCCGCGGCATAACGCGACTTCGTCATTCCGGTGACAACCGGAATCTAGTTGGTAGGGTGGATGCAGGCGCCTTGTGCGCCGGAATCCACCGCTCGCTCGGTCCGCGCGTAATCCCCGCAACGTCTGGTGGATTACGCTGCGCTCCATCCACCCTACGGTACCCCGGCCAGGGGTGCATTGAGTGTTGCTTGCGGCGCCGCGCGGTTCGCAGGTACATTCGAGACCTGCCGCCAACCGCGCAAGGCGCCCGACGCATGTACCTGATGGTTTTCCTCAACGTGATCATCCACGGCTGTCTCATGGGCAGCCGCGTGGTCGTGGCGCTGTACGCGATCGAGCTCGGCGCGAACGTATTCGAGATCGGCGTGATGGTTGCGCTCTACTCGGCGCTGCCGCTCGCGCTCGGGGTCTACTCAGGGCGCCTGTCGGACCGCTACGGCGTGCGCCTGCCGATGTTATGGGGCGCCATCCTGTGCGGCCTCGGGCTGCTGCTGCCATTTCTGTGGCGCCATATCGCGGCGCTTTATTGTTCCGGCGCCACTATCGGCGCCGCCTTCATGCTCTACAACGTCTCGGTCCAGAATCTTGCCGGCGCGTGGGGCCCGCGCGAGGACCGCGCCAAAAACTTCAGCACCCTCTCGCTCGGCTATTCGATTTCGAGTCTCATCGGGCCGCTGGTGGCCGGCTATGCGATCGAATACCTGAGCCACGCCGCGGCGTATCTGATCTTCAGCATCAGTACGCTCGCGCCGATCGCCGTGATAGCGTTGCACCCGAAGCTGAGAAAATTCGAGATACCCAAATCCTCCGGCGGCAAGCACAGCGCCTTCGACCTGCTGCGCCTGCCCGAGCTGCGCAAAGTCATGGTCATCGGCGCGATGATAGTCACCGGCTGGGACCTCTACATGTTTTACCTGCCGATTTACGCGCACTCGATCGAGATACCGGCCTCGACCATCGGCCTCGTGCTCGGCGCGTTTGCGGCGGCAACCTTCATCGTGCGCTTCAGCCTGCCGTTTCTGACCCGGCGCTACAATGCGCGGCGCGTGCTGTCGGTATCGATGTTCTGCGCCGCGGTGATGTTCGTGCTGTTTCCGTTCGTGACGGGTGTCTGGCTGCTCGGCGCGCTGTCGTTCTCGATCGGGCTCGCGCTCGGCTGCAGCCAGCCGGTGACGTTGCTGCTGTCCTATAACCGTGCGCCGGAAGGACGCACGGGCGAGGCGACCGGCATCCGCTTTGCGCTCAACCATCTCGCCCACTCCACGGTGCCTATCGCCGCCGGCGCACTGGGCTCAGCGTTTGGCCTCGCGCCGGTGTTCATAATGGTCGCAGCGATACTGGCGGCCAGCGGGTTTCTCGGCAGCACGGTAAAAAGCAGCGCCGAACCCACTCCGCCGCCGGCCTGACATCCGACCGGAGTCGATCTAAAATATGCGCATACGCCGCTCGGGTTTGGCCCCAACTTCTCCGAAAGGAACTTCATCATGAATTTCGACCGCCGCGCCATCGCCGCACCGACCCGCGAACTCGCCAACTGGATCACGCATCTGCGTTACGAGGACTTGCCGCAGCGCACGCGCGAAGTGGTGCGCATCGCAATTCTCGATACCGTCGGCGCCGGCGTCCACGGCTACAGCACGCCGTGGGCGCAGCTGCTCCTCACCTGGGCAAAACGCGGTACCTCCGGCGCCGGTGTCGCGCATGTCTGGGGCGAAGCAAAACCGACGCTGCGCTGCTCGGATGCGGCGCTCGTCAATGGCACTGCGTCTCACGCGTTCGAGCTTGACGACTACCACAACGCCAAGCTGCATCCGGGCGCGGTGGTGGTACCCGCCGCGATCGCGGTCGCGGAGAAGATCAATGCCAGCGGCGCCGATCTGGTCACCGCGATCGCTGCCGGCTACGAAGTGATGATCCGCTCGAGTCTTGCGTTGAATCCCTCCGCCACGCGGCTGCGCGGCTGGCATCTGACCGGCGTCTGCGGTCCGTTTGGCGCCGCGACCGCGTGCGCCTCGCTGCTCAAGCTCAACGCCGAGCAATCCGCGTGGGCGCTCGGACTGGCGGGCACCCAGGGCGCAGGCCTCTGGGCCTTCAATGCCGACGGCACCATGAGCAAGCGGCTGCACGCCGGCAAGGCCGCACACTCGGGCGTGCTGGCCGCCGAACTCGCGCAACTGGGCTTCACCGGGCCAACGCAGATTTACGAAACCGAAGATGGCGGCGTGCTGAGGGCGTTCTCGGACGCGTCCGACGCAGCCCCGCTCACCCAGGACCTCGGCGCGTTGTATCACCTCGACAAGACCTCGATCAAGCCCTACTCGTGCTGCGGCAGTACCCACTCCTACATCGACGCCGCGCTGGCGCTGCGCAAAAAGTTCGGCGCGCCGTGGGATGCGAAGCGGCGCGTGCGCGTCGGCACCTGCAAGGTGGTCGATGTGCAATGCGGCTTCGATTACGCGCCAAGCAGTGTGCTCAACGCGCAGATGAGTTTGCGTTATACGGTCGCGGCGGCGCTGCTCGACGGCCAGGTGCTGCCGGCGCAGTTTACCGAAGCCAAACTCGCCGATCCCGCGCTGATGGCGCTGGCGTGCAAAATCGAGCTGGTACCCGATCCCGAACTCGACAAGCTGTATCCGAAGGATTTTGCCGCCTGGGTGTCCGCCGAACACAACGGCAAATGGGAACGGGTCGACATCATGAATCCGACCGGCTCTATCCATGTGCCTATCGACGCCCGCGGCGCCACCGAAAAATTCCGCGGCATCAATCCGCAACTCGATACCGATGCGATTGCCGCAATGGCGCTATCCATCGAAAAACATTCCGTACGCGAGTTTGTCGGATTGCTCGGCAAGCCGGCAGCGAAACGCGCTGCTGCTTGAATGCTTCGGCAGTGCAATACGATGTAGTCGTCATCGGCGGCGGGCTCGCGGGATTGACCGCGGCAGCGCGCGCCGCGCAGCTCGGTCTCAAGGTGCTGGTGCTGGAACGCGGCGCGGACGAGCGCTATCCCTGCAACTCGCGCTACTCCGGCGGCGTGCTGCATCTGGCGTTTCACAACGTAACAGAGCCGGTGGACGCGCTGCTCAGGGTAATCGATGAGGCCACGCACGGCTATGCGAAGCCGTATCTGGCGCGCGCATTTGCCGGCAATTGCGCGCGCGCCGTGGGCTGGCTGCGCGACGAGGGCGCGAAGTTCATTCGCGTCGGCAATGTTGCCTACCAGCAACACGTGCTCGCGCCGCCGCGGCCGCTCACGCCGGGGCTGGACTGGCGCGGGCGTGGTCCCGACGTGACGCTGCGCACACTCGTCGCCAATCTCGAAAAACGCGGCGGGAGCGTTGTGCGCGGCACCGCAGCGGATGCGCTGATTATAGAGAACGGACGGGTGTGCGGAGTCGAGGCAACGCGTGAGGGCAAAAGCGCGCGTTACGCAGCGCAGTCGGTGGTGATCGCGGACGGAGGTTTCCAGGCGAATCTCGAAATGTTGCGCGAAAACCTCACGCGCCAGCCGGAAAAACTCATGCAGCGCGGCGCGGCCACCGGCATCGGCGATGGGCTACGCATGGCGCGCGCGGCCGGCGCTGCGATCAGCGAACTGAAATACTTCTACGGTCACCTGTTGTCGCGCGACTCCTTTACCAACGACCGGGTCTGGCCGTACCCGCAGCTCGACGAACTCGGCAGCGCCGGAATCCTCGTCAACGCCAATGGCGAACGTTTTGTCGACGAAGGCAAGGGCGGCGTATTCTGCGCGGATGCGAGCGCGAAGC
>Ga0080064_1007405_pt1 | contig 11102 bp, 10 predicted proteins | sample Subgrocontami54m_FD_69260 | JGI IMG/M metagenome (GOLD analysis project Ga0080064, IMG submission 69260) | Subsurface groundwater microbial communities from S. Glens Falls, New York, USA - GMW46 contaminated, 5.4 m (SPADES assembly) (version 2) ... | reverse complement strand
CGCGCAACCCTACGGCCAAGGTATTGAAGGCCAGTTACCGCACAGAGCCGCTGCAACACCGGCGGGACTGGACGGAGGAAACAGGACTGCAATCTTGGATGCAGCGCGGTCCTTTGCGCCATGGTAGACGCAAAGGATCAGACGAGAGCGCCAACGCGAGAAAGACCCTAACCCCCATGTCGCTGTCGATGTATCAGGCCTCGGTGCCGGTGTTCGCTCAGATCCTGTCCGCGCTGGGCAACGTCCTCGGCAAGGCCGAAGCCCATGCTGCCGCCAAGAAGATCGACCCGGCCGTCCTGCTGGCGGCGCGCCTCGCCCCCGACATGTTCCCGCTGAGCCGGCAGGTGCAGCTCGCCTGCGACTTCGCCAAGGGCGCTACCGCGCGGCTTGCCGGACTGGAGGTGCCGAGCTGGGGCGACAACGAGAAGACCTTTGCCGAGTTCGCGGATCGGGCGGCGAAGACGCTGGACTACGTACAAGGCTTCAAGCCGGCCCAGATCGACGGCTCGGAGGGGCGCGAGATCGCCCTGAAGGTGGGCGGCGCGCCGGTGACCATCAAGGGCCAGCCCTACCTGCTGCAGTTCGCGATGCCCAATTTCTTCTTTCACACCACGAGCGCCTACGCGATCCTGCGCCACAACGGCGTGGAGCTGGGCAAGCGCGACTTCATGGGCCGGGTGCCGGGGCTGGATGCCTGAGGACGTCAAACGAGCCACGGCAGGCGGGCGGTTCTCGCTCGCCGGCAAGACCGCGCTGGTGACGGGGGCCTCGTCCGGCTTCGGCCGCCACTTCGCGCGCGTGCTCGCCGGCGCCGGCGCCAAAGTGGCGCTGGCTGCACGCCGTCTCGACGTGCTGCAACAGCTCGCGACCGAGATTCGGGGTGGCGGCGGCGAGGCCGCAGCCGTGGCCATGGATGTGACCGACCGCGCGTCGGTGACCAGGGCCTTCGCCGAAGCCGAGGCGGCGCTTGGGCCCATCACTATCCTCATCAACAATGCCGGCATCCCCTCCGGCTCCTTCTTCACCAAGACCAGCGAGGCGGACTGGCGCGCCGTCATGTCCGTCAATCTCGACGGCGTCTACCGCGTCGGCCAGGAGGCGGCGCGGCGCATGGCGGCCAACGGCAAGGGTGGCTCGATCATCAACATCGCCTCGATCCTGGGCGTCAACGTCATCAAGGCGCTGTCGACCTATTCGGCGACCAAGGCGGCGGTGATCAGCCTCACCAAGTCGATGGCGCTGGAGCTGGCGCGCGACAAGATCCGCGTCAACGCGCTGGCGCCCGGCTATTTCGCCACCGAGTTCAACGACGCCTATCTGGCCAGCGAGGCCGGCAAGCGCATGCTGGCGCGCGTGCCCATGGGGCGGGCCGGCGCGGTGGAGGAGCTCGACGGGCCGCTGTTGCTGCTCGCCTCCGACGCCGGCGCCTTCATGACCGGCAGCGTCATCACCGTCGACGGCGGCCACCTGCTGGCGATGGGCTGAAGACCGCAGCGCTCCGGCGCGAGCGGCCGATGCGAGAGCGGCCGCAACCGGCTCAGAATCGATGGAAATGCGGGGTGGCGGGCACCGGCCCGAGGTACTATAAGGTCGGCCCGGGCAGGGTAAGGGGACGGAGCGAGCGAACCAACGCAAGAAACTATCCTGCAAGAAAATACATCGCAACACTGTGCCGCCTTAGCTCAGCTGGTTAGAGCACCAGATTGTGGATCTGGGGGTCCCCCGTTCGAGCCGGGGAGGCGGTACCAATAAACTGGCCGGTTTTGGGGTCCGCTTATATGAGCGGACGACAGCGGCCTCAGCCCAAGCATTGGCCGGGTTTGGCGGATTTGCTCACGCGCCATCCACCAGCTCGCCCACCATGGCAAGCAGCAGGGCAATGTCCTCCGGCCGCGACAGCCGGTGCTCGCCGTCGGGCACGGCGGTGACCCGCGTCCAGTCGCCGGTGAGGAGGGCGACCAGGTCCAGCGTGTGCTCCCACGGCACGTCGGGGTCCTGCAGGCCGTGCAGGATGTGCACCGGGCGGCCGGGGTCGAACGGCTCCTCGAACAGGTGGCGGCGGCCGTCCTCGATCAGCTTGGCCGTGATCGGATAAGGCCCGTCGTCGTAGTGCGAGGGGCGCAGGTAGACGCCCTTTTCCTCGATCTCCCGGCGGGCGCTGGCGGGCAGGTTGGCCCACATCAGCTCGGTCATGTTCCAGGCCGGCGCGATCAGCACCAGGCCGGCAATGCGCGCCGCCGCGTCGGGCGCCGCGGCCATCAGTTCGCGCAGCAGCAATAGTGCGATATGGCCGCCCATGCTGGAGCCGATCAGCACCTGCGGGCCCTCGCTCAGGTCGAAGACGGCGCGCGCCTCCTCGAGCCAGCGGCTCAGCGTGCCATCCTCGAACCGGCCTTCCGACTGGCCGTGGCCCGAGTAGTCGAAGCGCAGGCTTGCGATGCCCTGCCCGGCCGCCCATTGCGCCACCGCGTCGGCCTTGGTGCCGCGCATATCCGACTTGAAACCGGACAGGAACATCACCGATGGCTTCTCCCTGTGCCGGGGCGGCCGGCGCAGGTAGGCGATGCGGCGCCGGTCGGGGCCGCTGCCGACCTCCAGGAATTGCGGGGCGGTTTCGTCCATCCTATGAACCCTTGCAGCGTTGCGTCTGGTGGAGAAAGTAGGCGAGGGGTGGCGCAGAGCCGGCCAACCATACTGCAGATCATCCCGCGGCTCGACACCGGCGGGGCGGAGCTTGCCGTGGTCGAGATCGCCGCGGCGCTCGTGCGCGCCGGCGCCCGCGCGCTGGTGCTGGCCGAGCCCGGCCGGCTTACGCCCGAGGTCGAGGCCGCCGGGGCCGAGGTGATGGCGTTTCCGGCCGCGACCAAGAACCCGCTGCGGATGCTGGCCAATGCCCGGGCGATCGCCCGGCTGATCCGGGCCGAGGGCGTCGACCTGGTGCACGCCCGGAGCCGGGCACCGGCCTGGAGCGCGCTGCTGGCGGCGCGGCGGACGCGCGTGCCGTTCGTGACCACCTATCACGGCGCCTATGGCGAGACCAACGCGGTCAAGCGCCTCTACAACGGGGTGATGGCGCGGGGCGACGTCGTCATCGCCAATTCGCTCTACACCGCCGACCTGATCGCCCGGCGCTACGGCACGCCGCCCGAACGCCTGGAGGTGATCCACCGTGGCGTCGACACCACCGCCTTCGACCCCGACCGGATCGCGCCCGAGCGGGTCGCCGCGCTGCGGGCCGGCTGGGGCGTCGAGCCCGGGACACGCATAATTCTGCAGGCTGCCAGACTCACGGCCTGGAAGGGCCAGAGCGTGCTGATCGATGCCACCGCAGGGCTCGCAGCAGTCAGACGGCTCGACAACGCTGTGGTGGTGCTGGCCGGCGACGCACAGGGCCGTGACGCCTATCGGCAATCGTTGCTGGACCAGGTTGCACGAGCCGGCCTCGACGGCCGGGTGCGCCTGGTCGGCCATGTCGAGGACATCGCGGCAGCCTATCTCGCCGCGCACGTCACGGTTGTTGCCTCGACCGAGCCGGAGGCGTTCGGCCGGGCGGCCATCGAGGCGGCGGCCATGGGCTGTCCGGTGATCGCCACCGCCATCGGCGCCCCCCCGGAGACGGTGCTGGCCGAGCCGGCGGTTGGGACGAATGCCACGACCGGCTGGCTGGTGCCGCCCGGCGATGCTGGTGCGCTCGCCCAGCGCCTGGCCGCCGCGCTGGCGCTCACGCCTGCCGAGCGGTCGGCCATGGCCGGCCGGGCGCGCCGGCACGTCATGGCCCATTTCACCGTGGAGGCCATGCAGCGGCGCACGCTCGCCGTCTACGACCGGCTGCTGGGTACCGTCCTTGAACGCCGTTTTGCAGAATCCCGGCCGGCCGAGGCAACCGCAATACCGCGAAAATCTTGACTTGGGCTATTATCTCTCCGATTCTCCTTCCTGCGCCGCAGGCCGGCTGGACCAGCCGCAGGCGGTGTCCGTGCAACAACCGATGGAGACTGCAACATACGTCGTCCAATGAGAGCCGCGCCTGAGCGCGAGCCAGCCGGTCCGCGGATGAACGAAGACATCCGCGTCCGTGAGGTTCGATTGATAGATCAGACTGGCCAGAACGTGGGCGTTGTCGCCACCGAGGACGCGCTCAAGCGCGCCGTCGAGGCGGGGCTCGACCTGGTCGAGATTTCGCCGGATGCCAATCCGCCGGTGGCCAAGATCCTCGATTACGGCAAATACAAATATCAAGAGCAGAAGAAAGCCGCCGAGGCCCGCAAGAAGCAGAAGATCGTCGAGATCAAAGAGATCAAGATGCGGCCCAGCATCGACGATCACGACTACGACGTGAAGATGCGCGCCATCAGGCGCTTCTTCGAGGAGGGCGACAAGGTCAAGGTGACGCTGCGCTTCCGCGGCCGCGAGCTCGCCCACCAGGAGCTCGGCTGGCAGGTCCTGCAGCGCGTCAAGGCCGACACCGAGCCCATCTCCAAGGTGGAGTCGGAGCCGCGCATGGAAGGCCGGCAGATGGTGATGGTGCTGGCGCCGCGCTGACGGCGCCACCGTTTCTCGGTCCATCTCGGCCAGACCGCTTATGCCTAGCATAAAGCCTTGCCGACTGCTAGACTATTTTAAAGTACCCAATTTCTGGGAAACAATGCGGAAATGTTGGCGTACGAACGAAGCGCTCAAGGAGAGGCAGACGCCTCTAGACCTCAAGAGATCAACAATGATTGCTTGGTTATCGATTCAAAGGCCTATCGCGTACATTGGACTCTCAGTGCGGTGTCTCTTAGTCGTCGGCATCTTCTCGTTTGAATGCTTCGCCGCTGACCAAACGGGCCCTGGTTCGAAACTCGTGTTCATTCCAGGCCTCTTCGGCTCAGAAATATCCAAATGCAAGTGCGGCACTGATGACTGTCAACCGATATGGGCAAGCAAAATTGCTGATTTCACCCTAACGGTCGATCACGAAGCGTGCTACAGCTTCGCCATTCTTTATGAAATACGCAAACTTGCGGGCAATGCTATCGTGCCGGTGTACTCGGACGCATCTTCCTTGCTCAAGAAGCGGTTCGCTGGCAGCTATTTCGAATTCGCTTATGACTGGCGGCGGTCGATCAGCAGCAATGTCGCATCCTTTCAAGAGTACCTTTGCAAGAATGCTGACATGCATTCGCGCACAAATTACTACATAGTTGCTCATAGCATGGGCGGTTTGATTTTGAAGCAGTGGTTGAGGAATAATGCCTCCACTGAATGCCCGGAAGAGCGCCAATTCTCAATCAAAGAGGTTGTCTTTGTCGGAACGCCCCATCTTGGCGCACCGGAAATTATAGATAACGTCGTGAACGGTTACACCGCGATACCCTACAAATGGATTGGTCGCCGAATCAAAGAGGTCGGTCTCGATGAACACTCCTCATTAATTACTCAATATGCCTTGCAGATCGAGGGCACGTTTCAATTTCTGCCGGTTCTCAGCAGTGATTTCTGCCGGGAAAGGGCTATCCGTGACGCGGCAGCGATATTTCAAGAGCTTCCAGCGCCTGTAATATCGGTCAACGGGAAAAACGACCATTGGAGATACGGGCAGCATTGGGATGTTTTTTACTATCAAACGTGGCGCTCGCTGAATTTCTTCCGATTCTACGAGAATAGCGGTCTTTTTTTTCCCGACGAAGGCGCCCTACAGGCCATTTTGGGCGCGGTTAAGGTCGAGCGTTGCGAAGCGAGCATGGGGCGTCTGCCGCGTTCCGTTAGCTATCCCGCAACTGCCAAGACGCCCTCGCCAGAGCAGGAAATAAGGTATACATTCATAGCTGGTATTGGTGACGAAGACACAACGTGGTCGGCTGTTTTCCTCAATGATCCCGCGCGGACTTTACTGAATCCGATTACAGGGGCTGGAGACGGTAGAGTACCTGTGGATAGTGGTGCTGGGTTTGGACAGTCTCTCTACCGGCACGCGAAATTTGTGCTCGGGCGCCTTTCAAGCCATTTAGGACTTTTGGAGTCTCAGCAATTAGTTGATACGCTGGATAGATGGGGGGGAGATCCCGGATTTTACGTAGTTCCGGTGGCTGGGCCGCAAAATGACAGGAAGGGCGACAATCCATTATTCCATCGAGTATCCGGGAAACTGACAGAAGATGAATTGATGGGGGCCGGACTGAACTTCCAAGATGTGCCGCCTGATCCTCGTCGTTGGCAAGATCCTGGGACCGTGCGGGCTGTGCGCGCCAATGCGGAGGAATTGGCGAAAGCAGGTCTGTCACCTCAGGGATATGCAGCGGTTCTCTCGTCGCTAGTGGAATCTGCGCGCAGTTTCAGGCTGGTTGCGAAATTATTGACGGCGGCCAGCATGCTCCCGCAGGACAGCTACGAACAAATTTGGCATATCTTTATTGCGGCAAAACTAGCGAACGATATTCGGGAATTTGATACCTCAGAGGTACTTCTTTCCTATGTTATTGAGCGAGCCAAAAATGCAGCGAACAGGATGAGGAAAGATGGTTCGAAGGTACCAAAAAATTGGGAGTCACTGTCTCTAGAAGCGGGGGATATGCTTCGCAGCCAACCAGGCAAGAACGTGGTGACTGGGTCCAGGGAGACACTTGAGGAATTAAGACGGATTATCGGGCGGTTAAAATCGTCACCCACCTCAAGCGAGGAACTAGACAAAGGAAAAGGGCGACGTTCTGTGATAATGCCGCTTGTTGGTAAATCGGACTGGCAAAAAGTATGCGATGATTGGGGTGCTACAGAGGGCACGTCGAAGGGAGATAAGCACAAGAAGAAGGACTCCTTTTGCGTGGTCGGGGCGGAAGGCCAGTTTATTACAGCTGGCGGACCTCAGGGAATCGCTCTAACTTTTAACAAGAAACCCAAGGACGAAGGGTATCAGATGGCGGCTTGGGTGACGTTGGGTACCGTACAGCTTAATAATGTGGTCGCAAAATTGCCGCCGGGCGACACTGCAATGGGGGCAGTAGATCGATTTGAAATGCCCTATGCGTTTTGTGACGGCAGCGTATGTATCGCAAAGGCTGCATTAACTCAGGCGCAATTCGAGTCGATATTGAGCAAGAGAGCTATATCACTTGAGTTGATTGGGAATAGCGAAGGCAACGCGCAACCGGCTCCGGTTTCGACGGCAATCTCGCTCGTCGGCATCAGGGAGGCGTTATTATCAGAGCAACGGACGTTGCCGATTTTCATCAATCTGGCTTCACAGCTGGCGCGAGCACTTTCCTTAAATGAAATGGGTGGGAAAAGTTCGATTGGTCTGGGAAAGTCTGTTTGGGATCTTGATCCTGAGTTGGGCTGGTCGGGAACCTTGCCGACTTATGGATACAGTGGTGTTGGCCTCAGGAGCGACCAGCCTGCTATAGTAACGACCGGTATGCGTATCAGATTCTGAGAGAACCTCAGTCAGCAACGACTGGTTATGGAAGCAGCCGCCTAACCAAGCTTGGAAGGTGCGCAGATGCCGCACCGCGTCACGGCGTGAGGGAAAGCCGTTGCGCGTGAAGGCCCTTCAGACTATGAGATGGCTGCAAGTCGCCCGGCGGGGCATGCCGTGGCGGCTTTTGTGTGCAAAATCAACAATGGCCTACATCTCCGCATCGGGTTCATGAGTGCGCGACTGCGCGTCATGCAGAAGGCATGCTTTCAGCATGACACGAGCGCCGCCCCCGCGGAGGGCCAGCACCCGAAGGGTGCGGTACGGCCCGTGAGCGATAAGGAGCAACAAAAATGCCCAAGCTGAAGACCAAGAGCGGCGCCAAGAAGCGCTTCAAGATGACCGGCACCGGCAAGGTGAAGGTGGCGGCCCAGGGCAAGCGGCACGGCATGATCAAGCGCACCGCCAAGTTCGTGCGCAATGCCCGCGGCACCATGGTGCTCTGCGACAGCGACGCCCGGATCGTCAAGAAGTACATGCCCTACAACCGCTGATTGACAATCGGCGCACGCGGCTGCAACACACCTGAAATCCCTGCCGACGGAGCTCATCGATGGCACGCGTCAAGCGCGGCGTCCCCGCCCATGCCAAGCACAAGAAGGTCCTGAAGAAGGCCAAGGGCTATTACGGCCGCCGCAAGAACACGATCCGGATCGCCAAGCAGGCGGTCGAGAAGGCCATGCAATATGGCTACCGCGACCGCAAGCGCAAGAAGCGCACCTTCCGGGCGCTGTGGATCCAGCGCATCAACGCGGCGGTGCGCGAGCACGGGCTCACCTACGGCCGGTTTATCAACGGCCTCGCCAAGGCGGGCATAGAAGTGGACCGCAAGGTGCTGGCCGATCTCGCCGTGAAGGACGCTGCCGCCTTCAAGGCCCTCTGCGATCAGGCTGCCGCGCAATTGAAGGCGGCATAGGTGTCATCCCGGGGCTTGTCCCCGATAACGGGGGTCAGACCCCTCGCTTCGACGTTTCGAGCCCGATTGAATGCTGGAGGCGAAGGGTCTGACCCCCTCCCCTGACAACGATGACGCAAGACACCGACATCTCCGCCCTCGAGCGCGCGCTGATCACCGAGATCGGCGCTGCCGGCGATCTCGCCGCCATCGAGCGCGTGCGCATCGCCGCGCTGGGCAAGAAGGGGCGCTTGCCCGAGCTGATGGCCAAGCTCGGCTCGCTCCCCACCGATCAGCGCAAGGCCTTCGGCCAGGCCGTCAACGGCCTCAAGGCCCGCGTCGGCGAGGCGCTGGAGGGCCGCAAGGCCGAGCTCGAGCGCAGCGCACTCTCCGCCCGCCTCGCCACCGAGACCGCAGATGTGACCTTGCCCGTGCGGCTGGGTCCCCTGCAGGACGGGCGCATCCATCCGGTGAGCCAGGTGTTCGACGAGGTGGCCGAAATCTTCGGCGACATGGGCTTTGCCATCGCCGAGGGGCCGGACATCGAGACCGACGATTTGAACTTCACCAAGCTCAACATCCCCCCGGAGCATCCCGCGCGCCAGGAGCACGACACCTTCTATTTCCACCCCAAGCCCGACGGCTCGCGCATGCTGCTGCGCACGCACACGAGCCCGGTGCAGATCCGCACCATGATGGCGCAGAAGCCGCCGATCCGCATCATCGTGCCGGGACGCGTCTACCGCATGGACAGCGATGCCACGCACACGCCGATGTTCCACCAGATCGAGGGGCTGGTGATCGACGAGACCACGCACCTGGGCCACCTCAAGTGGTGCCTGGAGGAGTTCTGCAAGGCCTTCTTCGAGGTCGACGCGGTGCGCATGCGCTTCCGCGCCTCGCACTTTCCCTTCACCGAGCCGTCGATGGAGGTCGACATCGACGCGGCGGCCATCGGCAAGCCGGGGCAGTGGCTGGAGATTCTGGGCAGCGGCATGGTGCACCCCAACGTCATCCGCAATTGCGGCCTCGATCCCGACAAGTACCAGGGCTTCGCCTTCGGCATGGGCCTCGACCGCATCGCCATGCTCAAATACGGCATCCCCGACCTGCGCGACATGTTCTCGGCCGACCTGCGCTGGCTCAGGCACTACGGCTTCCTGGCGCTCGACGTGCCGACGCTCGCCGGCGGGCTGTCGCCGTAGTGGGCCGCGCGGGCTCCCCTCCCCTTGACGGGCTACGGCATACACGCATTTTTGCGAGTCCGCGGAATCGGTTAGTCGAGAGCGCATGAGATGCACGGCACAAAGCCCTTGTTTTGGTGGATCGGCGTGTGATTCTGTCCGGGCCGACCGGAGTTTGATTCGCGGAGGTCGGCATGACGGAGCAGTTGACGGATCTGGGATATTTCGGCGATCGGCGCCGCCAAAAGGGGGCGCTGATCTGCTGCGGCGGCTGCGTGCCCGGCGCACGGTTTGTCTCAAGCGGCTGGGCGAGGGCCATGCCGGAGAGGTGCGGCTCTCGCGTCTTCTCAACTCGCGGCACGTGACGGCGGCCGAGATGCTCGCGACCGCTGCCGGCGATTGCGCCAGGCGGGTTGCCCGCCGCCATGTGCTGGCGATCCAGGACACGAGCGAGATCAACTATCAGGCCCATGCCGGCCGCGTGAAAGGGCTGGGCCCGGTCGGCAACGGCACCGATCTGGGCTTCTTCATCCATCCGGCACTGGCTGTCGACGCCGAGCACGGCGGCATCATCGGGCTGGCCGGCGGCACCGTGTGGCGGCGCTCCGGCAAGATCGAAACGGGACGGCGCCAGCGCGATCTCGCCGACAAGGAATCGCGGCGCTGGATCGAGCTGGCTCGGGAGAGCGCGGCCACGCTCGAGGCCGCCGATCTCGTTACCGTCATGGGCGATCGGGAGAGCGACATCTACGAGTTGTTCGCCGCACCCAGGCCCGAGCACGTCCATCTCCTGGTGCGCGCCGCCCAGGATCGCAGCCTTGCCGAGGGTGTGCGGTTGCTTGCGCATGCCGACCGCCTCTGCGAACAGCACCGCTACACCATCGTGGTGCCCGAGAAGCCCGGCAGCAAGAAGCGCACGGCGACGGTCGCGGTGGGCTTCGGCCGCGTCCAAATCAAGCGACCGGCGCGGATGCCGTGCGGCGATCTGCCGGATGCGGTCGCCATGACCCTGGTGGTGGTGCGCGAGGTCGATCCGCCCGAAGGCGCCGAGCCCGTGCGCTGGGTGCTGCTGACGACGCATGCCGTCGACGGCCTCGAAGCTGCGCTTCAGATCGTCGGCTGGTACCGCAAGCGCTGGTTGATCGAGCAGTTGTTCCGAACTCTGAAGACGCAGGGCTTCAATGTCGAGGAGAGCCAGGTGGTGGAGGCGCACGCCCTGATGAACCTCGTCACCGCGGCGTTGATCGCGGCCATGCAGACCCTGCAGCTGACGCTGGCCCGCGACGGCACGACCCGCCAGCCCGTGAGCGATGCCTTCGCAGCAGCCGAGGTGCGTGCGCTGAAGGCCGTCGAGCGCAAGCTGCCGGGCAGGACCGTCAAGCAGCTCAACCCGAATTCCCCCGACAGTCTCGCCTGGGCCGCCTGGATCATCGCCCGACTCGGCGGCTGGACCGGCTACGCGAGCCAAAAGCCGCCCGGCCCCAAGACCATGCACCTCGGCCTCACCCGGTTCCAGGCTCTCGCTCACGGCTGGCTCCTGTGCCAAGAAGAAGTGTGAATCCCGTAGCCC
>Ga0080064_1007404_pt1 | contig 11102 bp, 9 predicted proteins | sample Subgrocontami54m_FD_69260 | JGI IMG/M metagenome (GOLD analysis project Ga0080064, IMG submission 69260) | Subsurface groundwater microbial communities from S. Glens Falls, New York, USA - GMW46 contaminated, 5.4 m (SPADES assembly) (version 2) ... | reverse complement strand
CGTCGTCATCACCGGCAGCGAGAAGGCGTTCGCCGCCGGCGCCGACATCAAGGAGATGCAGTCGAAAACCTACATGCAGGCCTACAAGGAGGATTTTATCTCCAGGTGGGACCGCGTCGGCCGGTGCCGCAAGCCGGTGATCGCCGCCGTCGCCGGCTTCGCGCTGGGTGGGGGCTGCGAGCTCGCCATGATGTGCGACATCGCCATCGCCGCCGACACCGCCAAATTCGGCCAGCCCGAGATCAAGCTCGGCGTCATGCCGGGCTCGGGCGGCACGCAGCGGCTGATCCGCCAGGTCGGCAAGGCCAAGGCCATGGAGATGTGCCTGACGGGCCGCATGATGGACGCGGCGGAGGCCGAGCGCGCCAATCTGGTGAGCCGCGTGGTGCCAGCGGCCGCGCTGATGGAGGAGGCAATGCAGACTGCCGAGGCGATTGCCTCCATGTCGCTCCCCGCCGCCATGATGTGCAAGGAGAGCATCAACCGCGCCTACGAGACGACGCTGGCCGAGGGCATCCGCTTCGAGCGGCGCGTGTTCCATGCCATGTTCGCCATGGCCGACCAGAAGGAAGGCATGGCGGCGTTCGCGGAGAAGCGCAAGCCGAGGTTCGAGCACAAGTAAGAGCAAGGCCGGCGGACGCCGCGAACCGGCAAGCGCAAAGGTCGGGCCCGACCCGGCAGGCGCGTCGCGGCGGTTGTTGACCCCCATGACCCCGGCGGTCTATGACGAGCCCAGACCATTCAGCGCGGGCTGCGGCCCCCTACCTTCACGAGGAGTTTCGCCCGCATGGCCAACACCGCATCGGCCAAGAAGGCCGCACGCCAGATGCTCCGCCGCACCGAGGTCAATAAATCGCGGCGGTCGCACTTGAAGGGCTATGTCCGCAAGGTCGAGGAGGCCCTGGCCTCTGGCGACAAGGCCGCCGCCAAGACCGCGCTTGCTGCCGCCGAGCCGGTTCTGATGCGCACCGCCCAGAAGGGCATTGTCCACAAGCGCGCGGCGTCGCGCAAAGTTTCCCGCCTCGCCGCACGGGTCAAGGCGATGGCGTGAACACCGTTTAGATGAAATGCCCATGCTGTGGCGAAAATAATACAGGCAATACCCAGAGAGGAGCATGCGTCGGTACGGCTGAAGCCGTGAGAGTCCAAGACGTTCTGCCTCTGTGATGCCTATCGCAACTGCGAGAAAGATCGTCTGCGGGACTCGCGCGCCAAGGGGAAATTCACATGAACGTCGCTCACTTTTTCACCTTGTTCAATACCCTTGCATGCGGCGGAATACTTGTGAATCCTCCCGCAGACTCAACGCGTTCTCCCCAGCTTTCGATGTCAGCCAGGGAGTTTTCCACGTTCGCTGTGCAAACCCAATAAAGGCTCCACAGGCCGGTGACTGGCGGCCCGGTCAGGTTGCCAGGCTGGCGTCAGTGATCTAAGACGAGACCAAGGCGATCTGCTCCAGGCAAGAATTCGCCAATCGGGCTGCGTAAGAATCCTGAGAGTTGGCCAAGTAAGCGTTTCTTGGGATCTTTGCCTTTGGCTGCAAGCTTCGTGTATGTGGGCGTACCCGTGGCGTAAACCCAAAGGTTTACCTGTGCGTTATTTTGGGTTTACCGGGATCCAGCGCTTGCAGCCTGCGAAAATGTGGCGTCGCAGGTGGAGATAGAAGCGTGGTTGAGGTCCACACCCCGGCCGTCATCCCAGCTATTTCGGTGGAGGATGCGTGGGCACGGCTGAAGAGTGATGCGGGCTCGGTGCTGATCGACGTGCGGACGATTGCGGAATGGGCCTACGTGGGCCTGCCGGATCTGTCCGCCATCGGCAAGCGGCCCGTGCTGGTCGAATGGCAAGGCTTTCCTGACGACCGGCTCAATACGGCCTTCGTCGAGCGCGTCATCGAAGCGCTCAATCCTATCGGCGCAGGTCGCGAAAGCGAGCTGATGTTCATTTGTCGCTCGGGGCAGCGAAGCTTGAAGGCTGCCCAGGCGATGGCGGCGGCAGGCTACATGCGCTGCCGCAATGTGGCGGACGGGTTCGAGGGGCCACTCGATCCCAGCCGCCATCGGGGGCAGCTCGGCGGCTGGAAGGCCAAGGGGCTTCCCTGGGCGCAGGGATGACCGGCGCCGGCAAGTGAAAGAGGCGTGCAGGGCAGCGGTCGCGTTCCGGGATGTAGGGCGGACGGACGCGATCGGGGCCAGGCACAGTGAATGCGGCAGTGAGAAGTCACGTGCGGGGGTTCAGCAATGCAACAGACCGATCAGGCGCGGAGCGTCTCGATTGAGGCTACCGATCTCGGCATCAAACCCGATGCATCGGCCAAAGCGTGCAGCAGAGGCGACAAAGCGCGTGCCGTGCTGCGGGCCCGGCTCGGCGAGGACATCTATTCGAGCTGGTTCGGAACCGTGGAGTTCGAGAGCTTCGATGGGCGGGTGGTGCGCGTCTCCGTCCCGGTGAAATTCCTCCAGAACTGGATCCAGTCGCACTACGCCGACGATCTGCTGCAGGCCTGTGCGGCGGAGTACACGGGCGTCGAGCGCATCGAGGTGATGCTGCGTCAGCCCGGCATGGCGGCCAACGGCCGCGCGGGCGCCACGTCGGCGGGATTGGCCACGCCGCGCGGCAAGAATGGCGCGGGGGCGAGCGAGCCCGCGGCCGAGACCCGCCGCGTGGCCGTGCACCCGGGCCCGCCGATGGGGATGGGGCGCACGCACATCAACGGCTTCGAGGGCTCGCCGCTCGATCCGCGCTATACGTTCGACAGCTTCGTGCTCGGTCCGACCAACCGCCTGGCGCACGCCGCGGCCACCCAGGTCGCCGAGACCGTGCTCGCCGAGGAGCGCGGCTTCAATCCGCTCTACCTGCACGCCAACGTCGGCCTCGGCAAGACGCATCTGCAGCATGCCATCGCCTGGGAGGTGAAGCGGCGCACGCCCAAGGCCAGCATCCTCTATTTGACGGCGGAGCGCTTCCGCTACCAGTTCGTGGAGGCCGTCAAGAGCCAGGACGCCATGGCCTTCAAGGACAAGTTCCGGTCGATCGACATCCTGCTCATCGACGATCTCGAGTTCATGCGCGGCGAGAAGACCGAGCAGGAGTTCGAGCACATCATCAACTCGCTGCTCGACGGCGGCCGGCAGGTGGTGGTGGCTTCGGCCCGGCCGCCGGTGCAGCTCGATGGGCTCAACGACCGCATGCGCTCGCGCCTGCAGCGCGGCCTCATCACCGAGATCGGGCCGATGGATTCGCCGCTGCGGCTCAATGTGCTCGAGAAGCGGGCGCAGGAGAAGCGGGCGAGCGACCCCTCCTTCGAGGTCGCGGCCGACGTGCTTGCCCTGCTCGCCGACCGGCTCACCGAGAGCGGGCGCGAGCTCGAAGGCGCCATCAACCGCCTCTATCTCACCTGGCAGCTGATGCACGCGCCCATCACGCTCGACATCGCCGAGACCATCATCCGCGATCTCGTGCAGGGCATCGAGCCCAGGCGCATCAAGATCGAGGACATCCTGCGCATCGTCTCCCGGCACTTTGCCGTGTCGAAGCAGGACATCCTCTCGCAGCGGCGGCATCGCTCCGTGGTGCGTCCGCGGCAGATCGGCATGTATCTGGCCAAGCACCTCACGTCGCGGTCGCTGCCGGAGATCGGTCGGCGCTTCGGCGATCGCGACCACACCACGGTGCTGCACGCGATCAGAAAGATCGACAGGGAGGTGGGCGAGAACCCCCGCCTCAAGGACGAGATCGAGGAGCTCAAGCGGCAGCTGAACCGCTGACATCGCATTAGACAGCGAATCCGTCCGCCAGAGGGGTTTTCATTGGGGGGCGGATGCAAGCGGGGAGGAGCGGCGCTCGCGCGCCGCTCCTGCGCTCGTTTTTTCGGCAACGCTTTCGGCCCCGCGATTCCCCTACAAATGCGGTTGGCGACCCTTGCAAAGCCGGTCGTCGCGGTACACCTTGCTGGGGACTAGCGACTCTCTGGGCACATCCGGGGGTGTCTTGATTTCGGCGAAGCCTTCCGGCTGTGGCCGCGCCCCGAGGGGCGCCGGCGGCCCGAGGCAAGCGACCGGCGAGGAAGGTTTGCGATGAAGCTGGTGATCGAACGCGGTGAGCTCCTGCGGGCCCTTGGCCACGTGACCAGCGTGGTCGAGCGGCGCACCACCATTCCCATCCTGTCCAACGTGCTGCTGAGGGCCTCGGAGCGGACGCTGCAATTGAAGGCCACCGACCTCGAGCGCGAAGTGTCGGACGAGGCTCCTGCCGACGTCTCGCAACCCGGCGCCGTGACCGTGCCCGCCCATATTCTGCACGACATCGTGCGCAAGCTTCCCGATGGCGCCCAGGTGGAGATGAAGCGCGACGCGGAGAAGGAGCGGCTGACGCTGCGGTCCGGCCACTCGCGGTTTGCGCTGCAGACGCTGGCGCCGGAGGATTTCCCGGATCTGGCCGCGGGCGAGTTCCCCCACAGCTTCGAGATTGCCGCCAAGGACCTCAAGCGCCTGATCGACAAGACGCGCTTTGCCATCTCCACGGAAGAGACGCGCTACTATCTCAACGGCATCTATCTGCACACGGCCCAGGGCGGCAAGCAGCAGACCCTGCGCGCGGTGGCGACCGACGGCCATCGCCTGGCCCAGGCCGAGCTGCCGGCCCCCAAGGGCGCCAACGGCATGCCGGGCATCATCCTGCCGCGCAAGACGGTGCACGAGCTGCACCGCCTGATCGAGGACAGCGAGGACACCATCAGCGTCGGCGTTTCGCCCGCCAAGGCACGCTTCCAGATCGGCACCATCACGCTCACCTCCAAGCTGATCGACGGCACCTTCCCCGACTACGGAAGGGTGATCCCTAAAGCGAACGACAAGCACCTCAAGGTGTCCAACGCCGAGTTCAAAAGTGCTGTCGACCGGGTGTCGACCATCGCCAGCGAGCGTGGCCGCGCGGTCAAGCTCAACATCAGCGGCGACAAGCTGGTGCTCTCGGTCAACAATCCCGAAGGCGGCAGCGCCACGGAGGAGATCGGCGTCGACTACGATTCCTCCCCGCTCGAGATCGGCTTCAACGCGCGCTACCTGCTCGATATCGCCAGCCAGCTCGAGAGCGAGACGGCGCAGTTCCAGCTCGCCGACCCGGGCTCGCCGACCATGGTCAAGGACGAGGGCGACGAGGGTGCACTCTACGTCCTGATGCCGATGCGCGTGTGATGGGTGAGCCGAGCGCCTGAAGCGAAAATGGCAGATGCCGACCCAGCCGACCTCGCCGAGCCGGGCGCGGCCGCTACCCCCTCCGCCACGCGCATCTGGATCGAGCGCCTGCAGCTCACCAGCTTCCGCAACTATGCAAGCCTGGCGCTCAGCGTCGGCGCCGCCCCCGTGGTGCTCACCGGCGCCAACGGCTCGGGCAAGACCAACCTGCTCGAAGCCCTGTCGCTCCTGACCTCGGGCCAGGGGCTGCGGCGGGCCCCTTTCCCCGAGCTGGCGCGCTTGGGCTCGGCCAGCTGGGCGGTTGCCGCTCGCCTGCAAACCCCGCTGGGCCCGGTCGATCTTGGCACCGGGGTCGTCGCCGAGGCCGATGCCGGCGGCCGCACCGGCCGCATCGTGCGCATCGACGGCGAGACCCAGTCGGGCTCCGGCGCGCTTGCCGATCATGTCGAGATGGTCTGGCTCACGCCGGCCATGGACGGCCTCTTCACGGGGCCGGCGTCGGAACGGCGACGCTTCCTCGACCGCCTCATCTCGGGGCTCGATCCGAATTACCGCTCCCTTCTCGGGCAGTTCGAGCGGGCCATGCAGCAGCGCAACCGGCTGCTGGCGGACGACGTGCGCGATGGCGTGCGCTTCGAGGGGTTCGAGCGCATCATGGCGGAGGCGGGCGTTGCCATTGCCGCTGCCCGTGCCGTCGCCGTCGCCGAGCTCTCGGCAGCGATCGGCGCTCGCCGCGACGCCGCGCGCGGCGCGCTCTTCCCATGGGCTGAGCTTGCGCTGGAGGGCATGCTCGAGTCGGCGCTCGCCTCACGGCCCGCCATCGACGTCGAGGATGACTACTCCGGGCTGCTCGGCAGCGAGCGCGAGCGCGACCGCGCGGCAGGGCGCACGCTCGAAGGGCCCCACCGCTCGGATCTCGTGGTCGGCCATGGCCCCAAGGACCTGCCCGCCAAGGTGTGCTCGACGGGCGAGCAGAAGGCGCTGCTCATCGGCCTCGTGCTGGCCCACTGCGATCTCGTCGGGCGGCGCCGCGACGGTGCCGCGCCCGTCCTGCTTCTCGATGAGATCGCCGCCCATCTCGACGCCGCTCGGCGGGCTGCCTTGTTCGAGGAGGTCGTTGCCATGGGCAGCCAGACCTGGATGTCCGGCACCGATCGGGAGGCCTTCGCCGCGCTCGGCGACCGGGCCCAATTCTGCCGCGTCGAAGACGGCCGCATCGTGCCCTCGCGATGAGCCCCCAGACGGAGCTCGGCTGTTCGGCGTAGAGCATTGGAATATATATATTTTTTCCGCCTGCCTATGGTCGCTTTTTGCGTGCTCCCGGGCTGGCTTTGGTGTATGTTTTCGGCGCTGCAAAAAATCCCCCAAAGGACGACCCGAGAATGAGCGCAGAGCCCGCAAGAAAGACCAATGGCGCCGAGCGATACGGGGCTGAATCCATCAAGGTTCTCAAGGGCCTGGACGCCGTGCGCAAACGCCCGGGGATGTATATCGGCGACACCGACGACGGCTCCGGTCTGCACCATATGGTCTACGAGGTGGTCGACAACGCCATCGACGAGGCACTGGCGGGCTTCGCCACCGAGGTCGTCGTCACGCTCAACCCCGACGGTTCCTGCACCGTGTTCGATAACGGCCGCGGCATCCCGACCGGCATCCACGCTGAGGAGGGCATCTCGGCGGCCGAGGTGGTGATGACGCAGCTGCATGCCGGCGGCAAGTTCGGCGATGGCGAGGACGAGAACCCCTACAAGGTCTCCGGCGGCCTGCATGGCGTCGGCGTGTCGGTGGTCAACGCGCTCTCCACCGTGCTCGAGCTCAAGGTCTGGCGTGACGGCAAGGAGCACTTCGTGCGCTTCCGCAACGGCGTGACCGAGGCGCCGCTGAAGGTGATCGCCAACTCTGGGGCAAAGCGCGGCACCGAGGTGACTTTCTGGCCGAGCCCGGAGACGTTTCACAACGTCGTCGAGTTCGACTACGCCACGCTGGAGCATCGCCTGCGCGAGCTCGCCTTCCTCAACTCGGGCGTGCACGTGGTGCTGAAGGATGAGCGCCACGCGGACAAGAAGACCGAGGTGATGCGCTACGAGGGCGGGCTCGTCGAGTTCGTGCGCTACATCGACCGCTCCAAGGCGGCGCTGCTCGATGCGCCGATCATGCTGCGCGCCGAGAAGGACGGCATCGGCATCGAGGTGGCGCTGTGGTGGAACGACGCCTACCACGAGCAGATGCTCATCTTCACCAACAACATCCCGCAGCGCGACGGCGGCACGCACCTGGCGGGATTCCGCGCGGCGCTGACCCGCGTCATCAACAAGCACGCGGACGAGAGCGGCGCTGCCAAGAAGGAAAAGGTGGCGCTGACCGGCGAGGACGCGCGCGAGGGCCTCACCGCGGTGCTGTCGGTGAAGGTGGCGGACCCCAAGTTCTCGAGCCAGACCAAGGACAAGCTCGTCTCCTCGGAGGTCAAGCCGGTGGTCGAGAGCGTGGTCGGCGACCAGCTCTCCGCCTGGTTCGAGGAGCACCCCAAGGAGGGCAAGATCATCCTCACCAAGGTGGTGGAGGCGGCCGCCGCGCGCGAGGCCGCCCGCAAGGCGCGCGAGCTCACGCGGCGCAAGGGCGCACTCGATATCAACTCGCTGCCGGGCAAGCTCGCCGAGTGCCAGGACCGCGACCCCGCCAACACCGAGATGTTCATCGTCGAGGGCGACAGCGCCGGTGGCTCGGCCAAGCAGGGCAGGAACCGCGAGTTCCAGGCGGTGCTGCCTCTGCGCGGCAAGATCCTCAACGTGGAGCGCGCCCGCTTCGACAAGATGCTCTCCAGCCAGGAGATCGGCACGCTCATCACGGCGCTCGGCACCGGCATCGGCCGCGACGACTTCGATCTGTCGAAGCTGCGCTACCACAAGATCATCATCATGACGGACGCCGACGTCGACGGCGCCCACATCCGCACGCTGCTGCTGACCTTCTTCTACCGGCAGATGCCGGACCTGGTGGAGAAGGGCCACCTCTACATCGCCCAGCCGCCGCTCTACAAGGTCAGCAAGGGCAAGTCGGAGACCTATCTCAAGGACCAGCGCGCGTTCGAGGATTACCTGATCGACGCCGGCTTGGAGGAGGCGGCGCTGGTACTCGGCTCGGGCGAAGTGCGCGCGGCCAGGGACCTGCGCGACATCGTCGAGCAGGCGCGAGGGGTTTCCAAGGTGATCGAGGACGTGCACTCCCGCTACGCCCGCTTCGTGGTCGAGCAGGCGGCAATCGGCGGCGCCTTCGATCCGAAGCTGCTGCTCTCCGCCGTCGAGGCCAACGTGGTCGCGGCCGAGATCGCCACGCGGCTCGATGCCCAGGCGGAGGAGACCGAACGCGGCTGGACCGGCCGCTTCGGCAACGAGGGCTTCGTGTTCCGGCGCGAGGTGCGCGGCGTCACCGAGGTGCACACGCTGGATCGCGCGCTGCTGGGTTCGCTCGAGGCGCGCCGCCTCAACGAGCGCCGCGCCCATCTGCAGGAGATCTACGGGTCGCCGGGCAAGCTCAAGCGCAAGGACGCCGAGACGCCGGTGTTCGGCCCACGCACGCTGCTCGAGGCGGTTTTCGACACGGGCCGCAAGGGCATCACCCTGCAGCGCTACAAGGGGCTCGGCGAGATGAACCCCGAGCAGCTGTGGGAGACCACGCTGAACCGGGATGTGCGCACGCTGCTGCAAGTCAAGATCGGCGAGGTCGACGAGGCGAACGAGATCTTCTCCCGCCTGATGGGCGACATCGTCGAGCCACGCCGCGAATTCATCCAGGCCAACGCTCTGGCGGTGGCGAACTTGGACGTTTAGCGGATTGGTGTGATTGTCGCGAGGGAGCCTTGCCGTGAGCCCGACGGTGCTCCGAAAAAATGGCTACCGGCTCTACTTCTTTTCGAGAGAGGAGCCTCGCGTTCACATTCACGCTTATTGCGGCGATGGCGAGGCCAAGTTCTGGTTGGTGCCTCAAGTCGAACTCGCCTACAATCACAATCTAAGTCGCAAGCAGCTTCGAGAGATCGAAGCCCTGATAGATGAGCACTACGAGGAGATTGTCGATGCCTGGCGTGACCACTTCGGGAGTTGAGGTCACAAACATCTCCAAGCATGGGCTGTGGCTCTTGACGTCGGACGGCGAGCACTTTCTCCCGTTTAAGGACTTTCCGTGGTTTCGTGATGTGCCTGTAGCTCAGATCTTGAACGTCGAGGAACCAACGCCTGGCCACTACCATTGGCCCGATCTCGATGTAGACTTGAGCCTGCAGATTATCCGCAATCCTGGGCGGTTCCCTCTGACCGCCAAAGCGCGTTGAACTAAGGCATGCCCGGCGACTTCTTCAGGCGCACACCGCAGCTGACGATGGAGCAGTTCCACGCCTTCCGGGACGAGCGCCCGAAGGAGGAGAAGTGGGAGCTGATCGATGGTGTGCCCATGATGATGCCGCCACCGACGCTGGTTCACCAGCGGATCGCAGCTAACCTCGACCGCCTGCTCAACGCGCATCTCGAGAAAACGAAACCCGAATGGCGATCGGATCGTGAGGTGGGTGTCTGGCTCAAGGGCGACGAGAAGTACAACCCCGAGCCGGATGTGACCGTCATCGATGCGGCCATCGCTATGGGCCAGATCTACGTCGCGCGCTTTTATTTCGTGGCGGAAGTGCTGTCGGAAAGCGACAAGAAGTCGGTGCTGGACGCCAAGCTCGCCTACTACAAGGCGCACGAGCACAATCGCTGCGTGCTGTTTGTGCGCCAGGATCAGATCGGCGCCCGGCAGCATGACCGCTGCAACGACGGCAGCTGGGGCCGTCGCACCCTCAATGGCCCACAGGCCCCGCTCGCATTCGCGGATATCGGCATGATCGGCTGCCTCGGCGACCTCTACAAGCACACGCCCCTCGATCCATCGCCCATGCATTGAAGCCGGCGCGCCGGTTTGCTTGAATGGCGCCAACCCTGCTGCAGAAGGAACGAGCCATGGACTTTGGGATAGCAACATCATCGCGCGGCGCCTGCGCCACGCGCGAGGGCTACATCGCCGTCGCCGAGGCCGCCGAACGGCTGGGCTTCGGCTTCATCAGCGTCAACGACCACGTGGTGGTGCCGCGCGGCATCGCCTCCCGCTACCCCTACAGCGAATCGGGCGAGTGGGCGGCGCGCACCGCCGGCGAGTGCCTCGAGCAGCTCGCCACCTTGGGCTTTCTTGCGGGCCGCACCGAGCGCATAAAACTCCTCACCTCGGTGATGGTTGTGCCGCACCGCCAGCCCGTCCTGACGGCCAAGATGCTGGCAACGATCGACGTGCTCTCGCGTGGCCGGCTCATCGTCGGCTGCGGTGCGGGCTGGCTCGAGAAGGAATTCGAGGCCCTCGGCGCCCCGCCCTACGCCGAGCGCGGGCGCGCAACGGATGAATATCTCGACGCCTTCAAGGCGCTGTGGACCCAGGACGCGCCGAAATTCCAGGGCAAGCACGTCAGCTTCGACGATCTCATCTTCGCGCCCAAGCCCATCGCCAAGCCGCACCCACCCATCTGGATCGGCGGCGAGAGCCCCCTCGCCCTCAAGCGGGCGGTGCGCGTGGGCGATGGCTGGTATCCGGCCTCCAACAACCCGCAGCACCGGCTCGACACCCCGGCGCGGCTCGCGGCGGGCGTGGGCGAGCTTCACCGCGCCGCCGAGGCCGCCAAGCGCGATCCCAAATCCATCGACATCGGCTACCTCGTGCTCTGGCCCGTGGACTGGGCGGCGCAGAAGACGGTCGATGGATCGGCCCGCCGGCCGCTCACCGGCGGCTCGGCGGACATGGCTGCCGACGCCGCGGCGCTCGCGAGTGCCGGCGTACGCCACGTGGCGTTGACCTTCCAGACGGCCACGGTCGCCGAGACGCTGG
>Ga0080064_1007402_pt1 | contig 11107 bp, 10 predicted proteins | sample Subgrocontami54m_FD_69260 | JGI IMG/M metagenome (GOLD analysis project Ga0080064, IMG submission 69260) | Subsurface groundwater microbial communities from S. Glens Falls, New York, USA - GMW46 contaminated, 5.4 m (SPADES assembly) (version 2) ... | reverse complement strand
GCGGCGGGCGGGGGCGGCGCCCGGGGGGGGGCCCCCCCGCCGTGGCGCCGGGACTACGGCTTGAGCTGCGCCGACGCCTGACCGACCATCCGCGTCGCCGACATCTCGACCCAGGTGTAGTACCAGCTCTCGTAGATCAGGACCTGGAGCGTGCTGCCGGTCTTCTCGTACACCTGCGTGGTCCCCTTGTCGGACGCGGTCGTCGACGACAGGTGCTTCCAGCCGTTGGCCTCGAGCGTCGTGCGGAACGCCACCGAGAGGCTGTCCGGCTCGATGCGGCCCTTGTAGAAGATCCGCGCCGCCTTCACCGTCGGGGACTCGATGATCGTGGAGCGGTTCAGGTCCACCGCGAGGCCCTTGGGCACCGGGATGTCCTCGAACTCGCTGCGCTGCACCTTGGGCGGCGTCGACGCGCACGCGGTGAGCGCGAGAATGGTCACGGACAGGACGAGGAATCGTCGCATGGGTAGTACCTCCTGGCGGTCATCGTACCGTCCGTGGGGGCGCGGCCCAAAGTTTTTGGAAGCCCCCGCGCCGCGCGGCGTCCGCCCGTGACCCGGCGCCCGGCCTGGGTCGCGCTGATCGCCCTGCTCGCGCTCGGCGGCCTGGCCGTCCTCGCCCACCGCCCCCTGCTGCGCGCGGCTTCACAGGCCCTCGTGGTGGACGAGCCGCGCGAGCGCGCCGACGCCATCGTGGTGGTGGCGGGCAGCACACCCAGCCGGGAGGAGACGGCGGCGGGGCTGTTCCGTGCCGGCTGGGCCCCTCGGGTGCTGGTCTCGCGCCAGTTCGTCCCCGACCGCGTCCAGCGGCTCCTCGACATGGGGATCCGCCGGCTCGACTTCCAGGGCGAATCGGTGGCCGCCCTCGAGAGGTACGGCGTGCCCCGGGATGCCATCGTCACCCTCCACCAGCCGGTGGAGATCACGGAGACGGAGCTGCGCGCGGTGGCCGCGGTGGCCCTGGACCGCGGCTGGCGGCACCTCATCCTGGTCACCACCCCGTTCCATGCCCGCCGCGTGCAGCTCATCTGGCGGCGCGAAAGCGGCGGCGCCATCGAGGGCCGGCTCGCGGCGGTGCCCGACGAGTGCGCCGGCGGAGACCCCTGGTGGCGCCGCCGCCGCTGCAGCGAGGCCGTGCTCCACGAGTACCTGGGGCTGCTCGCGCTCTACCTCCACATCTCGAGCCTGATGCGCTGATTTGGCAGCTAGGGCGTGATGCGGCGGTAGAGGATGTGCTGGCGATTGCGCGTGTGCGGCCGAACCTGGGCCGGCCAGCGCCCTTTCTCGACCGCCTGGGCCCACGCCTCGGTCACCAGCACGTCGGGGCTCTCGATTTCGTAGAGGGCGCCGTACTTTGGCGCGCCCTCGATGACGATGGTCTTGAGCTGCCCGCCGATGCTCATGGTGAGCGGCTGCATCTCGTAGCGCGAGACCGCGATCACCCCGGGCACGGTGAGCAGGCTCGGCACGTGCTCCTGGTCATAGACCTCGTTGAAGAGGCGCTCCTGGGCGGGTTCGACGTCAGTGGCGGCGCTAAAGAGATAGCGGGTCTGGATGGGCATCGTGGTGGCTCCGTGTCTCCCCCTCTCCCCTGAGGGGAGAGGGCAGGGGGAGGGGTGGGTGAGGCGAACTAGCGCGCGCTGCGCCGGCGCTTCAAAGCCGGCTTGGCCGGGGTGGTGCCGGCGCGGCCGTAGTCGTCCTGGCGGCGGATGATGTCGTCCTCGCCGAGGTACAGCCCGTGCTGGACCTCGATGAGGATCGCCGGGAGGCGGCCGGGGTTCTCGATGCGGTGCCAGGCGCCGCGCGGGACGTCCACCGCGCCCCGCGCCCTGAGCCGCTTCGGGCGGCCCGAGATGATCACGCGCGGCGAGCCCGAGACCACCACCCAGTGCTCGGCGCGGAACCGGTGCCGCTGCAGGCTCAGCCGCTGGCCGGGCCGGACGAACAGCCGCTTGACCTTGTAGCCGCGGCCCTCCTCGACCGTGACGAAGCCACCCCAGGGCCGCGTCTCGAAGACGCCCATCGGGGTCCCGCCGCCGCGCTTCCGGGGAATCGTCACAGCCGGATCACCCGGGCGAAATCGGCCTCGACGCTCTTGCTCACCTCTTCCATGACCTCCGCGGGGACGTCGTCGTCCAGCAGCAGCACCACGATGGCGCGGCCCCGGCGGGTGCGCCGGCCCACGTGCATCGAGGCGATGTTGACGTTGTGGCGGCCCAGGATCGAGCCGATCCGGCCCACCATGCCGGGCCGGTCCTCGTAGGCCAGCACCAGGATGTGCCCCTCCGGGATGAACTCGATGTGGAGATCACGCAGCCGCACGATGCGGGGCACCCCGTCGAACACGGTGCCCGCGATGATCTTCCGCCCGGCTCCCGCCTGGGTGGTGACCGTGATCAGGTTGGTGTAGCCGGAGGCGGCCTCCGCGTCGGCCCGCACGTCCACCGCGAGCCCGCGGTCGCGCGCGATCAGGTGGGCGTTGACCAGGTTCACCGCCTGCACGGTCACCCCTTCGAGCAGCCCCTTCAGCACCGCCCGGCCCAGCAGCTCGGTGTCCACGCGGGCCAGGTGCCCCCCGACCTCGATCTCCACCCGCTCGACATTCTCGGCCTCGAGCTGCAGGCAGAAGCGGCCCAGCAGCTCGGCCAGGCGCAGGAACGGGCGCTGCTCGGCCATGGCCTCGCGGTCGCCCACCGGGATGTTCACCGCGTGCTCGACCAGCTCACCGTCGCGGAAGGCCACGAGCTGCCGGGCCACGTCAACCGCCACGTTGACCTGCGCCTCCTGGGTGTTCGCCCCCAGATGCGGCGTGACCACCACGCGCGGATGCTGGATCAGGCGCTTGACCGCGGGGGACCGAGGCGGCTCCTCGCTCCAGACGTCGACCGCGGCGCCCGCCACGTGGCCCGAGTCGAGCGCGGCCAGCAGGTCCACCTCGTTGACGATACCGCCGCGCGCGCAGTTGACGACGCGCGCGCCCGGCTTGAGCGCGGCGAGCTCGCGCGCCCCGATCATGTTCTCGGTCTCATCGGTGAGCGGCACGTGCACGGTCAGGACGTCGGCCCGGCTCAGCACCGTCTGCAGATCGGTCAGCCGCACGCCCAGGTCCCGCGCCCGACTCTCCGGGATGAACGGATCGTAGACCAGGATCTCCATGTCGAAGGCCCGCAGCCGGGCCGCCACCCGCGAGCCCACCTTGCCGAGCCCCAGCACGCCCGCCGTCTTGCGATAGAGCTCGGAGCCGTAGATGCCCCGGTCCCACTCGAGCTGCTTGAGCGAGTCGTGGGCCGCCGGGATCTTGCGCACCAGGGCCAGCAACATGCCCACGGTGTGCTCGGCCGCGGAGACCACGTTGCCGTAGGGCGCGTTGACCACCACCACGCCCTGGCGCGAGCAGGCCTCCACGTCGATATTGTCCACCCCGACCCCGGCCCGCCCCAGGATGCGCAGCCGCCGCGCCCGGCCCAGGAACTCCGGGGTCACCGCGGTCGAGGAGCGCGTGACGATCGCCTCGTACTCGCCCAGGCGCCGGTGCAGCTCGTCCCTGGGCAGCTTGCTCGAGACCTGGTCCACCTGGAAGCCGCGCTCTGCGAGATACGCGATGCCTTCCTGTGCGATGGTGTCGATGACGAGAACCTTCATGCGTGATCCATGCTAGCACGCCCCTCACCCTGCCCTCTCCCCTCTGGGGAGAGGGTTAGGGTGAGGGGGTCCGGTGGGCGCGGAGGAACTTGAGGAACTCGCGGCCCTCGGAGAGGCGGCGCTTCAGGACGCGGCGGTCGCGGAGCATCTCGGCGCCGAGCGAGAGCATCTTGCGGGGGCGGAAGTAGAAGCGGCGGTAGAACTGGTCCACCGAGCGGAAGATCTCCGTCCGCGAGAGGTGCGGGTAGCCGATGGCGCTCACCTGCACGCCCGCGCCGTCCACCAGCTCGTCGGACTCGAGCCAGCCGTTGCGCTGCGCCTCCTCGTAGAGCGCGGTGCCCGGATAGGGCGCGGCCAGCGAGACCTGGATGGTGTCGGGATCGATCTCGGTGGCGAAGCGGATGGTTTCCGCGATGGTCTCGCGCGTCTCGCCGGGCAGGCCCAGGATGAAGGTGCCGTGGATGGCGATGCCGAGCGACTTGGCGTCGCGGGTGAACCGCCGCGCCACGTCGAGGCGCACGCCCTTCTTGACGTTGTTCAGGATGGCCTGGTTGCCCGACTCGTAGCCCACCAGGAGGAGCCGGAGCCCGTTGTCCTTGAGCACCTTCAGGGTCGCGTAGGGCACGTTGGCCTTGGCGTTGACCGACCAGGCGATGCCGAGCCGCCCGAGCCGCTTCGCGATCGCCTCGGCGCGGGGCAGGTCGTCGGTGAACGTGTCGTCGTCGAAGAAGAACTCGCGCACCTGCGGGAACATCCGAGCGGCCTGCGCCATCTCCTCGGCCACGTGCTCGGTGCTGCGGGTGCGGTAGCGCTGCCCGCCCACCGTCTGCGGCCAGAGGCAGAAGGTGCACTTGGAGCGGCAGCCGCGCCCGGTGTAGAGCGACACGTACGGATGCTGGAGGTATCCGATGGCGTAGTGCTCGACGGTGAGGTCGCGTTTGTAGACCGGGGTCACGAAGGGCAGCGCGTCCATGTTCTCGAGTGGCGGTCGCTCCGGCGTGTGCTCCACGTGGCCGTTGACCCGGTAGGAGAGCCCGCGGACGTCCGCGAAGGGCCGGCCCTGCGCCACCTCCAGGATCGTGAAATCGAACTCGCTCCGGGCCACGAACGAGAGCGCGGCGCTCGCGCGAAGCGAGGCCTCCGGGGCCACCGCCACCGCGGCGCCCACGAGCCCGATGGTCAGCGCGGGGTTCTCGGCCTTGAGGGCCTCGGCCACGCGCACGTCGGAGGCGAAGGAGGGCGTGCTGGTGTGCATGACGCAGAGGTCGTAGTCCTTGGCGAGCGGCCGCACGTCGTCGACGGTGAGGCCGTCCGGCGGGGCGTCCACGAGCCGCGAGCCCGGCACCAGCGCGGCGGGCTGGGCCAGCCAGGTCGGATACCAGAAGGACCGGATCTCGCGCTTGGCCTGGTAGCGCGAGCCCGCCCCACCATCGAAGCCGGCTACCGAAGGTGGGTGGAGGAACAGCGTGCGCTGGTAGTCGCTCACGACCAGCTCACGATACCACAGGGGCCGGCGCGGCCCCCGCGCGGCCCGCTAGCCGCAGACCATGCGTGAACACATGCGCCACCCTCACCCCGACCCTCTCCCTCGCCGAGGGAGAGGGAGGCGTTTCGATCCCCTCGCCCCCGGAGCGACTGTCTTGTGTGTCAAGCGGATTGCCATGGGCGTTGATCTCGCAGGATGGCATTGAGCATGGTGAGCAGCTTGCGCATCGCGGCGATGAGGGCGACTTTCTTGGGCCGCCCGGCGGCGGTCAAGCGCTGATAGAAATGGGCGATCACCGGGTTGAAGCGGATGGCGGTGAGCGCGGCCATATAGAGCACGCCGCGCACGGTGGGCCGCCCGCCGGCGATCATGCGGCGACCGCGCCAGGCCCCGCTGTCCCGGTTGAGCGGGGCGACCCCGACCAAGGCGGCGATCTTGCGCCGATCCAGGTGGCCCAGTTCCGGCAGCTCGGCGATCAGCGTGAAGGCGGTGACTCCGCCGACCCCGGGGACGGACTGGAGCAGGTGATCCTGCGCGCGCCAGAGGGGGCTGGAGCGGATGGTGTCGTCGAGGTCGGCCTCCAGCTCAGCGAGCGCCTTGGTCAGCCAGCGGATGTGGGTGGCGATGCGGCGTTGCAGGCGGGGGTCGTGCGCCTGCTGCTGGCGGTTGCTCTCGGCGCCCAGCATGTCGGTGAGTTGCCGCCGGCGGGCCACGAGCTCCCCCAAGGCCTGCGCCTGGGCCGTAGGCAGGGGCCGGGCCTCGGGCTGCACGACTTCGGCGAACCGCGCGATGATCAGCGCGTCGAGGGTATCGGTCTTGGCGAGCTGGCCGGTCGCGCGGGCAAAATCGCGGATCTGCCGCGGATTGACGACGGCGACTGGCAGCCCGGCGCTGCCCAGCGCGGCGGCGACGGGGACCTCATACCCTCCCGTTGCCTCCAGGACCACCAGCCCCGGGCCGAGGGCGCGCAGCCGCTCGACGAGTTGCCCCAGCCCCGCCTCATCGCGCAGGAGGCGAAAGCGCTCGTCGGTCGGGCGAACGTGGATGTCCAAGTGCGGCTTGGCGACGTCGATCCCCACAACGATGCGTTCCATGCCCCGTCCTTGTCTATGCGGGCTTCGGTGGCCCTGGCGACTGTTCGGGTTCACGGCACGTGACGCAGTGGGCGGGGCCCCAAGCTCCGGGACGGTCTCGGTCGACCGAGGGGGACACGGGCTCCCGCCCACCTTCACTCGGCCGGTCCTGCTGGCCGGTGTCTGCATGATACAAGGGGGAGAGGGACCGGGTGAGGGGGCGCATCGGACGCGGCGCACGCGTTCGTGAATAGAGCAGGCTAAGCGGCGTCATGGGAGGGCGCTGAGAAGGGTGCAGCTGCGAGGCGGCGAGCGAAGTGGCACCCCGAGGCGTACTCCCTGTACGTTGAGGGGTGCCACGAGCTCGCCAACGAAGCAGATGCGCCCTTATCGGCGCCCTCGTCACCGCATGTTGCCGGTGTGGCCGAGGGAGTAACGGCCCGGCTGCGGCCACACCGTGAGGCCGTGGGGCTCCTTGCCGACCCGGATGCTGCGGACCTCGCCGGTGGTGGTGTCGATGGCGTAGACCAGATTGTCGAAGCGCCCGGAGAGCCACAGCACCTTGCCGTCCACGCTCACGTTGCCCATGTCGGGGCTGCCCCCGCCCGGAATCGGCCAGGTGGCCACGACCTGGCGGGTGGCGAAGTCGATCACCGAGACGCTCCCCTTGCCCTTGGGCGGCCCGTACACGTGCGAGGTCCCGCGGTTGGCCACGTAGAGCTTGGTGCCGTCACGGCTCGGATAGAGCCCGTGGCTGCCGATCCCGGTCTTGATGAAGCCGGTCTCGGTGAAGGTCGCGCCGTCGACGACGAAGACGCCGCCCGCCTTCATGTCCGCCACGAAGAAGGTGCTGCCGTCCGGGGAGGCGCGGATGTCCTGGGGCATCCCGCCCCGCGACAGCTTGAGATAACCCAGCACCTTCCGGTTGGCGAGGTCGACGCGGGCGAGGCTGCCCTGGAACTCGCAGGTGAAGATGGCGAGGCGCCCGTCGATGGAGAAGTCCGCGTGGTTGATGCCCTTGCACTGGGGCACCGCGATCGAATACTGCAGCGCCATCGTCTGCGGATCGCGGAAGTCGAGCCGCTTGAGCGCCTCCGCCACCACGATCGCGGACTTCCCGTCCGGCGAGAAGTACATGTTGTACGGGTCCTCGATCATGATGGTCTTGCCCGGCTTGCCGGTGGTGGGGTCGATGGGGGTGAGGCTGCCGTCGGGCCGCCCTTCCGCGTTGTTGGTCACCCAGAGCGTCTTCAGATCCCACGAGGGCACCACGTGCTGCGGGTTGATGCCCACCGGGAAGCGGTCCACCACCTTCATGGTGGCCGGATCGATCACGGTCACGTCGTTGCCCTGCCGGTTGGGCACGTAGACGCGCGGCAGCGCCCCCGCGACGGCCGGGCTCAGCTTGTCGGCGCGGGTCTCGCTGTAGAGGTTGGTGGGATCCGGCACCGGCGGCATGCCCGGCACGGTCTCGACGGGGCGCGTGCCCTGCGCGGCGGCCACTCCGGCCCACACGCAGACGATCGAAGCGATCCAGCGCAGCTTGGGAACCATACGTGTCGTCTCCTCAGCGATGCGTGATGGATTTCCGGACCGCGTCCACGGTCCGGCTCACGATCAGCTCGGCGCCCGGCCGGCCCAGCTCGGCGGTGGCGCGGGTCGGGTCGCCGTCCACCCCATCGCCCTCGCGCCCGGGGCGCAGGCGATCCGGGCGGACCATGCGCGCGTCGGTGGCCAGCATCAGCGCGGTGTCGGTGAGCCCCGCGTGCCGGCCCAGCTCGGCGTCGGAGTAGCCGCGCGCCCGGAACAGGCGCGGCACCTCGATCTCCCCGGCCCGGTAGTACTCCTCGATCGCGTGCACCCGCACGCCGGTGGCCGCCCACTCGCGATTGAGCCGCGCCGCCACCGCCTTCTGCCCCGCCTGGGTGGAGCCGTGGTCGCCGAGCAGGACGATGTTCCGGAAGCCGTGCTGCTTGAAGCTGCGGGCCGCGAACTCCAGCACCTTCTGGAACGCCTCCTCCGGCGCGGTGATCGTCCCGGGGTAGCGCATGTGGGCGGTGGGCGGGGCGATGCCCCCTTCCGGCACGTACGCGATCACCGGCGCGACCAGCGCGTCGCCGAGCTGCCGCGCGATGTCCTGGGAGAGCACCTTCACGCGCGCGTTGTGCTTGCCCAGCGCCATGTGCGGCCCGTTCTGCTCGGTGCCGCCGGCGGGAATGATGATGGTCGTCTTGCCCGCGCGGACCGCGTCGCGGACCTCCGTCCAGGTGAGCTCCTCGAGGAGCACGATGTCGGGGGGCTGGGCCCCCGCCCCGGCGGCCGTCACGAGCACGCCCAGGACCGCCGCCAGGATGTGCGTTCGCATCGGAATGATCATAATCCTTAAACAAATAACCACCTGCCATGTTTCCGGGCCCCGTGGGCCCGCTTGACAGGTTGAGGCCCAGAGCCTAGTGTTCCCCCGTGGAAGTCAGGTCCGAAGGGGTGCTCGGCACGACGGCCGTCGCGCCACACCGACTTCGATGGAGCCGCCAGCTCCGCCGCGTCACCCACAGCGCCGTGGTCGTCGCCGGCGCGGTCTGCGTGGTCCTCATCGTGTTGGTGGCGGCGTTCGCGGGCTCGATCGCGCCGCACGATCCCGACGAGCAGAACTTCGATCTCATCGAGGCCCGGCCGAGCGCCCAGGCCCTCTTCGGCACCGACCGCTTCGGGCGCGACGTGCTGAGCCGCGTGATCCACGGCACCCGCATCTCGCTCTACGTGGCGGTGACGTCCATCGCGGTGGCGATGGCGCTCGGGGGCGTCCTCGGCCTCACCGCCGGCTACCTGGGCGGGGCCTGGGACAACGTCATCAACCGGGTGCTCGACATCTTCTTCAGCATCCCCGGCCTCCTGCTCTCGGTCGGGGTGGCGGCCATGCGGGGCCCCGGCGTCAACAGCGCGGTGATCGCGATCGCGGTGGTCTACGTGCCGCTCTTCGCCCGGGTCATGCGCGGGCCGGTGCTCGCCGAGCGGGAGAAGGAGTACGTGGAGGCCATCCGCGCCCTCGGCGCCACCCGCTGGGTGGTCGCGCTGAAGCACGTGCTGCCCAACGTGCTCTCTCCCTTCGTGGTGCAGGGCACGGTGGCCCTCTCGCAGGCCATTCTCATCGAAGCGTCGCTGAGCTACCTGGGGCTCTCCGCCCAGCCCCCCACCCCGTCCTGGGGCAATATGCTGAACGAGGGACGGACCTATCTCGAGACCGCGCCGTGGATCTCGGTCTTCCCCGGCATCGCGATCATGGTCACCGTCCTCGCCTTCAACCTGCTGGGCGATGGCCTGCGCGACGTCCTCGACCCCGGCGCCCGGTAACCCCGTCACAGGAGGAACGACCATGACGATCGACCACGGCTCGCCCGATTCCCCCCGCCTCAGCCGCCGCCAGCTCCTCAAGGCGGGCGGCCTCACCCTCGGCGCCCTCGCGGTGGGCCGTCGCGCCGCCGCGCAGACCCCGAAGCCGGGCGGCACCCTGCTCTCGGCCCAGACCACCGAGGCCACCGGGCTCGACCCGCAGCTCGTTCCCGCGTTCTCCCGGAGCCGCCGCTCGCCCATGATGTACAGCCAGCTCGTGCGCTTCGACGAGAACATGACGCCGAACCCCGAGCTGGCCGAGTCCTGGGAGACGAGCAAGGACAGCCTCACCTGGACGTTCAAGCTGCGTCAGGGCGTGAAGTTCCACGACGGCCAGGAGTTGACCTCCGCGGACGTGAAGTTCACCTTCGACCGGCTCTTCGAGAAGTCCCCGGGCAAGTCCGACTTCATCGCGGTGGACAAGGTGGAGCCGGCCGGCAAGTACGCGGTGAAGTTCGTGACCAAGGAGCCCTTCGCGGGGCTGCTCGCCGCCCTCGGCGGGTTCTGGGGCTTCATCATCAGCGAGGCCGGGATCAAGAAGCACGGCGATCTCAACAAGGCCGCGCTCGGCACCGGCCCCTTCATGCTCGCCGACTGGAAGGTCGAGCAGCAGATGGTCCTCAAGAGGAATCCCCACTACTACCGGAAGGGCCGGCCCTACGTGGACGAGCTGGTCTTGCGGGTCATCCCCGACGAGGCCAACATCGTGGCCGCGCTCCGGACCGGGCAGATCCAGCACGCCTTCATCGAGGACAACAAGAACTACACCCTCCTCAAGGACGAGAAGACCCTCACCGGCTACCGCAGCTCGCGGCTCGGCTACGACTTCCTGAACATCAACGCCAGCCGGGGGCCGCTCAAGGACGTCCGCGTCCGCCAGGCCATCAGCTGGGCGGTGGACCGCAGCCAGGTGCTGCGGGTGGCCGCGTCCGGGTTCGGCCGCCTCACCGCGCCCGCGACGGCGCCCATGAAGGAGTGGCAGCTCCCCGAGGAGGCCTGGATGAAGTACTACAAGCCCGACATCGACCGAGCCAAGAAGCTGCTGGCGGACGCGGGCCACGCCCAGGGCTTCACCGTGAAGTGCTCGGTGATCCCGACCTTCCCCACCATGGTGGCGGGGGCGCCGGTCATCGCGGCCCAGCTCAAGCGCATCGGCATCACCGTCGAGATCGAGAACGTGGAGTACGCGATCTGGATCAAGCGCTGGCTGGCCAAGGACTTCGACATGACCATGAACACCACCCCCGGCTACGCCGATCCCGACACCGCATTCTTCCGGGCGCTGCACTCCACCAAGGGCCAGAACTGGAATAGCTGGAGCGTGCCCGATCTGGACGGCCTGATGGAGGAAGGCCGGCGCACCATGGACCAGAAGAAGCGCAAGGAGATCTACGACCGCGTTCAGATCCAGATCCTGGAGAACGTCCCGCACCTCTGGCTCTTCTCCGCCGACACCATCGACTTCACCCAGACCTACGTGAAGGGCTTCAAGCAGCACCCGGCGACGCTGCTGTACG
>Ga0080064_1007401_pt1 | contig 11107 bp, 10 predicted proteins | sample Subgrocontami54m_FD_69260 | JGI IMG/M metagenome (GOLD analysis project Ga0080064, IMG submission 69260) | Subsurface groundwater microbial communities from S. Glens Falls, New York, USA - GMW46 contaminated, 5.4 m (SPADES assembly) (version 2) ... | reverse complement strand
CCGCGGCGGGCGGCAGGGCACGAGCCTCCGGCCGTGGCCGCCCCGCCTCCTCACTTTCGACGACGGGTATGCCAGCCACTTCGAGCTGGTGGCGTCGCTATTGATCCGCTACCGGTTCATGGGGACGTTTTTCGTCACCGTCGATCGCATCGGCCGGCCCGGCTATCTCGCCTGGGAGCAGCTGCGCAAGCTCGTCTTTCTGGGGATGGAGATCGGGGCGCACGGACTGACGCACCGTCCGTTGACCAGCCTGAGCCGGCGGGAGCTGGAGGAGGAGCTGGTGCAGTCCAAGGGCGCGCTGGAGCAGCAGTTAGGGGTGCCGATCCACGCCCTGGCCGCCCCAGGCGGATTCTGGAACAGCGCCGTGGCCGAGGCCGCCAAGCGCGCCGGCTATGACGCCGTCTGGGTGTCGACGATCGGCACCAACGGCCGCGAGACCAATCCGGCCGCACTGCGCCGCGTGGTCGTGCGGCAGCCCTTCTCCGCGCCGAGGATTCTGTCAATCGTGGAAGGCTGGCAGCCCGCGCTCTGGTGGGCGGGGAACCAGCAACTGCTCATCCGGCTCTTGAAGCGGCTGCTCGGCGTCTACTGGTACGAACGCCTCAAGCGCAGGGTCGTCCCGGATGCCTGACGCGCGCGCATGACCGGGATCTTTTGGCTCGCCTCATCGCTGCTGGTCTATGCCTATCTCGGCTACCCGGTGCTGGTCTGGGTCTTGGCGCGCGCGTTCGGGCGGGAGCCACAGGACGCGCCGATTGCGCCGAGCGTGTCGCTGCTCATCCCCGCGTACAATGAGGAGGCGCACATCGAGGCGCGGGTGCGCAACAGCCTCGCCCTGAGCTATCCTAGAGATCAATTGGAAATCGTTGTCGCCAGCGACGGATCCACCGATCGGACCAACGCCATCGTCGAGTCGTTCGCCCCGAGGGGCGTGCAGCTGGTGGTCATGCCGACCAATATCGGCAAAGCGGCCATGCTCACCCGCGTCGTCCCGCGGTTGCGGGGGGAGATCGTCGTCTTCTCCGATGCCTCCAGCGAGCTGCACTCCGAGGCGCTGACGCGGCTGATGCGCCGCTTTGCCGATCCGCAGGTGGGATGCGTCTGCGGTCTGTATCGCCTGCAGGGCTCATCGCAGGATCTGCGCGGCGAAGGCGAAGGGCTCTACTGGCGCTATGAGGTATTCATCAAGCAACAGGAAAGTCGGCTGCATTCGATCCTCGGCGCCCACGGAGCGTTCTACGCGATCCGCAAGGCGCTGTTTACGCCGCTGGAGTCCACCGCGATCAATGACGACTATCTTATCCCCATGCGGATTATCGAGCAAGGCTACCGGGCGGTGTATGAGCCGTCCGCCGTGGCCGTCGAGCGCGACATCGCCTCGGTCGAGGGAGAGTTTGCCCGCCGGCGCCGCATCGCAGCCGGCAACTGCCAACAGATCGCGCAGCTGCTGCACTTGCTCAATCCGCTGCGTGGTTGGGTGGCGCTCACGTTTTTCTCACACAAGGTCCTCAGAACGCTGGCTCCGCTGCTCATGATCGCCGTGCTGGTGACGAGCCTCTGGCTGCCTCAGCCATGGTCGGCCGTCGCGCTCTTCCTTCAGGCGCTGTTGTACGGCAGTGCGTGGGCCGGGTATTGCTGCCAGCGGCGCGGGCGGCGCATCCGGTGGCTCTCGCCGCCCCTGTACTTCTGCCTGGGCAACCTGGCCATGCTTGCCGGACTGTTCAACTACTGCTTCCGGCGCAATGAATTAAGCTGGGAGCGCGCCAAGTAATATAAGACACTCTGTTGTTTAGGCAAGACAATTGAGCCTTCGCATTCATTCTGAGGATCCCCCCACGCATCCTAAAAAGTCACTATTTCTTAACTCTATATATATCAATAAGAAACGATATTTTATAATCCGGTATGGTTGCTTTGTAGTTGGCATAGTAACTGCTACTTATACGACTATAGGGAATGTAGATGAGTTGGGTAATATAGTAGTCATATGTCTAGTACTATGAGGATGTGAGGGTAGAGGAAGAGATGAGTCTGCTTGTGGCACGGCTGTTGACATTACGGCAAGAGTTTGCGGTGGAGCTGCAACGGTTCGTCCTGCTGTGGCGCTACCAATATCATGTGCCGCCATTCACCCTCTGGTGGCGGTTGGTCCTCAAGCGGGTAGTGGATATTGCTGGGTCGCTGGTTGGCTTGGTCATCGCCGCGCCGGTCATGGCGTGGGCGGCCATCGCCGTCAAACTGGATTCCAACGGGCCGATTCTCTACAAGCAGCAGCGGATGGGCCGGTTCGGGCAGCCCTTCAATATTTACAAGTTCCGCTCCATGGCGGTGACCGCCGAGGCCGCCGGACCCCAGTGGGCGTCTGGGCGCGCCGATCCGCGGATGACGCGCGTGGGCCGCATCTTGCGGCGCTATCACGTGGATGAGCTGCCCCAGCTCTTCAATGTTCTCAGAGGAGAGATGAGCTTGGTGGGTCCGCGCCCCGAGCGCCCCTGTTTTGTGGAGGACCTCACCCGGCAGATTTCCCGCTACGATGAGCGGCTCTTGATCAAGCCAGGGTTGACAGGACTGGCACAAGTGCACTATCGTTATGATACGTCGATCGCCGACGTGAGACGGAAGCTGCGCTTCGACCGCTTGTACATCAAGCGCATGTGCGTCGCCTTGGATGTGCGCATCTGTGTGTGGACGATGTCTGTGATCATTGCCGGACGCGGAATCCGGTAACGATGGCATATAGGGAGGGGAGCGCAATGGGGTCACGAACATGGTGGCTCGTGGGGATTGCCGTGTCGGCTCAATTGCTGGCTGCCGGCTGTAAGGGTGGCGGTGGGGTCTTTGGCGGTCTCTTCGGCGGAAGCAGCAATGACTCTTCCGGCGGAGTCTTCGACGTCGCCAGTTTTAGCGGATCCGGCGGCGGCTCTGACTCCGGATCGGGGTCTGGATCAGGTTCTACGCCCGAGGTGGCCACGCTCCACAATCCTGAACCGGCCAGCCTGGCGCTCTTCGGGGGCGGATTGGCCGGGCTCGGACTTTTACGGCGCCGTTCACGCCGGCGGTCCCACTAAGGTCCAGTGAAGTGGTTGATCGGCCATCGTCCGTTAGATGTGATTGACGGTCGAGCGACGGAGTCTTCAAGCGCATAGCAAGCAGAAGCGCGCGACGCTGGTCGCGCGCTTTTTTTGTAGGCAGTTTCTAAATGGGGAACGAAAAGTGGTGATGGCGACGTTGGGATCTCTTTCGATTCGCCGCTCGCTCGAGTGGATGCTCTGGATCGGGCTGTTCGTCTGGGTCTTCTGGCCGACCTTCCTCTGGATGGCGGAGCGGTTTGACGCGCGCGATTCGTTCTACTCCCATGGGTGGCTGATCCCGGTTGCCAGCGGATGGCTGGTCTGGCAGCGCCGCGAACGACTGCGGGCGCTCGACCTGCAGCCAAGCTATTGGGGGCTGGCCCTGCTGATCCCCTCGCTGATCGCGCATTGCTTCGCCATCTGGCTCCGCATCCATGTCGTCTCCGGATTGGCCATGGTGGGGGCGATTGCGGGAGTGTGCTGGACGGTCTGGGGTGCCGGCGCGCTGGCGGCGCTGAGGTTTCCGCTGCTGTTTCTGCTCTTCATGGTGCCGCTGCCGGGAATTGTGCTGATCGGCGTCAGCTTTTGGCTCAAGCTGATGGCCGCCGCTCTCGCCACCAAACTGGTCACGCTATTCGGCGTGGCAGCCACCCAGGCCGGATCCACCATCCACCTCGCGCATCTCTCCGTCGTGGTGGATGACACCTGTAGCGGACTGAATTCGCTGATCAGCCTGGCTGCGCTTGCTACGCTCTGGACCGCGCTGGTTCCCTCGAGCGCTCCGTGGAAGAAAGTGACGATCATCGCGGCATCCATCCCCATCGCTTTAGCCGCGAACATCGTGCGCATTGTCCTCCTGATGGTGATCGCCATGACCTTCGGACTGGCCGCCGCTGAAGGGTTCATTCACTACTGGTCCGGCATCGTCGTCTTCGGCATCGCCCTCCTGCTGCTCACGTGGCTGGGCCGGAGGCTGGCATGAACGGGGTGATGGCGATGCTTCGTCCCCGTCCGGTGGCGTTCGCCTGCTTGGTCATCGCTGCCTGGTGTCTCTGGGCCAGCCCGATGCCCCGTTTAACGGTGCCGGTGAGCGCCCACGTGCCGACGACTCTGGGTCTCTGGGTGGGCCGGCCGCTGGCCGTGGATCGCCAGGCGCTCCAAGCGTTGGAGACCGACTACGTGACCTTGACCGAATACCGGCAAGCGCCGGAGGCGCCGCCGGTGTGGCTGGCCCAAGTCTCCGGCCTGGGCACCCGCGCCGCCTTCCATCCGCCCGAGCTCTGTTATGTCGGCAGCCATTTTGACGTGTTGGAGCGCGGCGTGATCACGCTGCCGATGGCGGAAGGGGCGCACCGGGTCATGCGGCTCGTGATCGGCCAGGGGAAGGAGCGGTTTGAGGCCTGGTACTGGTTCACTGCCAACGGTCGTGTCACTCCCAATTATTACCAGCAGCAGTTTTGGCTGTTGTTCGATGCCGTGCAAGGCACGCCGATGGCGGGCACGCTGGTCCGCATCTCCACTCCCCTGGACGATTCAGAGGCGTCCGGTGAGCGGTTGCGCGCTTTTGTCACGGCGTTCATGGCTGAGGATATGCGGGGAAACTCCCATGGCTCCTGAGAGCGCCGATCTGCTCCTAGGCTTGCTTGACGCTCATGGGCGAGTGTGGTATGGTTGGCCGACGGATGCCGGCTGGACGACGAGCCGCTCCCGCACCTCGATGGCATCGCCCATTCCTCAATCCAATGACTGGGATCCCAGCCTGTTTGCCGCAGCGCCCTGCGGCCTGGTCTTCCTTGACCGGCACGCCGTCATCCGCCTGGTGAACCCGGTAGCTGCCGCCCTGCTGGGCGTGGAATCGGAGCGCGCCATCGGCCAGCCGCTGACGACGGTCCTGCCGGAGTGGCAGGATACCCCCCTCTACGCCAGCCTCCCTTCGCTGCTGGACGCGCAGTCCACGTTTGAAACGGTGGAGTTCGACGTCTCGGGCGCCGAAAAGAAAATGCTGCGGGTATTTGCGGCCCACGTCCCGGACGGGCAGGGGAGCGCGCGGGGCGTCCTCCTGGCGATCTTCGAGTGCACCGAGGTGACGGCTTTGGAGCAGCGGCTGCACCGCTCCGAGCACCAGGCGGCGATCGGCAAGCTGGCGCGCGGGATCGCGCACGAGCTCAACAGCCCGCTCGACGGCGTGCTGCGCTACACCCACTTGGCGCTGGAGCAGTTGCGGGACGACTCGCCCATCCGCGAATATCTCATGCACGTCAAGGAGGGGTTGGACCGGATGGTGCGGGCGGTGCGCGCGTTCCTGGAGTTTTCTCGGCAGGTGACCACGCCCGTGAACCGGCTGGCCAATCTGAACCAACTGGTGGATGACGCGCTCCTGCTGGTCCAGCATCGCGCGAAATTCCAGCAGGTGCAGATCGTCAAGCACTACGACCCGTCGCTGCCCGCGGTGCTGGACGGCGGCCTGCAGCATGCGATCGTCAACCTGATCAAGAACGCATTTGACGCCATGCCGCGGGGCGGGACGCTGACCATCACCACGCGCGCCAGCGGCGATCATGTCCATGTCGACGTGGAGGACACCGGGTCGGGCATTCCCGAGGAGATCCGCTCCCGGATCTTCGAGCCGTTTTTCTCCACGAAGCCGATCCATCAGGGCAACGGCCTGGGCCTGATCATCGCCCAGGAAGTCGTGGAGCGCTCGCAGGGCCGTATCGAGTTCACCAGCCAGCTGGGCGCGGGCACGACCTTCCGGATCCATCTGCCCGTCGCGCCGTCCTCGGGGGCTCCTGCGCATGGAGCGTAACCGCATCCTGATTGTCGACGACGATCCGCTCATCCGCGGCTCGATCTACGAGATGCTGCGCACCAAGCGCTATGACGTCGAGATGGCCTCCAACGGCACGGAGGCCATGGAACACCTGAAACGCCATCCCTTTCAGCTCGTCCTCACCGATTGGAAGATGCCCGAAGTCGACGGGATGCGGCTGCTGGGCCACATCAAGTTGAAATACCCGGAAACGAACGTCGTGCTGATCACCGGCTTCGGCAATATCACCTCGGCGGTCGAGGCGATCCGGCAGGGCGCCTTCGATTACCTCACGAAGCCGATCCAGCCGGAAGAGCTGGAAGCGACCATCCAGCGGGCGCTGACGCAGTATATCTCCATGGCGGATCCGGAAACGCTGGAGAACCCCTTCGCGGGCATCGTCTCGCAGGATCAGGCAATGCAGCAGTTGTTCGCGATGATCAAGATGGTCTCCGCCAGCTCCGCGACGGTGCTGCTCGAGGGGGAAAGCGGCACCGGCAAGCGGGTCATTGCGCAAGCGATTCACCGCGCCGATCCGAAGCGACGCACGCACCCCTTTGTGGAGATCAGCTGCGGGGCGCTGCCCGAGACGCTGCTCGAGAGCGAGTTGTTCGGCCACGTCCGCGGCTCGTTCACCGGGGCCATCCGCGACAAACAGGGGCGATTCGAGATGGCCGACGGCGGCACGATCCTGCTCGATGAAATCGACGCGTTCAGCCCGGCGTTGCAGGTGAAGCTGCTGCGCGTCATTCAGGAAAAGCTGTATGAGCGGGTGGGCGATACGCGCACCATGCGGGTCGACGTCCGCATTATTGCAGCGACGAACCGCCGGCTGCCCGAGCTGGTGCAGCAGGGGAAATTCCGCGAGGACCTCTACTACCGCCTCAACGTGATCGCCATGCGGATCCCGCCCTTGCGGGAACGGAAGGGAGACATCCCGCTGCTGGTCGCGCACTTTATCGGACGCAGCGCCCAGACCATGGGAAAGACGATCAGCGGCATCAGCGATGACGCCCTGCGGATGCTGACCGACTACCGATGGCCGGGCAATATCCGCCAACTGGAGAACGTGATCGAGCGGGCGGTGATTCTCGCCAAGCAGCCGGGGCTGCAGCCGGACGATTTTCCCGAGGAGCTGCACTTTCCTCAGGCGGAGCGGCCGGTATCCGGCGGGGACGGGGCGCAGGAGCCGGACCATTCTCCCGCCGATGAGAGTGCGGTGGCGTTGAAGGACGCGCTGAAGCTACCGGAGCGCGAATTGATTCTTAAAGTATTGGCTGAGGTACACTGGAGCCGCTCGGAAGCGGCCAAGCGGCTGGGCATTCACCGGTCGACGCTGTATCATAAACTTCGTAAACTCGGGATTCAAACCTCCCCACGTCCGTGAATCATTCGTGCACGCTCATCTCGCTGGTCGATCCAGGCCGGTGGCACCGTCTCCAGGAGCATTTTGCTTCGGTCCTGGGTGTGCCGATCCGCACGATCAGCGGTTCCCGCGAGTTGCTGGTCGCTCCCAGCTGGCCGCCGGGCTTCGATGCGGACCGGGCGATTGCCCTCCTGCGGATCGGCGATGAGCTGATCCAGCTGGTCCCCCCCGTGGATCCGCCCCGGACCGCCTCCAGCGTGACGACGCCGCTCGGGACCACCTACGCCGTCGTGCCGGTGTGGGCGACGGAGGAGCAGCTCTGCGCCTACGTGGTGGTGGGACCGATGGTGGTCGGCCCGCGGGAAGGCGAGCTGGAGTTTTGTCAGCGGATGAGCGGCTTGGGGCTCGACGCCGGCGCGCTGTGGCCGTTCCTGTTGTCGCTGAAGCTGCACACCTTCGCCACCATCCGCGCAGCGCTCACACTCCTCGAAGAAGTCGGCACCTCCATCGCGCAGCTCGCCTATCAGGCGAAGCAGATCGGAGGCCTCCTTCCCATGATTGCGCCGGCGGACCAGGCGGTGACGAGCGATCACACGGACCAGATTCTGCACTTGCTCCTTGAGGCGGCCACGCTGGCCACCAAGGCGGAAGGCGGCTCAGTGATGGTGTATGACTCTGGGACCGACACGCTGGGCGTCAGAGCATCGACCGGGCTGCCGTATGAGCTCCTGCAGGCGGCGTCCATCAGGCGGGGGGAAGGTCTGGCGGGGGTGGCGATGGCGAGGCGCTCCGTGCTGCTGCTCGACGATCAGACGGCTGACCCGGAGTTGGTCGGGCGGATGCAGCGCCCCGAGCTGGTCTCATCCCTGGTCGCACCCCTGATCCCCCCCTGGAGCCAGGAGCCGATCGGGGTCTTGAACCTTCGCACCAGCAATCCGCAGCGGCGCTTCACGAGCGAGCACGTTGAACTCTTACAGCGTCTGCTTGATCTGACGTGCCTGGCGCTGAGCCACGTCGGTGCGACGTTCCAACACGCGCGCCAACCCGTCACGCCCTCGTAACGCCTTCCAGGTGTTCCCCGGATCCTATCGACGGTGCCGCCGCAGGTGGGCGGGGAGGATTTTCAAGGCCCCCCGATACTTGGCGATTGTCCGCCTGGCAACGGCGACGCCGTCTTGCGCGAGCCGCTCGGTGATGATCGCATCGCTGAGCGGATGGGCGGGGTCTTCCTTGGCGATGAGCCCCCGGATGGCGGATTTGATCTGTTCGTCCGAGATGCTGTCGGTCTGCGTGGTTTGCGGCACGCCGCTGGCAAAGAGCTGCTCGAGCCGGAAGACGCCGCAGGGCGTATCGATCGTCTTGCCGGCGATGGCGCGGCTGACCGTGGAGGGATGACGGCCGATTAGCGAGGCCACCTGCGCCTGGGTGAGCGGCTTGATGGCTTGCGGGCCCTGGTCGAGAAATTCCCGCTGCAGGCTGATCAGACAGCGCGCGATGGAGAGCAGCGTGGTGTTGCGCTCATCGATCGCCTTGATGAGCCAGCTCGCGTTTTGGAACTTGCGCACGAGGAACTCTTTGGCGTCGGTCGGCGTCCTCGCATCTTTGAGCATGCGGTAGTAGACGCGGTTGACGCTGACGCGCGGCAGCTCCTGATCGTTGAGCTCCACGTCATAATGGTCTTCGCGGTGGTGGACCACCAGGTCCGGCACGATCGACGGCGGCAGGTCGCTGCTGAAGACGCGGCCCGGCTTAGGGTTCAGCTGGGTCAGGGTCTGGAACGCCTGCGCCACCTGAGCCGGATCCGTGCCGGTGGCTTTGGCCAACGCTTCGAGGCGCCGCTGGACGAAGAGCGGAAAATGATCCCTGAGAATGCGGTACGCCAGCGTCTCGCAGGTTCCCCGCTGCTCCAGCTGAAGCATGAGGCACTCCCGGAGGTCGCGCGCGCCCACGCCGGGCGGATCGCACCGCTGAATCAGCCGCAGGGCCGCTTCGATCCGCTCCCGCGCCACCCCGTGTCCGGCGGCGAGCTCCTCCAGCGCGCCGGATTCCAGATAGCCGTGCTCGTCCAGCCGCTCGATGAGCGATTCGCCGATCCGGCGCTCCGCGTCAGGCAGCGGCTGGCAGCCCAGTTGCATGCGCAGCCACTCGGGAAGCGACTGGGGGGTGAGCATTCGTTGATCCGTCAGCCGTTCCGCAAAGCCGTCCTCGTCGCGGTTCGGCTCTTCCCGTTCGCCGGCCGCAGCCCAGTGGGACGTCCAGTCTTCATCAAGGCCCGAACCGGCCGCCGGCTCGGGCGTCGTGGGCGGATCGGTGGGGGAGGCGGACGTATCCACGTCACGCTCGTCTTCCAGCTCGAGGAACGGGTTGTCTTCCAGCTGGTGCTCGAGAAAAGCCCGGAGCTCCATCGTCGGCATGCGCAGCACCTCCAGCGCCAACGTCACGTTGGGCGCCAGCATGAGGCGCTGTTGATAGGTTTGTCTCGGTTGCAGGGTCATCGCGACTCGCGGATGGCGTTCAGAATGAGATTGTCGGAAGTATAGCACGTTTCATGCCAACCCGCCAACCCCCTCCGGCTTGATTTTGGCGTCATGATGGGCTAACGTAGCTGCAACCATAGGAGGCTGCCGTGAACAGCCATCGTTGCGTAGTGCTCAAGAGAGGGTTTGGCTTGGAGGTCGGCCTGTTGAGCCTGTTGCTGGCGGGTGGGGCGTATGCGGATGACGTTCGTGCTGAGGAGGAGCAGGCCGCCGCGCCGATGATTCAGGACAACATGGAAGTGGGATTTGAGTACACCTTGACGGTGGACGGGGCGGTGGTGGACTCCAGCGAGGGCAAAGAGCCGTTTCATTACGTGCATGGACAGCACCAGATCGTGCCCGGGCTTGAGCGCGAGCTCGCCGGCCTGAAAGTGGGCGACACCAAAGAAGTGACGGTCAAGCCGGAAGAGGGGTATGGCGCGGTGGATCCGAAGGCGGTCATTGAGATGCCGAAGGCGCAGCTGCCTTCGGATGTGACGCCGGCGGTCGGGATGGTGCTGCGCGGAGTCAACCCGGACGGCCGGATGTTCCGCGCGACGATCACCGGCCTGAACAAGGACACGGTGACTCTCGACCTGAATCCTCCGCTGGCCGGCAAGACGCTCCTGTTCAAGGTGAAAATCACCGACATCAAGCCTGCCAACACGCAGGCCTCCTAAGCTGCTCACCAGCCGGTACAAGCACCGGATCAACCGGAGCCTGGAGCCGCTCGCGGGCTGGCTGGCGCGCACCGGCCTTTCGCCGACCGCCATCACCCTCGCCACACCGATCCTGACGCTCTTCGTCTGCGTCTGGTGGCTCCGGAGCCGCGCCATCGTGCCGTTTTGCGCGACGATGCTGCTCGTCGGATGTTTGGATGCGCTGGATGGGGCCGTGGCGCGGGCGAGCAAACGGGTGACCAAGTTCGGGGCGTATCTTGACGCGATGTGCGACCGCTATGTCGAGAGCATCGTGGTGCTCTCCGTGGCGGCGGTGACCGGCTACTGGGTGCTCTCGATGATCGTGCTGATCGGCAGCTTGCTGGTCAGCTACGCGAAGGCGCGGGCGGCGATCGAAGTGGCGGTGACCAATGTGGAATGGCCGGACCTCATGGAGCGCACCGAGCGCGACATCCTTTTCCTGGTCGGGCTGGCGCTCAGCGACCTTGTCGCGTGGCGGCCGCTCGGGCAGGACCTCTTCTGGTGGACGCTCGTCCTTCTTGCCGCGTTCGTCCATCTCACCGTGCTCCAGCGCATGGTGCGCGCCCGCCGCTTCATCCGCTCCCGCGCCTAAGGAGTCTGTTTCCGGAAGCGGTCAAGGGGGGTGGCGAGGAGGTCGGCGATCG
>Ga0080064_1007400_pt1 | contig 11108 bp, 8 predicted proteins | sample Subgrocontami54m_FD_69260 | JGI IMG/M metagenome (GOLD analysis project Ga0080064, IMG submission 69260) | Subsurface groundwater microbial communities from S. Glens Falls, New York, USA - GMW46 contaminated, 5.4 m (SPADES assembly) (version 2) ... | reverse complement strand
CCGCCGCCGAGACCGGAGCGGAAACCGCCGGTGATGGCGGCGAGCGTGCGGATGCGGTCGACGGAGAGGCCGATGGCGCGCGCGGCGTCGGCGCTCTCGCCCGCCATGCGCAACACCAGGCCCCAGCGCGTGTTCTTCAGGCCCCATTGCAGCGCGATCGCCAGCGCCAGGCCGATGAAGAACATCGGACTGATGTCGAAGGCGGAGCGGATCGCCGGGTTGTCGCTCCAGCTGCCGAGCGGCAGCCCCGGCAGCATCGGCCCGCGCGGCTCGATGAACGGCTTGCCGAGATAGAACGCGAGGCCGATGCCGAAGAGGAACAGCGCGATGCCGACGGCAACATCGTTGACGCGGGGCAGGGTGCAGATGGCGGCGTGCAGAAGGCCGAGCGCGGCGCCGGCCACACCGGCCGCCAGCATGCCGAGCCAGGGTGAGCCGGTGAGGTAGGAGGTCGCAAACCCGGTCATGGCGCCCATCACCAGCGTGCCTTCGAGGCCGAGATTGACGCGCCCGCTCTTCTCGGTGAGCGTCTCGCCGAGGCTCACCAGCAGGTAGGGCGTGGAGACGCGGATGGCGCCGGCGACGATCGCCAGCGCCACCCCCCACCAGCCGAGATCGAAGGTGCCGCTCATGCCGCACTCCGGCGCGGCAGCATTCGGCCCGCAAACGCGCTGCTGGCCAGCACGCACAGGAAGATCAGGCCCTGGAGAACGGTGGTGGCGGCATGCGGGATGTCGAACCTGCGTTGCAGGAGTCCGCCGCTCGCCGAGATGCCGCCGAGCAGCAGCGCCACCAGGATGACGGCGAGCGCATTCTGGCGGGCAAGGAAGGCGACCAGGATGCCGGTGTAGCCCAGGCCGACCACCAGCGATTCGCTTGCCGCGCCGTGCACGGCGACGATCTCGATGGCGCCGGCGAGCCCCGCAGCCGCGCCGCCCAGGAAACAAGCGAGCAGGATCAACCGGCCGATCGGCAGGCCTGCCATCTGCGCCGCTCGCCGGTTGCCGCCGAGGATGTCCATGGAGAAGCCGAGCGTGGTGTGGCGCAGCAGCAGGTGCAGCAGCGAGCAGACGACGAGGCCGATCACCAGCCCCCAGTGCACCGACCAGCCCGGAATGTTGCCGATCATGAAGGCGTCGGGGATCGACCAGCTCTGTGCCTTGAGCGTTTGTGAGAAATCGCGGATCGGGCCGCTGACCAGATGGTTCAGCAGCGCGATGGCGATGTAGTTGAGCAGCAGCGTCGATATGGTTTCATTCACGCCGCGCAGGTGCTTGAGCGCCCCCGCGCTGGCGATCCACAGGCCGCCCGCCAGCGCACCGGCAGCGAGCGTCAGCACGGTGCCGATGGGGCCCGGCGCGCCGCCGAGCGCTGCGCCGGCGATGACGGCGCCCAGGCCACCCAGCACCACGGCGCCCTCGCCGCCGATCACGAGCAGGCCGACGCGGGCCGGGATCAGGGTGCAGAGCGCGGTCAGCAGCAAAGGCGCGGCCTGCGTCAGCGTGTTTTCGAGCGAGAAGTGCGTGCCGAAGGCGCCGAGATAGAGCGTTTGGTACACCGCGACGGGATCGTGGCCCTGCAGCGCCAGGAAGCCGCCGAACAGCAGCGCGGCGACGACGATTGCGGCAAGCGACAGCAGCAGGGATTCGAGACCGTCGGTCGGCAGGTGGCGCGCGCCGAGCAGCCAGCCGTAAGTCACGCCCGAGGAGGAGTGCGGGGCAGAAGCCGCCGTCGGCGCTGCAAGCGGCTCCCGCATCTTCGTCGGGCTCATCGCATCGCGGAGCGGCTCGGCGCGCTCCCTACTGCAGGCCGGTGGAGCCGATCGCGCCCTCGACCAGCCATTTGACGCTCAGCTTGAACGGGTTGTCGGTGTTGGCAATCTCCTGTCCGGCGGCGAGCACCTGGTTGCCCTTGTTGTCCTTCAGCGGGCCCTTGTAGAGCTTGAGCGTGTCGTCGAGGAACCCCTGCCGCGCCTTCAGGACGGCATCCTGCACGTTCTGTGGCACGGCTTTGCCGAACGGGCTGATCGCCACCATGTCCTGGCGGAAGCCGCCGCGGTAGAGGTTGGGATACGAGCCGCCGGTCTGCCACGCTTTCACGAAATCGCCGGCCTTGGCCCAGTTCCACTCTGCTCCCGTGAGAAAACCCTTCGGCGCCAGCGCCGACAGGTCGGTGTGATAGCCGCAGCTCATGATGCCGCGGCGCTCGGCGGTCTCGACTGCGACCTTGGGGCTGTCGACGTTGGCCACGATGACGTCGACGCCCTGATCGACGAGCGCGTTGACCGTCTCCGCCTCCTTGACGGGATTGTCCCAGTCGCCGGTGATCACAACCTGGCAGGTGGCGTCGGGCTTGACCGAGCGTGCACCCATGACGAAGCCGTTGCAGTTGTTGAAGATAAAGTAGAGCGGCTTGGAGCCGATGAAGCCGACCTTGCCGGTCTTGCTCATCATGCCGGCGGCAATGCCGCACAGGTAGTGCGGCTCTTCCATGTAGCCGCGATAGCCGATGGTGTTCTTCGGGTCGGTGTCCTTCCACAGCCCGCCGGCGTGGACGAACAGCACCTCGGGATACTTCGGCGCGATCTTCTGGATGAACGGCCAGAAGCCGAACGAGGTCGGGAACACGACCTTGGCGCCGTCGAGCTGGATCATGCTCTCCATCACGCGCTCGACCTGCACCGTCTCCGGCACCCGCTCCTGCTCGATGAGCTTGACGCCGGGGAGCTGGGCGATGCGCTTGGCGGCCACGGCGTGCGCCTGGTTCCAGCCGTAGTCGTTGCGGGTGGCGGCGTAGATGAAGCCGACCGTGATGGGCTTGGGCGCCTGAGCGAACGCGCGCAACGGCAGACCCGACAGCAGCGTGCTGGCCCCGATGATGTTTGCGGTCCCCGTCAACAGGCGCCGGCGCGAAAACACATCCGCCATTTCGACCTCCCTAATCGTCGCAACAAGTTGCGACGCCTTGCCCCGATCGGTTGCGCAGACATTAGATCGGTGGCAGGGGACGCCGTCAACCGACCGGTCTACCGCGGGACGCGAAAGGTTCCCTTCGGGAAGACGCACCCATGCAGTCGGCTCCTGCGCAAAGAGCGCCCTTGCCCCACCGCTTCATGCTCTCGCTCTTCAGCGGGCGTACTGCGGACCCTTGCCATCAGGGGATCGATGAACTTCACGCCGAGGCATCGAGCGCCAGGGTACCCCAAGCTGTTTCTTCTTCGGGGCGCATCATGGCTGGCGACTGGTAGACCATTGCGCGGCGGGGGCGGAAGAGGCGCTGACTGTCTGGGCGGTTCCAGTGCGGGTGTCCGTTGCAATCGGCACGGGAATGAGCTCAGTGGTGCGCCCCAGCAGCCAATAGGCGGCGAGACCAAGCCATTCGTGCTGCGCTACCGATGCTGGCCGCGGATTGACGTGATCGAGATCGCGGACGGGCCATGGCTCGACATAGAAGCCATTCCTGTGAAACGCTCCGATCGCGCGCGGCATGTGAGATGCCGAGGTGACGAGGAGCCAGCGCTCACCAGGCTTTGGCTCGACCGCCGCGGTCGTGAAGACGGCATTTTCGTGCGTGTTGCGCGCACGCTTCTCGATCAGCACTCGGTCTCGGTCGATGCCGCGGCCCAGCAAGGAGAGAACGTCAGCGTCCTCTCCGGCACCGGTCACAACGACACGCAAATGTTGATAGCGTCGGGCGAGCTGACCAGCCTCGCGCAGGCGCTCTTCGCCCCCGCCCAGAACGACGGCACCCATGATATCGCCGCCATCGCCGAGGTCAGCGCGTGGGAAAATTTCCTCCAACGCCGTAACGAGGGAGTGGCTCACGGCGCCAAGAGAATTTGCAGACCAGCAGCCCGCAACGACGAGGGCAAGCAAGCTCACGACTGGTGCGGCCCGGTGCGGGTAGCCGCCGCAAGTCCCAGCGAGGATGACTGATGAGATGCATTGCAAGGCTATCGTGCCCAGTCCGATTGGGGCGGCAGGCTACGCATCATGGTTGGAGGCTAAGCGCGAAAGCTTGCGCCATGGTTAACTCAACCCCCCTGTAGTCCGCAGAGCGGTGCAAAAGACGAAAGCCGCCCTCGCCAGGACGAGGACGAGGCTGATGGAGTGTGGTACGTCCGTTCAGAACGTAACGGGTGAGCCGTCGCTGACCCGTTGCAGCATGAGAGCCTCCTTCAGGCTCGGGCGTCTCTTCAAAATCCATGATTGGCCCTGCCCGGCAAGCCACGGCCGCGGTCCAAGACCCATGTCACCCGGTGCGGCTGGACCAAACCGGTGACGGCGCGCCCTCGCATCGGCTCGAGCGCCGGCTTCCACGCCGCCAGCGTTGGCGAGCTCGACCGGGGAGAGGACCTGCAGGCGCGGCGTCGATTTCGGCTTGCCCTGCAGGCTGTCGCCGGTGAGCGCGACGATCATGCCGCGGGCCGGCACCTCGGCCGGCGGGGTCAGACCCTATGGCTCGGTCCGTCCGCGGGGAAAGGTCGCGATTGAGGGTCTGACCCCAGCGCGCTGACCCCACCGCGCCCCATCGCACTACTTCGTCGCCGCCGTCGCCCCCAAAATCTCCGGCCTAAACTCGAAATGCATCGTATCGTAGTGATACCACTTGCCCCCCCAGACGAAGCCGTGCTTCTCGAAGATCTCGACGATCTCCCACGGCACGCGGTTCTTGTAGGGGTAGCGGCCGTCGGCGTCGGGCTTGGTCCAGTACCAGTAGTCGGAATACTCGGTCGAGATGTCGATGGCGATGCCGTGCCCGTGCGCCGAGACGCGCTTGGTGCCGGCGATCGGCCGGCAGTTGTAGGTTCCCGCCGACGGCTTGAGGTATTTGGTGAACTCTTCGGGCAGCTTGTCGAGCTCGTCGGAGACCGCCTGCAGCTGCTCGGCGACGCCGTTCACCCGGCTCGCTTTCAGCTTCTCCGCCCCCTTGCTCGGCAGCCACACCACGTCGACCAGGTTGCCCGTCACCTCGCCCTTGGCGCAATCGCCGTACATCTTGTTGAAGAAGGCCGCGACGCGCACCCGGCCGGGGTCGATGTTGAAGCCGGGCGGCGTGCCCGAGCGGCCCTGCGGATAGGGCGTGGAGAACATGTCCTCGAGGTCGGGGTCGTCCAGCATCGCCTCGAACTCCTTGGCGCCCTTGCCGTCGTCGAAGGCCATGCGCGTGCCGTCCTTCCAGACCAGCTCGTTGCCGTCGGCCCGATCCAGGAAATCGGGGTAGGACTGCACGAGCAGCGCGAGCAGCTGCTGGTTGCGGTCGGGCGCGGCGGCCGGCGAGCCGGTCTGCGCACCGGCGCTGCTGCACGAGAGCATGACGGCCAATCCGATGGTTGCTGCGTGACGGAGCAGGGGGGGGCAGGCCCGTGGCAAGGTCGCTGGTCCTCTGTTAGGGTGGCGCCGCACGAGGGCGAACGGGAGCCGGGCGCAACTGCCACGACCGGCTGGTTATGCAGAAAACGCGCCTCTCCAGCAAGCCTCGTTCGCCGGGCATTCTTGGGGGCAAATATGCCGGTACTACGTCGCCTGCGCGGTTTCTTTGTCTTGGGCGTTGTCGCCGCCGTGGCTATCGGCGCGCTCAATGATGGCATTCCCGCGGCCTGGGCGCAGGCCCCGGCACAGCCGCCGCCGCAGGCGCCGCTGCCGCGCCGCGTCGCCTTCGTGGTCGGCAACTCGGCCTACCGCTACGTGACGGAGCTGAAAAACCCGGCCAACGACACCGCGGCGATCGCCAAGGGGTTTGCCGATGCCGGCTACGAGGTGGTCGGTCCCCTGCTCGACCTCGACCTGCGCGCCATGCAGTCTGCCATCGGCGACTTCGCCCTCAAAGCGGCGGAGGCCGACGTCGCAGTGCTCTATTTCGCCGGCCACGGTGTCGAATTCAACGGCGAGAACTACCTGCTGCCGGTCGACGCCGAGATCGAGCGCGAGAGCGAGGCGGAAGCGCGGGCGATCAAGCTCAGCGCCGTGATCACGGCGGCACGCAACAGCCGGCAGCTCAAGGTGGTCATCCTCGATGCCTGCCGCGACAATCCCCTGGCCGCCGTCACCGCCACCCACAGCGTCGGCAAGGGCCTCGCCAACATCGAGCCGTCGGCGGGCGTGCTGGTCGCCTTCGCCGCCCGGCACGGCACCTCGGCGCTCGACGGCACGGGCGGCAACAACTCCCCGTTCACGACCGCGCTGCTGGCGCAGCTGGCCAAGCCCGGAACGGACGTGGTCGACCTGTTCACCGAGGTCGCCAAGGACGTGCGCAAGACAACGACCGGCCTGCAGGAGCCCTACACCTATGGCGCGGTCGACATCGGTCGCGACAAGCGCGCCGCCCTGGTCGCCTGGCGGCCGGAGCGCACCAGCCGGCCGCGCCCGATCTTCCCGGACAGCAGTCAGCGCGAGCTCACCGAAGCCGAGCTGGCGCCGCTGACTTGCGGCGAGCTGTTTCTGGCCAGGAACGAGATCTTTGCCCGCAATGGCTACTGCTTCTGGACCGAGCGGGGCCGGATCAACTTCAACAACAACCAGGGCTGCACCACCCCGGTGCAGATCGTTTCGAATACCGAGCTGGGGAATGCCAACGCCATCAAGCTCCTCGAGCAAAAGCGGTGCGAAAAGTGAGCGGGCCAACTCACGTCCCGCTGTCTGCCGTTCCCTCCATCACCTGCGACCCATGCCATTCGCCACCGTCGACGGCCGCCGCATCGAGTACCGCATGGTGTCGGGCGATGCAGCGCGGCCGACGCTGGTGTTCCTGCACGAGGGCCTCGGCTCGATGGGGCTGTGGCGCGACTTCCCCGACCGGGTCGCCGCACGGCTCGGCGCGCCCGCGCTCGTCTACTCGCGCTTCGGCTACGGTCAGTCCGACGGGCTCACCGCCCAGCGCACGATCCGCTTCATGCACGAGGAGGCGCTCGACGTGCTGCCGGCCCTGCTCGACCAGCTCGCCATCGCGCGCCCGCTGCTCGTCGGCCATTCCGACGGCGCCTCGATCGCGCTGATCCACGCCGCGGCCGCGCGCCGGCCGGTTGCCGGCCTCGTGCTGATGGCGCCGCACGTGTTCGTCGAGCCCATCTGCCTCGACAACATCGCCCGCATCCGCGAGACCTACCGCACGAGCGACCTGAGCGCGCGGCTGGCGAAATACCACGCCCACGTCGACGACGCCTTCCTGGGCTGGGCCGACACCTGGCTGCTGCCAGAGTTCCGCGCCTGGTCGATCGAGGACCTGCTGCCGGCCGTGACGCAGCCGATGCTGTCGATCCAGGGCCTCGACGACGAATACGGCACCCTGGCCCAGCTCGCCCGCATCGAGGCCGGCGTGAAGGGGCCCACCCGCCGGCTCGTCCTCGCCCAATGCGGCCACTCCCCTCATCGCGACCAGGGCCCCGCCGTGCTCGATGCCGTCGCGGGGTTTGCGCAGCAGCTTGTGGCTTGAAGTTGGGGCCGTCGGACACGGCGAAATGCCGATGAGCGCGGGCCAGGGGCTAAGAAGCGGCGAAGGGTTTCAAATCTGTTAGTTTTGCGTCTTCTGGACGATAGCTATTTATTGATGCGATAATTCTCTCCATATCGCTGTGAAACTTCGCGGCACTATGGATCCTAACAGCGTTGATTGAATCAAGGCCACGTATACTCGGTGGTAGTTGCCCACGGGAAGGCATAGCGGCATCGTCGAAAAGAACGGGAAAAACGGGTATTCCAACTTGGATCGCGGTGCCCAGTTCAAATATGACCCAGTCCATATTTGCATTTGTGCGCCCGAGGAGTACGTCCTTGAAGCTGCTGGGCCACCGACTCCTCTGGTGCAGCCAATTCGGACCTATAAGTGCAAGCATAACCGCGCTTGATTCAATGCATCGCTTAACGAAAACTTGAACCTCCATTCCCGCCGGAATGGTGTCAACGTCGAGTATGATCTCTTCCGGACCAAAGAGTGTTGACAATTTGTCATACATTCTGCCCGCAAGATGCGAAGCGTCGGCCCTCCTATAGCAGAGGAAGACTTTCGATCTGGTTTGGTTTTTCTTGGCCCCGGCACTGGCGTTGAGCAAGAGGAGTAAAGAAGAGACGGTTTGGACAACTTCGCCGATCTTTATGTGCGCGTCTACATTAACAAGTAGGCCATCGGCGTCAATCCACTCATCACCAGATAGCACCCGTACTCCGTGCGTGCTCCCCAAGTCCAGGAATTCGTACTTGTCCCCACGAAACAACAGAATGCAGTGGCGTCTCGATACGGAAGGATCGTTAAGCACCAAATCATTGTCCGTTGATCTTCCGATTAGGAACGCATTATTTGCCGGCATAGACAATGCTGCAGAGAGCGCATCCTTGCGCTTTTTCTCCCGAAGGCGATCTATTAAGCGGGGGCGTTGCGGATTTGAATCGTTCAAGTGCTTGTTCCGTCGTCAGGAGGTGAATTGCTGAGGCAAAGTTGCTGCCAGAGGCACTGAAGCCGTTAGGGCGCCGCCGAGCTATCGAGGCAAGAGCGAGGCAAGAGTAGGTTAGGTCCGGGACGCTGGGTCGCCTAGCGAACCACGACTTGCGGTACCGTATCAACTACCTGCCTTCCGGCAAAGATCTAGCGCGCTTGGCGGCGCTTTTGGCGCCTTTGCCCCGTCTTCCGTCCGTCAGGTTCCCGGGCATACCGGCAATTGAGCGGCATCGCTTGCGTTGGGGCGGCGATGCGATTTTGCTTAGTTTTGCATCTGCGCACCTATGCAGTCGGTGCGCGCGTTCACCATGGGCGGGCCAATCCTCGCCGCTCGCGGGCGTGCTACGGTGCACTCGCCTCGGGGCAACGAGGGCGGCTCGCGCGGGCCTCACTCTCGGGCCTACGCGCCGGGGGTCGCAGTCCGATCGTTCTGCTCGGCTGGGCGCCAGACCAGCGCAGCGCATGAGCGGGGCCCGGATGCGGCGAGCATGGGCGTTCGGAGCCCATCAACGTAATCAGGTCAGCCGGGCTCATGGACGCCCTGCTCCGCCTTCTCCCGCAAACCCTCGGGCGGACGAGCCGCTGCGAGGCCACAGCTGCGTAGCCATCAGCAACGCGCCACGCTGCAACCACGCCCAAGACGTCAAGTCACCAGGGCGCCGCCGTGCTCGATGCCATCGTCGCGTTCGCCGAGCCGCTGCGCATCGCGTAGGCTATCGTCGAGGAAGCGTCTCGAGACAGCGTGGAGGCAAGCGACATGCGCGACATGGTGATGATCGGGTTTCTGCAGGCGCAGAACTGCTCGAACTTCGCGGGCTCGTGGCGCCATCCCGACTCGCGCAACGATTTCGCCTCGCCCGACTACTACGCCCACATCGGCCGCGTGCTCGAGGCCGGAAAATTCCAGCTCGCCTTCTTCGACGACCGCCTCGGCATGCCCGAGTTTCACGGCGGGCGCTTCGCCGAGGCCGTCGCGCACGGCATCCGCTGCGTCAAGATGGACCCGATCGCCTGCCTGATGCCGATGGCGATGGGCACCACGCGGCTCGGTCTCGGCGCCACCTACTCGACCACCTACTATCACCCCTTCCACGTCGCGCGGCTGTTCCAGACGCTCGACCTGATGACGCGCGGCCGCGCCGCCTGGAACGTCGTCACCTCGATGAACGACGTCGAGGCGCGCAACATGGGACTGGAGGAGGTCGTCGAGCACGACGCGCGCTACGACCGCGCCGACGAGTTCATGGAGGTCGTGCACGGCCACTGGGACACCTGGACCGACGACGCGCTCATCGTCGACAAGACCACGGGGCGCTTCGCTGATCCCGACAAGGTGCACCGCCTCGACCACAGGGGCCAACACTTCCGCTCGCGCGGCCCCTTCACCGTCCCCCGCTCGCCGCAGGGCCACCCCGTGGTCATCCAGGCCGGCCAGAGCGGCCGCGGCCGCCGCTTCGCCGCGCGCTGGGGCGAGCTCCTCTTCACCAGCAACCCCGGGCTCGAGCCCTCCAGGAAGGCCTACGCCGAGCTCAAGGCCGACGCCGCGAGCCAGGGCCGCAATCCCGAGCACATCAAGATCGCCACCCTCTGCCATCCCGTGGTGGCCGCGACCAAGGCGGAGGCCGAGGACAAGTTCGCGCTGATCGAGACGCTCCCGCTCGAGGTCGATTCGCTGATGCTGCTGTCGGAGAACAGCAATTTCGATTTCGGCTCCAAGCCGCTCGACGAGCCGTTCACCGACGCCGAGCTCGCCCGTTTCAGCGGCACCCAATCGCACCGGGACCGGGTCCTCGCCGTGCTCGGCGGCAGCAGGAAACCGACGCCGCGCGATTTCATCACCATCACGCGCCGCGGCAAGCTGCCGCCGCCCTGGGTCGGCGGGCCGAAGGAGGTCGCCGACATCTTCGAGCAATGGTTCACGGAGCGCGCCTGCGACGGCTTCGTCGTCGGCGCCGCCTGTGTGCCCGGCAGCTACGAGGATTTCGTCACGCACATCGTCCCGGAGCTGCAGCGCCGCGGGCTGTTCCCGAACGACTACAAGGGCGCGACGCTGCGGGAAAACCTCGGCCTGCCGCGCCCCGTCGTCGGCCGGGCGCAATAGGACGAGGCGTAGGGCGCATGAGCGCAGCGTAATGCGCCGATCACTGACGCTCGGCGGATTACGCCCCGGATCAAGTCCGAGGCTAATCCGCCCTACTCCTCGACGGATCTCAGTAGAGGGTGTCGCGATAGGCCTTGTCGAGGCGTTCCGCGGTGACGCCCTTGTCGAGGCCCTTGATCTGATCGGCGATTGCCTCGGCAAACGGCGCCAGGCCTTCGAGCGACGGCCACTTCTCCTTCTGCCACAGGCCGGAACGGATGAGGGCCTTGCCGCACTGGAAGTAGACGCTCCTGGCGGTGACCTCGACGACGGCGCGAGCGGGCTTGCCGCGCACCGCGTGCTGCTGCAGCAGCGCGGGCTCGGTCAGCAGCCGCGCCGTACCGTTGACGCGCAAGGTCTCGAGGCGCCCGGGCACCAGAAACAACAGGGCAATGCGCGGATTGGCGATCAAGTTCTGGAAGCTGTCGAGGCGGTTGTTGCCGGGGCGGTCGGGCAGGTGCAAGTGCTGCGCGTCGACCACGGCGACGAACCCCGGTGCGTCGCCGCGTGGGGATGCATCGGGCCAGCCTTCCGCGTC
>Ga0080064_1007398_pt1 | contig 11111 bp, 12 predicted proteins | sample Subgrocontami54m_FD_69260 | JGI IMG/M metagenome (GOLD analysis project Ga0080064, IMG submission 69260) | Subsurface groundwater microbial communities from S. Glens Falls, New York, USA - GMW46 contaminated, 5.4 m (SPADES assembly) (version 2) ... | reverse complement strand
CGAGGCCCACGCGATCGAGCGCCGCCTTCGCGAGCCGCCTCCGCTCACGCGCGGAGACGCCGCGGTAGACGAGCGGCAGCTCCACGTTCTCTAGCGCGGTGGTGCGTGGCAGGAGCTGGAAGCTCTGGAAGATGAAGCCGATCTCGCGGTTGCGCAGGTCGCTCAGCTGGTCGTCCGACAGGTCCTTGATGTCCGTGCCGCGCAGCTTGTACGTGCCCGACGACGGCGTGTCGAGGCAGCCGAGGATGTTCATCAGGGTCGACTTGCCCGAGCCGGACGGTCCGACGACGGCCAGGAACTCACCGCGGGCGACGGTCAGGTCGAGCCGATCGAGGGCGTGCACCTCGAACCGTCCGGTCTGGTAGACCCGGCTGACCCCCTCGAGAACGATCAGCGGATCGGTCATGGCTGGGTGCCACCGCCGTTGCCGTTGCGGTTGCCACCGTTGCCATTGCGTTGGAAGCCGCCGCCCGTACCCGGCAGGCCAAAGCCGCCGCCGCCGGTCGTGGTGGTGGTCTGGGCGGCCGTGGTTCCGGTGACCACCGCCTCGCCCTGCTGGAGACCGGTCTGGACCTCGGCCTCGGTGGACGTCACCAGGCCGACGGTCACATCGCGCGACTGGGCCGTGCCATCGGCGCCAAGGACAAGGACGGTGTAGCCGTTGAGCGCCGACCCGTTGAGCGCGATCGCGGGAATGGTCAGCACGCCGCTCACCTGGGCGATCGTGACCGACGCCTTGGCGCTCATCCCGGGTCGGGCGGCGGCCGGCGGCGAGGTCAGCTCGACGGTCACCGAATAGGTCACGACGCTGCCCGACGTCGCTGCCGCCGATGGAGCGATGGCGGTCACCTTGCCGGCGATCGAGGCGTTGATCGCGTCGACCGTCACATTGGCCGGCTGACCGAGCTTGAGCGACGGGAGATCGGTCTCGGTGAAGTCGGCGGTCACTTCGAGCGGACCGCTGGCCAGGGAGACCGCGGGTCCGCTGGCGAGGTCGGCACCCGTCACGGCGCTGACCCCGATGACCGTGCCATCGACCGGCGCGACGATCGTCGCCCGGGAGATCTGAACCGCGAGGTCGGAGACCTGCCCGGCCTGCTGGATGTACTGCGAGACGGCCTGGTCGTAGCCGATCCGGGCCTGCCGGATGGCGTCCGTGCCGCTGGCGTTGTCGAGGGTCTTCTTGGCGACCGTCTTCTGGGTCTTGGCCGCGGCCAGGCTCAGTTGGGCGGAGCTCAGGCTTCGATGGAGGCTGGCGGTGTCGGCCGTGGCCAGGACGTCACCCTTCTTGACCGTGTCGCCGACGGCCACCTTGACCGCCGTGACCGACCACGTCCCGCTGCCGCCCCCGGAGCTGGAGCTCCCCGAGACGACGGCCGGGGCGACCCCGAAGTTGAGGTCGTACGTCGTCGCCCGGCCGAGGCTGCCGGTTGCCACGACCGTGTCGGCGATGTCGCCACTGGCGACCGTCGAGGTCAGGTACTGCGGCCCCGAGGCCCGGCTTCCGCCTGGCCCACCGGTCACCGCGTACGCCACCGCCCCCACGCCAACGGCCAGCAGCACGACGGCCACCGGCATCTTCCATCTCATCCGCGTCTGCCTCGCTCGCTTGCCGGGATCGGCGATCTTCGACCGGGACGGTCGGCTCACCGGGCTCAGTAGACGCAAGCGGGCCTGAGACGGTCCTGAGAACGGGCTGCGGCCCGGATGAAGAAACCTTCATCGATCCTTGCCCGCCTGATGGCTGGGTTCTCATCTTCAGCACAGACAAGATCGACATCCTTGAAACCATGACCGTCGACCGGACCATGTCCCCCGCGCCCACGACCCACCGGCGGGTCGTCCCGCCACGCAGCTGGTCCCTCCGGGCCAGCGACGTGACGGCGATCGTGGTGGGCAACGCGATCCTCATCGGCGCCATGTGGATCCGCCACGGCAGTCTGGCCGAGATGGCGTCCGGGGCGGGGATCCTGACCGCAATCGGCCAGCTCACCGCGCTCTACGGGACCTACCTGATCCTGATCGAGCTCCTGCTCATGTCGCGCAGCCCGTGGCTGGATCAACTCTTCGGGATGGACCGCCTGGCGGCGGCCCATCGCTGGATCGGCTTTGGCGCGCTGTGGCTGCTGGTGGCCCATGGCGCCACGACGACCGTTGGCTATGCCTTCAGCGACGGAAGCTCGATCCCGGGTGAGGCCTGGACCCTGGTCACGACGTACCCGTTCGTGCTCTGGGCGCTGGCCGGGATGGGCGCCTTCGTCCTGGTCGCGGTGACCTCGATGCGGGCGGCGCGCCGGCGCTTGTCGTACGAGACGTGGCACGGGCTCCACCTGTACGCCTATCTCGCCGTTGCCCTGACGTTCGCCCATCAGCTGGCCGTGGGGGCCGACTTCACCGACGATCCCGTCGCGCGGCTGTACTGGATCGGCCTGTATGTGAGCGCCGTGACGACGCTCCTGGTGTTCCGGTTCGGCCAGCCGATCCGCCTGTCCCTCCGACATCGGCTGCGCGTCGCCAACGTCGTCCGGGAAGGCCCCGGCGTCGTCTCGATCTACCTCGCCGGCCGCGAGCTCGACCGGCTGGCGATCCGCTCCGGCCAGTACCTCGTCTGCCGGTTCCTGACCCGCGACGGCTGGTGGCGTGGCCACCCGTTCTCGATCTCAGCCGCCCCGAACGGCCAGTGGCTCCGGGTGACGGTAAAGGACCTCGGCGACGACACCCAGCGGCTCCAACGGATCGCGCCTGGGACGCCGGTCTACGTCGAAGGGCCGTACGGGGCGCTGACGGGCGCCCGTCGGACCCGCTCGCGGGTCCTGCTGATCGCGGGCGGGATCGGGATCACCCCGCTCCGCGCGCTGCTCGAGGACCTCCCGGCGCGGCCGGGTGAGCTGACCCTGGTCTATCGGGCGAGACGCCCCAGGGACATCGTCTTCCGCGACGAGCTCGACGCGATCGCCCGGACCAACGGCGCGGTCCTCCACTACCTGGTCGGTCGGCGCGACAGCCGCGAGCTGCCGGGCGACCCACTGGCGGCCGACGGGCTGGCGGCACTCGTCCCGGACGTCCGCCAGCGCGACGTCTACCTGTGCGGGCCGGTCGAGATGATGGATGCGGTTCGACGATCCCTCGGGCTGCTCGGCGTCCCCGCCGCCCAGATCCACGCCGAACGCTTCGCGTACTGAGGAGGGACCCAATGCCAAAGCGCGCGATCGTCGCCCTCGCCGCCACCGCCCTGGCGCTGGTCCTGCTGTTCAGCTTCAAGACCCCCGACGATTCGAGTCTGGCCGCCTCGGGCGGTACCGGCGCCCGGGTCATCGTCGCGGGGCCGACCAGCTCGCCGGCACTTGCGAGCCCAGCCCTGACGTCGAGATCCGGCAGCACCGGAACGGGCGCCGGCACGGGCGCCGGCACGGGCGCCACGCCGGCTCCCACCTCCGTTCCGGCGACGGGCAAGCTCAAGGACGAGACCGTCCAGGGTCCGACCGTCGACACCCGCTACGGACCCGTCCAGGTCCAGGTGACGATCTCGGGCGGCAAGATCGCCGACGTGGAGGCGCTCCAGCTCCCATCCGACCGGGCCAGGTCGGCGGCGATCAGCCAGTACGCGGAGCCGGTCCTGCGGACCGAGGCGCTCCAGGCCCAGAGCGCCCAGATCGATCTGATCTCCGGCGCGACGTACACCAGCGACGCCTACGCCCAGTCCCTCCAGGCCGCGATCGACCAGGCCCGTGGCTGAGCACGGTTCGGCCACTGCCGCGGAGCGCGCAACTCGGGTCCACCAGGTCGAGCAGATCATGGGGACCGCGATCGGGATCGACATCCGGGGCGGCGGCGTTCGACCGGACGCGGTCGATGCGGCATTTGCCCTCCTCCGCCTTGTCGACGGCCGGTTCAGCACGTATCGCCAGGACAGCGAGCTCAGCCGTCTGATCCGTGGCGACATCGACGAGGAGAGATGCTCGCCCGATCTGCGGGCGATCCTCGGCCTGTCCGAGGACCTGCGACGGACGAGCGGCGGCTTCTTCGACATCCGCGGCCACCGCCCCGATGGGCGGCCGGACCCAACCGGCCTGGTCAAGGGCTGGGCGATCGAGGAAGCGTCGCTGCTGCTCGATGCCGCCGGAGCCACTGACTACACGATCAATGGCGGCGGCGACACCCTGGCCCGCGGTGAGCCCGAACCGGGCCGCCGCTGGCGGGTCGGGATCCGCCATCCGGAGCGACCCGACCGGGTGGCCGCGGTGCTCGAGATCCGCGACCTCGCGGTGGCGACGTCGGGCGGTTACGAGCGCGGCGACCACATCGTCGACCCGCACACCGGGCGCCCGGCGCGCGACGTGCTGAGCATGACCGTGGTCGGTCCGAGCCTGACCTACGCCGACGCTTATTCGACGGCGGCGTTCGCGATGGGCCTCGACGGGCCCGCCTGGGTTCACGGCCACGAGGGCTACGGCGCCTACGCGATCACTGCTGACCGCCGGGCGATCTGGACGCCCCGGCTCGACGGGCTGATCGTCTGACCCTGAGTTACGCCTCGGCGAGGACCTTGCCCGGGTTGAGGATCCCGAGGGGATCGAGCGCGGTCTTGATCGCGCGCATCATCGCCATCGCCCCGGGGCCGCGCTGCAGCTCGAGGTAGTCGCGCCGGGCCAGGCCGATCCCGTGCTCGGCCGTGACGGTCCCACCAAGCGCGATCGCGGCTCGGTAGAGCGCGTCGGTCGCCCGGTTGAGCTTCGCCTCGCCGTCCGGGTCGGCACGGCCGAGGATGATGTTCGGGTGGAGGTTGCCGTCGCCGACGTGTCCGAAGGTGGCGATCACCAGGCCCTGCTCCGCGGCGATCCGTTCGATCGTCGCCAGCAGCTCGGGGACTCGGCCGCGCGGCACGCCGACGTCCTCCATCCGGGCCACCCCGAGCCGCTCCATCGCATGAAAGGCCATCCGGCGCGCCTGGCGCAGCCAATCGGCTTCCTGGGGGTCGGCGGCGATGAGCGTGGCGGTGGCGCCGGCTTCGTCGCAGGCGGTAGCCGCTGTCTCGAGCGCCGTCGTGGCCGCCCCACCCGGCAGGTCCGACTCGATCATCAGCATCGCCGCCGCGTCGCGGTCGAGGCCGAGGTTGTGGGCGTCGTCGACCGCCCGGATCGTGGTTCGGTCCATGAACTCGAGCGTGCACGGCTCGACGCCCGCTGCGGCAATCGCGGACACGGCGTGACCGGCGGCGTCCAGGCTCGGGAAGAAGGCGATCAGGGTTGCCGTTGGCGGTGGGGTCGGTCGAAGGCGGAGGGTCGCCTCGGTCACGATCGCGAGCGTGCCCTGGCTGCCGACGATGAGGGGGATCAGCCCATAGCCGGCGACGTCCTTGACGGTCCGACCACCGAGCCGAACGATCGACCCGTCGGCGGTCACGACCTCCAGCCCGACGACCGAGTCGCGGGTCACGCCGTATTTCACACAGCACAGACCGCCGGCGTTCGTGCCCAGGTTGCCCCCGATCGTGCACGTTTCGTAGCTGGCCGGATCCGGGGCGTAGAAGAGGCCCTGGGCAGCGACGGCCTTCTTGAGATCGGCGTTGATGACGCCCGGCTGGGTCACCACGACCAGGCTCTCACGGTCAATCTCGAGGACGCGGCTCATCCTCGTGAAGGCGACGGTCAGGCCGCCGGCCACGGCCGCAGCGCCGCCGCTCAGCCCCGTCCCCGCCCCACGCGGGACGATCGGGACGCGATGCGCCGCGGCCAGCCGAATGATCGCGGCCACCTCGGCGGTCTGCGTCGGCAGTGCCACCGCGATCGGCAGCGGCGGTTCGAGATAAGCCGTCTCGTCGCGCCGATAGGACTCGCGATCGATCTCGTCGGCCAGCAGCCGGAGATCCGGGAGAGCCGCGCGCAACTCGGCGAGAAACGCCGTCTGAACAGGGACCGTGGGCGCAGTCACGAGGGTCAGAATAGGTCGCCGTCGCCGCCGGCGTAGCGGACTTGCTAAAGGACAGTCAGTCTGTGCAGCCCCGTGATGGACTCGGCGACGGGAGGTTTGGGAACGCTCAGCGTGACGCCCCGGCAGCGCCGACCCCCAGCGGCTCGCGGCACCTCAGGCGCTCGGCATCGGCTCGCCATCCAGCCAGCGGCCGGGGTCGCCCGGCTGGAGGAACCGGTGCCGTCCCGTCGCGACGTCCCACTCGTTCCGGGTGAACTGGGTCTGATCGTCGCCGGTCATGATCAGGACGTAGGCCGGCGTGCCGTTGCCGGCGAGATGGCCGTGGTCGTGGAGATCGTCGGGCGGCAGGAGCGTCGCGACGTCGGATGGCACGAGGGCGCGCGCCTCGGCGACCTCGGGACGGGCCGCCAAGCCGTCGCCGACGACCCGGTAGCGCCGGTGGGTCTCGAGACCGACGATCGGGCTGATGGCGACCCAGGTCGCGTGGTCGTGGATGGCGCCCATCTGGCCTTCGCTTCGATGAACGAGCACCAGCCGCGGTCCGCGCGCGGGGGTATGGATCGGCAGTGCGCCGCTCATGTCGCCCAGACGCTTGACCCAGCGCCCGAGGTAGTCGAGGTCGGCGGTCAGGTCGACCAGCGCCGAGCCGATCGCGCCGAGATCCGGCGTGCTCGCCGCCGCCGGGCCGGCGATCCGCTCGAACAGGTTCCGAACCGGCCCATCGAGGGCACCGAGGCCATGGTCCGACCCAGATCGCGCACCTCCGCTGACGGTCATGGTTCGCCCTCGCCCGGGATCGGACCCTCACGCAGACCGAAGACGTTGCCGTCGGGATCCTTGAACCAGGCCCCCCTGGCGGGCCCGATCTGGGCGATGAAATTCACCGTCTTTGGGGTCTCGTACTCCTCGAACGTCACGCCGCGATCCATCAGCTCCCGAACGGCCGCGTCGAGGTCGGTGACCTCGAAATGGGCGACCGTCTGATCGACGTTCGGCTTGCCCCGGCGGACCGAGATCTGGCCGCCGCGGCCGCACCCGAAGCGCAGCGCGAAGGGCATGATCTGCAACAGGGGCAGGCCCAGGCGCCCTCCAAAGAACGCGCTGGCCGCGTCGAGGTCCGTGACCGCCACGGTGGTCACGACCATCGAGGTGCTCAGCATGGCTCGAATCCTCCGTCAGGTCGGCGAGGCACCGTCGCTGCTCGCCGCGTCCACCGCGATCTTGAGGCTCCCATCCGATTGACGCTGGTAGACGACGACGTACTTGCTCCGACCGGACGGGCCGTAGTTGCTGCCGATGTCGACGACCAGCGAGCCATCGGCGATCACCTCGTCGGTCTCGAAGCGCAGGATGATCGGCCCGTCCTCGAGCCAACCGCGAACGGTCGCCTCGATCGCCGCCCGACCGCGGATGATCGGCCGCCCGTGGAACAGCATCCGGGCCTCATCGGCGTAGTGGGCGAGGATGCCGTCGACATCCTGCTCGGCGAGGGCGCGCCCGAAGTCCGCGTTGATCACCGCGAGTTCGTCTCGGATCGTCACACCGTGTCCCTCGCTGAGGCTCCGTTGGGATGCACGTATCGCGTCCCGGGCGGCGTCGTAAGGGTACCCCGGACCGGTGCCCCTGAAACCAGGATGCGGAACTGGACCGGATGTCTGCCGGGTCGATACTGGTGACGCGCGGGACGGTCACCGATTGATGACGTCGCTCGAAGCCCACACCGGATCGGTGAGCAGAGCGGGCCATGCCTCCAAACGGTCGTCTCGGAGCAGGTCATCGATCAGAGCGGCCGAGCCTCCGACGAAGGTCGAGTCGAGATCGATCTCGGTCGCGACGCACCAGGTCCGGTCATCGGCCCAGAATAGGTTGGGCGACTGGGTCTCGACCAGTTCGCCCTTCCACCGCCTGCCGAGGTCCGACGCGGCATCAAGCGCACCCCCGAACAGGAGGTAGTCGCGTTGCGGAAGCCGGACGCGGGGTGAGCTGAAGGTCGCGGGCCCGAACGCGGGCGGGAGCGAGTCTGGGTCACCGCGCTTCGAGACCGATGGCGAACTAGAGAGCCACCCAATCCACGAGCCAGAGATCCAGCCGTAGCCCTCCCAGAGGCAAAACCAACATCGGTCAGGTTTGCGCGTGTGCCTCGCGAGGACCTCGACCAGGATGCCGAGGATGGGTCCGGGCAGGTGCCCGACCGACGGCTCCGCCACAAATGGTGGCGCCTGGTTTGCCAAGCCGGATCGAGGTTGCGCGATGGCTTCGAACTCGACGAGCGGATGAGACGTTCGGCCCGACCATTCGGCCACCGTGTCCCAACGGACAAGCGATCGATCGCCCGCGAAGGCCGGATGGAGGATCCGAGCGTATGCATCGAACCCGTGAGGGAGCAGGGATCCAACCCCCGAACCGAACGATCCGACGCCGTCCACCACCCAATCTGCAGGGGACAGGTCGGTTACCAAGCGAAGTCGCGACACGACGACGAGTTTATGCCAGCAGTGCTGATGAACCGTAGCAGGCCGGCGCGGCTCCGACGCCGAGACCCTACTGAAACGAAGGTGGCGTCCAATCGGGCGCATTGACGTCGTCCACCCGATCACCGCCCGGTCACGGAGTGCCTCCTCGAATCAGGGCGACGCCGCTGGAGACGCCTGAAAGCCGTCGACGACCGACACCGACGACGTCCGCCCGCAGCCGTCGGCAGCACCGATCGTCGGACCCCAGCCATCGGCGTGGAGGACCGTGCCATCACGTGCGACCTCACGGCCTGCGGCGTTGCGGATCACCAGCGGGTCGTAGCTGGCGGAATAGCCATTCGGCCACACGACGCGGACCTCCTGACCGCTCCCTTCGATCACCATCCAGATGCAGCCGTCCGCCGACCTCAGCGTGCCGAACACGGCGTGACCGGTGAGGACGCACATCTGACCCGTCGGGCAGACGAATGGCGCCTCGGTCGCGAGCTGGCCGCCGCGTTGTCCGATCGGGTCGACGAGAGTTGCCGGAGTCTGAGCAGAACACCCGATCGACATAGCGGCAACGCACAGCACGATCGCGACCTTCGGCAGGGTCGAACGCCGGAGGACCGTCAGCCAGAGCATCGGTCCATCGTAGGGAGACTGGCTCCGACCTCAACCGCCTCGATGGTCCTGGGTCGGCCGTTCCCCTGATCGGAACCCGGGCGAGGAACCCATCACCCGCCGATCACGCAGACGTGGAACGCGCCGTCGTCGTAGGTGCCACCGCCGAACCGGTTCTCGATCAGGTCTCCCTCGCGAGCGACGACCGAGCCATCGTGCGCAACGAGCTCCGCCCGCCCGCCGATCCGCCACGCCGCCCAGCCGGACGGCCACACGACGGCCACCGAGCTGCCGTCCGCCTCGGATCGGACGATCAGGTCGTCGCCGGACGGCGCGATCCGCATCGGCCCGAGAAGAGCCGCGGGGCAGCCCATGGTGGGCACCAGGTGCGCCGCCTCCGTAACGATGTTCAGGCGGGTCGCGCCGTCGGGGAGCCCCGGGCCGGGCCACAGCGGACTGCGCATCAACAACGCGATCGCCAGCAGGACCCACGGCAAGACGAACGCCCCGGCCAGGATCCCGATGACACCACGCTTCCGGCGAATAGGGAGGCGACTGTGCTGATTAGCGTCGCCCACGCATCCTCCACACCACGGCGGCAGCCCCAATCGCCAGCAACCCGGCGATCGAGGCAATGACACCGAGGTCTCTCGCGTATCCAGCCATCGTCCCACCCTGCCGTATCGAGCTGAACATCCAAGCGGCGAACAGGATGGCCGACGTCCCGAAGAGCACGGGCGAGGCCACCAACGCCATGCGGGCCCGCAACCGACCGGCCATCACCAGCCGCGATCGTCGCTGCCGACGAGGGCGATCGCCTCGACCGCGGCAGGGTTCTCGAGCGCCGAGGTATCTCCTGGATCCAGGCCGAGCCACGCCGCTCGGGCCACTCGGCGCATGACCTTGCCGCTCCGGGTGCGAGGCAGGTCGGGGACGGCGACGACGACCTTGGGGCGGACGGGCTTGCCAAGGTCGCGGACGACGAGAGCGGCAACGGCCGCGGCGATGTCCGGGTCCCAGGCCACGTCGGGGCGCGGGACGCACAGAATGACGATGGCCTCGCCCTTGAGCTCGTCGGGGACGCCGATCGCGGCGGCGGCGGCGACGGCGGGATGGGCCACGGCGCAGGCCTCGACCTCGGCGGGGCCGACCCGCTTGCCGGCCACCTTGAGGGTGTCGTCGGAGCGGCCGTGGATGTACCAGAAGCCGTCGGCGTCGGTGGCCGCCCAGTCGCCATGGATCCAGCGTCCGGGCTGGCGGCGCCAGTAGGTCTCGAGATAGCGCTCGTCGTCCGGCTCGGCCCAGAAGCCGCGGGTCATCCCGGGCCACGGCGCGTCGATCGCGAGCTCGCCGACCGCGCCGCGAACGGACCGCCCGGCGGCGTCGACGATGTCGGCCGCCATCCCGACGCACGGGCCGTTGAAGCTGGTCGGGCGGATCGGTCGGAGGAGCGAGCAGCCCACGATCCCGCCGCCGATCTCCGTCCCACCCGAGTAGTTGACGATCGGCAGGCGACCGCCGCCGATGACATCGAAGCACCAGCGCCACGGATCGGGGTTCCACGGCTCACCGGTCGAACCGATCACCCGGAGCGAGCCGAGGTCGTGATCGCGGACCGGTGCCTCGCCATGGACGCGGAGGGCGCGGATGAGCGTCGGGCTGACCCCGAAATGAGTGATCCGGTGGCGAGCGACAAGCCCCCAAAGGCGACCCGGGTCGGGCCAGTCGGGCGCACCCTCGTACATCACGAGCCGCGCGCCGAGGAGCAGGGCGCCGCTGATCGCCCATGGACCCATCATCCAGCCAAGATCGGTGAACCAGCACAGCGCATCGCCGGCGCGCAGGTCGAACGTGTGGGCGAGATCCTGGGCGGCCTTGATCGGGAACCCGCCATGGACGTGAACCGTGCCCTTCGGCTGCCCGGTCGTGCCCGAGGTGTAGATGACCATGTAGGGCAGTTCGGGGTCGGTCTCGGGGACCCCGTCGGCGGCTCGTGTGCCGGCGTCGTCGTCGGTGCCGGGGTCGGAGCCGGTCTCGGTGTCGAGCGTCCCCTCGACGTCCCGGCCGGGCGTCATCTCGATCGCCAGCCGCTCCGGCCCGAGC
>Ga0080064_1007395_pt1 | contig 11116 bp, 9 predicted proteins | sample Subgrocontami54m_FD_69260 | JGI IMG/M metagenome (GOLD analysis project Ga0080064, IMG submission 69260) | Subsurface groundwater microbial communities from S. Glens Falls, New York, USA - GMW46 contaminated, 5.4 m (SPADES assembly) (version 2) ... | reverse complement strand
CTCCCCATCGACGCCTACTTCAGCGGACCGAAGATCGCCGAGATCCTGGACCGGAACCCCGGGTTGCGTGGGCGGGCCGAGCGCGGCGAGCTGGCCTTTGGGACCGTCGACACGTTCCTGATCTGGCGGCTGACCGGTGGCGCCGTCCACGCGACCGACGTGTCGAACGCCAGCCGGACCCTGCTCTTCGATATCCATCGGCTGGCCTGGGATGAGGAGCTGTGCCGGATCGTCGGGGTGCCGCTGGCGATGCTGCCCGAGGTTCGGTCGTCGTCCGAGGTCTACGGCGAGACGGTCGGCACCCTGTTCGGCCGATCGATCCCGATCGCCGGCTGTGCCGGCGACCAGCAGGCGGCCACCTTCGGGCAGGCCTGCTTCGCGACCGGCGCGACCAAGGCGACCTTCGGAACCGGGGCGTTCGTGCTGATGAATACCGGCGATCGGCCGGTCGAATCGAAGAACGGGCTGCTGACGACGATCGGCTGGCGGCTTGGTCCGAATGGCCCCCGGGCGTACGCGCTCGAAGGCTCGGCGTTCGTGGCCGGTGCCGCGGTCCAGTGGCTGCGCGATGGCCTCCGGGCCGGGCGCGACGCGGCCGAGATCGCTGCCCTGGCCGACACCGTCGACGACACCGGTGGCGTGTACCTGGTGCCCGCCTTCGTCGGGCTCGGGGCGCCGTACTGGGACGCCTATGCCCGAGGAACGCTGATCGGGCTGACCCGGGGGACCGGCCTGGCCGAGATCTCGCGCGCCGCGATCGATGCCATGGCCTACCAGGTCGCCGACGTGGTCGCCGCGATGGGCGCCGACGCGGGCGTCCCGCTCGACGTGCTCCGGGTCGACGGGGGAGCGGCCCGCAACGACCGCCTGTGCCAGTTCCAGGCCGACCTCCTCGGCGTGCCCGTCGAGCGGCCGGTCCATGCCGAGACGACCGCGATCGGGGCGGCCGCCCTGGCCGGCCTGGCGGTCGGGGTGTGGCCGGATCCGGCCGCCTTCGCCGCGACGCGTACGATCGACCGACGCTTCGAACCCACGATGGCGGTCGACCGCCGCGACCACCTCGTCCACGGTTGGCATCGCGCGGTCGAGCGCTCGCTGAGCTGGGCCGAGCCCGGCGCCTGACCCCGGTGATGGCCCGGTGACATCTGGCACGCGTACGTCAGGGTCCGTTCCGGACCGTCCTGGAAGGCACCCGTCTGAGCGTGATTTGCCCCCTGTACAGGCTCAGAACGAGGGCCTACACTCCGACGGTCAAACGTCACGACTGGGTCGTGACCAGAGCCCGTAGCACGACGACCGACTCCTCTCACGGCTGACGCGAGAAACCGACGGATCGCGCGGCTACACAGAGGAGTTTTCGTTTAGGTGTACAACGACAAGAATCTGACCTGTGCGGATTGCGGGCAGGAGTTCGTCTTTACTGCCAGCGAGCAGGATTTTTACGCTCAGCGCAATTTCACCGAGCCCCGCCGCTGCCCGAGCTGTCGGGCCAGCCGCAAGGCGGCTCGTAACGCCGACTCCGGCGGTGGGTACAGCTCCGGTGGCTACGGCGCCGGCGGCTCGTACAGCGCCGGTGGTGGTGGCGGTGGTGGCTACGGCAGCGCCGCCGGTGGCGGTGGCTACGGAGCCCGCGATCGCGGACCCCGGGAGATGTTCACCGCGACCTGCAGCAACTGCGGCCGCGATGCCCAGGTCCCCTTCCGCCCGACCAGCGGCAAGCCCGTCTACTGCAGTGATTGTTTCCGGAGCATGCGCGGCGGCTGAGCCACCGCTCTTCCCAGGAAGATCCGTTCGACCCGGCCCGAAAACGTTCGGACCGGGTCGTTCGATTCCGGCGTACCGGGTGCAGTTATTTGAGCAGGACGACTTCGCCGTTGTCGTCGGTGCTCTTGTTGACGACGAAGACGTGGCCATGCCGGTCGACGGCGATGCCACCGGGGAAGCTCAATGTGCCGCCGGTCAAGGCGACGTGGACGTCCGGATGGGCGAATGGGATCCGGACGACCTCTCCGAACGGCCCAGTGGCGCCGAATCCGGCGATGAACTCGCTGGCGTAGAAGTTACCGTGAGGTCCGAACGCGCAGCCGGTGATCGGGGCGAGCCCAGTGGCCCAGACGGTCGCCACATGTAGGACCCGATTGAGAGACGACGGCTTCGTGTCCGCGAGGTCCACGCGGTAGACGATCGAGCTCGGTCCGTTGGCGAAGAAGTCGGCGAAGGCCAGCGTCCCGACATAGAGCGCCCCGTCCGGACCCTTCGTGACACAGGTCGGCGTCGAGTCGGCCAGGGCATTGTCCGGGAAGAACGCCAGGACGCGGGTCCGGCCATCCCGAACCTCATCGAGCGTGTTCGCGCCGGCGTCGACGACGAAGACGCGCCCGCCCGTGGCGAGCACGCCGTACGGGTTCGCGTCCGGGAAGTCACGAGGGGACAGGCTCGCGTGGCGCGACGTCCAGCCATAGTCGTAGCGACCGACGTTGCCGACCCGCTCCTTGTCGCCATCCGGCTCGACCCGGATCAGTCGACCAAGCGCGCCGGGTAGGCCGGTTCCCTCGTTCGACAGACCGATGATCGCGTAGATGCTCCCGTTGCGCGCCGCTGACACGCCGTCGACGCCGATCACACCCTCGGTGTCGCCAGCCGATGGCAAACCCGCTACCAGCGTCCGGACCGTGGGATGATTCCAGAGCGGGTGACGGATAACCGAGATCGACGAGCTGAAGCCGAACCCGGGTTGGGTTCCTGTCGCCGGAGTGCCGCCTGCAAGGCCGGCCTCGCCGACGTACAGACGTCCGTTCGGGGCGAGAGTTAGGCCTCGAGGACTGTGGAAGCCTGAAGCGATGACGACGAAAGCGGGATCCGCGCCCGCGGCAGGCGCGACCATCCCGATCGCCAATACCAACCCAAGGACCGCCGCGAGTCGCGGGGCGCGTCGCGAGAGCATGACTATCCTCCTCTACTTCAGACCCCACTGGACCAACCTACAGGCTACGCTCGTTCGTCGTGGCACGCCGTCGTGTTTCTGACAGGAATGGTGCATTCTGGCACGGTATTTGACCGTCCACCGGCAGTCGACCCTGGCCGGCGACGGCGCTCCAAAACCATCGGAGGGCCCATGACCGAGGTCTCGTCCAAGCTCCGGATCCGACCCGGCGACCGTGTGCTCGTCCTCGGTGACCAGGCCAACGTCAGAGAGTTGATCGGGACGCTCCCGACCGGAGCTCGGCTGGTCGAACCGCCTGAACCGGGCGAGGTGGTGATCCTGTTCGTCACCGACGAGTCGGCGCTCCGGGCCGGTACGGACCTCGAGCGGGACCGCCTGGCCGCACTGACCGACCAGATCGCGGACTTGGCCGGCGTCTCACGGGTGGCTGTCGACGCGACCTGGAGCGCGATGCGTTTGCGTCCCTCGGAGCCCTACCGTAGTTAGCCCCCTGGCCCGCCTCGACCGCTCAGCAGGCTGAGATCGAACTTGCGCTCGGTGCCGTGGAGCAGGCGCTCGATGTTGTCGGCGTGGGCGATCCAGACCACCGCGGCACCGGCCACGGCGTACAGCAGATAGGCGGCTGGGACGGTTCCATTGAGGACCAGGAAGACCAGCGCGACGGCGGGGATCATTGCCGCGGATCCGAGCAGCGACCCGAGCGACACGTAGCGAGTGACGAGGATCACCACGACGAAGACCGGGGCGGCCAGGAACACGGCCAGCGGCTGGATGACGAGCATCGTGCCGACCCCGGTCGCGACCCCGCGGCCACCATGCAAGCCGAGGAAGATCGAGCGTGCCGCGCCGATCACCGCGGCCACTCCGCAGGCCGCCTCGAGGGCCGGGTCGCCGGTCAGGAGTCGGGCGACGAGCACCGGTACGACACCCTTGAGGATGTCCCCGATCACCACCACCGCGGCGCGTCGTCGGCCCATCGCTCGCAGTGCATTCGTCCCGCCGGTCCGCCCGCTGCCAGTGGTCCGCGGATCCGGGGCGCCGGTCAACCGGGCGACGAGGACGCCGAACGGGATCGAGCCGGCCAGGTACGCCAGGCCCACCAGGATCACCGCGCCGAGAGGTGGCATCGGCCCGTCGGACCTCCATCGCGCCGCCCGCGGAGGTCCCGCGGAACGTCGGGATCGGAGCATAGCATCGTGCTCGCGACGGCCCGCCCCGGGTCCGGAACCGTGCATGCGACGATCCTGGGCCTGCCAATCGGTTCGGCGTCCCGGTTGGGTTGCGCCGTTCGGGACGCGGCGCGGTACCATCGAGCGGTGACCCGCGCCGCCGTTCGGCCGCAGCCCACCGCGCATTCAGAGGCCCGTTAGACCCATGGCCGTCGGCTCAAGCAATGACTTCGACCTGGTGGTCCTTGGTGCCGGGACGGGCGGCTACACGGCGGCCTTCCGGGCCGCCCAGCTGGGCCTCCGGGTCGCCCTCGTCGATGAGGACAAGATCGGCGGGACTTGCCTCCACCGCGGCTGCATCCCGACCAAGGCCCTGCTCGAGTCGGCCGAGATGGTCAACCGCGCCCGCCATCTCAAGGATTACGGCGTCGTCCTCCCCGGCGAGCCGACGATCGACTACGCCACGATGGCCCAGCGCCGCGACCAGGTCGTGAAGCGGATGTGGACCGGCCTCAAGAGCCTCATCGACAAGAACAAGGTGACCTGGGTCCAGGGTCGCGGTCGGCTCGATGGACCCGGCAGGATCCGGGTTCTCCAGGCCGGCGAGGACGGCAGCCCCGGAGCGGGTGGCGAGCGGACGCTGATCGCAACCGACGTGATCATCGCCACCGGCAGTCGGGTCAAGAGCCTGCCCGGGCTGACCCCGGACGGCGTCCGGATCCTGACCTCGGACGACATCCTCAAGAGCGCCTCCGCGCCGGCCAGCCTGATCGTGGTCGGCGGCGGCGCGGTCGGGGTCGAGTTCGCCAGCTTCTTCGGCGACATCGGGACGCAGGTCACGGTTCTCGAGTACCTCCCGGCGATCGTGCCCCTCGAGGACCGCGAGGTCAGCCAGCTCCTCGAGCGAAGCTTCACCAGACGTGGGATCCGGGTGATCACCAAGGCCCGCTTCGATCCGGCCTCGGTCAAGGTCGACAAGAAGGGTGTCCGGGTCATCGTTGGGGCGGAGGGCGGCCCGACCGAGGAGATCGCCGCCGAGGTTCTCCTGGTGGCGGCCGGACGGGCGGCAAACGTCGAGGACATCGGGTTGGAGACGACCAAAGTCGAGGTCGACAAGGGAATCATCAAGGTCAACGGACGGATGCGGACCCGCGAGCCCCACGTCTACGCGGTCGGCGACATCGTCGGCGGGCTGTGGCTCGCCCACACCGCCGGTCACGAGGGGATCGTGGCGGCCCACACGATCGCGGGCGACGACAACGTCCACGAGATCGACTATGTGAAGCAGCCTCGGGCCACCTATTGCCGGCCGGAGATCGCATCGATCGGCCTGACCGAGCAGCAGTGCCAGGAGCGTGGCCTGGCCTACAAGGTTGGCAAGGTGCCATTCCAGGCGATCGCCAAGGCGGTTATCGGCGGCGAGTACGAGGGCTTCGCCAAGATCATCGGAGGCACCGAGACGGGTGACACGCTTGGCGTCCACCTCGTCGGGCCGCATGCCACGGACCTGATCGCCGAGGCGTCTGTCGCGTTCGACCTCGAGGCGACGCCCGGTGAGATCGGCGGAGCCACCCATCCCCACCCGACCCTGTCTGAGATCCTCGGCGAAGCCGCCCTGGCGGTCGACGGACGGGCGATCAACTTCTGAGCCCGGTCCAGGGGCGGCGACGGAGGCAACGATGACGGCCACCGACCCGGCGACCACAAAGGCGGCCAGCGGCGGCCGCCTGGGGGCGGACCTTGGCTTGACCGCGGCCGACCTGCTCGCGATGTACCGGATGGTCGCCCTCGCCCGGGCGGTCGACGAGCGGATGTGGGTCCTCAATCGAGCAGGCCGGATCCCGTTCGTGATCAGCGGTCAGGGGCACGAGGGCGCCCAGGTTGGGGTCACCTGGGCGATGCGCAAGGGCCACGACTGGATCGCCCCGTTCTATCGCTCGATCGCGATGTGCCTCACGTTTGGGATGAGCGCCCGAGACATCATGCTGGCCCAGTACGCCAAGGCCAGCGATCCGTCGTCGGGTGGCCGCCAGATGCCCGGCCACTACGGCGACCGACGGCACAACCTGCTGTCGGTCAGCTCGCCGGTGGCGACCCAGATCCTGCACGCCGTCGGGATCGCCCTGGCAGCCAAGATCCGCGGCACCGGCCAGGTCGCGCTGGCGGCGATGGGCGAGGGATCGTCCAACCAGGGCGATGTCCACGAAGCGCTCAACTTCGCGGCCATCCACCAGCTCCCGTTCGTATTCCTGGTCGAGAACAATGGCTACGCGATCAGCGTGCCGATGGCGATGGAGGTGTCGGTCCCGGACGTCGCGATGCGCGCCGCCGGCTACGGCATCCCCGGCGTGGTGGTCGACGGTTCGGACGTCCTCGCCTGCTACGCAGCCACGAGGGTGGCGGTGGAGCGTGCCCGGGCGGGCGAGGGTCCGACCCTGATCGAGGCCAAGGTCACCCGGTTGACCGGCCACTCCTCGGACGACCAGCAGACCAAATACCGATCCGAGCAGGAGTTGGCCAGCGAGAAGGGTCGCGACGCGCTGCCCCATTTTCGTGCCCAGCTGCGGGCCGCCGGCGTGCTGACCGATGCGATCGAGGCCGACCTGACGGCCGAGCTCGCGGCGATCGTCACCGACGCGACGGACTTTGCCGAGGCGGAGCCCGATCCGGACCCGTCGACCGCGATGGACTGGGTCTTCGCCGAGAAGTGGCCGTCGGAGACGCCGCCACCGTGGGGTTTTGGCCGCGGGGATCCCGGCTGATGGCGGTCATGACGTTCATCGAGTCGATCCGCGACACCTTGGCCGAGGAGATGCGCCGCGACGAGAACGTGATCGTCCTGGGCGAGGACGTCGGGCGGAAGGGCGGGGTGTTCCTGGCCACCGACGGCCTGTGGGCCGAGTTCGGGGACACCCGGGTGATCGACACGCCGCTGACCGAGTCGATGATCGTCGGGGCGTCGATCGGCGCCGCGGTCAACGGACTGCGACCGGTCGCTGAGATCCAGTTCGCCGACTTCATCTTCCCGGCCTTCAACCAGCTCGTGTCCGAGGCGGCCCGGATGCGCTATCGCTCGAACAACGCGGTCGGCGTGCCGATGACGATCCGGGCACCCTACGGTGGGGGCGTCCATGGGGCGCTCTACCACTCTCAGTCGGTCGAGGCGTTCTTCACCCATGTCCCGGGGCTCAAGGTGGTCGTGCCGTCGACCCCGCACGATGCCCGGGGTCTGCTCCGGAGCTCGATCCGCGACGACGACCCGGTTCTGTTCTTCGAGCACAAGAAGATGTACCGGTCGGTCCGCGGCGATGTCCCGGACGGCGACTTCGTCGTGCCGCTCGGACGGGCCCGGGTCACCCACCCCGGTTCGCAGGTCACGGTGATCGCCTACGGACTGATGGCCCACTATGCGCTGGAGGCGGCCGACCGGGTGGCCGAAGAGGGGATCAGCGTCGAGGTGGTCGATCTGCGGACCCTCCGACCGCTCGACAAGGACACCGTTCTGAGCTCGGTCCGCAAGACCGGCAAGTGCCTGGTCGTCTATGAGGACAACCGGTTTGGTGGCTACGGGGCGGAGGTGGCGGCGATCGTGGCCGAGGAGGCCTTCGACTACCTCGACGGCCCGGTCACCAGGATCGCCGGCCCGGATGTGCCCGGCGTCCCGTACAACCACGTCCTCGAGGACTGGTTCATGGTCGACCCCGAGAAGATCGCCGCCGGCATCCGCAAACTCGCGGCCTACTGAGCGGCGCCTGGGCGACCGTAGCGGCTCGGTCCCGCACGATTTCAGCCCGCGCTCGTGCCCGCCGCTTCGTCCGCGCCACGCGGCGCTCGTGCCCGCCGCTTCGTCCGCGCCACGCGGCGCTCGTGCCCGCCACTTGTCCGCGCCCTGCGGCGCTCGGGCCCGCCGCTTGGTCCGCGCCCTGCGGCGCTCGGGCCCGCCACTTGTCCCGAACTCCCGACCGATCTTGCGAGATAGCAACGGCTGGAGTCGTATGCAACGGATCACCCGGTTTCGGGTCTGCGGAGGCTGGTTGGATGCCCAGCCTCGGTCGCGGACACGCTCGACCGCGGCCGATCCGACCTCCCACGCGGCACTCGCACGCGGTGGGCACCTCCCGAAGCTCGGATACGACCACCGGGGTTACTGAGCCGCAGTAACCGGATCCCCGAGCAGACGCCGACCGGTTCCCTGAGCCATGCCCGTAGCGCGACCCCTCGCACCGGGAATACGGCATCGAGCACGGCCGCGCTTCGAGCGATCCGGTCGCGGGAACTTCGGGTCTCGGGCAGGACGAGCAGCCGGGATGTGGTTCGAGCCACCCAGCCCTGCCGCTCGGCTGCGATCCTTGGCCCGAGCCGGACCTTCTCATCCAGGCGTCGAAGTGTCTCCTCGATCGAGGTGAGTTCGGATTTGACTTCGACGACCAGGAGCGCCCCGGGTCCCGGACCAAGAGCGAGGACATCGATCGAGCCGCGTTCGCCGAAGTGGGCGTAGGTGGCCTCAACTTCGGTCGACCAACCGAACGCCGTGAGCTCGCGCACCACGGCCCCGACCAGCTCGGCATGCCGCTCGTCCAACAGTCGGTCGAGCCCGCCGCCGCGCCAGCGGACATCAACGTCGGCTCGTGCATCGAGCGCCGCCAGGATCCGGCGCAAGACCCGGATCGAGAGCCGATCGACATGGCCGCGCTCGATCAGCGAAACCAGGCTCTGCGAGACACCTGCCGCCTCGGCGAGATCGCGCTGCCGCCAGTTCCGTCGCCGGCGCAACGCGCGCACGCTGGCGCCAAGCTTTCCATCGTCCACGAACCGATCCTGAACCAGACCGCTTGCGCGCCACTTGCTCGGATGGGCGACACTACGTGCCATCGACTCGATTCGTCGCTCGCGCACCGACGCGACTGACCAAAGCCCCGGAGGGACTGCAAACGTGGCCAAGGTGACGATGCCCCAGCTCGGCGAGAGCGTAGCCGAGGGGACGATCGGCAAATGGCTCAAGCAGCCCGGCGACCACGTCGCGAAGTACGAGCCGCTGCTCGAGGTCATCACCGACAAGGTGAACGCCGAGGTTCCGTCGCCGTTCGAGGGGACGCTGACCGAGATCCTGGTCGAAGAAGGCGCCACCGTCCCCAACAATGCCGAGATCGCGATCATCGAGACGGCCGAAGGCGAGACCGCGGCCGCGGCTGCGCCAACGGGTCCGGTCGTCACCTCGAACGGTTCGTCCACCTCGAACCCGGGGCAAGCGCCCGGTGCGCCAACGGCGCCCGCTCCCCCAACAGCGCCCGCTGCGCCGGCCGCCTCGGCCGCGCCGACACCCGCCGCCGTGCCCGCCCACGGTCCGGCCGGCTCGGATGAGCGTCCGTTCGCGGGTAATCCGAGCGCGGTCCCGATGGCCGCGTCGGCTGCGCCGATCGTCGGAGATCCCGATGCCCGGATGACCCCGGCCGTTCGTCGGCTGCTCCGGGAGCACGGTCTGACCCCCGCCCAGATCGTCGGGACCGGCGGCGGAGGCCGGATCACCAGGGAAGATGTCATCGACCATGTCGAATCCGTCCGGACGGGACAACCGGTCGGCGCCCAGGGAGCCGCCCCGATCGCGGCCCGAGCACCGGTGGCGGCTCCAGCACCGGTAGGCGCGGCTCCAACGGGCAGTGCCCGGGCGGCGCTCCCAGGTCCGGCCGCGACGATCGAGTTCCCGGCCGGCGCGGACGAAATCCTCGTCCCGATGACCAAGATGCGCAAGGGCATCAGCGCCCAGATGACCCGCGCCCTGGCCGTGCCCCATGCCTACGTGTCGATGGAGATCGACGCCACCAACCTCGTCCGCCTGCGCGAATCCGCCAAGCGCGACTTCCAGGCCCGCGAGCAACTCTCGCTGAGCTACGTTCCGTTCGTTGTGAAGGCAACCGCGGAGGCGCTCCACCGGCACCCGACGTTCAACGCCCATTGGACCGATGCCGGCCTGCTGGCCAAGCGCCAGGTCAACGTCGGGGTGGCCGTCGCTGTCGACGATGGGCTGATCGTGCCGGTCATCCACGACGTCGACAGCCTGTCGATCGCGGGGCTCAACCGGGCGATCGCCGACGTCGCAGGTCGAGCCCGAGCGGGCAAGTTCCGGGTCGACGACTTCGGCGGTGGCACGTTCACCATCGATAACACCGGCTGGCTCGGATCGAACATGACCATGCCGATCATCAACGTCCCCGAGGTCGGGATCCTGACCATGGAGGCGATCACCAAACGGGCGGTCGTGGTCGAATCTCCCACCGGCGACGCGATCGCGATCCGTCCGATCATGAATATGGTCCTCGGGATCGACCATCGGGCCAACGATGGCGCCGGCGGAGCGGCCTTCCTGCGGACCGTCAAGAGCTGGCTCGAGGCCGTCGGACCCGAGACGGCCCTCTACTAGCCGCGGCTGGCCACGGCGCGGAGCGATGCCAGTCTTCGCCACCGGTGGTGCCCCAGAGTCCGGCTTCGCGCCGCCCGACATGGGGGCGTGGCTGCCCGCCAGGTTCGGGGCCGGATGACCGGCTGGCACGCCGTCCGGGCGGTGGTCGCCACCGGCTTGCTCGCGACGCTCCTGACCGGCTGTGAGGCGCAGCTCGACGCCGTCAGCGAGCCCGGCGATACCCGGGTCCTGGTCGGACGGTCGAGCGCCGGGCTGACCGTCGAGGCGCCAGAGTGGCGTCCGCCGCAGACGCTGATCTACCTGTGCCCGACGCTTCCGACGAAGACCGCGACCTCGATCTTCGAAGCGGGAACCATCGTCCTCGGGCCGGATTGCCGCTCGTTCGGGACGGTCGACTCGAGTCAAGGGCTGAGCGCGCAGCTCGGGTTTGGCACGATCGACGCCGCGGGGCGGCCGATCTTCGCCACAGCCCCCGAGTGGTATCTCGTCCTGATCGGCCTGCGTGGCGGGACGACGGACCGGGTCTATCGGACGGCCGTCCAGCCGATCCCGATCGCCCCCCCGATCCCCCCCGGCCCCCCCCCG
>Ga0080064_1007394_pt1 | contig 11116 bp, 10 predicted proteins | sample Subgrocontami54m_FD_69260 | JGI IMG/M metagenome (GOLD analysis project Ga0080064, IMG submission 69260) | Subsurface groundwater microbial communities from S. Glens Falls, New York, USA - GMW46 contaminated, 5.4 m (SPADES assembly) (version 2) ... | reverse complement strand
AAAGAACGGGGATCCGCATTCGGATCATCAGCGGACGCGAAGAGGGCCGCTTGATCTTCTTGGGAGTGACCTCCGGCCTCGACGTCCGAAGAGGCAAGACACTGGTGGTCGACGTCGGCGGCGGCAGCGTCGAGTTCATCCTGGGTGACCGCAGAAAGATCGACACTGACGAGAGTTTTCCTCTGGGAGTCGCGCGGCTTACGGACCGTTTTTTCACGAAGGACCCTCCTTCCAAAGAAAATCTTCGAAATCTCGAGGAATACATCGAGGAAAAGCTGACCGAAGTCTTAAAGCAGCTGAGAAAGAAAAAGTTCTCAATGGTCGTGGGCACGGCCGGCACCGACGAGAAGTGCGCCTATGTCAGGCGCGAGCTGGGGGCGGATGCCGCCATCAACTACAAGAAGGCCGGCGACTGCGTCGACGCGCTCCGCCAGGCCTGCCCCAAGGGCGTCGACATCTACTTCGAGAACGTGGGCGGACCGATCCTCGACGCCGTGCTGCGTCTGCTCAACCCGCTCGCCCGCATCCCCCTCTGCGGCATGATCTCGCAGTACAACCTGGAGATCCCCGACCCCGGCCCACGCTACCTCTTCTCCATGATCGCCAACCGCGCCCTCATGCAGGGCTTCATCATCTCCGACCACTTCGACCGCTACGGAGAATTCGTCGGCGAGGTGGGCGGCTGGCTGAAACAACGGAGCATCAAATCCGAAGAAACCGTGGTCGAGGGCATCGAGAACGCGCCCAAGGCCTTCCTCGGCCTCTTCTCCGGCGACAACCTGGGCAAGATGGTCGTGCGCCTTGCCCCCGATCCGAAGTAGCGCGCAGGCGCACCGAGCGGAACGATACTATCCGCATCATCAGCGCCCGTCGAGCGACGAGGCAGGAGCGAGAATTCTATGCGCAAGGCTAGTCGGCACGAGGATGACGATCTGCGACCGGAGTACGACCTTGCGTCGATGAAAGGCGGCGTCCGCGGCAAGTACGTCGCACGGCTGCGCAAGGGGAGCAACTTGGTCTTGCTAGAGCCCCAAGTCGCAGCCGCTTTCCCTTCGGCCGACGCTGTCAACGAAGCGCTTCGCGGAGTTCTCAACACGACGAGGGCGGTCCGCGGAAAGGGAGGGCTGCCGAACAGCGCGCTCCAGCCGACGAGCCGCGCCACACCCCGTGCGAAGAAGGCAAGGCGAGCGGGCGCGGCTCGCGGTTGACCGCGAGCGTTCGGCAACAGGGCATAATGAACATCTTTGAGAGAAATGTGGACAATATGTTGCCATGACGGTCCGCAGTGGAGAGCATACAGAATAGACAAGCCCCAACAAGGGTAGGGACGCCAAACGCAAGGAGACGAGCGTGACGACCGAGACGTACGACTGGGACGCGATTATCGGCGGGCTCAACCAGTACCTGCGGCTGCGCAGCATTCCCATCGGCATGAAGCTCTTCGAGAGCGCGGCCGAGATGGAGGCCATCCCCAAGATCCGGCGGCCGAAGGTCAAGCACACGACGGACCAGATCGTCGCGCAGGCGCGCCAGCTCGGGTGGACCGTGGGCATCACCATGGAGGACCTGGTCGGCGCTCAGTGCGGCGCCGTGATCGGGCTCCATCCCCAGAATGAGGAATGGCTCTCGGGGCATCGGATGGCCGGCGTGTGGTTCAAGACGCAGGAGGACGCGAGCCTGCACCAACACGCGATGGACTGCGTGCCCTTCGGCCGCTACCGCGCGATGGCGGTGGCGCCGCTCGCTTCGGGCAGGCTCGACCCGCCCGACATCTGCCTGCTCTATGGCACGCCGGGACAGATGATCTTCATGATCAATGGGCTGCAGTGGTCGGGCTACAAGAAGATGGCCTTCACGTCGGTGGGCGAGTCGGCCTGCGCCGACTCGTGGGGCAAGGCGCTCAAGACCGGCGAGCCAGCGCTGACGATTCCCTGCTACGCCGAGCGGCGCTACGGCGGCGTGGCCGACGACGAGCTCCTGCTGGCGCTGCCGCCGCGCTACCTTCCGAAGATGGTCGACGGCCTGGCAGCGCTCTCGAAGAACGGGCTCCGCTATCCCGTCCCGCCCTACGGCATCCAGGGCGACGCCGGGGCCGGGCTCGCCGTGTCGTACTCCGACAAGGACAAGAAAAAGTAGTCGCCCCTCACCCTACCCTCTCCCCCTCCGGGGGCGAGGGAACCGAAGCGCCTCCCTCTCCCTCGATGAGGGAGAGGGCCGGGGTGAGGGTGGCACTGTCTTCACGCATAATCGGCCGAGTTAGAACTGCAGTTTGTCTCCCGGGCTGATCGGGAAGACCTGCGTCGTGGTCTGGCCGAGCGCGGCCTGGTACTCCTGCGGCGTGCCCTTGAGCACGGGGAACGTGCCGTAGTGGAACGGGATCGCGAATTTCGGCTTGAGCATCTGGTTGGTCGCGTACGCCGCGTCCTTCGGGTCCATCACGAAGTGCCCGCCGATCGGGATCATGACGAGGTCGGGCTTGTAGTACTCGCCGATGAGCCGCATGTCGCCGAAGAGCCCAGTGTCGCCCATGTGGTAGAGCTTGAAGCCGTTCTCCATCTCCACGATGAAGCCCGCGGGCTCGCCGCCGGGGTAGGTCGTGCTCTTCTTCGTCGCGGGGTCGGTGACCGTCACTTCCGAGGAATGCTCGGCGCGAGTCTGGGTGATGGTGATCTGCGGTCCCGCCGGCTGCACCTTGCCGCCCTTGCCGAATCGGACAACCTTCTCGGGCGGCACCCAGCCCAGGTCCACGATGGTTGCCATGAGCCCGGCGGGCCCCAGCACCGTCGCCCCGGTGCGCTTGGCCAGCTCCGATACGTCGCCCGTGTGATCGCCGTGGCCGTGCGTCACGAGAATCACGTCCACCTTGCCGATGGCGTCGAGGTTCTTGTATCCCACCGGCGTCTTGGGGTTGTTGACCATGAACGGGTCGATGACGATCACCTTGCCCGTGAGCGTCGTGATCTTCGTCGTCGCCTGCCCGAGCCACTGGACCTCGATCTTGTTGGTCTGCGCCCAGGCCGCCTCCGCGGCCAGGCTGAAGGTGAGGGCTCCCGCGCCAATCTTGAGGAAGTCGCGCCGTTCCATTTCCATGATCCCCTCCTGGTGGTTAGGACAGCGTGCGGTGAGTCAGGGCCGCCATGGCGCCGGCCTGTGTGCGGCCGTCGAGGTACCTGCAGGGCGCGCAGAGCCGGGTGCCGCGAAGCCGGACCGCGCCGACCCGGAACTCGCGGCCGACCAGGTGGTTGAGCGGAACGCCCCCCTGCCACATGGCCGCCATGCTAAGCGACGCGGCCCCCTGAATCAAGCGGGCGATTGCCCTCAAACCGCACCTGGAGCGAGTGGACCGGGGTCGCCCCCGGCGCTCTTCATCGAGGAGTTGACCCGGGCGCTTCTCGTTGACAGCCTTCGACTTTAGACGCTATGCTCCCCCTCATCGCTCCCTCTCAAGACAAGGAGGTCCGGGATGATCCGAGCCATGGCTGCCGCGGTGATCGTGCTCGTGCTTGCTTCGGTCAACGTCGCGGGCGCGCAGGAGCCGTATCCGACCCGCTCGGTGACCATCGTGGTCGCCTTCCCGCCCGGCGGCCTCGCGGACCTTACCGCGCGCCCGGTGGCGGCGGCGCTCGAGCGCCTCCTCAAGCAGCCCGTCGTGGTGAACAACAAGCCGGGCGCGGCCGGCGGCGTCGGCAACCAGGCCGTGGCCAACAGCAAGCCAGACGGCTACACGCTGCTGATGGCCCTGGTGAGCGTCTCCGTGCTGCCCGAGGTGGACAGGCTCTTCGGCCGGCAGACGACGTACACGCGGGATCAGCTCACCGGCATCGCGCGCGTCAACGCCGAGCCCTCGATCATCACCGTCCGCTCCGACGCGCCGTGGAAGACGCTCAAGGACCTCGTGGAGGACGCGAAGAAGCGGCCGGGCGAGATCATGTTCACCTCGTCGGGGCTCTACGGCGCCTCGCACGTGCCGTTCGAGATGTTCCTCAAGGCGGCGGGCGTGAAGATGCGCCACCTGCCGACCACGGGCGGCGGCCCGATGATGAACGCGCTCCTCGGGGGGCACGCGCAGATCACCGCCAGCACGACCGTCCTGGTGTCCCCGCACATGAAGGCCGGCAAGCTGCGGCTGCTCGCGCACACCGGCAGCGAGCCGATCAAGGCGTACCCCGACCTGCCGTCGCTGAAGTCGCTGGGCTACGACGTGGAGTATCTCGCCTGGGCCGGGCTGGTGGCGCCGAAGGCCACGCCGCCCCACATCATCAAGATCCTGCGCGACGCCATGCGGCAGGCGGTGAAGGAACCCGAGGTCGTCAACTCGCACGCCAAGCTCGAGACGCCCATCGCGTACATGGACGCCGACGAGTTCAACGCCTTCTGGCAAAAGGACGCCGAGAAGCTGGCCGACGTGGTGAAGGCGATCGGCAAGGTGGAGAGCGCGCAGTAGCGGACGCTCTGCCGTGCTCAGCACGGATCGCGTCGCCGGAGGCATCCTCGCCCTGATCGGCCTCGTGGGTCTCCGCGAAAGCTTGCAGTTCCCGCTCGGCACGATGTGGCGCCCCGGCCCGGCGTACATGCCGGTGGTGCTGTCGCTCGTCCTCGTCGTCTTCGGCATCGCGCTGCTCGCGTTCGGCGGTCTGAGCCTGCCCCTGCGCGACCTGCGCTGGGGCGAGTGGCGTCACGCCGTGGCCATCTTCGGCGCCTGCGCCTTCGTCGCGCTGACGCTCGAGCACCTGGGCTACCGCCTGACGATCGGCGCCTCCCTGCTCTTCCTCTTCGGCGTGCTCGAACGCCGGGGGCTCGTCCAGACGCTCGTGCTCACGGTCGCGATCGCCGGCGGGTCCTTCTTTCTCTTCGACACCACGCTGAGGGTCCCGCTGCCGCGCGGGCCGTTCGGGCTCTGAGCCGTGCTCGAGACGTTCCAGAACCTCTATCTCGGCTTCTCGGTGGCGCTCTCGCCGGGCGTCCTCTGGTACGGGTTCCTCGGCTGCTTCGTGGGCACCCTGGTGGGCGTGCTGCCGGGCGTGGGGCCGCTGGCCGGCATCAGCCTGCTCCTGCCGATGACGTTCGGCCTCGACGCCACCCGCGCCCTCGTCATGCTGGCCGGCATCTACTACGGCGCGATGTACGGCGGCTCGACCACGTCGATCCTCATGCGCATCCCCGGCGAGGCCGCGTCCGTGATGACGTGCATCGACGGCTACGCGATGGCGCGCAAGGGCCGCGCGGGTCCCGCCCTCACCATCGCCGCCGTCGGCTCCTACGTCGCCGGCACCGTGAGCGTGATCGCGCTCATGTTCCTGGCGCCTCCACTGGCCGAGTTCGCGCTGCGCTTCGGCCCGCCGGAGTACTTCGCGCTGCTGATGCTCGGGCTCATCGTGCTCGCGTACATGAGCCCGGGGTCGATGCTGAAGGGCCTCGCCATGGCCGCCCTCGGCCTGTTCCTCGGCATGATCGGCATCGACCAGATGAGCGGGTTCCTCCGCTTCGCGTACGGCGTGACCGAGCTGGCCGACGGCATCGGCGTGGTCCCGGTGGCGGTCGGGCTCTTCGGCCTCGCCGAAATCCTCCTGACGGCCGGCCGGGAGAAGCCGCCCGAGGTCATCCGGCCGCGCCTGCGCGACCTCCTGCCCTCGCGCCAGGAGTGGCGCGACGCGCACTGGCCGATCTGGCGCGGGACGGTCCTCGGGTTCCTGATCGGGATCATCCCCGGCTCGGCGCACGTCATCTCGACGTTCGTCTCCTACGCGCTCGAGCGCAAGCTCTCGAAGCACCCGGAAGAGTTCGGCAAGGGCGCGGTGGCGGGAGTGGCGGGGCCGGAGTCGGCGAACAACTCGGCCACCTCCGGCGCCTTCGTGCCGATGCTGGCCCTCGGCGTGCCCGGCGTGCCGATCGCCGCGCTGCTGCTGGCCGCCATGATGATCCACGGCGTGACGCCCGGGCCGCTCCTGATCAAGAACGATCCCCGCCTCTTCTGGGGCTTCATCGCCTCGATGTACGTGGGGAACGTGATCTTGTTGATCCTCAACCTGCCGTTGGTGGGCCTGTTCGTGAATCTGCTGCGCGTGCCCTACCCCGTGCTCTACCCCACCATCCTGGTGTGCTCCATCGTGGGCGTGTACGCCGTGAGCAGCAGCGTGGTCGACGTGTGGATCATGCTGGGCGCCGGGGTGCTGGGCTACGGGCTCCGCAAGCTCGATTTCGAGACCGCGCCCATCGTGCTGGGCCTGGTCCTGGCGCCGATGATGGAGATGAGCCTGCGCCAGTCGCTGTCCATGTCCGCCGGCACCTACGCGATCTTCGTCACCCGTCCCATCTCCGCCACGCTGCTGGCGGGCGGCGCCGTACTGGTGGCGCTGTCGCTTCGCCCGCTGATCTTGCGCACGCTGGACTGGCGCGCGCGCCTGCCGGTAGAAAACGAGCCCCCGTGACGGGCGCTCGCACGCGCATCGGGGAGGAGTGCTGACATCATGGCCGAACACGCCGGACAAGTCATCCGCCGCCGCGAGGACCCACGCCTGCTCACCGGCGCCGGACAGTTCATCGACGACCTGCCCTTCGCCGACTGCCTACACGTGGCCATCCTGCGCTCGCCGCACGCCCACGCGCGCATCCGGTCGATCGACACCGGGGCCGCGCAGAAGCTTCCCGGCGTCGTCGCCATCGTCACCGGCCCGGATCTCGGTGAGGCCAACGCCCCCATTCCCGTCTTCAACGCGCATCCCGGCCTGCCGAAGCCGTGCGGCATGCCGCCGCTGGCCGCCGAGCGCGTCCGCTTCGTCGGCGAGCCGGTGGCGGCGGTGGTCGCGACCGACCGCTACCTGGCCCACGATGCCCTGGAGGCGATCGAGGTCGACTGGGAGCCGCTGGCGGCCGTCGCCGAGATCGAGGCGGCGCTCGGCGCCGGCGCCGCGCTCGTGCACGAGGAGCTGGGAACGAACGTGGCGGCCGAGTGGACCCAACACCTCGGCGACCCCGACGCGGCGTTCCGGCAGGCCGAGGTGGTCGTGCGCACGAAGCTCCGGCTCTCGCGCGGCGGCGCCCACCCGCTCGAGACGCGCGGCCTGGTCGCGCGGTGGGAGGACGGCCGGCTCACGGTGTGGGCGTCGATCCAGATGGTGCACCGCCACCGCCGCTTCATCGCCGGCCAGCTCGGGCTGCCGGAGGCCCAGCTCCGCGTCATCGCGCCCGCCGACGTGGGCGGCGGCTTCGGGACGAAGGGCCAGTTCTACGCGGAGGACATCATCGTCCCCGCGCTCGCCATGAGGCTCGGCCGCCCGGTGAAGTGGATCGAGAGCCGGCGCGAGCACACGCTGGCCTCGTACGTCGAGCGCGACCAGGTGCACCAGCTCGAGATCGCCGCCACCCGTGAGGGCCAAATCCTCGCCATGCGCGACGACTTCCTGCACGAGCTGGGCGCCTACACCGCCTCGGGCCTGAACCTCCCGCAGAACACCATGATCCACTCGGTCGGCGTCTACCGCATCCCGAGCCTGCACATAAGGATGCGCGGTGTGCTCACCAACACCACCCCGGTGGGCGCCTACCGCGGCGCGGGCCGGCCGCAGGGCGCGGCCGTCATCGAGCGCGCCGTCGACGCCCTGGCGCGCGAGCTGGGCGCCGACCCGGTCGAGATCCGCCGGCGCAACCTGATCCCGTCCGGCAGCCATCCGTACGACACCGGCCTCGGCACGGTCGGGCGCGGCCCCGTCGTCTACGACAGCGGCGACTACCCCCGCTGCATGGAGGCCGCGCTCGATGCGCTCGACTACGCGGGCGCGCGCCGCGAGCAGGCGCGACTGCGGGCCCAGGGGAGATGGATCGGCATCGGCCTCGTCAACTACGTGGAGGCGACCGGCACCGGGCCGCTCGAGGCTACCACGGTGCGCGTCGGCGCCGATGGCCGCATCGTGGTCATCACCGGCGCCTCCCCGCAGGGCCAGGGCCACGTGACGATGCTGTCGCGCGTCGTCGGCGGGCTGCTCGGCGTCGACCCGGACCGCATCGACGTGCTCACGGGCGACAGCGATCTGATCGCGCAGGGCGGCGGCACCTTCGGCAGCCGCACCACCGCCCTCGGCGGCAGCGCCGCGCTCCTGGCCGCGCGCGCCGTCCGCGACAAAGCGCAGCGCATCGGCGCCCACCTGCTCGAAGCCGCCCCGGCCGACATCGTGAGCGTGGACGGCAAGTTCTCGGTGAGGGGCCTGCCCACCCGCGCGATCGGCTGGGCCGAGATCGCCGCCGCCGCCCACGCCGGCCGCGTGCCCGGAGAGACGCCCGGCCTCGAGGACACCAACGTCTTCTCCGTCTCGCAGTCGACGTTCGCCAACGGCACCCACGCCGCGGTGATCGAGGTCGACCCGGAGACGGGCGCGCTCGAGATCTTGCGCTGGGTCGTGGCGCACGACTGCGGCCGCGTCCTCAACCCCGGTATGGTCGACGCTCAGATCCACGGCGGCGTCGTCCAAGGCATCCCCGACGCCCTCAACGTCCAGCTCGCCCACGACGACACCGGCCAGCGCCTGACCGGCACCCTGATGGACTACGCCCTCGCCACCGCCGCCGACACACCCCGCACGTTCGAGATCCGCCACCTGGAGTCGCCGACCCCGCTCAACCCGCTGGGCGCCAAGGGCGCCGGCGAGGGCGGAATCATGCCCGTGCACCCGCTGCTGGCGCAGGCGGTGGAGGACGCGCTCGCGCCGCTCGGCGCGCGGGTCACGCGCGTGCCGGTGACGCGCGCGGACATCCGCGCGCTGGCGCGCGGAGGGCGTTGACCGGCATCACACACCGAACCGATCCTCGCGATGAACAGCAGCATGCGCTCCGGCAGTGCTGAGCGCGGGCGCGGCGGTCAGGAGCGAGAGGACGGCCCGGCGGGAGCGCTTCACAGGAGCCCCTCGAGCGGGTACACTGCCCGTCACCTGTAGCACATCCGTCGACTCCAAGGGGGAACCCGACCGTGGGCGCTTTCGATCTGAAGGGTCGCGTGGCGGTGGTCACGGGCGGCAACGGCGGCATCGGGCTCGGCATGGGGCGCGGGCTCGCGGAGGCGGGCGCGGCGGTCGTCGTGGCGGCGCGCAATCGAGAGAAGAGCCTGCGGGCCGTCGCTGAGCTGCGCGGGCTCGGAGTCGGGGCGGAGGCCATCGAGGTGGACGTGGCCGATGAGGCGTCGGTCGACGCGCTCGTCAAGGCGACCGTGGCGCGCTTCGGCAGGCTCGACATCCTGGTCAACAACGCCGGCATGAACATCCGCAAGCCCGTCGAGAGCCTGGCCCTCGGCGAGTGGCGCCAGGTCATCGACGTCAACCTGACCAGCGCCTTCCTCGCGAGCCGCGCCTGCCACCCCGTGATGAAGAAGCAGGGCGGCGGCAAGGTCATCAACATCGGCTCCATGATGTCCATCTTCGGCGCCGCGTTCGCGCCGGCCTACGCGGCCTCCAAGGGCGGCATGGTCCAGCTGACCAAGGCCATGGCCGCCGGGTGGGCGGCAGACAACATCCAGGTCAACGCCGTGCTGCCCGGCTGGATCGACACGGAGCTGACGCAGCGGGCGCGCCAGCAGATCGAGGGACTGCACGAGAGCGTGCTCAGGCGCACGCCGGCGAAGCGGTGGGGCGTGGAGCAGGACATGGCGGGAGTGGCCGTCTTTCTCGCCAGTTCCGCGTCCGATTTCGTCACCGGGGCAGCCATCCCGGTCGATGGGGGCTATTCCATCCAGGGCTGACGGGGTAGACTTGCGAAGGATGACGCGTCGTGTTGTGCTTCCGCTCTGCCTCGTGCTGGGTCTCACCGGCTGCGCGTCCGCGCCCCCGATCGAGCGGGGCGCGCCACGGCCCATGTCGGGCGCCGCCCTCCGGTTCGGAGTGGATACGTTCGCGTTTCGCAACGACATCCGCTGGAAGAATCCGGGCAAGACCGACATGTACGCCAACTACTGTTTCGTGATGGCGCGCGCCGTCACCCAGTTTCACCGCTTCGCGCGCTTCGCCCCGGAGCTGCCGCGCGTCGAGCCTCCCGTCTACACCAGCCTCGTGATCCTGGTTGTGGCGCGGGCGCCGTGGGAGGACCCGCTGCCTCCCGCGGACCGGGTCGTGATTCCCGGCTACGCGTCGCTCCACGAATTCTCCGCGGCGCAGGAGGCGGCCGTGAAGGCCGGCCTCGGCGGGTTCGTTTTGACCTTTATCCACTGGACCAACTGGCGCGTGGTCTTCCCTGTGACGGGCGGGCAGCAGGAACGCGTGGCGCGAGAGACCCTGGCCGAGCTCGACGCGGGACGCATGGTGCAGCTTCTCGTGACCAACCTGCCCAAGGTCGAGCTGAACCACACCGTCATCGCCTACGACTACCGGATCTACGAGGGCCGGTTCCTCGAGTTCTTCGTCTACGACCCCAACGAGCCCGAGAAGCCTGGCTGGGTCGCCTTCGATCGGACCGAGCGCAGCTTCTTCGCCTCCGGCGTCTACGACACCGAACCCGGCGAGATACGCGCCTTCCGCATGTACTACTCCCCCCTCCTTTAATATGCCGGCCGAGCGCATCGCCATCGTGGCCGCCGGTGTGGTCACGCCCATTGGACAGGACCTCGACACCTTCTGGTCGGGGCTGCTCACGGGCGCCGACGGTACCTCGGCCGTGGAGCGTTTTCCGGTGGGGGATCTCCGCGTGGGGCGCGGCGGCGAGATCAAGAAGCTCACGCGCGCGGTGGACTGGCGGCGCGTCCCCGACTGCCGCGCGACACGGCTGCTGGTCTCGGCCGCCGACGACCTCAACGCGACGGTCCTCTCCTGCACGCCCTCCTACGCCCGCTACCTGGCCGAGCAGCTGCCGCAGAAGTTCGGCCGCGAGGCGAGCAGCCTCGGGGTCGAACGGGTTCTGGTCGGGGCCGAGCCGGGTGGCGGCATCCCCGCTGTGCGCGACCGCATCGCCGCCGACTTCGGCGCCGAGGTGCGGGAGAGCGTCGGCAACGCCGACGTCTTCCCGATGTACGCGGGGACCTGCGACGCACAGGACGGCAACCACCTCCTCGCGCCCGACCAGGTGCTGATGGAGCTGATCGACCCCGACACCGACGAGGCGCTCGAGTGGGAGGACGGGGCCGAGGGCGAACTCGTCGCGA
>Ga0080064_1007393_pt1 | contig 11116 bp, 13 predicted proteins | sample Subgrocontami54m_FD_69260 | JGI IMG/M metagenome (GOLD analysis project Ga0080064, IMG submission 69260) | Subsurface groundwater microbial communities from S. Glens Falls, New York, USA - GMW46 contaminated, 5.4 m (SPADES assembly) (version 2) ... | reverse complement strand
CATTTACTACCTGACCAATATAGTTATCTTTAAAGATCAGTGCCCAACCATTTTTCACTCCATCATTTGATCCTTTATCTATTTTTAAATATCTATCTAAACCAATTGGACGGGCTGGTATTAGATTATAAGTTCTTGGATCTAAAGTATTTTCTTGATCCAGTAGAGCTTGAGATTGAGCCAATTGAGACCTTAACTTAGCATTTTCAGAAACTACCTGGCCAATTTGTTCTTGCAAGGCTTTATTTTCCTGAGCTGCAAATCTAGCTGCAAAAATAAAATAAAATTGGCCAGAAATTACTTGCCTGGTTTTATAAAATCCAAAAGAGACGGGATTAGTAAGATAATAGGCAGTTGTTTTTGGGATTTGTAAAAATTTTAAAGAATCCAAAGAAAGAATCAGAAAGCTAAAGAAAACTAAAGTTAAGAATATCTGGAGGTTAGGAATAGCCTTGGACATGACGGGACCAATATATCACAAGGATAGGTTACTTGACAAAGGATTTTTTTGAGCATATATTCTTAAGCAACTTGTTTAAGAAAAAAATGTCAGAAAGACCACCATTTATAGATCAACTACAAGCCAAATGGAATCAAGGTAAATTTGTCTGCGTTGGACTTGATCCAGACGTTGCAAGATTACCAGATCATATTAGAGGAAAAAGTGTTCCTTACATGGGAAATGCTGGTAAGGATTTTATAAAATTCACCAAGGGAATTATTGATGCCACTGCAGATTTAGTATGTGCCTATAAACCAAACAGCGCGTTTTTTGAAAGATTAGGGAACGGTGAAGGTGAAGCAGCTCTAGAAGAAATCATTGATTATATCCATTCTAAGTATTCAGATACACCTGTAATTGGAGATGTTAAAAGAGCCGATATTGGAAATACCAATAAAGGTTATGCTGAAATGGCCTTTGGAAGATTTGACTTTGATGCTATAACCACTAACCCTTATTTTGGAGAAGATACTTATGAACCATTTCTGGAATACCCTGGTAAAGGACTATTTATTTTGTGTAAAACAACTAATAAAGGAGCTGGGTTATATCAAGATGCTCCTATACACCTCCCAACTTACCAGGATTTACAGAAAAAAGGCGGAGTCCCATTCAATGATAAGGATTATCAACTAGCGGTGTCCGCTGCAATAGAATACTCTGGATTTCATACTAGTACTGGTGATCTACACCTACCACTTTATTATTTAGTTGCTTTAAGAACATCAATTATGGCTCGAGAAAATCCAAATATCGGACTTGTAGTAGGAGCAACTCATCCAGAAGGTTTTGCACCCGTTAGAAGATTAGCTCCAGACTTACCATTTTTAATTCCAGGAATTGGGACCCAAGGTGGAGATTTAGAAAAAACTTTAAAATATGCTCCTAACAGTAAAGGACAAGGAATAATTATCAATTCTGGTAGTGCAATTCTCTATGCGTCATCTGGTGAGGATTTTGCAGAAGCAGCCAGGGAAGCAACTCTAAAACTCCATAATCAAATTACTGAACTCCGGGCTAAGAATGGATAAAACCTCTCAAAAAGTTGCAAAAAAATCTCGCCAAAAGACAATGGAAATAAGGAATATAATTAATAAGTATCGAACATGAAAAAACTAACACCAATTCAACAAAAGCTAGCTGACATGTTAATAAAAACTAAGACTAGGGCAAAAGTAAGAAGGCGCAAAACTTTACCGGATGGCAGCTTTGAATTTTATGTTTTAGAAAGAGACACTAGTCCAATTGATTTCAGAGTAGATCCAGGCGAGTTTGTTTTCAAGCACCATGAGAAAATTCCGAGTGCACCTCTTTCACCTATGTACATTAACTTGCGTAATTTACCAGAAAAACTCTTAATACAAATAGCTAAAAATTTAACTGAAATTAAACTTAAGGACAAACCTGATTTTTGTACAGGAATACCTAAGGCAGCTACACCTATTGCCGAAAAGTATTCCAAGAGAAGCAAACTTCCCTTGATTAATATATATGACAAAGTAGATGGTGAGGCTAAGAGAAGCATTATTGCAGCAAAAGACGCTCCTAAAGGAAAGGGTAAAAAACTACTAATTATTGATGATTTAATTACAAAAGGAATCTCTAAAATCGAGGCATTTGAAATTGCTAAAAAGCTAGGTTATAAAATAGTTGGCCTTATAGTTTTATTTGATAGACAAGAGGGTGGTGTAGAGGAGTTAGAAAAAGCCGGTTATAAAGTATACTCTGCAATGCAGCTAAGACCAACTCTACAGTACTATCTGAAATCTAAAAAAATTACCAAAAAACAATATGATGAAACAATTAACTACTTAAGTTCCTCATTAACCATCTAATGAACGTGGTTATGATCTTCTTTGAATTATTTAATCCTACTTGACGGATTTTCCATCCCTAATGATAAACTAGCTCTCCTATGTCTGTGAAATATTTTTGTGACGTTTGTAAAAAAGAAGTCTCTACAAGAGAAATGGTTCACTTAATGAATATGCAAACTGAAATCAGGGTTCTTTGTTTGGCATGCTGGAAGATTGCTGAGAGATCACTTCTGAAATCTAGAGATTCTTCGCTCCGCTCAGAATGACGTTTACCTCAGTCCTCCTGTTACCCTAACTTTAGATAACAGATCCAGATCTTCTAAAACTCTGCCACATCCTCTAACTACAGTAGTTAAAGGATCATCTGCAATCATTACAGGTAATTTTGTTTCCTCTGCTATTCTTTTATCCAAGCCCCTAATTAGTGCTCCACCTCCAGCCAAAGTTATACCTCTTTCTACTATATCTGTAAGTAGCTCTGGTGGAGTTTCCTCCAAAACCTCTGCAATCATGGCTACAATTTGATTTATTACAGGGTCTAATGCTTCCTTAATCTCTATGGATGTAATCTTCATAGATTTTGGGAGTCCTGTTGCCAAATCTCTTCCCCTAATAACAGTTTCTAAAATAGGGGTATCTTTTTCTTTTGACCAATCAAGATGGGCAATTCCAACCTCTACTTTTACCTCTTCTGCAGACTTTTCTCCAATCAAAATGCCATAACGCATCTTTAAGTAATTTACAATTGATACATCTAACTCATCTCCTGCAACCCGTAATGATCTATTAATAACCATGCCTCCTAGAGATATCACTGCAATTTCTGTTGTTCCACCACCAATATCCACTACCATTACCCCATCTGGTTCTTCAATGGGGAGCTTTGCTCCAATTGCTGCTGCCATTGGTTCTTCTATTAAATATGCCTCTCTTGCCCCAGCAGAAAGTGAAGCATCTTGTACAGCCCTTCTTTCTACCTCAGTTACTCCAGATGGAATTCCCACAACTACCCTGGGTCTGGGGATTTTAGGTAAAGCCCATTTACTATTTTGTGGAGACTGGTGAACTTTATGAATAAAATACCTAAGCATAGCCTCTGTTGTTTCAAAATCAGAAATAACTCCATTGCGTAGAGGTCTAACTGCTTCAATTGCAGCAGGAGTTCTACCTAACATTCTTTTAGCCTCAGTTCCAACAGCTAAAATTTGTCTGGTTTTTCTATGGAGTGCAACAACAGTTGGTTCCCGAATTAATATTCCTTTACCTTTTACTAAAACCAGGGTATTTACAGTTCCTAAATCAATACCAATATCATAAGAGAGTTTTTGCCAGATTTTACCAAACATGTGAGCTGCAGTTTAACATAATAGATTGAGGCTTAACAACATGCTATAATCTCAAACCAATATGAGTTCTGTAGATAAAGAACCAAGTCTAATTAGATATGCCAAAAAAACTTTAGCACATGCAACAGGGTTTGATTCTGCCAAAATAGCTTGGTTAAACAGCCCGTACAAAGGACATAAGCGTGCTCTATATACCCTCTATATGGGGTTATCAGCTTTTTACAGTACAACTTCAGAGAGAATATATGATCTTAGCACTCGTAAATGCAGTAAGTGCTGTTACATTAGATGTATTTGAGTTTGAAAACTTTAGAAGAAATCGTCTTAAAGAAGAGATCTAACTCTTGCCTCAAGCAACTATTTTCTGTAAGCTATACCGTGATGTTAGATAAAGTTATCAAATTTTCCTTTTATCTTTTATTTTTCCTCACCCCACTTATTTGGACCCCTTTAAATTTTGAACTTTTTGAATATAACAAAATGATGTTTGTTTACCTTTTAACAGGGATTATCACAACTTTCTGGATCCTAAAAATGTGTAACAAAAAGACTCTTCTAATTAAAAAAACTCCTTTAGATATTCCTTTGCTTTTATTTTTAGGATCTCAGATTCTTTCTACAATTTTTTCTATAGATCCTCACACATCCCTTTTTGGATATTATTCCAGATCTAATGGAGGCTTACTTTCTATTATTTCCTATATTCTTTTGTACTACGCCCTTGTTTCCAACTTTGATAAGCAAAGCTTGCGATCTGACGATCTAAAAACCCAAGCTACAAAATTTCTAAAAGCTAGCCTCTTGGGAGGATTATTTGTTGCCCTTTGGGCAATACCTGAACACTTTGGAGTATCCCCTTCTTGTGTGATTTTAAGAGGAGATCTTAGCGCTGATTGCTGGGTACAGGATGTTACTGCCCGGGTATTTGCAACTTTAGGACAACCTAATTGGCTGGCAGCATACTTAGGAATGCTAATTTTCCCTGCCATTTATTTTGCGCTTACCATCAAAAAACTCAAGTATTACTTACTAAGTATAATTTATTATTTAGCTTTCACCTTTACCTATTCAAGAGGAGCTACTTTAGGATTAATTATTGGGTTGGCTGTATTCCTGTCATTCTGGCTTGTCCAGAATCGATTCTGGAGTCGTCGCAAGGCTCCTCCCCAGAATGACATAAAACTACCTTTACTTGTTCTTGGGTCCTTCCTACTAATCAACCTCCTTTATGGCTCTGCAATTACCCGTTTTCAACTAACAAAGCTTGCTGTTCCCACTCAATCTGCACCTAATCCTGCCATTTCCCAACCCACAGGATTAACCCAGCTTGAAAACGAAGGAACCGAGTCTGGCCAAATTAGGCTAATTGTTTGGCAAGGGGCACTTGAAATATTCAAACACTACCCTATTTTCGGCTCAGGCGTTGAGACTTTTGCCTATTCCTATTACCAGTTTAGGCCTGTTGCCCACAACCTTGTTTCTGAATGGGACTTTTTATATAACAAAGCCCATAATGAGTTTTTAAATTATCTGGCTACTACTGGAATAGTTGGCTTTATATCTTACATAGCTATAATTTTAGTTTTTATAATATGGTCTTTAAGGCAAAAAAACCTTTTTGTTTTAGCAATTTTAGCCTCAATTATTTTTTATCATATCCAGAATTTCTTTGGTTTTTCTGTGGTAGCAATTGCTTTATTTTTCTATCTTTTTCCTGCTCTAGCCTTTATTCAAACAGATGCCACAACACCTTTAAAATTATCAAAGATTAGTTTACTCAAACCAGCTTTATTCATCATCCAGATTATTACCACCTCAGCTTTATTAATTCTGATATTAAACCTAAGCTTAATGTGGAAAGCTGATACTTTTTTTGCTAAAGGTGAAAAGGATTCTGATAATGGCCATCCAGGTCTTGCTTATCAAGAGCTTGCCCAGGCAACATTTTTAAATGGAAATGAGCCATACTATGAATCTGAGTTAGGCTACGTGGCAGCCCAAGCATCTTTGGTGCTAAAAGACACCCAAGAATCTACACTTTCTGCATCTTTACTGGATGAAGCAATTGATCAAACAAACCAAGCACTACACTCAAGCCCAAAAAATGTTTCACTGTGGAGAACAGCTATTAGAACTTATTATGTAATTTCTGCCATAAAACCAGAATATGTTCAAAAAACTCTGGATACTATTGATCACACCATTACTTTAGCTCCATCTGATCCTAAGCTTTTGTATAATAAAGCCATAATTTTGGGCACAATAGATAAAAATAGTGAGGCAATCCAGACTTTACAAAAAGCTATAAATTTAAAGCCAAATTATAGGGATGCTTATTATGCCCTAGGATTATTTTACTTTGATCAGAAAAAAACTACTGAGGCAGTAGAAACAATGAATAAAGTATTAAAACTAATTCCAAATGATCCAGAAGCATTATCTCAACTTGTTACTTGGGGCAAGCAAGGAATAGCAACTAAAGCTGCCGAACAAAAATGAAATCTCTTAATAAAATCCTGGGTGAAACTAAGTTTAAAGATCGGCCTAAAAATTTATCCAAAGAATTCCAAGTTTATGGAGTGTATTTGGCAGAATCCCTGCAAGATACCAAACATTATTCCCTTTATATAAAGCTGGCAAAGCAGCAACCAAGAGGCCTTTTAGAAGAAGCGCTGAATTTTACCAAAGGTTATTATTCTGCTAAAAACAAAGCTAAGGTGTTCATGTGGCGGCTTGGGCAACTTCGCAAAGAAATCACCTAAGTCTCTTGAGCTAGGCAGCCTTAGTATGCTTACTATTACAATATTTGATACAATCCCTCTAATGAATGTTGTTATTGCGCCTGATCGAAGGCTCAGGATTAAAACAAAGAAGGTTATAAAAATCACACCTGGTTTGGTTCAAACTACCCAAGCTATGATAAAACTTACCAAAACTTTTAAAGATCCAGAGGGTGTGGGACTTGCTTCTACCCAAGTGGGGCTTGATGGCTCCTTTTTTGTAGCCTTAGATGATGTAAAGCCCACCAAAAAAGGTGGAAAAGGTAAATTTATTATAGTTTTTAATCCTAAAATTATCTCTTCTTCCAAGACCCTCAAAACTCATTTTGAGGGCTGTTTATCTATACCAAATTACTGGGGAGAGGTTAAAAGACCCACTTTTGTAAAAGTAAGTTTTCAGGATCAGACAGGAAAAACTTATACCAAAACCTTAAAGGGTTTAATGGCTCATGTTTTTCAGCATGAAGTAGATCATTTAAACGGTGTTTTATTCCCAGATTTGGTTTTACAACAAAAAGGCAGGTTTTTTAAATATATGGGCCTTGATAAAAGAGGCCAGGAAATTTATGAGGAGGTGATAATTTAGCCTCGCAAGGCGACGCCTTGTGTGCGTAAAGATATGAAGGATTTAAAAGTTGTTTTTTTAGGAACTCCGGACTTTGTTAAACCTATTAAGGATACTCTAGCCAAACATTTTACTCTAGTGGACGAAGTCCGCGAGCTTGGCTCAGTAGATTCTTTAAATGAAGCGGATCTGGGAGTAATAGCAGCTTATGGGCATATTTTAACAACAAGTGAACTAAATGCCCCAAAATATGGCTGTATAAATATCCACCCTTCACTCCTACCTAAATATAGAGGTGCCTCACCTATCCAAGAAACCATACTTCATGGAGACAAAACAACAGGGATAAGTATTATCAAAATGGATGAGGAAGTGGACCATGGACCCATTATTTATACCAGTGAGATTAGTTTGTCAGGTCAAGATACATTTGATAATTTGAGTAAAAAAATGTTTGGACAAGCTGCCACAATTTTACCCCAAATTATTGAAGATTTTATTAATGGAAAAATTAAACCAAAAGAGCAAGACCACACTAAAGCCACTTTTTGCGAAAGACTAACAAGAGAGTCAGGTTATTTTGATATTGATAATCCACCTGATCCGAAAACTTTAGATAAAATGATTAGAGCATATTACCCTTGGCCCGGAGTCTGGACAAAATGGGTAGGAAAAATTGTAAAATTTTTACCCTCCCCCCGTCATCCCGAACTTGTTTCGGGATCCAAACAAATAGATTCTGACTTTCGTCAGAATGACGAAAAGTTTTTGATCCAAATGGAAGGTAAAAAAGCTGTATCTTATAAAGATTTCTTAAATGGCTATCCTAATTTTCCTTTAATGCTAAATACTCATCGATTGACTTCTCTTAGCTCTTAGCTCCCAAACTCTTATTGATGATTCAGCAAACCTTCTGTAACCTTGTAAATACAAGAATCTGTGCTACATCCTCACTACTAAATTGTGGATTTTGCCATTTTAATTCCAAAGCTACCCGCCTTATAGGTGATTTTCTTAGATAATCTGACCCTGAGCCCAAAACTCTATCAGGATTTTTTAAATCTGCTAATAATTGGCCAATAGCTTTTTCTGATCCTGTTTGCTCCTCACTTAACCTGAACAAAGTTGGCTGAAAACCTTCAGTCTTCCTTTTTGTAGTTTCCATTGGTTGCTGACTTTTTGAATTTTTTTCCGGAGGAAAGGGCTTTTGCGTTTCTTTGTGACTTCTTGACTCACTCTGGTAAGAATCAATAATAATGTGTTCCAATATGTTTGGATAAAACATTATCCTTTTAAAATCACCCAAGGTTTCAAAATCACTTTCTTTTTCGCCCTGTAAATATGGGAGAGATCTCCTTAGAACTCGACCAACTAATAAATCCAACTCATATCCCCTTGCATTAGTCTCTCTTTCCAAAGTGTGGTATGCACTATTAAGCAAGGATTGTAGAGCTTTATCAAAAGAAATTGGAGCAAGTCTTCTCTCTTTTCTCCACTCACCACCACCACCTGTCACTCTTCTTCTGAGTATTTGATTTCGGGCAGCCTCTATTTCAGAAAAACGTTTGGGCTGCATAAATCTAGGATCTAACTCTAGTTGTATCATTAGGTAAATTATATCATAAGATAAGGCTTAAAATCAAAAACTATAGGGTAATACTAAACTGCGGTAGGTTGAGGTGTTTCTATTTTTTGGTAATTTACCTTAACTATCCGAAGACATGAAGTGCAGTATTTTTGACCTTTATAGGAATGTAAGTTTGGTTTTTGAGTTCTTTGATGAATTGGAGCACGCAAAGCCCAAGTTCCACCTGCTCCAGATGAACCTTTCTTGTGCCTAGAATAGGCTAATATATTTTTCCCTTTCCCACATTTTGCACAAACAAGCATGTGGTACACTATAGCATAATGCAAGCTGAATTTCTAGCTTTTCGCAGAAAAGGCATGAATGCTACATTAATAATATGAATCCTGAATTCTTAGCTTTCTCTCTTATAATTTTACTTTTCTCAGTCATAGTCCATGAAGTGATGCATGGTTATGCTGCCCTGCAGTTTGGAGATGAAACAGCTCTCAGAATGGGTCGGTTAACTCTAAACCCTATTCCTCATATAGATTTAGTCGGGACCATTTTATTCCCAGCTCTTTTAATTTTATCTGGTTCCCCTATTCTTTTAGGTTGGGCCAAACCTGTTCCTGTAAATCCACTTAATTTTTCTGATTTAAAAAAGGGTGAGTTAGTTGTTTCTAGTGCTGGGATTTTAGCAAATTTTGGACTGGCCATTGTAGCTGCAGTTTTGTTCCACATCCTAAATACTATGCCCATCCCACAACTTGTCTTTGAACTTTTAAGTTATGCAGTCAGGATTAATTTAATCTTAGGAGTTTTTAATCTGCTCCCAATTCCTCCATTGGATGGGTCCAAAGTATTACTAACACTTCTTCCATATAACCTAGCCAAAGCTTATGAAGGATTAAACCAGTATGGATTTTTACTGCTTTTAGTTTTACTTTTTACAGGAATTCCCCAACAAATTTTAACTGTTTTAGTCTCAATTTTAAGTAAAATTCTGGGATTTTAAGAAGTAGTCTACACCCCTATGTCAAGTTGACAACAAAAGCCTTAAGTCCTAGTATGGAAACAGTCCCTGCATTGCACGTTCACAGCCAAAATATTTTTCTTCACTATTTGTTCTTTCTAGGGAAAGTTTAAAGTTAGTCTGCTCCTTGGAGCAATCTACAAAACACCCACATATGGGATTCCTGAGGAAAAAGTTTGGCTATCGTCTATTGCAGGGAAGGTATTATTTTAGTTTTCAGTTTCTAATTTTCAGTTTTTATTGAGTGGCCATTTTTCAATGTAGAAGTAATCTTCTGGAATATTAGAGTCATTTCTTGAACTTCGGACCATAACCTTCTTAAATCTTCCTTTTTCTCCGGCAATGCTGTAGCCAACATTCTTAGCCAATGTTTTGTCTCTTGCGCTTCTTTTTTACAAATAAAAATCTTGTTTTGAAAATCCCTTTTAGAGCTAGCACCATTTGCTTCCATATAATTTGCTCCTATACTTGTTGCCGATCTTACTAGCTGAGTTACTAGAGGTAACGAGACTGAATCCGTTTGTATTGATTTGCAAAATTTAATGATTTCCTCTCCAAATTTGGCTGTTCTTTCTTCTAACGGATACTTATTTGATAATTGATTCACTGTAAACTCATTGTAAACTAGAAATTGAGAACTGAAAACTGCTAGAATACATGTGTGCCGATGTAGCTCAGTTGGTTAGAGCGCCACTTTTGTAAAGTGGATGTCACGGGTTCGAATCCTGTCATCGGCTCCTAAAATGGGCTAAACGCCGACATAGCTTTAGATAGTTTACTATCGCAAGATATGTCAAGAGAAACGCCGACATAGCTTAGTGGTAAAGCACGTCATTGGTAATGACGCGACGCAGGTCCAATTCCCGCTGTCGGCTCTGAGCATAGCGAAGAGCCAGACGAGGGATCAGGTTCACAAAATATTACTTTTTTCTACTGTCCCTTTCCTTTTCTCTAAGTTGATCCTCGAGGGGTGGGCGTGCTCTATTTATATCAACGCTATTCATTCCTGCTTCCCTTAGCTGTTGTTGAAGTGTCGGTGGAACACCTAAATCTCTTCTGGTAACTGGAGATACTAAACCCTTTACTCTTTCTAATCCTCTTCTAATAATTTCTTTTGGAGAGAACCTTTCCATAACTTTAGGGTATAGATATAAGTATACCACTTGCCCAATCAGCTTCTATTCTATATAATCCAAAGCTATGGCCAAAAAAGGTTCCAGACAAATATTTAATTTGCAGTGTTCTACCTGCAAACATAAGAATTATTTGATGAGCAAAAATACAACCCAAATAAAAGATAAATTAAACTTTAATAAATTCTGTTCAAGCTGCAGAAAAATCACTGATCATTTAGAAATTAAATTGGGGAAATAATTTAACTCCTGCTCTTTCCAAATATAATTGGACTACATACTGACTTCAAGATATAATGCCATTTGATAGATTCATTTAGGGATGTGATGAAATGGTATCATAGAGGTCTCCAAAACCTTTTTTTCAGGTTCG
>Ga0080064_1007391_pt1 | contig 11118 bp, 9 predicted proteins | sample Subgrocontami54m_FD_69260 | JGI IMG/M metagenome (GOLD analysis project Ga0080064, IMG submission 69260) | Subsurface groundwater microbial communities from S. Glens Falls, New York, USA - GMW46 contaminated, 5.4 m (SPADES assembly) (version 2) ... | reverse complement strand
GCCCGTCCACGTAGGACTTCGTCTGCTTGCCCTCCCCCAAAATCTCCAACCGGTCCGGGTTCTTCTTAAGCTTGTGGAAAAAGTCGTACATGACGCCCCGGCGCGACCGAGGTCCGAACACGTTGCCAAACCGGAGCACCGTCACCTTCAAATCCGGCCCGGCAAAAGACTGCGCCAACGCTTCCGCTTCGGACTTGGACGCCGCGTACCGGCTCCGCGGATCCATCGGCGCGTCCTCCGATGCCGCAGCCGCACACGGCCCGTACACCGCCGCCGTCGACGCCAACACTACCTGCGGCACTCCGGCATCGCGACACGCTTCCAACACGTTGCGCGTGCCCTGGACGTTCACGGCCCGCATGTGGGCCGGGTCGGCCTCGCCTTGACGCACGTCCGCGACGGCCGCGAAATGAAAAACGCCGTCCATCCCGTTAACCGCGTCGCGGACCACGTACGCGTCGCAAACGTCGCCTTCCACCAGCTTGCCCGAAACAAAATCTTTGCCGCTGCAGGATAAATCATCAAAAGCCACGGCGTCGCCTAGGGCATCGCACAAATGGCTGCCGATAAAGCCCGCCCCACCTGTCACTAAAAACATGTCAACCAAAACCAGGAAAAAACTGCTTTAAACCCCTCGCGTTACGGTGGCGTTGTTGGAAATCCTTGAAAAGGGAGGACACGACGCTTGCCGGAAACAAAAAAGAAAACCGGGGAAGGTGCAGGAAACAAAAAAAAGGCAAAGCGACACCGGCGCCAAAGAAAACCGTTTACAAAAAAAAGGCGAAGTGACGGAGGCAGCGGCAGGGTAAAAACGCCTTCGTTTTCATTTTTTTTCTGCCTTTTTCTTTATCCGTTTTTCCCGCTTTTTTCTATTATAGCACGCCAAGAAAGTTTCCCGACTACTTTCTTGGCGAGCTTGACACCAAGACCGGCCTATTTCGTCGTCTTATTTGCCGGTCTTGCTGTATAGCAAAACCGAAAAGTTTCACGAGACTTTTCGGCCTTTTGCTAGATAGCAATCCTGGACTATTTTGTCGGGTTACTTTCCAGGATTGCTATATCGTTTTTCCTTTTTTTCCTTCGGTTTTTGAAAACGCCGCGTACCGCGTCCACCAGATGGGTCCGGACCGGTGAGAAAAAGGCGTAAAAAGCCGTCCGTGCACCGGTTTTGTCATGCGCGGATTTTGTTGGTTCGACGTCAAGTTGTGGCTCTGGCTCGTCTTTCTTGGAGCCTTATTGCTGACGTTGTTCCGTTAGGGCGGCGAGCGTTCCGTCACTATTCGGTACTGGCTATCGTACCATACCATCCGATTTAATGCATGCGCTTTGTTTCCCGCCCTTCTGGCGTCTTCCGGTCTACCCTGGTGGTGCCGCAATAATGCGAGTTCCAGGTGGGCTTCCGGAGAATCGGAGTGTTCGGCCACCAAGTTGGTTATGGTCGAATCGGCTTCATGATACTCTTTCATCAACCTATACGCGCTTGCCAGCGCGATCTTCGCGGTCAGGTGGTTCGGACAAATCCGAATCGCTTCCTTGAGGTGGGATAGACTTTTGCCGAAATTTTCTTCCTTCAAATATCCGAGTCCCAAATGGAGGTGGGCCGTCGCAACCGCCCCTTTGATGCCCAAGTCGATGAAGTGGTTTTTCATGTACTGCCGGGGTTGGGGAGAGCCTGGCAGTTTGAACCGCTTCGCATCCCGTTCGATGGGGGTATTACACGTTCCATTTTTATTGATCGATTTAGTCGCCTCGAGAAGTCTCCGTTCATACGATTGCTTCACGAAAATTCCGCGCGTGTCCGCCATGTATTCCTTGCCCGAATTCGTCCGGATGATGGGCACGATATGTCCCGGCATGAGTTGGGCGGTAATCCGGATGCCGCAGCCGCCGAGCAACTCGATGAAGGCCTGAGTGTTCGCATTGCATTTCCAGTCTATCGTCGCCGTTTCTGCTGTTTCTTTCGGCATGTATGGCGCTGGATGTCCGAAATATTTCCGGAACCAGTTCAGGTACGAATCCCTGGTTGTTTTTCTACGGACCGGATTCCTTTGCATGCGTTCGTTCAGGAATCCTACAATGCCTTGGCGGACCATCGCGAGGTTTTTTTTCATTTCGGCCGTGTCGTTCCTATCGAGCGTGGGTTTTTGCGACAATTCCCGTATCCTGCGCAGAGGTTCCTGCAGCCTTTGGGATATGCGGCGGTAAGCGGGAGCCAATGTCATGCATTACCTAATCGTGCTATATTTTATACGGGTTCCACTACTACCTTCTTTCTTCAAGGGCCCGTGGCTCAACCTGGACAGAGCGGCTGGTTCCGAATACCGGCTTTCAAGATTTTTCGGCCTTCGGAAGCCGAGGCTTCGGTCTTGGGAGAGAAACGATGATTGGTTTACTTCCCGTGGGAGAAACCAGCAGGCTGCGGGTTCAAATCCCGTCGGGCCCGTTGCCCATTTTTTCTTTTTGCAAAAAGAAAATCTGGTCGGCCAAAAGAAAAAGCATTTAGTGCTCGAATCAAAAGGAAGGGGCGAGGCGCAGGCCGTGCCAGGGGAAACCTCGGTTTCCCCGGGGCGACCGTTGCAAATCCCGTCGGGCCCGTTAAGCGCAAAAGCGATGGGGCTGCCGCCCACATCGCCAAGCTCATTAATTCTGTAGGCTCTTCTTTTGGCAATGGACTCTTTCGATTTGGAGCTGACGATTGAATCCGGACAGACGCCGACGTTCACGTGGGAAAAAACCGCTCCGCAGAGGTTCCGCCGCATCGCAGGCAAGGACGAAGTTTGGCTTGGAAAAGGCCGTTTGGGTGGCTGCCTCAAATCGTCGCCGACTTTTTCAAGGGCCTCAGTGCGCCGTCTTTTCCGCCTGCAGGACGACGTCTCGGCCATTTACGCCGATTTAGCGGAGGACGACGCCGTGTTGGCCGAAGCGGTCCGCCGCTTTGCCGGTTTGCGTTTGACGGAATCCGACCCGTGGGAGTCCACTGTGTGTTTCCTGGTTTCTCAGAACAACAACATCCCGCGCATCAAGCAAATCGTGCGGGGTCTGCACGTTCGGCCCGATGGCTTGAATCCAGCTTCCGGTGGCATCATGCGGCCCGAGAAATTGGTGCATGCCGATGTGTCGGCTTTAAAAATGGGCTACCGCGAAGCGTTCCTAAAGCAAACCGCTCGCCTGGTGGCTGAAAACGGTTTTTCTTTTGAACGCCTGCGAAGGCGCGGCTTGGACGAGGCGCGCGACGCGTTGATGGAACTGCCGGGTGTGGGCCCCAAGGTGGCCGATTGCATCTTGTTGTACGGTTTGGGCCGGACCGAGGCCTTCCCGCAGGACGTGTGGGTAAAAAAAGCGGTCGCCACGTGGTACGGCGTGACGAAGGAAAACAACGTGAAGGAATTTGCGGCGGAAAAATGGGGCAATAACGCAGGGTACGCGCAACAATTATTGTTCTGCCACGCCCGCGAGCAGTTGTGATCCGGCGGTCGGCGTTTGGATGCCGTTGATCTTTTCGTGGACCAACAACGCCGCGTGGGCGTCGACGGCGGCATCATGGGCCTTTCCTGTCGGCCACTCCAGCCCCATGGAGCGCACCGCGGCGTCCAACTTGGGCCACCGGCTCGTCTGAAGATGGTCTTTCGCATCCAGCATGATGCAGTCGCCCCAACGCTCGTCTGGCACGTTCCAAGGGTCGCTCGCCAGAAACGGCGCGTCAAAGGCTTTGTTGTAGGCGCGGAATTGGACCAAATCGCCTTGCGCCTCGATGCGGAAAACCTGGTTCCAGAATTGTTCGGCAACGGATTGCGCCGGCTGGGCCGTGTTCAGGATGTCGGCGCTGATGCCGTTGATGTTCAACGCGGCTTGCGCCCGGCCTCCGTGGAGGTATTGCTCCCCTGGGTGGCAGTATTGCGACCACGTTTTGACGGCTCCTTCAGCCGCTCGCCAAGCCATGCCGATTTGCACGACGGCATCGTCTCGTGGGGGGTAGGACTTGTGGCCCAACCCAGTGGTTTCAACGTCCAGCACGATTAAAGGCATAAGATACCGTTTTTTCAACGCGGCCGGGACATATAATTGTGGCGGTACTTTTCCGTAAGAAACCCAAAAATGGTTTTCATTCATGGCCAAAAAAACAACGCAAACCTCCAACGCCGTCAAAACCAATCGACGGCAATCGCCACCTGTGCATTGGGAAAACGCCTACCGGTTGCCTCTTTTTGAGATTCCATGGGAAATCGACACGCCTCCCAACGAATTGGTGCAGCTGATCGAATCCGGACGCATCACGCCGTGCAACGCATTGGACGTGGCGTGTGGTTCCGGCAATTACTCTATTTACTTGGCCAAAAACGGTTTTGATGTGACGGGCGTGGACTTTTCCAAGGCCGCGCTTCGACTGGCGGATAAAAAAGTGGAAAAAATCGGTTTGGAAAAACGTGTGCATTTGCTTCATGCCGACGTGCGGCACCTGTCGCAAGTCATGAGACACAAGCGGTTCGGCTTCATCTTGGATTGGAGTTTGCTGCACCACATCGCGCCGGACGATTTTGCGGCATACACGAATCAGTTTTCTAAGTTGTTACAGCCGGGCGGCGTCTTGTTGTTGGCGTGCTTTTCCGACCAAGACGCGCCGAACGCCGGTGTGAAGCAGGCCGTAGGCTCGTTGGGTAACGTCATGCATTACCGCACGCGGAATGAAATTGAGACGGCGTACCGGCCGTTGAAGGTCTTGGCGTATCAAGAGTGCCGGTTGGGTAAGAAAAAACAACACGCGGCGCATTGCTTTTTGTTTCAAAAGCCGATGGCTGCAACAAAGAAAAGCTAAGCCTCCCTCAGCGGGCGGGCCGTTTGTATTACGAAAACGCCAACTTTCCGAGGCCCCAAGCCAATACGGTGGCGACCAGCTTGATGCCGAAGTTGACTGCGCTTACCAAGCTGAGGACCAAGAAGGCTAAGATGAGGGCGAAGTTGTCCGTCGCTTGCTTGAACGCCGGTAGTTTCTTGACTTGCGCCAACGCTCCTTGGGTGACGGCTTCGCTGGTCGTCGAGTCCTTGAGTTGGTCGGCTAGGCCGCTCTGGGCTTTTTGGATGGCCTGCGTCCCCAGCGCGATGAACTGCGCGTACGCCGCGTCGGACGTGAGGCTGGCTTTGACGGTTTCGGCCCACTTTTGGCGGACCGACACGTTGAACGACGACAAGCCGGGAATGGTCTCGATGCCGTTTCGCACGGTATCGGTGGATATGGAACTGGCAAATGTTTCTTTCGAAATGGCGCCCCGTAAGAACGCTTCGTCGACTTCGATGCCTTTGACCGCGTCGGCGACTTGGCCCCCCAAATCCGGCGCCAACGCCACGGCACTATTGAGGAACCGGTCGGAATAGAATTGGGGATTGGTGTTGACTTTCATGAACGTCAAGATGAACGCCAACACGGCCAAGAGCAGCAAGGCGCGTCCGGCCACTTTCCACGCACCGGAGAGGTTGATTTTTTCGACGCGCGTGGCGAAGAACGCGGCGGCGCCTGCGGCCAGCGCAAACGCGACGAACGCGCCCAAATACGACGGAAACAGCGAGCCTAGGATGACGGCGGCCAACAACGTGGGCGCCAACGTCAGTAGGCTTATCAGCCAATTCTGGCCGTGGCCGAAATGCATGGACAAGGCCAACACGAGGCTGTAAAGCACGATGAAGAGGAGGAACGACCAACTGTAGAGTTTGGCAGCAGAGAACTGCATGCGTTGGACGTCGACGAGGTCCGTCACGTGCAAGTTGGCGGATTGGAACAAGTAGCCGGCAAACGCGAACAGGACCAGTATCAAGACTAGCAAGGGGGCTTTGAGCTTGAACTGGTTGTCGAAGGACAGGCTGGGAATAGAAATCGAAAACGCGGATTTGCCGCCTTTGGCATCTTTTGCGCTCTCGGTCCTTGTTTTTTCCGAAACCGGCTCGTCTGATTTTTCCTTTTCGTCTTTCTTCTTCAGTGCAGTCATGTGCTACGCCTTACTCTTTTTGCCTATAAAAAGCGTGGCCTTGGACCCCTGGCATTCGACGAAGCAAGTTGCGGTGGTAGCCCGCGGTACAAAAATCGTTTTCTTTTCTTCAGACCAATGCTTTGACTGAGTCTTTTTCGACGATGACCGTTGTTTCCGCCTGTGCCACCGTGCCCTTGTTTATCTCGACGAGGACCGGGTAGTCATGTAAGATGCCTTGGCGCGTCAAGTCGCGCACGGCCAATTCGACGGAGGCAATCGATCCCAGTGCAGGCAGCAGTTGGCGCTTGGCAAACGGCAGCGTCTGGCGCTGTGCCAGGATCCATTCCAACGCTTTCCGGCTCTGCGGCAGGCGCACGCCACGTTCTTGGATCAGGGAAAAGATTTCCACCAAACTGCCGTCCGTCACCTTGCCCCCGCCGTTGGTGCAAAACGGCTCGACGGCAAACACGTCGCCTTCTTGGAAGACGTAGTCGCCGCGCGGCACATTGGGTACGCTGACTCCGGCATGCACGACGTATGGCGCCAAAGAGTGGCCGCAGAGGTTTTCCACGGGTTTGAATCCCCGCGACGTAATGGCGTCCTGGATGGCGGCGCCCACGTCGGCCGTGGTTTTTCCGGCGCGCATGACGGACAAGGCGTCTTGCAGCGCTTGCTCTGCCGCTTCGATGAGTTTGGCGTGGCTGTTGTCGGCGTTGTAGGTGAAGGATTGGTCCACGATGTGGCCTTTGACGTGGACGCCGAAGTCGACTTTGACCACGTCGGATTCCAAAAGGACGCGTTCATCGCCGATGAGGGGCGTGTCATGGGCGGCTTCTTCGTTGAGCGAAAGATTGCAAGGAAAGGCAGGGGCGCCGCCTTGCTGCGTGATTTCGGATTCGATTTTTTCCGCGATGTCCAACAATTTCATTCCGGCTTTGACGTAGTCTTCGGCGAATTGGCGGACCGAGACGGCGACGCGCGCCGCTTCCAAGTAATGCTTGAAGGTGTCGCCGTGGTGACCGGGGTGGGCGTGCCCGTGGCCGGAATGTTCGTGTTCGTCATGGTCGCCATGGTTTTCGCCTGCGTCATCGTGTCCGTAGTCGGAAGAAGTATCTGGATTGTCCATACGCTTCGTTGGTGGGGGCAAAGGGATTTAACGGTTGTGCACCCTAGTGGAAATCATGTTTTTCAAGACGAGCTTAACATTGGTTTTGTTCGTCGCCGTGCTTTTGTTGGGATGCACGCAAACCAATCCGGCGAATGCGACGGCCAACGCAAGTGTGGTTTCCAAAATTAATGTATCGTCGGTCGGGGTGGGTCCAGTGGCAGTCAAAAACGGGGATACGGTGTCAGTCGATTACGTCGGATCGACCAACGGGACGGTCTTTGACACGTCCATCCAGGCCGAGGCCCAAAAAGCCGGTCTGCCTCCGCGGCCGTCGTACGAACCGTTGCAGTTCCAAGTGGGCGCAGGCTCGGTGGTTCCGGGTTTTGACAAAGCCGTGCTAGGGATGAACATCGGCGAGGAAAAGACCGCCGTTTTGCCGCCGAAGGACGCGTACGGCGAGTGGAATCCGGAAGGCGTGTACGAAATCCCGCGCACCATGTTCGAAAACGGCACCGAGTTGGGTGTTGGCTTGCAAGTCATGTCGCCGCAAGGCATGCCGGGCGTCATCACGAACGTCGGGGACCAAAACGTGTCCATCGACTTCAACCACTTCCTGGCTGGTAAAACCTTGACGTTCAAGATTATTTTGCGCGAAATCGTCAAATGATAGCCGGGCATCAGAGCACATACTTGCCTCTTTCCCGTTGGGTCTGTTCGGCAGTTTCTTCAACCAAACTCAATAATGCGGCTGGGTCACTTGCGTACTTGTTTTCGTAAAAAATTTGCGCCCGTTTTTGGCAACTCAATCCGCCAACATATTCCCGTCGGCTTTTTTTCCATGTAGCCTGAAGGCCAATTGGATACTCCTCCGGCATTATCTCTAAAAAAGAACGCGTCAAGTTTGGGCATGGTGTTTTCTCCGAGTATGGGCCGTCCTGGTTTTTTTCCAGAGTCAAACGTCAGGAAGGGTCGGTGACCGCGTCGCAAAAAACAATGACCGCTAAACGTCCTTGCACCATTGGTACGCGCCGGGACAACGGACGACTTGAAGTTGCTGGCCTTCTTCGCACGTGCCTTTTTTGCTTTCGCGCGCGCCGTCCAGCTGCATCGCGTTTACGGATTGGATGCAACACGTCGTTTCGTTGGAAAGGCCGAGTTCCTGGTTGCGTTCCGCACACCGTTTTCCGAGTTTGGTATAATAGTTGCGATTGGGCTTTTCGGACGATCCTGTCAGGTTTTGCGGCGTTAACGCGGTTGCATTCGCCGGTGGCGTGGGAGCCAGCGTCGCATTGGGCGTAATCGTCGGCGTCGGCTTGGGCGGTTTTTCAGGGAACCCAGAAAAGTTTCCAGGCGGTCGCACTTGGGGCAGCGGGCGCATGGCTTCGTTGAGGAGTTGGTTCACTTCAGTCAGCTTCTTGCGGATGGCTTTTTGCGCCGGGGAAGACGCTTCGTTGCGGTTTTCGTCCGGGCCCAACGCTTCAATCAATGCTTTGGTTTCGTCCAACGCGGTCCGCGCCAACGCGACTTTATCGCGCTGGGGGTAACGTTGGGTATCGTTTTCCGCGTCCATGACCCGGGATTGGCTGGCCGTGTACGTCGTGCGGACGTCGAGGTGGAAGTTGATGCCGGTCGGGCAGCCGCTTTCGATGCAGTATTTCTTGCGTGCGGTCTGGACTTGGGCCGACGTGGTGGCGGCTTCGATGTCGCGTTTGAGCGGTTGTAAGACTTCGCTCTGGGCGCGGTTCAATAGCGCGATCATCAATTCCCGCGTGCGGTTGTCGGGGCTTGTGTTGACGCGTGCGGTCTGGTTTTCGATTGACGCGATGTCCCTTTGGACGCGGCCGAGGGCTTTTGCTTTTTTCTCGCTGAAGCCTTCTTGCCAATAGATCCGGGCTGTGGGAAGGACCGCATCCATCGCAGTGTCGACCAATCGTTTCTGCGCTTCCACCCAATTGCGCTCGCTTTCGTTGCGCACCGTCCTGTTTTCGCGGTTTATCGTGTCGTCGCCGATCGGGTTGTTTTGGTTGCTTTTATAATCGAACGCGTATGGGCCCACCGCAGCAAGGAACGACTGGAATTCGCCGACGCGTCGTTGGGCTTCACCGACCTTGGCCGACAAATTCTCCTGATTTGCGTACGGCAAGAATTCCGCAAGTATTTGGGCTTTTTTGGCCTGTCCATAAACGAAGTCGCTGTGCAAGCTGAGGATGCTTCGGCAATTCGAGTTGTCGCAGAAACCCTGGTGCAATTTGTTCAACCGGCCGGTGCTGTTCGCGGCGTCGACTTCGGCGTGGATGGCTTGGATCATTTCCGACTCCATGCGGTTCAAAGCGTCCAGGACGGGCGTGGCGTTCTGCAGGATTCCTTTGGACACGTCGGTGAGGGTGAGGTTGCGGTAGAAATCGACGGCTTTCGCGGTGCGGTTGAGCAGGATGGGTTTGACAATCAGCCGGAGTTTTACCAAATCGTTGAGCGGCTCGAATGCCTTTCTCAGCGCTTTTTGTGAATTGGAAATAATGCGTTCCTTCTCCCGCCGCAGCTGCTTGGTCGCGTTGGAGTAAGGCGATGGGTTGGCAAGGGCGCCATTCAGGAAAGATAATGCATCGGCCAGCGTGGTTTCGGCGGACTGGATGGCGGCCAAGCCTGCGGGGCCGAAACGAGAGGCTTTGGCTCTGGCTTGGATAATCGAATCGTTCAACTGGGCAAGATCAAGAGCGAATTCGTACCGCGTGTCCAGGTGGAAGCGGGTGCCGTTGGGGCAGCCTTCGTCGACGCAATACTTTTTGGCAATCACCTTGATTTGGGCTTCGGTGGTCGCAGCGACCAATTCGTTCTTAAGCGCTTGCAGGATGGTTTGGCGTGCGCCTTGCGTCAAGTTCGTCAACATGCCGGCGCTTTTGCTTGCGTTTCGCGCGGCGTAACTGCGCGTTTCACGTTCTTTTCTCTGGATTTCGCGTTCGGCATGTTCGATGGTCCGGTTCTTATTCTGGTCCAGCTGTTTTTGGTTGCGCGCCGCATCTTGCACCGTCCGGTTTTTATCGCGGTCCAACTTTTCTTGTTTTTTGGCCGCATCGTTTTGCAGTTTCTCCAGGTCTCGCGTCGTATTTTTGTCGCGTTTCAGCTCTTTTTGGTCGTCCTTGGTTTCGTTTTCCGTGGCAAACTGCCATTCTGACGCAAAAAATGCCGGCGAATCGGTGTCTTGGGCGGGTTCCCACGTGGCCAAATGGCTGGCGCCAATCAACGCACTCAACGCAAATAGCGAAACGAAGATTTTCAGCATTTCTTGGACCAAACCGCATCACCTGCAAATTGTTAAATGATGTACGGCCACGGGCCTAGTTATATCCGGCCTTTTTGCGCCGCCAAGGGTTTCATCACGGCTTACGCTTGGGCGTATTGCGCTGCGTGACCCAACCCGCCACCAACGCTGCCAATAGGATTAACTGCCATCCCAGTTCGGGCGTGGGTTGCGGCGGTGTGCCGGCAATCGCGAACACGCAGGTGTCGATGCTGCCGGAATAGTTGGCCACAACCGTGTACGCGCCGTCATACGGCGTGGTGACGTTGAACGCGGAGCGGCCGTTGACACAATTTGAAAACACGACGGTCGCGTCTTGCCCCTTGGGCGCCGTCACGTTGAGTCGCACTTGGGGGGCGCATGTGGGATTTCCGAAGGTGAGCGTGGTGGTGGCCAGCGTGATTTTCGAGGCAATGACCAAGTTGGATGGGCACGTCAACTTGATGGACGCGTCGGGTCGGATGTTGGGCGGCAAGGTTGGGGTTGCGATTGGGACCGTTGGAGTGGCCGTTGGCGTCGGTGACGCGGTTGGACTGGGCGTCGTGCTGGGCGTGGCTGAAGGGCTTGCGGAAGGAGATGCTGAAGGAGTGGGCGTTGCTGCCACCGTTGGTGATGCGCTGGGTGTTAAATGCGACCTGTTGGCCGTTTCGTTTTTTGACTTTAATGTCGGACGTAAGCGCGGTTTCCTGTGACATTAGATAAGCCCTCCCCAATTGAAAAATGTATGATGACGTTGGGTGTTATGTATGTGT
>Ga0080064_1007389_pt1 | contig 11120 bp, 15 predicted proteins | sample Subgrocontami54m_FD_69260 | JGI IMG/M metagenome (GOLD analysis project Ga0080064, IMG submission 69260) | Subsurface groundwater microbial communities from S. Glens Falls, New York, USA - GMW46 contaminated, 5.4 m (SPADES assembly) (version 2) ... | reverse complement strand
GCCCCCGTATATGGAATATGACCTCACCTATTTGGTGCCGGCCGGCTCCGCAATCCGCAAAGTTGCCGACGCGGACCGGCCCGGGGTTCGCATCGCGGTGGAACGCGGGGGCGTGGGCGACATCAGTCTCACCCGCATACTAAAGCAAGCCGAATTGGTGCGCGTCGAGACTGTAAGCGCCGGCTTCGATCTGCTGCGCGCCGGAGAGATCGAGGTACGAGCAGGGGTTCGCCCGGGGCTGCTACCGGACGCAGCGCGGCTGCCCGGCTCTCGGGTGCTGGAGGATCGCTTCGGAGTCATCCCCCTAGCGGCGTTGGTCCCGAAGGGACAAGCCGGGCGGCTCGCCTATATCGGCGAGTTCATCGAAGAGGCCAAGGCCTCGGGGTTGGTGAAGCGGGCAATCGAGGCCGCGGGTTTGCGAGGGGTTCAGGTCGCACCCGCCGGAAACAAAGGCAGTCAATAGCCGTGCACGCTAACCGTGCGATCGAGACGGACGCTATGTCAGCGCGGCTGCCAACCGCGCTGACGCGCGCCTCTCATCGCAAACGTTAGGCTCGGTTGTGGCAGTTGATGATCCTCGGTAGAGCCGGGGCCAATATAGGAGATACGTTATGTCAAGACAGATAACGCGCAGGCGGCTGATTAAAGCGGGGGCGGGAATCGCGGCACTTAGTGGGTTGCCCGGTGGTATTTATGTCGATTCCGCGATGGCCGCGGATACCCAAGTCCGGATGACAACGTTGCGTGCCACGACTCACTGCATTTCGTGGCTTGGCACCGAAGCCGGCATACTCAAGAAGCATGGATTGGATGTGAGCTTTCCGAAGCTCGAACTGGGCGCGACCGAGGTGGCTGCAGGCCTGATGCGCGGCGATTGGGAATTTTGTCACGCAGGCACCCTTCCGTTCGCGGAGAACGTGCTTAACGGCGGCGACGCGGTCGTTCTGCTCAGAAACACCTTTCCACATAAAAATCAATTTGTCGTGTCGAGGCGTGAGCATACAACTCTCGGCCATCTTGCCGGGAAACGTGTAGGCGTACTCTCGGATGTCTATTCCGGACAAAGCGGCGTGAACACCCGCCTCACGCTGGAGAAAGCAGGTGTTACGGCGACCTATGTGCGCCTGGGAACGTACCAGAACATCTACGCGGCGCTGGCTGCGGGAGAAATTGACGCCGGTACCCAACCCGTTCATTTGCGCTTTTCCGGTGAAAGGCAATACGGCTGGAATGTTTTTGATACGACGGGCTTTGAAGCCGATGTTCCGTCAGTTTTTGCCACCACGCGAAAATTGATTGCCTCAAACCGTGACCTTGTGATGCGTGTGGTAAGAGGCTACGTTGAAACCATTCACGCTTTTAAGACCCAACCTGACGTGTTTGTGCCGCTGCTTCAACGTTTCCTGAATATCAGTGACCGGAAGGTCGCGGAAGACTTGCACAAATTCTACGTACCGTTGTTTCCGCAGGCCCCTCGGCTGTCCCTGTTTGAAGGAATGCAGGCTGTACGGGATATATTTTCCAAAAAATATCCGGCTGCGCAAAAACTGCAGGAGTCGGATATTTCCGATTCATCCTTCATAGATGAACTGGAACAAAGCGGGTTCATCCAACGCCTATACGCCGGCGACCCCAAGCGCTGATGGACGGAGAGCGGGGGTCAGGTGCAAGCGCGGTGTCAGGTCTTGCAATCACGCATCCAGCCTAACTTTAGTTCGAGCGGACGCGCATAAAGCCGCGCGCCGCTCAACAAGACGTTGAGGCTGCTCCAATAAGGCGTAGAATTGCCCCATGTCCAAGACAGACCGCATCAAGGAAGCGCTGGGATGGCTAAAGGTCGTCTTCGCCGCTCTGGTTGCGATTGACGTAGCGCTCATTGCATGGCTCGCTCAGAACTTTCAGAGTGCTGAGAACGTCTTGGTCATATTGGCTCTGGTTGCTGTGATATTCACCACCGGGGCAATCGTCGGCGTCAACCACGCAGCGTATCGTCGCATCTCCGAGTTGGAGGATCTCTGATGCTTTGGGTCGTAGTAGCAGCTGTTGTTGTCTTCATTGGCGGCATGTTGATCGTTGCCTATGAAGCAAGCAGCGCTGGGCGCAAGTAGCCCTAACAAGCGCTTCGAGCAGACGGCCGCAAGCGTACCGCTTGCGGTTCACTCGTCGCGTTGCTCCTTGCCCGCTGCTCAAGCGCGACGTTGAGGCTGTAGAAAAAGGCCCATAGCGCGAGCCTTGAATAAGGCTCACAAAATGCGACCTCATAGAACGCGTCACAATCCACGCAAAAATTTTTGGAGAGGTAAATGCATAGCCAAAATAGAGCGAGAACGGCAAGAGTCGAAGTGCCCAGGGTTTTTCTACAGCCTCATTAGAGGACGGGGATCTTTGCGATGGAAGTTAAGAAAGGGTCGTGCCACTGCGGCGCTGTTGAATTTGAGGTCGAGCTACACAGTGGCCTGGAGAAATTGCGGCGCTGCAACTGCTCTCTATGCCGGCGCAAAGGCGCAGTTATGGCTAGCGTCCTTGTAGAACCCCTGAAGGTTGTGAAAGGCGAAGACAAGCTGACCCTGTACCAATGGAATACAAGGCAAGCGAAACACTATTTTTGTAGCGTCTGTGGAATCTATACCCACCATCAGCGCCGTAGCATGCCAACCGAATTTGGGTTCAACGTTGCGTGCATCGAAGGAATAAATCCCTATGAACTTGGTGAAATTCGTATTGTTGACGAGGCATCTCAAACCCTCGCTGCCATTCGAAAGGAGTAGTCCATCATGATGGTCACGGTCTTCCGTTCCCGCGTCCGCCCGGAAAATGCGGAGGATTACATGAAGATGGTGGCGAAGATGAAAGAGCTTGCCATGGCGATGCCGGGATACATCTCGCACAAGCGCTTCACCGCGGAAGACGGCGAGGGGGTCATCATCGTCGAATTCGAGTCGGAGGAGACGCAGCGCGCCTGGGCGGAGCTCCCCGCGCACCGCAAGGCGCAGCAGCTAGGGCGCGAGCGCTTTTACTCGGAGTTCAGCATACATGTCTGCAAGGCGCTCAGGTCGAATTCCTTCAAGCTCGCCGGTGACTCCCCGCCACGATCCTGAAATGCCCTCTAACCGCGCGATCGACAGCGACACTTGGCAAGCGCTGCTTCGCGCGCTCGCTCGTGCGCGTCATCGCGGACGTTATGCGACAAGCTGGATATCGATCAGCCCCCATCCTAACCTTCCCCCGCACGCGGGGGAAGGAACTTTAAGGTAGTGCCATCGAGGTCAGATTACATTCAGGGCAAAAGCGAGTCCCGCCACCAGGCTCACGCCGGCCGCGATCGCGAGCAGGTTCCGCTGCCAGTCGCGCCATGCCAGAAACTCGAGCATCAGCAGGCGCACGCCGCCTGTCATGTGCGCGGCGAGCAACAGCACCAGCCCGGTCTCGGCGAATTTCACCAGAGGCTCTTCGCTCCAGCGCAGAAAACCGTCGAGCGCCGCGGCGCCCTGCAACGCCTGGCCTAGCGCCCAGAAATGAAACGGCAGGAAGACGGTGAGCGCCAGCCCCGAGGCGCGATGCACGATAAACGCCCAGTAGGCGGGGTGATTGCGCGCGCGAAAATCGTTTTTCATACGAACACGCCCCACACCGCGCGCCAGCCCCACAGCGCGAGCGCCACGCCGAACGCCAACGCCAGCCCATCGAGCACCGGGTTGCGCCATCCCGTTGACTCGGAAAGTATGGTGCGTAGCCCGATCGGCGCGTGTATTGCGACCGCCGCGACGAACAGGGCATAAAACGCCAGCCAGCCGTAATTGCCGCGCGTGCGGCCGAGAATTTCCGCCGCCGAGAGTCCGTTGCGCACCGCATAGATGACAGTGACCAGGTGCACCACCACGCACAGCGCGAGCACCGCGGCGCTCGCGCGTTGCGCGCCCCACAGCAGCACCTGCGAGCGGCGGTTCACAACGCCTTCTTCAGCGCCGCGGCCAGTGTCATGCGCTTCAGGCCCGCAATCGACGCGGTCGGTGTCAATTGTTTCGGACAAAGCTCGCTGCAGCTCATATGGGTATGACAGGCATGGCAGCCGGCGTCGCCGGCGACCGCGGCAAGACGCACCGCGTGCGTGGTATCACGCACATCGTTGACCAGAGTCCATGCACGGTTGAGCGCCGCCGGCCCGAGGTAATCGGGATTCCACTTCACGACATCGCACGCGCTGTAGCACACCCCGCAACCTATGCATTCGATCGCGGCGTCGGCTTCCCGGCGCTGCGGCGAATCAGGCGGCACGCGTGCAAAATCATCATTGCGCGTGCGCGAGCCGTAAAACTGCCCCTTGGCCTGCGCCAACTTGTTGAAGAAAACGCTCATGTCGGTAACCAGGTCCTTGATCACCGGCAAATTATTGAGCGGCGCGATTTCAAGGCGATCATGCGCAGTAACGTTTGCGACGTGGGTGCGGCAGGTCCAGCGGGCCTTGCCGTTGACTGTCATTGCGCACGAACCGCACATGCCGACGCGGCAGGCGAAACGGTAGGACAGGGTCGGGTCGAGGCTGCGCTGGATGTAGGTGACGACATCGAGTACCGTCTGGCTTTCGAGCCGCGGCACTTCATAAGTCCGGAATGCGCCGGATTCGGCGCCGCGCCAGACGGAAACGCGAAGCACGCTTATCGCCATGCCCGGCCATGCGGAGTGCAAAGCGCAGGGTGCGGAGTGGGCGACGAGCCGTCGGTTCGCCGAAGGCTTACCCGCTCATCACTCATCATTCATCGCTCCTTACTGCATCTCACGCGCTTTCGTAGAGCCGGGTGAGAACGAACTCGCGATGCCCGAGCGCCTCCGCCGCGGTCAGCCGGCCGTTGCAGGTGCGCAGCATGATTTCAAGCAGTTCGTCGCCGGTCTCATCGAGGTTTTTCTGTCGCTGCAGCAGACCCGATACATCGAGATCGATGTGCTCGCCCATGGTACGGCAGGTGCGAGGGTTGGCCGACAGCTTGATCACCGGCAGGATAGGATTGCCGATCACGTTGCCCTGTCCGGTCGGAAAGAGGTGCACCACGAAGCCCGCCGCAGCCACCAGCGTCACCATCTCGGCGGCGGCCGATGACGAATCCATGAACCACAGTCCGGACCCGGTCGGCGTCTCCGCTTTGTCGAGCACGCCGATCACCTTGCACTTCTTGCCGATCTTCTGAATGTTGCCGAGCGCTTTTTCCTCGATCGTGGTGAGCCCGCCGGCGATATTGCCTTTGGTGGGCTGCGATTCCGACAGATCGTCGACCTTGTGGCGGTTGATCACTTCCTGGTAGCGGTCGAACATGAACATCCACTTCTCACGAACTTCCGGAGTGGCGCAGCGCGCGGCGACGATCTGCTCGCCGCCGGTGATCTCGGTGGTTTCGCCGAATACCAGCGTGCTGCCGAGCGGCTCGAGCTTGTCGAACGCGTTGCCTACGGTCGGGTTGGAGCCGCAGCCCGAAGTCGTATCGGACTCGCCGCATTTGCACGACACCCACAATTCGTTGAGCGGAGCCTCGACACGCTTCAATTCCGATGCCCATTGCAGGTATTCCTTGGCAACTTTGGAGGCGCGCATGATGGTGTCGTGATCGCCGTGCAGCTCGATGCCGAAGCCGGTCACCGGCTTGCCGGTTTTGGCAATGCCCTCGACTATGCGCTGGGTCCAGCCCTCCTCGATGCCTATCACCACCACCGCGGCGACATTGGGGCTGGAGCCGGTTCCGATCAACGTGCGGAAATGCAGGTCAAGGTCGGCGCCGAACTGCAGCCGCCCGTACGGGTGCGGCAGCGCCAGTGCGCCCTTGATGTTGTGGGCAACGGCTTCGCACGCGGAATTCGACAAATCGTCGACCGGCAGGATGATGACATGGTTGCGCACGCCAACCCGGCCGTTTTCGCGGCGATAGCCCGAGAATGTGCTTTTGCTTGAAATCATGATTGCTCCGGAATCAGGCGGCGCGCTTACCAGCGCTTGGTCTTGATGTTGTGGACGTGCGCGTGCGCTCCCGCCTTGATGTCGGCGGTCGCGCGGCCAATGTCATGCCCGTACTTGATAATGGTGTCGCCGTTTTTGATGTCCTTCAGTGCAAGCTTGTGGCCGATCGGAATGTCCTGCTGCGCCTTGAGCGAAATGGTGCGGTCCGCATCCATGATCCAGCCGGTGAGGTCCTGGCCGGCTTTCATGCCCTCGACCACAACCACCGCGACGGTGTCCTGCGGGTCGTGCAATACGAAATGAATCATGCGAGCTCCTGATGGTGAGATGAACGCCGCCTGGTGGCTGGATCGGCGTTCGGCGTCTATCTTTAACGCTTCGCGGGACGAATTATTTCGTATCCGCCGGCTGCGCTTCCTCGAGCGGCGGCAGCACGTCATCGGCGGCGATTTCGAGACGCTCCTTGATGCGCGCGGCCTTGCCTGAGCGCTGGCGCAGGTAGTAAAGCTTGGCGCGGCCGACGTCGCCGCGGCGCTTCACTTCGACCGATGCGATCAACGGCGAGTGCGTCTGAAACGTGCGTTCAACGCCTTCGCCGGAGGAAATCTTGCGCACGGTGAACGCCGAATTGAGCCCGCGGTTGCGCTTGGCGATGACTACACCTTCGTAGGCCTGGACGCGCTTGCGATCGCCTTCGACCACATTGACGTTAACCACCACGGTATCGCCGGGATTGAAATCGGGAAGTTTTTTCCCGAGGCGCGCGATTTCTTCGGTTTCGAGCTTTTGTATCAGGTCCATATTCAACGCTCCACTTAATAACCACTACACAACCGGAGCACAATCCGGTTTCGCCCGCCGCCCCCCGCTTTCCGTGCAACGGAAAGCGCCGGACCGCGCAACGCGGCAATGTTACGTAATGCCCGATGACTCCCGCTTGAATTCCTCAAGCAACCCGCGTTCGACATCCGACAGCACGCGCTTCTCCAGCAAATCCGGCCGCCTCTGCCAGGTTCTGCCCAACGCCTGCTTGAGCCGCCAGCGGCCAATCTCCGCATGGTTGCCCGACAACAGCACCGCCGGCGCCGGCGCGCCCTCGTACACTTCGGGCCGCGTGTAGTGCGGACAGTCGAGCAACCCGTTCACGAACGAATCCTGGCTCGCCGATTCGGCGTCGCCAAGCACGCCCGGCAACTGGCGCACCACACTGTCGATCACCACCATCGCCGCCAATTCTCCGCCTGACAACACGTAATCCCCGATCGATACTTCGTCGCCGGCGGCGCGCATCACGCGCTCATCGACCCCTTCGTAGCGTCCCGCGAGCAGCACCACTCCTTGCTCCGCCGCCAATTCCATCACCAGGCCGTGATTCAGCAACCGCCCCTGCGGTGAGAGGTGAATCACGCGCGGCTGCTTTACGCCCGCGCTCAACTGCCGCTGCCGCGCCGCCGCCAGCGCCTTTCCGAGCGGCTCCGGCATCATCACCATGCCGGGACCGCCGCCATACGGCCGGTCATCCACGGTACGGTAGGCGTTGTGCGCAAAATCACGCGGGTTCCACGCCACCAGCTGGTAACAGCCTTTTTCCCGCGCCCGTCCAGTCACCCCGCCTGCGGTGACGATGTCGAACATCTGCGGAAACAGCGTAATGACGTCGAACTGAAGCATCAGTAATCCCTGCCCCACTCGACGCTGATCACGCCTGCCGCGAGATCGACCTGGCGGATCGCTCCGGCTGTGAACGGTATCAGCGTTTCTCGCCCGCTTCCGTTGCCTCCCGCCACCACCAGCACGTCGTTGGCGCCGGTTTGCACGATCCTCGCGACGCGCCCGAATTCATGCTGCTCCGTATTCACCACTTTCAGACCGATCAAATCGGCCCAGTAAAATTCATTTTCAGCGGCGTCTGGCAACTGGCTGCGCGGCACCGCAATTTCCAATCCTTTCAATGCAATCGCGGCGTCGCGATTTTCAATGCCATCAAACCGCGCCACCACGGCGTTGCCGTGAACCTTGGCCGCGGCAACCGGCGTTTCGCGCCAGTCGCCGTCATGTCCCAGCCACCATCGCGGGTAATCGCACAGAGTTTCCACGTGCGCGGTCAGGACATAAACCTTGATCCAGCCCGTGACGCCGAATGGAGCGGTTACCCACCCCATCACCACCATCGGCTCAGGCAGCCTTTTTTTCGCCGAACTGTCTGACGAGACGCGCCACCGTGTCGCTGATTTGGGCACCCTTGCTCTGCCAGTAAGTAATGCGCTCGGCCTGCACACGAAACGTTTCCTTCCCGGCAGGCGCCTTGGGGTTATAAAACCCGATGCGCTCGATGAAACGGCCGTCGCGCGCGCGCTTCGAGTCCGCGACCACCAGATTGAAAAATGGACGGTTTTTGGCGCCACCGCGCGCCAGTCTGATCACTACCATAGGAAAGCCAACCTTGAAAATGCGGAAAGGGCGTGATTTTACGTCATTTTTTGGCTTCAGCGCAAGCAGGATGGCGGCGCGTCATCCGCCGGCTACCATGCCACTGCACCGCCGTCCACCGGGATGATCGCGCCGGTCATGAAGTTGGAGGCATCCGAGGCGAGCAGCACGACCAAGCCCTTGAGATCGTCCGGCCCGCCGGTGCGGCCGAGCGGAATATCGCGATCGATGTTTTCCCTGTTTTTCTCGTAGAGTTTCTGGTTGAGTGACGTCACGAAGAAACCAGGACAGATTGCATTGACCTGGATGTTGTGCTGCGCCCACTTCACCGCAAGATCGCGTGTGAAATTGACTAGCGCGCCTTTGCTCGCGCTGTAGGCAACCGAGTTATAGGCTTTGGGATTGCGGCCGACGAGGCCCGCGATGGAAGCGATGTTGATGATCTTGCCGCGTTGTGCCTTGATCATCTCGCGTCCCAGCACCTGCGCGCAGATGAAAGGCGCTGTGATGTTGAGATCGAACACTTGCTGCCAGCGCTCGATCGGCGTTTCCTCGGGCGGCGCGACCCATGCGCGGCCAGCGTTATTCACCAGCACGTCGACGCGGCCGAATTTCCGCATGACCGCGTCCTTCATCGCCCCCACCTGATCGACGCGGGCCACGTCGCAGGCAAGCGCGAGCGCCCGCACGCCGAGTTTTTCGAGCCCGTCCGCTGCCTGCTCACAGTTCTCGAGCTTGCGCGAGCAGATCACCAGGTTCGAACCCGCTTCGGCCAGCGCGGTCGCCATCTGCAGGCCGAGTCCCGTCGCGCCGCCGGTCACGACGCTGACGCGGCCCTCGAGACTCAGCAACTCCCTGACTGTAGCCAAATTAAATTCCCCCTCGCCGCGAAAGTACCGCGCCGTCAGCGCCGGCGCAAGCGCGCAGCGCCTGAAACTGCCGGCGCCGTCGTGGCTGCCGCTGCATTCGGCAATGCCCTGCGGTATTATCGCCCAACCGTCAGCATAAATTACAAGGAATAATCATGAGCACTTCACCCTTCGGCAGCCCGGATGTCGTCGTGATCGGCGCCGGCAATGCCGCTGCCTGTGCGGCACTGGCCGCGCGCGAAAGCGGCGCCAGCGTAATCATGCTCGAGGCCGCACCGATCGAGGACTGTGGCGGCAACAGCCGCTATACCGCGGGCCTGATGCGCTTCGTCTTCAACGGCGTGGACGACCTCGCGCAGGTGATCCCCGAGCTGACTGAAGAAGAGAAGAAAACCCACGACTTCGGAACCTACACCAGCGACCAGTATTACGACGACATGGGACGCATTACGCAATATCGCACCGACCCCGATCTTTGCGAAATCCTGATCTCGCGCAGTTTCGAAACGCTGGTGTGGCTGCGCAAGAAAGGCGTCAAGTTTCAGGCGAGCTTCGGGCGCCAGTCGCACAAGATCGGCAACAAGTTCAAGTTCTGGGGCGGGCTGGCCGCGGAAACCTGGGGTGGCGGACCGGGTCTGGTGGAAAACGAACACAAGGCGTGTGAGCGCGAGGGCATCCGCATATTCTACGAAACCCCGGCCGTCGCGCTCATCACCGACGATAGCGGCAATGTACGCGGCGTGAAAGCGAAGCATCAGGGAAAAAACGTCGAGATTCGCGCGAAAGCCGTGGTGCTCGCGTGCGGCGGTTTCGAGTCGAACGCCGAAATGCGTGCGCGTTACCTCGGCCCGAACTGGGATCTCGCCAAGGTGCGCGGCACACGCTACAACACCGGTCTCGGTATCAAGATGGCGCTCGAGGCCGGCGCGCTGCCCTACGGCCACTGGTCGGGCTGCCACGCCGTGGGCTGGGATTTGAACGCCCCGCCTTTCGGCGACCTTGCGGTCGGCGACGGCTTCCAGAAGCACAGCTACCCGTGGGGCATCATGGTGAATGCGCGCGGCGAGCGTTTCGTCGATGAAGGGGCGGACTTCCGCAACTATACCTACGCCAAGTACGGCGCTGTGATTCATGCGCAGCCGGGCATGTTCGCGTGGCAGATATTCGACGCCAAGATCATCCCCGCGCTGCGCGACGAGTACCGCATCAAGCGGGTGACCAAGGCAAGGGCCGACACGCTCGAAGAACTGGTGACCAAGCTGGAAGGCGTTAATGCCGAAGCCTGCCTGCGCGAAATCAAAGCCTATAACAAGGCGGTGCGCACCGACATTCCTTACAATTCGGCGATCAAGGACGGCCGCCGCACCGAGGGACTCAAAGTCAACAAGACCAACTGGGCGAACACCATCAACGAGCCGCCATTCGAAGCCTTTGCCGTGACCTGCGGCGTGACCTTCTCGTTCGGCGGCGTCAAAATTACCACCCACGGCGAGGTCGAGGACACCGCCGGCAAGCCGATTCCCGGGCTCTTTGCCGCCGGCGAACTGGTCGGCGGGCTGTTCTACCACAACTACCCGGGCGGTACCGGTCTCACCTCGGGCGCGGTCTTCGGCAAATTGGCCGGCACTGGCGCCGGCCGATACGTAAAAACATAGCCCGTCTTACGCGTCTTTAAGCAGCTGCGCCGCGATGATGTTGCGCTGAATTTCGGACGTGCCTTCGTAGATGCGGGTGATTCGCGCGTCGCGGAAAACCGTTTCAATGCCGGCTTCGCGCATGTAGCCCATGCCGCCGTGGATCTGCACCGCGGCGTCGACCACGCGCCCGAGCGACTCGGTGGCATGCAGCTTCGCCATCGCCGCTTCGAGCGTGCCGCG
>Ga0080064_1007387_pt1 | contig 11124 bp, 6 predicted proteins | sample Subgrocontami54m_FD_69260 | JGI IMG/M metagenome (GOLD analysis project Ga0080064, IMG submission 69260) | Subsurface groundwater microbial communities from S. Glens Falls, New York, USA - GMW46 contaminated, 5.4 m (SPADES assembly) (version 2) ... | reverse complement strand
TACTAACCCGATGACTAGCAAGCCTGTTTTTGAGCAGAAGGGTGTTGAGTTTCCCAAAGGCTGGTCGCTTAACGCTATTAATATTGTTGCCCAAAAGTATTTTACTGGTACACCTGGTACTCCGGAACGTGAAACCAGCCTCCGTGATCTCATTGACCGCGTGGTTGACACCATTACTCGTCGGGGTCTACGGGAAGGTTATTTTGAAACCGAGACAGAGGCCGAGGACTTTCGCGAAGAGCTTAAATATATCTTAGCGACTCAGCGCGCCGCCTTTAACTCGCCGGTGTGGTTCAACATTGGGGCTCCCAGCCGTCCGCAACAGGCCAGCGCTTGCTTTATTCTCGCAATCGAAGACACTATGCCAGCTATCCTTAACTGGTACAAAGAAGAAGGGATGATTTTTAAGGGCGGTTCTGGCTCCGGTATTAATCTTAGCAGTCTGCGCTCCTCGGTAGAGAAGCTTGGTAAAAGCGCTGGTACGGCCTCAGGCCCCTTGAGCTTTATGCGGGGCGCGGATGCCTCGGCCGGTGCTATTAAAAGCGGTGGCAAAACGCGCCGGGCTGCTAAAATGGTTATACTGAACGTCGATCATCCCGATGTTGAAGAATTTATCTGGTCCAAAGCCATAGAAGAGCGCAAAGCGCGGGTACTGTCTGAGGCCGGCTGGGATATGGACCTGGATGGCAAAGACAGCTACTCCATCCAATACCAGAACGCCAATAACTCGGTACGTGTTAGCGATGAGTTTATGGAAGCCGTTGAGCGGGATGACGATTGGGGGCTGAAAGAGGTCACAACGGGCAAGACAGTCAAGACTGTTAAGGCTCGTACAATCTTCCGGCAAATCGCTGAGGCAGCCTGGGAATGCGCCGATCCGGGCATGCAATTCGACACCACGATTAACCGTTGGCACACCACCCCGAATGCTGGCCGGATTAATGCCTCTAACCCTTGCAGTGAATACATGCACATCGATAACTCAGCGTGCAACCTGGCCTCAATTAATCTCCTGAAATATCTGCGTGATGACAACAGCTTTGATATTGAGGCCTTCAAGCACACCGTGGAGCTAATCTTTACGGCCCAAGAAATCCTGGTCGGCTATAGCGAGTACCCAACAGAGAACATCACCAAAAACGCCAAGGCGTATCGGGAACTTGGTCTTGGCTATGCTAATTTGGGCGCACTTTTAATGGCCCAGGGCTTGCCTTACGACTCAGAAGAGGGTAGAGCACAGGCTGCGGCCATAACGGCGCTTATGACAGGTCATGCGTATGCTACGAGCGCCCGAATTGCCCGAAGGGTCGGCCCGTTTAGTGGTTTTCACAAAGACCGCGAAGGTATGCTCAGAGTCTTGCGCATGCACCGCGAAGAGGTATCCAGGATTGATGCCGGACTGGTTGCAGAGGAATTACTTAGCGCAGCCGTCGGAGCTTGGGATGAAGCAGTTGAGCTAGGCGAACTTTATGGTGTACGTAACTCACAAGCCAGCGTACTGGCGCCTACCGGCACGATTGGCCTAATGATGGACTGCGATACCACTGGTATTGAGCCGGATCTGGGTCTGGTTAAGGTCAAAAAATTAGTTGGCGGTGGGACTATGCACATAGTAAATCAAACTGTTCCACGGGCGCTCAAGCAGCTTGGCTACTCAAAATCTCAGGTAGACGATATAGTCAATCACATAGACCAAGAAAAGACCATTCTAGGGGCTTCTCATCTTAAGAAAGAGCACGAACCGGTATTTGCTTGCTCTATGGGTGACAATGCTATTCATTATCTAGGCCATGTCAAGATGATGTCGGCGGTTCAGCCGTTCTTATCCGGAGCGATTAGTAAGACGGTCAACATGCCCGAAGATGTTGGCATAGAGGACATTGAGCAGTTGCACATAGATGTCTGGAAAATGGGGCTCAAAGCGGTGGCGGTTTATCGTGACAACTGCAAAGTTGGCCAACCGCTGAGTATGGCTAAAAAAGATAGTTCAACCCTTCAACAAGTTCAGGGTCGTCCTGAGTTAGTCGAAGGGACGACAGGCTCACCACAGGACAGGACTCAAACTACCCCAGTTGCTTTAGCCGAACAAGTTAAAGACAAAATACTTGTCAAAAGCGCTGTCCGTCGTGGGCTGCCCAAGGTTAGAGCTGCTAAGACATTTGAATTCCATGTAGCCGGTAGCAAAGGATTCTTTACCGTCGGTGAGTTTGAGGATGGTAGCCCAGGGGAGGTTTTCATGAGAATCGCCAAACAGGGTTCCACCTTAGCCGGCATCATGGATGCACTAGCTATATCGGTCAGTTATGGCTTGCAATATGGAGTACCTCTCAAAAGCTACGTCTATGGTCTTACCAATATGGCTTTCGCACCGGCTGGCATAACTGACGATGCTGATATTAGGACCGCCTCTTCCTTGGTGGATTACATATTTAAACGTTTGGCGCTTAGTTATCTGTCGTTTGACGACCGCTTAGAGCTCGGGCTAGCATCTATTGACGATATGCCGGTCGAACAAACCGAGTTGCCAATCCTAACACTTGAGAGCGATCAACTAACCCAAAAAACGGATAAAGTGATTGAAGCCAAAGTGGCAGACAAAACAAAATCAGTCAGTCAATCTATTAATAAGCCGTCGGTGAAAAAGGATGACACAGCACCGATGTGCTACAATTGCGGCAACCAAACCCAGCGGGCTGGCAGCTGTTACGTCTGCACCGCCTGCGGCAGCACCACCGGCTGCAGCTAGGCTTTTGATCTGGGCAGGAGTAGTACACGAGTGCCTCACTACTGCTTATGCTAAAATGTGTCTGATGAATCACGCTAGAACCCAAAATGATTACAATGTTAACCGACGTAGTGACAGCAATCTAAGCTTTCAGCCGTTAAAAGTTACTAAAAGGTTAAGTGGAGTCTAACCTGATGAATCCCGTTAGACTCCAAAAGACGACCAATATTTATTATTACGTCGAAACAGGTACCGAGTTTCAAATGTTAACCTTACTACTGAAGTTAAGTGGAGTCTAACGGGATGAAAGTCAGTATTCTGTATCGGCCAGACTCTGAGCATACCCGCCGAGTGGAAGAGTTCGTACACGATTTTCAACGGGCTCAAGCCACCAGAAAAGTAGAGCTCGTTGATCTTAATACCCGGGAGGGCACTGCAATGGCAGAACTTTATGACGTAATACAGTATCCAGCTATTTTGGCTTTGGCCAACGATGGGCAACTACTCAAGGGCTGGCAGGGTGACTTCCCGCTAATGGATGAGCTGGCATATTACACCCAAGAAGATTAGTTGCAAGAGTCAGGTAGATTGGATATAGTTAAATTTACAGTTTGGGAAATCCGTCCGCTGACTAGCGGATAGCGGCAATCAACCGCAATACTCCTTCGGTGATTTGTAAGGAGAACGGAGCAGAAAGAAAAGCTCAAAAAGCCGAGTAGAATTTGCCGGGTAAGCCCGTTACAGCGGTAATTAAGTCCCTAAGCAGGATGGTACCTCCGTTTAAAATGCGGATCCTGCAACGAGAGGGGCTTTATTTTTTAAAGGAAGCGTGTAATGCAAGCTAAGAAATCACAATTTGCCCGAATCGAAGAAGAGATGTTAGCCACTTGGGAGAGGGAAAAGACGTTTCAAAAGAGCGTGGTGCAGCGAAAAGGACGGGAAACCTTCAGTTTCTACGATGGCCCGCCCTTTGCCAATGGCTTGCCACACTTTGGCCACTCTCTAGTAAACAGTATTAAGGACTCGGTACTGCGCTATAAAACGATGCGAGGCTACTACGTTCCACGCCGCAATGGCTGGGACTGTCATGGCTTACCCGTGGAGTATGCTATCGAAAAAGAGCTGGGTATTAGCGGCAAACGCCAAATCCTGGAGCTTGGTTTAGAAAAATTCAATGCAGCCTGTCGGGATTCCATATTCAAGTACAAAGCTGAGTGGGAACACCTACTAAAAAGGCTCGGCCGTTGGAGCGACTACGATAACTATTATGCCACCGTCGATAGTACTTACACCGAGAGTGTCTGGTGGGCACTGAGCCAGATACATAAAAAGGGCTTGTTGTACAAAGGTTTCAAAAGTACGGCGTATTGCCCGCGCTGCGAAACACCACTGAGCAACTTCGAGGTTAATGAAGGCTACAAAGACGATGTGTCCGATCCAAGCCTGTACGTAAAATTCAAGTTAATTGACGAAGATGCTTCACTGTTAGCTTGGACCACCACCCCTTGGAGTCTCCCTGGCAATGCGGCTATCGCAGTGAACCCTAACGAACACTACGTGTACGTTCGTTTTACGAACGATGACGGTCTAGAAGAGGTGGTTATCTTAGCCAAGAGTCGCCTATCGGTATTGAATGAGCAAGACTACCATGTGCTAAAGGAGGTGAACGGTAAGGATCTGGCAGGCAAGCATTATCAACCGCTGTTCAAAACTCATCTGGTAGATGCATCTGACTACAATGATTTATATACGGTAGTAAAAGCACAGTTTGTGAGTGGCGAAGATGGTACAGGAGTTTTGCATGTAGCGCCAGCATTCGGGGAAGATGACCTGGATCTTACTAAAAAGTACAAACTACCAGTGCTAACTACTATTGACTCCAGTGGCCACCTGACAGGCATTAGTAACCAGGTAAAACTTGAAGGGCTATTCTTTAAGGATGCAGACCGGCCTATTATTGAATTTCTTACAATGAAAGGTGCCGTTTTCGCTGCTGAAACAACCAGCCACACCTATCCTTTTTGTTGGCGATGTGAAACACCACTACTGTACTACGCTATCTCAAGCTGGTTTATAAAAGTTTCAGCCATTCGGGCGGATCTACTCAAGACGGCTAGGGATATTATCTGGACACCTAAGAATATCAAAACCGGTCGTTTTGGGAAATGGCTAGAGGGTGCGCGTGACTGGGCGGTAAGCCGCAATCGCTACTGGGGTGCGCCTATGCCAATATGGGTGAATGAAAATGATAGTAATGATTACATCGTTGTAGAAAGTTATGAACAATTACGACAACTAAGCGGCGATAATAAATTAGACATCACCGATGTACATCGCCCATTTATCGACAACGTTGTAATTAAAAAAGATGGTAAGACCTACCAACGTATAGAGGAAGTGCTAGACTGCTGGTTTGAGTCCGGCTGCATGAGCATTGGCCAGCAGCATTACCCATTTGAAAATAAGGAGAAGTTCAAACAATCATTTCCAGCTGACTTCATCACCGAGGGACTGGATCAGACACGTCTATGGTTCTATGTCCAACATGTCGTCAATACTATTTTATTTAGTAGCAATGCTTACAAAAATGTAGTAGTTAACGGAATGATTTTGGCCGCAGATGGACAGAAGTTGAGCAAGCGTCTCAAAAACTATCCCCCAGTCGAAGAAGTCTTTGATAATGAGGGGGCAGATAGCCTACGCCTTTTCTTGCTATCCAGCACACAAGCCACCCAAACTGCCGACTACATGCGCTTTAATCGGGATGCCTTAAAGGATCTAAATCGCAATGTTCTGGGGACGCTAGCAAACACCATGCGTTTCTTTAGCATGTACGCCCAGATCGACGGCTGGAAGCCGTCTAAAGGCCTCACAGAGCCCAAAAACACGCATGTCTTAGACAAATGGCTTATTGCCCGCCTGCATGAAACTATCAGCCTTACTACTAACAAAGCCGATGAGTATAAAATAGCGCACGCATTGCAGCCGATATTTAGCCTTATAGAGGATATGTCCAATTGGTATGTGCGCCGTTCGCGCCGCCGCTTCTGGAAGGCTGATGACGATCAAGACAAGCAGCATGCCTATACGACGCTGCACTACACACTAACGGTTACCATGCAACTACTGGCACCCTGGGCACCCTTCATCAGCGATACGTTCTATCGTGAATTAACCAGCCACATGAATATGCCAGTGTCAGTGCATTTAGCTGACTGGCCAGCTATTCGGCCGACCGATAAAAAATTGTTACAGCAAATGGCTGAAGCTAGAGAACACATAAATGAAGGCCTCAGGCAACGAGCCGCGGCTGGTATTAAAGTCCGTCAACCATTGCAACAAGTAGCCGTACCTAATTTGCCTGGTCCTTTTAGCAGTATTATTGCCGAAGAATTGAACGTGAAACAAGTTAACAGGGATAAGTTGAACAATAAAGTTGTACTAGATACAACGCTAACAGAAGAGCTCATTACCGAAGGTATTATGCGTGATCTCGTGAGGCACATTCAAAACATCCGCAAAAATGCTGGCTTACAGGTAGATGACCGCATCCATTTAACTATTAAAACAGATAACGAGCAGGTACAACAGGCTATAAAGGCACACAGTCGCACTATCAAGATGGAAACCCTGGCAGTGGAACTTGGCGGAACAGTGCCTAAAGGGGTTCATAGTGAGAAGGTTACATTGGCAGGTAGTGGTGTTACTATTTCACTCAAGAAAGCCAAACACGCCTGAAGAATACTTTACAGAGAGGATACTCTCTGGTAAACTCTATCGGTAATTCATAAAGAAATAGGACATGAATCCCGTTAGACTCCAGAAGACAACCAATGTTTATTGTTTCATCGAAGCGGGCATTGACTTTCAGACATTTAAGTACACTAATGAAGTTAAGTGGAGTCTAACGGGATGAAAAAAGCAGTGATAGCAACCGGTGGCAAGCAATATCTTATAACCGAAGGCGAAACTCTCGATGTGGAGCTTATTAGTCAAGAGTCCAAAGTAGTCTTTGAACCATTGCTTGTTATTGATGGTGAAAAGGTAACAGTCGGTGTACCCCTAGTTAACACCATTAAAGTAACGGCTGACGTTATAGAAGCAAAAGTCTTGGCAGAAAAAGTAACAGCAATCCGCTATAAGCCTAAAAAGCGGGTAAGAAAAGTGCGAGGCCATCGCCAGGGATTATCTCGTATCAAAATTAGCGGTATCACGGCTACTAAATAAGGCATAGAGCCTTAACCCCTTATCAACAGATAAGGTGTGCTAAAATACTATCCATAAGCGTATTTGGTGCATGAATCTGTCTATGAAAAAGTACCTGCTACTCATAACCGCACTTTCAAGTGCCGTATTTGCTATTTTGGTTCTGACGCCAGCTGCCTCGTTCTTGGCTGCCTCTATAACCCAAGGTTATCGGGCAGATTCAACACTAGCTATTGGCACAGTAGTCAGTATTAAACGGGCAGATAATACCGGCGTAGAGGAGTCAACTACAGAGAATGAAGGCTTGTTGGTGGGCGTGGTGGCTGATTCCCTAGCATCTAGCATTGATTTACTGCCAAAGGCCAGCAAAGTCACGGTTAGCAACGAAGGCCAAGCGTCAATACTGGTAACTGATTACAGCGGGACTATTAAGACAGGGAACAGGTTGATTATCTCACCTGTAGCTGGTATAGCTATGAAGGATACAGCGCGAGCTACCAACGCCAAGTATTTAGGTATAGCTAGCGAAGATTTTTCCTCTAGCTCGGCTCAGGCGAAAAGCATATCTATAACGAACGAAAAAGGTGTGAAGAAAACGTATGCCGCGGGGCTTATTACGGCAACTATACAGATAAGTACCCGGGATAATTCAGGGCTAGATACCGGTAATTATCTAACCGATGTCGGGTCCAAGATCGCCGGCCGGCCAATAAGCCTAGTCCAGGCACTGGCAGCAGCAGTAGTATTTACGGGGGCGATAATACTGACAGGGCTGATTATTTACAGTTCACTTAGGGGATCCATGATAGCCTTGGGCCGAAACCCACTAGCCAAGAGCAGCGTATTACAGGGGTTATCGCGCATCGTAGCCTTGGCAATAATAATCTTGTCAGTCGGCGTTGCTCTGTCGTACATTATCCTGCTGTTCTAAAATCATAAATACTGTTGTATAGAGGTAGAATTAGAGGTAGAATTAGCCTAGCCTAAAGGCAAAATAAAAAATGGCTCAAAATCAGCCATGCAACAAATACCAACATTCTTACCAGTAAAATCTGATACTCCGTCGGCAGACCAGTCTTCCTTGGAATCGTCGTCGTATGGCGAGATTGAACCGCCCAAAAAGAGTTCTCTCTGGCGTTGGCTAGGCACCGCGACGCTTGTATCTGTGATTGTTATTGGCGCGATGGTATTCGGCATCAAAGTTATTCGTAAGCCCACTGCCAACAAGTCGAATGTTCCGGTGCAACGTGCTGACTTAGAGCAGTTCTCGCAAAAAGCGGCGCTAATCAATACTGATGATGCCAATAGAGTGGTCATCAACAGCATACTCCACGCGACCAACGGGGTAGTACTGACCCCGTCAGCAGAACCGACCAACGCCGTGGCGGGGCAGCTCTATCTGAATGAAACTAGCAATATTTTGTATTACTACAATGGCTTATCGTACGCGGCGTTAGCGATTGATTCCGGAGATATTTGCCGGAATGCTAACGCGACGTGCGGGTTTACCAACTTAAATCAGGTAAATCAGCTTATCCAGAACGCTTCTATAGCACTTCAATTGCCACAAAATTTATTGGTAACCGCCTCGCCAACATTCGCCGCGCTAACGCTAAGCAATGGACAGATAGCACTTGGAACAAATACTCTAAAAATAGCAACTGGTTCAACCGCCCTAACGTTTACGTTGCCACCCAACTTAGGTACCGCCAGCCAATGCTTGATTGGCAATGGCAATGGCAGTTTGAGTTTTAGCTCATGTGCGATGGGCTCAGGTACTGCCTTTATCCAAGGCGGCAATAGTCTTGCGGCTACGGCAGTACTTGGTACAAACGACAACTTTGGCCTAAGTTTAGAAGTCAATAATGTAACCGTTGCCAGCTTTACAAACACCGGCGCCGCCTTATTTAAAAATGTTTCTAATTCTACCACTGCCTTTCAGGTCCAAAACGTAGCCGGTACCAGTGTCTTTAATGTCGACAGTATAAATAGCCGGGTAGGGATTGGAACGGCCAGTCCAGGACAAATGTTAGAAGTGGTTACCGGTAACATCTATGCCAACGGCGGGGATATATTAGTCAACCAAGGGGCTAAGATATCTGTCGACGGCGCACCAAACACCTATATCCGTTCCCCAAGCGCCAATGTTTTAGGTTTTTACACCAGTAACGCCTTACAGGCCCAGATTGCTTCCAGTGGCGCAACTCTGTTTAAAAATTCCACCAACTCTACCACTGCCTTGCAGGTCCAGAACGCGGCTGGTAGCACGACGGTATTTAACGTAGATACAACCAATAACAGGGTTGGTATAGGTACGGCCAGCCCTCTCTACAATCTTCAAGTGACTGGTTCGGCAGATGATTGGATCGCCAAGTTCACCAATACGCTTGGTACCGCAACTAACGTTGGCCGCGGACTTGTGGTTGAAGCCGGCGATGCGGCGGTCGCTACTCATAGGGCTTTGGAAATACGTGACAAAGACGGCACCGCCAAACTAACTGTCTTGTCGGCGGGCAATGTCGGTATCGGCACGACCGCACCAACAAATGAACTCGAAATCAAAGATAATGATGCTGATAGTGAGGCCATTATTAGTTTACGACATACACAAGCGGGAACAACTGACTTCAACATTCGTGCTGGCACCAATTTCGTGATTACTGACGTCACTAATGGCACTAATCCATTTCTGATAGGATCCAATGCTCCATCAAGTAGTTTGGTTATTGAAGGAACCACCGGCAATGTTGGTATTGGTACTGCTACGACGACTGCCAAACTGAATGTTGGTGGCGTCACTGGCAGTACAGTAGCGGTTATTATTAACAATGGTACCTCAACGGGCGATATCTTAAGACTGCAGGATAACGGCAGTAGTGTGTTTACTGTAGCCGATGGCGGTGGCATTACAGCTACAGGCAGCCTAACCATAACTGGCAACATACTACCGGCATCTGCTAGTACGATTGACTTGGGATCATCATCGGCTGAATTCGACGAACTCTATATAGCTGACGATAACGGTATCCGTCTTGGGCTTGATCAAGATGCCACTCTTGCTTATGATGAGCTTACCGATGACAGGGTAGAATTGACCGGTACGGGTGCCTCGCTCTTTATCGAAGATCGCCTAAGCCTAGGCGTACAAACGCAAACCTTAACGGATGATGGTACGGCTAACGATGCGCTGACACCTACCGCCACCTACGTTCGAATCGATGTCGACGAGACAGCCAATGTCGGCGTACCAGATCTGACAATCTCAGAAACGGGGGCTAAAGACGGACAACTGCTTGCCATTGTTAATAATGAACAGGACGGCAGTAACGATACCTTTACTATCACTAACTCTGCTGGTGTGGTGCACCTTCCTGGAGGAGCGACCTTAACACTAGGTCCAAACGACAGTGTAACCCTGATCTATATGAGCGATAGATGGGTGACGCTCTCCAGCTCCAATAACTAGACCTAGTCTCTTAAAATGCTATTCTAAAGAGATGCAAGATAAGCACAAAAAACTCTGGACAAGACGGGTATTTATAATTCTTGTCATGTTAATGGCCTTAGGTACCTATTTGTTTATCATAAGAAAACCAGTTGTTCTTAGTACTTTTTCTTATGATAGTAGACTACAGTTTAACTACTCTCAGCGTCTTGAACTGCAAACTCTCTCCGATAAAGATAAGAAGGATCAATTTATCTTTCGTGCTACTGAAGCGCCTAATAGTGCTCCATTTCTGGTTACGGTTCGATACGAAGAAGGTTTAGAGGCAATCTCTGCGCTTGCCAAGCAGCCACCACTTGATTTATTAGTTAATAACAGCCAAAAAGCCTATCCCCAGCGTTTTCCGGGGTATAAAGAAGAAAGCGTACGACAATTTGAACTTAATGGGCACGAAGCTGCTGAAACCTACTTTACCTATAAAAATAATGCCGAGCGTATCAAACAACGCTTCCTTATTGTGCTAAGGGATAGTGATATAGCTTTCTACGTGGCTGCTCAGGCCAAAGAAACAGACTTTGAAAAAATAAATAACACCTACTTCCAGCCAATTTTTGAGTCAATAGACTTTCCTTAACATTCGTGGCCTTTATAACAAGGAGACTAGCCGGATAATGCTAGTAGTAACATTTTGAGGCTCGTTTTCTTGAGGTCAGTTTGATGGTAGGCTTAAGTATAGATAAGGGGGCAC
>Ga0080064_1007382_pt1 | contig 11127 bp, 13 predicted proteins | sample Subgrocontami54m_FD_69260 | JGI IMG/M metagenome (GOLD analysis project Ga0080064, IMG submission 69260) | Subsurface groundwater microbial communities from S. Glens Falls, New York, USA - GMW46 contaminated, 5.4 m (SPADES assembly) (version 2) ... | reverse complement strand
GGTGAGGGGTATGGGTCTTCACGCATGGCCCCCCCGCACCACCGCGCTCTGCCATGACGTGAAATGCACCGCGGCAGCGGTGGAGAGCCCGTAAGCCGCCATCGATACGCCGACGAGCGCGAACAGCGTCCAGACCGGCGCAGCGACTGACGCCAGCCACCAGCCGCCGATGGCGATGACGAGAAGGCGGACGGTCGCGGCCAGCACCGGCCCCAGCACCTTGCCGGAGCCTTGCGAGGCAAAGTAGAGGGCCATGCCGAGCCCCACGAAGGCGAACGCCGGCCCCGCAAGCCTCAGATACAGCCTGGCAGCGGCTTGCACGCCTTCGTCCTGCGTGAACAGTCCGGACCAAAGTCCCGGGAATGTCGCAACCACCAGTCCGATGCCGCCGAGGATGAGAGTGGCGAGGCCCGCCGCGGTCCACGCCACCCGGCGCGCACGGGCCATGTTGCCGGCGCCGATCGCCATGCCGACCATTGGCACGCTGGCAACGCCGACGGCAAAGACGATGGGGACCAGCAGGAATTCCAGGCGCGCGCCGATGCCGTACCCGGCCAGGGCCTCGGTGCCGAAGCGCGCCACCAGACCCGTCAGGATCAGCACCGTCAGCACGCTCTGCAGCGGCGAGAAGGCGGCGACCGCCCCGACCTTCAGGATGTCGAAGAACATGTCGCGTCGCAAGGCGACGCCTGCAAACCGCAGCGCAATGCGCGCCCGGCCCGAATGCAGGAACCAGAGCAGGAACAGGGTGCCGAGGCCAAAGCCGATGAGCAGGCCGGTGGCGACGCCGGCGAGCCCGAAGCGCGGCACGGGTCCGATGCCGAGCCCCAGCGCGCCGCCGAGCACGATTTGCAGTGCAGCTGCCAGCAGCAGCGTCAGCGACGGCACGCGCATATTGCCGGTCCCGCGCACGACGGAGGCCAGCGTGTTGAGCAGCCAGATCAGCATCGCTCCCGTCAGCGCCACCCTGGAGTAGGCGAAGGCGTGCTCGAGCACGGGGCCGCGGGCACCGAGCGCTTGCAGTATCGCTGCGCCGAAGAAGACGAACAGCAGCGAGAACGCCAATCCGGCCGCGGCGCCGATGACGGTGGCGTGCAGGGCGAGGGCCTCGGCGCGGGCCTCGTCGCCGGCGCCCAGCGCCCGGCTGATGGCGGAGGACACGCCGCCTCCCATGGCGCCGGCAGAGAGCATCTGCATCAGCATGATCATGGGGAAGACCAGGGCGATGGCGGCGAGCTGCGTGGTGCCGAGGATGCCGACGTAGACCGTCTCGGAGATCGCCACCAGCGCCGTCACCAGCATTGCCGCCAGGTTGGGCAGCGTCAGGCGCAGCAGCGTCGGCAAAATCGGGGCGATGAGCAGCCCGTTGGCCGGGCGGGGTGCCGGCGCGGCTTGCCCGTGGGCGATCGCTTGGGCCATTGGGGCTGCTCCTTGTCGGCCAATTCAGGCGTGCTGGACGCCGACCAGCCACGACTGCGGCACCGCGTCGATGAGGCGCGCGACCGCCGGCGAGCGCCAGATCAGCCACCCGCCGATCAGGATCGGCACGAGAAGCCCGAATTGGATGGTGGGGATGGCATCGGCAGTGCCACGGTAGGCCCCGAGCCAGGCCAGCACGCTGGTGGCGACAAGCCAGGCGACCAGAACGGAGGCCGTAGTAGCGATCGTTACCCTGCGCCGGTAGGCGGGCCAATCCGCATCGATCAACGCGCGCCTCAAGCCCAACACGACGGCCGCAACGATGCCGATGCTACCGAGCACCGTATAGAAGGGGAGATAGCTCGGACCTGTCATCGCACACACCTCCAACAAATGGACGTGCCGGTTAGCTATCCACGCGATAGTCACTTGTCAATATGAAGTGACTTGATAATTTGCAGCGAGGCGGTTACATTTGCGTGATGGCGACGGGATATGGCCAAACCTGCCCGGTGGCGCGGGCGCTCGATGTGATCGGCGAGAAGTGGTCCCTGCTGATCCTGCGCGACCTGTTTCGCAAGGGCCCGCTGCGCTTCCAGGCGCTGGAGCAGGGGCTGCCGGGCGTGGCGCCCAACACGCTCTCCGCCCGCCTCAAGGCGCTCGAGGCGCAGGGCGTGATCGCAACGCGCCTTTATGAGCATCACCCGCCGCGCTATGAGTATTTCCTCACCGACAAGGGCAAGGCGCTGGGCCCCGTGCTGAAGGCGCTGCGTGCCTGGGGTGAGAGTTTCGGATAGTGCCTCGGGCGACAGCGAGTTGGCGCCGATGATCAGGGCAGCAATCGTCGGGCTGGGCTGGTGGGGCCGCACCATCCAACGCGAGCTTGCCGCGAGCAGTGTCATCACGCCTGTGCTCGGGGTCGACCCCAGCGCGACCGCGCGCAATGCGGCTGGGGCGGCGCGGCTCGAGACCACGGACCGCTTCGAGGACGCGCTCGCGCGCGGCGATATTGAAGCCGTCATACTGACCACGCCGCACAAACATCACGCCGCACAGATCGTGGCTGCGGCCGAGGCCGGCAAGCACGTGTTCTGCGAGAAGCCGCTCTGCACCAGCGCGCGCGAGATGGACCGGGTCGCGAAGGCGGTGACGGCGGCGGGCGTGCAGCTCGGCATCGGCCACGAGCGCCGCTTCGAGCCGGGCATCATCGATCTGAGAGCGCGGCTCGCTGCCGGCGAGCTGGGGACCGCGCTCCTCATGGAAGGCAACTTCAGCCAGGACAAGTTCCTGGCATTGCAGGCGGACAACTGGCGGCTTTCCGCGGAGGACGCGCCCGTCGGCCCGCTATCGGCCACCGGCATCCACCTCGTCGATCTGTCGATCGCGTTCCTCGGCAAGCCGGTCGAGGTGTGGGCGCGGCTCGCCACGCGCGGCAGCCCGTTCGCCAACGGCGACACGCTGGGCATCATGCTTGCCTTCGAATCGGGCGCCACAGCCCTGCTGACCGCAATATTGGCAACGCCGTTCATGGGCCGCGTCGCCGTGTTCGGCTCGCAGGGGTGGGTGGAGATCCGCGATCGCACCCACGTCGAGCAGCCGACGGGATGGGACGTCACGGTCGCGCATCGCGGCAAGACGCCGGCAACGCACTTTCTCCCGCCGCATCCCTCCGTGCGCGACAACCTGGAGGCCTTCGGCCGCGCCGTGGAGGGCGAGGCGCCCTACCCGGTGAGCCTCGATGAGATTGCCGCCAACGTGCGCACCTTCGCGGCCATCACGCGCTCTGCGCAGAGTGGCAAGCTGGTGCGCGTCTGAGGCCGCCTGCGGGGTGATCCCGAAGACGATAATTCCAAGCTTGGCATTGGCCCTCGCGGGCCGGCATTTGCGGCAGTAGCCATCCGCATTTTCGTCGCATGAACCCCCTGCCCTTGCGCTTCACCCGACAGACCTTACCAAGAGTTCACTGAGGGAAGAGCGGGAGCTTTGCTAGGTTCCCGTTAATTTCGCTCTAGGGTGTGAACGGCAATGCTCGAGCTCGCATTGTTGTGGAGCCGCGTTTGCGACCGTGCTAGGGGAGCGGCGCATTGCCACGCTTTCGTGCCCGGGGAAGGCCAATGACCGCGATCAAGCCCCCAGCTCCGACCAAGGTCCGCGCCGAGACGGACAGCCTCGGTGCCATCGAGGTTGCGGCCGACAAATATTGGGGCGCGCAGGCGCAGCGCTCGCTCGGCAACTTCAAGATCGGCTGGGAGAAGCAGCCCAAGGCGATCGTGCGCGCGCTGGGCATCGTCAAGCGGGCCGCGGCCGAAGTGAACGTGGCGCTCGGCCGGCTCGACCCGCAACTCGGCAAGTCCATCGTCGCCGCCGCGCAGGAGGTGATCGACGGCAGGCTCGACGAGCACTTCCCGCTGGTCGTGTGGCAGACCGGCTCCGGCACGCAATCCAACATGAACGCCAACGAGGTGATCTCGAACCGGGCAATCGAGATGCTGGGCGGCGTACTGGGCTCCAAGAAGCCGGTGCATCCCAACGACCACGTCAACATGAGCCAGTCGTCGAACGATACCTATCCGACGGCCATGCACATCGCCTGCGCGGAGGAGATCCACCGCCGCCTGCTGCCGGGCCTGCGCCATCTGCATCGCGCGCTGGACGCCAAAGCCAAGGCGTGGGCGCACATCATCAAGATCGGGCGCACCCACACGCAGGACGCAACGCCGATCACGCTGGGGCAGGAGTTCTCCGGCTACGCGGCGCAGGTCGAGAACGGGATCAGGCGCATCGAGGCGACGATGCCCGACCTCATGCAGCTCGCGCAAGGCGGTACTGCCGTCGGCACGGGGCTCAACGCGCCCAAGGGCTTTGCCGAGAAGGTGGCAGCTCGCATCGCCGAGATCACGGGGATGCCCTTCACCAGCGCCCCCAACAAGTTCGAGGCGCTCGCCGCCCACGACGCCATGGTGATGAGCCACGGCGCCATCAACACCGTGGCCGTCTCGCTGTTCAAGATCGCCAACGACATCCGCTTCCTCGGCAGCGGCCCGCGCTCGGGGCTGGGCGAGCTGGCGCTGCCGGAGAACGAGCCCGGCTCCTCGATCATGCCGGGCAAGGTGAACCCGACGCAGAGCGAGGCGTTGACGCAGGTGTGCGTGCAGGTGTTCGGCAATCACGCGGCCATCACCTTCGCCGGCAGCCAGGGGCACTTCGAGCTCAACGTGTTCAACCCCGTGATGGCCTACAACTTCCTGCAGTCGGTGCAGCTGCTGGCCGACGCCAGCGTCAGCTTCACTGACAACTGCATCGTCGGCATCGAGCCGCGCGAGGACAACATCAAGGCCGCGCTCGACCGCTCTTTGATGCTGGTCACCGCGCTGGCGCCGAAGATCGGCTACGACAACGCCGCCAAGATCGCCAAGACGGCGCACAAGAACGGCACTACCTTGAAGCAGGAGGCCGTGGGCGGCGGCTACGTATCGGCTGAGGAGTTCGACAGGATCGTCGATCCCAAGAAAATGATCGGACCGGAGGCGTGATGGGCAGCGTCATCAACCTGAACCGCTACCGCAAGCAGAAGCAGGCGGCCGAGCGCGAGCGCCGGGCCAACGAGAAACGCGCGCGGTTCGGAATCCCCAAGAACCAGCGCAGCAAGAATGCGGCCGAGCGAGCCCTGGAGACGCGTCGCCTCGACGGGCTGAAGCGCGAGGATCGCGGCTCCGAGCGCGAGGATTAGGGCGGCACCGCCGCGGCTTCCAGGAAGCCGCGTATTTCGCAGATCCCGGGGCTGGGACGCACACGGGGGATGCTTTTCATGTGCCGGCCCGTCAAGCGCTCGTTCACCATCAACGGCCATCGCACGTCGATCTCGCTCGAAACGCCCTTCTGGGAGGCGCTCAAGGCCGCCGCGGCAGAAGAGGGTGTTCCTGTCGCCCAGCTGGTCGCCCGCATCGATGGCGGGCGCAGCAAGGGTAGCGGCCTCTCCAGCGCGGTGCGGGTGTGGCTTCTGCAGCGCTATCGGGGACTGGCGCAGGGTAGTGGCGCGGGCCCGAACGCAACGGACGGGGGTGGGGAGGACGAAGCGTAGTAGGCTGCGACCGCGTCCGCCTGGCCCCAGGGGACTACGATGCAATTTTCATCAGCCCAGCGAGGAGCTTCCCCGATGTCCAAGGACCGACTGGCCGCCATAGCCGACCGCATTGTCGCAGCGCGCCGGCAGGGGGCGCGCATCGCGCTTGCCGGTGCCGATGTTCCGGCCGACTACGAGGAGGGCTATGCCATCCAGGACAAGGTGGTGGCGGCGCTCGGCTCGCCGGTCGCCGGCTGGAAGGTGATGGCGGTGCCCAACGGCCCGGTGATCTTTGCCCCGTTCCTGCAATCGGGCCGCGTCGCGGCCGGCGGCACCTGGGAGGTGGTAGGCCCGGAGCCCGCCGGCATCGAGCTCGAGATCGCTTTCCGCATGGGCCGCGATGTGCCGGCCGGCGCTTCGCCGGCAGAGGTGCTCGACGCGGTGGCGGCCGCCCACGTCGTGTTCGAGCTGTGCCAGAGCCGGCTCGCCGAGCCGGGGAAGCAGCCGCGCCACGTCATGCTCGCCGACTGCATCGCCAATGCCGGCATCGTCGTCGGCTCCGAGATCCCCGGCTGGCGCAAGGAGGACCTCAAAGGCCGGGCGGGCCGGCTGCTGGTCGACGGCAAGGTGCACGCCGAGGGCAAGAGCGTCGATCCGGTCGCCGCGCTGCAAATGCTGCCGCCGGCGCTGGCCCCGCGACGAAAAACGCTGGCGGCGGGCCAGGTCGTCATCACCGGCAGCCTGATCGGCATGAACTGGCTCACCGGCCGGCATGAGCTCAGGGGCGTCATCGATGGGCTGGGTGAGGTGGCGATGCGGCTTGCTGCGGCTTGAGGCGGGTCCCCGGCCACACGTTCCAGGCGCGCTCAGCCGTCCTCAGAGGATGGCGGCGATGCCCTTGCGCTTGATGACGTGCAACAGGGCGAGCGCCGGACCTGTGGGGCGCTTGGCTCCGCGCTCGAGCTGAGAGACATAGCCGGTGGTGACATTGAGCAGGCGCGCGAACACGGCCTGGCTCATGTTGGCGCGCTCGCGGAGCGTGCGGATTTCTTCGGGCGTGAGGACGGTGGGTCTGGGCGCCTTGTCGGCGCCGAGAATACGCATGGTGATTTTGTCGGCGGTCTTCTTGCTCAGAAGGCCGTCTTGCGCCATTTCCAGCAGCGCTTCGTCAAGCCGTGGGCCTGGGTCAGTCTTTCTTGCCATAGGGCACCTCCACTAACGTTTGGGCGGCCAGTCGCGTCGCAATCTCGCTGGAGGAGAGTGCCAGGACATCATGAGCCGCGGCCTTTAACTCCGATGCGTGATCAGATCCGATGTTGTCGCGGTCGCTCTTGGCGAAGCCGAACAGGAATACCGCTCGCTGTCCATAGCGGTAGGCGATCAGCGTTCGCCAGCCGCCGCTCTTGCCTTTGCCGGGTCGCGCGACGCGCTGTTTGATCAAGCCGCCGCCGAGGTCGGTGTCGATGAGACCTCGTTCGGCGCGCGCGATGGCGTCGGCCAGGCGATCGTCGCCGATGTCCTCCCTCTTGGCGAAGCGCGCGAACCATCGCGTCTTGAAAACCCGCATCCATCCCCCATACCATAAATTATAGTTCTTCGAACTATAGAAAGCAAGGTGTGCCAGTAGATTCTAGCTAAACTTCGGGATCGCGGAAGCCCTTGAAGACCGTCACGCCGCCCCTTCGCCGGCGGCGCCATCAAGTCCCCGTGCCGCGCCACATCTCGCGCATGCGCGCGCCGAGGTCGACCGCGGCCGTCGTGCGCTGCCCTACGGGCTGCGCCCTGCGGTCGGCCGCCGGCCACATCCGCAGCTCGAACTGGCCGGCGATCGCCCCCGGAATGAACCGGGTGCGGGCGGCATAGACGTGGCGGTCGCCGCGCTTGGCTTGGGCGTGGGTGTAGAAGCGCTGCGGCAGCACCAGGGCCAAGTGGTCCTTGGCGCGGGTCATGGCGACGTAGAGCAGGCGGCGCTCCTCCTCGATGTCTTCGGCGCTGCCGGTGGCCATGTCGGAGGGGATGCAGCCGTCGACCACATTGAGGACGAACACCGCCTTCCACTCCTGCCCCTTGGCGGAATGGATGGTGGAGAGGATCAAAAAGTCCTCGTCCAGCCGCGGCGCGCCGGCCTCGTCGCTGGTGGCGCTGGGCGGGTCGAGCGTGAGGTCGGTCAGGAATTTTGCGCGCGATGGATAGCCCGAGGCGATGCGCTGCAGCTGGTCGAGGTCGCCGGCGCGGACCACGGCATCGGGGTAGCGCTGCTCGAGCTGCGGCTGGTACCACTGGCGCACCAGATCGAGCTCCGCCGGCCATCCGGCCGCCTGCGCCTGCAGGGCCTGGAAGAGCGCAACCAGCTGGCGCCAGGCCTCGGCCGCCTTGGCCGGCGGGCGGAAGGTGGCCAGCGCATCGATCGGCGACCGCCCGGCCATGGCGTCCAGCACCTTGGCGGCCGTCGCCGGACCGAGGCCCGGCAGCAGTTGGGTGACGCGAAAGCCGGTGACCCGGTCGGCCGGGTTCTCGGCCCAGCGCAGCACCGCCAGCATGTCCTTGACGTGCGCGGCCTCGATGAACTTGAGGCCGCCGAACTTGACGAACGGGATGTTGCGGCGGTTGAGCTCGATCTCGAGCATGGCGCTGTGATGCGAGGTGCGGAACAGCACCGCCTGCTCCTTCAGCGCGGTGCCGGCTTCTCGGCTCTCCAGGATGGTTTCGACCACGAAGCCCACCTGCGCGACGTCGTCCAGGACGGAGACCAGGGCCGGCTTCTCGCCGGCAGTCCGGTGCGAGCGCAGGGTCTTGGTGAACTGCTCGCGGGCCAGCCCGATCACCGCGTTGCAGGCGGAGAGGATCGGCTGGGTCGAGCGGTAGTTGTGCTCGAGCCTGACGATCTCGGCGGCAGGCTCGAACTGCTGCGGGAAGTCGAGAATGTTGCGCACGGTGGCGGCGCGGAAGCCGTAGATCGCCTGCGCGTCGTCGCCGACCACGGTGAGCCCGGCGCCGTCGGGCTTGAGGCCGCGCAGGATCGAGGCCTGCAGCGCGTTGGTGTCCTGGTACTCGTCGACCAGCACGTGGTCGAACAGCGCGCCGACCTCGGCGGCGAGCTCCGGCACCTGCATCAGCCCGGCCCAGTAGAGCAGGAGGTCGTCGTAGTCGAGCACGCCCTGCCGCTGCTTGGCGGCGACGTAGGCCGCGAACAGCTGGCGCAGGTCGTCCTGCCACTCAGCGCACCACGGGAACTGCCGCCGCAGGACGGCGTCCAGCGGCTCGCCGGCATTGACGGCACGCGAGTAGATGGCGAGACACGTCGCCTTCAGGGGGAACCGCTGCGCCTTTTCCGACAGCCCGAGCTCGTGGCGCACGAGGTTCATCAGGTCGCCAGAGTCCTCGCGATCGTGGATGGTGAAGGACGGCTCGAGGCCGACCGAGCCTGCATACGTCCTGAGCAGGCGCGCGCCGATGGCGTGGAAGGTGCCCGACCAGGCGATGGGGCTCGATGCGCCGACGGCCGCGTTGCCGAGCACCGCGCCGACGATGCGGTCGACCCGGCGCTCCATCTCCGCGGCGGCGCGGCGGGAGAACGTCAACAGCAGGATGCGGCCTGGATCGGCGCCGTTGACGATCAGGTGGGCGACGCGATGGGCGAGCGTGTTGGTCTTGCCCGAGCCGGCGCCGGCGATGACCAGCAGCGGGCGGCCGATGTTGGCGCCGCGGCCGGCGACGCCGTGCTCCACCGCGCGCCGTTGCTCGGGATTGAGGCAATCGAGATAGCGCGCGGCGGCCATCGCAAGGGTCTCGGGGTCTGAGCTCGATCGGCCATCCTGATCATGATTCGTTCTCAGGCGCACCATCCGCGTGGGCGGCGGCCACAGCCAGCGATCTCGCGCCGCCGCTGGCACACATGCATTGTGTCGATGGCCGGGCAGCGTCTATCGTCGCGCCAGAAAGAAAGGGAGGCGCCGATGAGACAAGCGTACCGGTTGCTGCTCGAGACGTTCGCCGTGCTGCTTGCGCTCGCAACCGCGGCCGCTGCCCAGGACTACCCCACCAAACCGGTGCGGCTCATCATTCCGTTCCCGCCGGGCGGCAGCAACGATTTGGTCGGCCGCATGGTCGCCACCCAGCTCGGCGAGCGTCTGGGCAAGCAGGTGGTGGTGGACAACCGCGGCGGCGCCGGCGGCGTCATCGGCACGGAGGTCGCGGCCAATGCGGCACCCGACGGCTACACGCTGCTCGTCATCTCGCTCGCCTATACCGTCAATCCCTGGCTCTACAAGCTCAAGTACGATCCGATCAACGCGTTCGTTCCCGTCGCCATGCTCGCCTCGGGCCCCAATGTGCTGACCGTGCATCCTTCCGTTCCGGTCAATTCCGTGGCCGAGCTGATCGCGCTCGCCAAGCAGAAGCCCGGCGATCTCAACTACGCGTCGGCGGGCGCCGGCAGCTTCCAGCATCTCGGATCCGAGCTCTTCAAGATGATGGCCGGTGTCGACATCGTGCACGTGCCCTTCAAGGGCGGCGGCCCGGCGATGATCGACGTGGTCGGCGGCCACAGCCAGGTGCTGTTCAGCTCGCTGGTGCAGACCATGCCCCACATCCGCTCGGGCAAGCTCAAGGCGCTCGGCGTCGGCAGCGTCAAGCGCGCGGCCGTGCTGCCCGACGTTCCAACCATCGCCGAGGCGGGTGTGCCCGGCTACACGGCGGCCAACTGGTGGGGCATTGTCGCGCCCGCCGGCACGCCGCAGGCGATCGTCGACAAGCTCTACGCGGAAATCACGGTCGTCCTCTCCTCGCCCGAGACGCAGAAGCAATTCTCCTCGGAAGGCGCCGAGGTAGTGCAGAAGTCGCCGGCCGAATTGAAGGAGCACATAGCGGCCGAGCTCGCAAAGTGGCAGCAGGTGGTGGCCGACGCCAAGATCAAGAAGGAATAGGCCACGATGACATTGTTCCGAGGGACATTAGGAAAATGAAGCTCGAGTTTCTCGACAACAAGGATTTCTGGTCGGGCCTGCTGCTGATTGCGCTGGGGGCGTTTGCCGTCTTCATCGCCCGCGACTACCCGTTCGGCACGGTGGTGCGCATGGGGGCGGGATTCTTCCCGGTGGTGCTGGGGGGGCTCCTCGTCATGTTCGGCCTCCACGTGCTGGTGCGCGGTCTGCGCGGCATCGACAAGATCGAGGCGGGCTGGTCGCCGCGGGCGATGATCATGCTGCCCCTCTCGCTGGCGCTGTTCGGCTTCCTGATGGATCGCGCCGGGCTGGTCCCCGCATTGGCGGTGCTCACCTTCGGATCGGCGGCGGCGGGTCGGGAGTTCAAGCTCCTGGAGATCGTGGGCCTCACGATCGTGCTGACAGGGTTCGCGGTGGCGGTGTTCGTCTGGGGTCTGGGGCTGCCCTATCCTTTGCTGGTCGGGTACTGAACGGCACCGATGGACCTCTTCCACAACCTCATCTTCGGGTTCGGCGTCGCGCTCTCGCTGCAGAACCTGCTCTACTGCCTCGTCGGCGTGCTGGTCGGCACGCTGATCGGCGTGCTGCCCGGCATCGGGCCGCTTGCCACCATCTCCATGCTACTGCCGATCACGTTCACGGTCTCGCCGGTGGCCGCGCTGATCATGCTGGCCGGCATCTACTACGGCGCCCAGTACGGCG
>Ga0080064_1007378_pt1 | contig 11130 bp, 8 predicted proteins | sample Subgrocontami54m_FD_69260 | JGI IMG/M metagenome (GOLD analysis project Ga0080064, IMG submission 69260) | Subsurface groundwater microbial communities from S. Glens Falls, New York, USA - GMW46 contaminated, 5.4 m (SPADES assembly) (version 2) ... | reverse complement strand
AATCGCAGCGGCGTTTCGGCAGCATGACCAAAACGAGCCCCGCCATCAGCCACACCAACCCGATCCGAACCAAGCTGCCATTGAAATCGAAGCTTATGCTAAATCGTAGATACACAGTCGCAATGGAACGCTCGGCAAAGGCGGAAGAACGCCTCGCCGCGGCGACGGAAAAGATCGCGGCGTCGGTCTCGGCGCTGCTGCGCGGCGAAAAATCGCCGCGTGAAAACGCCAGCGCCCGTCCACGCCCTGGCATCAACGGCACACCAGCAAAGGCACAGCAAACGCGGAGGTCATAACCATGGTTGCAGAAGCGAGAGCGAATGGAGTGGAGGCGAGTGCGCCGCCGCGTCTCACAAACGGTTTCGGAAAACCGAAATCCACGCTGCTCACGATTTTCACCCGTCAGCGGCGTCAATCGCTGATCTGGTTTCTCGTGGCGGTCGCAGCTTGGGGATGGGCCGTGTGGGACCGGCACATGCTCGTCGAACAACTGACGCGCAAGCGCGAGGTCGTGGTGATCGACAGTCTCGGGACGTTTTACGTCTCACCGGTCGTGGGCATCGAGCACGCGAAGGATCTGCACGCGATGCAAACGAAGCTCGCGTGCAAGGCGCTTTTCGAGCGGAACCCCGAGGGCTTGGATAATCCCGACTTGTTCAAGCTGCTCTTTTTGAAAGATGCGGCGAAGAGCGCGCAGGCCGTCATGGAAAAAAACAAACCGGAGTTTCAGGCGAAATCGCTGCATCAAAAAGTCGAGATCGGCGCGCCCGAGGTTCTGAGCACGCGCAACAACGCGTTCTACACGTCGGTGGACGTTCAATTGATCCGGGTGGGCGCGTATCAAAACGCGCCGATCACGGAGGTGCTGCGGTATCGGGTGAAATTCAAATTTCTGCCGAACCCGGATTTGACGCGCAACGGCCGGTTTCCGACCGCGGTCGCCGCATTTCAGGTGGAGCCGGCTACTAAAACATAACGCTGGATTGGGAAGGAGGGCTTATGCGCAGGGTCATTGGGATATTCCTTGTCGTGATGTCGACGCTTTCGGCGCAAACGATCAGCGAGTTTGCGCTCGATCCGCAGAAGGCTGTCGAATTGCTCGTGTCACGGGAAGTGACGGCGATCACAATGCCGGGCGCGATCACGGCGGTCGCGGGCGCGGACATGCTGATTGACGACGGCCGCGCCGCCGCGGTCGAGGTCGAAGAAGGCGCATCGCTGCGCTTTCATGTGACGCATGCGAAGGGCGCGAATTTTCTTCTCGTCCAGAGCTTGCAGCCTGATGCCACGGGGACGCTCACAATGATCTTCGAAGGCGCGGCCTACGTGCTGCAACTGCGCACGGTCGCCGGAAATCCAATTGCGAGCGCGATTTTCACGCGGCGGGCGGGCGACGCCGCCGTGAAACTGGATCACGTGCCCGAGCCGGTGAGATTCTCACCGCGCATGGCGTTCAGCGTGCTCGACCGCGCGCGTGCGTATCCTGTCCTCGTGAAATCGCTGCCGCGAGCGGTCGATGGTGTCACGTTGCGCGCGCAGCACCGGAAAATCGATTTGCCAGATGTCGAAATCGACGTGCAGGAGGTTTACCGATTTTCGAGGGAAGACGCGCTCGTTTTTCTCGTCAACCTGCGCAACAAGACGGATCAAACGCTTGAAATTGCGCCGAGCACGTTTGCGGCCCGGGTCGGCAACGAGAAGTTCGAGCAATCGGTCGCCAACGGGCCGCGAACGTTGCGGCCAGGTGAAAGCGCGGAGGCGGAGTTCGCGATCGTCGGGATGCCCGACGGCACGCGCAACGATCTCAGCGCGGACAACGCGTTCACGATTCTCGTGAACACATCGCGGCGTGCACCGGAAACCGCGGCATCGGCGCCGGTCTCGGTGACAAAGGAGGCTCCATCGTCATGAATCCGCGACGCCTGAAAGATTTTCTGACGAGCAAGTTTGGCTTGTTCGTCATGTTCGTGGCGGCGCTGTTCAGCGGACTGTGGGTTTACGGCCGCAATCAGGCCGAGCAAAAGCAGACGGCGCGGCTCGCAGCGCATCGTTCCGCCAAGGTCGAGTTGGGGCAGATGAACGCTCCGCTTTCGCAAGGATTGGAGGACGGCGTGCCGCAGCGCGCGGGTTCGACTGAACACGCGAAAGGCGGCAGCGGAAAAATCGTGCCATTCCGGCCGCCGGCGCCAGCCGCGGCGCCGGCGAAAGCGGCGACAGAGCACGGCGCAAAAGCGCCGGAGAAACCACGCAAGGTTCGCTACCAAACCTTGCTCGCGAGCTACGTCACGCCAGTGGCTGCGATGCAGTCGAGCAACGCGCCGCCGAAACGCTTCGTTCCCTATGGAACGCTGCTGAAATGCAAACTCGTCAACACCGTGGACAGCGCGAATCTCGAAACGCCGGTCATCGCGATCTTGTTGGAGGACGTTTGGCAGAATGGTCAGCGCGTCATTCCGGCGAATACGCTCGTGCACGGCACGGCGAGACCTGGGCGGCTCCGCGATCGCGTGACCGCGGCTGGCACGTGGCGTCTGGTCTGGCAGGACGGCCGCGAGCTTAGCTTTCCCGGCATCGCGCTCGACCGAGAATTTGATCACGGAATCGACGGCTACGGTATCAGCGACGGGTCGGCGGGATTGAGAGGACGCCTCATCGCGTCGGACGATTTGCAGGAACTCAAGATGCTGGCGTCCGCGGCGCTCAGCGGATTCGCGCGCGGCACGCAGGATCGCACGCAATCGGTATTCGGCAGCACGATCACCGGCTCGGTTTCCAATGGCGTGCGCGAGGGCGCGGGCGAGGTATTCGATCTCTATGCGCAGCGAACGTTGAAGGACATCGAGCAAAACGGCTACTTCGTCCGCGTCCCCTCCGGAAAGGAGTTCTACGTTTACGTCGGCGAAGCGGTGGATCCGCAGAAAGCGAAAGTGGCCGGGACTAAAATTGAATCAACGCGAACGGAGCCTCCAGCGCCGACCGCTCCGGCGGCAGAACCAGAATCAAAACCGAAAGGATAAACATGCGTGCGATTACTGTTTTACTCATTGCGCTGGGTGTCGGCGGTTGCGCGACACAACACCAGGCGGCACGAGTTCCGACGCCGCCCGCAGTCGGTGCGCCGCTCGTGCGCGAGGCCGCACCGACTCGGATCGTCGAGACGCGATACGAGATGCGCGGCTATCGCGATGCGGAAACTCCAGCGGTGCGCCACGAGGCGCACGCGGTGTATCGAAGCACGCGCCTCCCGGCGCGCTCCGGCGACAGCAGCAACGTCGCGGTCGCCCTTGAAACAATGCCGCGTGAAAAATTCCCGCCCGCCAGCTTCGCGCCATTGCCATCAAGCGCGGAGCTGGCGGCTGAACTCGCAGCGCAAAGGCAAATCACGGGAGATCTGCGCACGATTAAGGCTGCAATGACGACGATCGAAAAACAGGCGCAGGATCAATACGGCACGCTCGTCGGGCAGACGGCGGAGACGATCAAACTCCGTCAGCAGCTCGAACAAGAGCGCATGCGGGTGAAGGAGCTGCAATCGAAGTTGCGCGACGATGCGCCGACTTCGGCCGCTGTCAGGGGCGCAGGGACAATCTCGCGCGCCACATCGAGCAGGCCAAGAATGACGTCGATGAAGTGCATGTCAGCAGCCGGAAAATCAGCGAGCGCTTCGCAAAGATCGAGCGAGTCGAGCTTGACGCGCCCGCGCAACCGGCGGTGCGCGCGGCGGAGCCCGGCGACTCGAAATGAGGCCGCGCGCGTCTCCACTGCTCTTGATAGTGTGATGCACGACGCGGTGAACACCGGCCTTTTCGTCGTTCCCGCGCAGGCCGGAATCCAGAACGCTTTGTTTTTTCTGTTTCAGAAATCCTGGACCCCGGCTTTCGCCGGGGTGACGAACCGTTTTGCATCGAGCTGGTAAGCCCGAGGCCTCGCCATGTTCGGGATTCTCACTCGCTGGTGGCGCGCCCGTATCATCGCCCGCGCGCCGCTCGACTCCGCGCAGTGGCAGCGGACGCTCGGGCGGCTGCCTTTTCTGCGCGGATTATCGGGGGAGGAGCGCGAACGGTTGCGCCGGTCGGTGATCCTGTTCCTGCACGAGAAATCCATCCACGGTGCAGGCGGGCTTGAGCTCGACCGCGAAATGCAATTGCTGATCGCAGCACAGGCCTGCCTGCCGATACTCAATCTCGACATCGATTACTATCGCGGCTGGGTCGAAGTGATCGTCTATCCCGACGAATTCGTGCCACGGTTCCAGTACACCGACGAAGCCGGCGTGGTCCACACCGAGCGCGAGCCCCGTGCCGGCGAGGCGTGGCTGCAGGGCCCGGTGATTCTGTCGTGGGCCGACGTCGCTCCGTCCGCCGACGGGATCAATGTGGTGGTACACGAATTCGCGCACAAGCTCGACATGCTGAACGGCGACGCCAATGGCTTTCCGCCGCTGCACCGCGGCATGAGCCGCGCGGCATGGTCGCACGCATTCGGTTCGGCGTATGCTGATTTCTGCCGCCGTGTCGAGGCCGGGCGGGAGGATGCGATCGACCCCTACGCCGCCGAGAGCCCCGGCGAGTTTTTCGCCGTGTTGAGCGAGGCATTCTTCGAAACCCCGCGCGCGGTTATCGATCTCTATCCGCAGCTCTATGAGCAGCTCAGGTTGTTTTACCGCCAGCACCCGGCGGCGCGCGAGACGATGTGATTCGGACGCGTAATCGGGTATCATTTCGAACGCACCGTGCTGAAACAGTTCCCTTTCTCCAGGTCTAAAGATGCGTTACACGCCGGCCTCGGCGCGTTGCTCGTATTGCCTGTCATCGTCACCCTGACCGGGATGTGGGGGATCTACGCCGTCGAACCGCGCGTGGAAGCGCTGTTGCCGGTCGCGATCGTCGGGGTGCTGGGCCTGGTGCTTGGCGCTGCAGTGGCGTTTCGGGTGCGCCGTCAGATCCTGCGCAGAGAAGAGGCGTTGTATCGCGAAAAGGAACTGGCCGAAGTGACGCTGCATTCGATCGGCGAGGGCGTGATCACCATCGATGCCGGGGGGGTCATCGACTACCTTAATCCGGTAGCGGAACAGTACACCGGCTGGAGCGGGGCGGATGCCAAAGGCCAGCGGCTCGACGCCGTCTATCGCGTCGTTCACGAACAAACCGGCAAACCGGTTCCAGTTCCCGGCAGTGACGCGACGAAGCCGCAAGGCACACCACAAGGCGCCACGGTCAGGTTGCTGGGGCGCAGCGGCAATCCGTGCGCGATCCGCGATTCCTACGCGCCGATCCACGACAGCAGCGGCAACCTGGTCGGCTGGGTGGTGGTGTTCCACGACGTGAGCCAGATCGAGGAAATGGCGCTGCAGCTGAGCTGGCAGGCGAGTCACGACGCGCTGACGGGGTTGCTCAACCGCGGCGAGTTCGAGCGCCAGCTGGCCGGTCTGATCGATTCGGTGCGCCGGGAGAACAAGCAGCACGCGCTGATGTACATGGATCTCGATAATTTCAAGACCGTCAACGATACCTGCGGCCACGCCGCGGGCGACGAACTGCTGCGCCAGCTCACCACCGTGATGCAGACCCGGATGCGCGGCAGCGACACGCTGGCACGGATCGGGGGCGACGAGTTCGGCGGGCTGCTCGAATCGTGCCCGCTCGACCAGGCGGTGCGGATTGCCAACGGTTTGCGCGAAGCGGTGCGCGATTTTCGTTTCGTCTGGCGCGACAAGACCTTCGGGGTAGGCGTCAGCATCGGGCTCGTCACGATCGACGGCGTGAACATGAGCGTCAGCAGCGCGCTGGCCACGGCGGATGCGACCTGTTACGAGGCGAAAAGCAGGGGCCGCGACCGCGTACTGGTGCACCGTCCCAAGGATCGTTCGATCGGCGACCAGAGTGCCGAATTGCAGATGGTGTCGCAGATCAATTACGCTTTCGAGATCGGCAATTTCCGGCTCTACCGCCAGAAAATCATTGCGCTCGGGGCGGGCAACGGGGACGAGCCGCATTACGAAATTCTGGTGCGCATGCTCGACCAGGCCGGCAACCTGATTCCGCCGAACGGTTTCATGCCCGCCGCCGAACGCTACAACCTGCTGTCCTCGATTGAGCGCTGGGTGATCAGTTCGCTGGTCGAATTTCTGCATGAGCAGCATGCGAGCGGCGCGATACCGCACGAGACAACGGCGTTCACCAATGCGTTCTACGCCGTCAATCTGTCGGGCGTCAGCATCAATGACAACAGCTTTCCCGATTTCGTGAGAAAGCTGCTGACGCGCTTCAACCTGCCGCGCGGCCTGTTGTGCTTCGAGGTCACGGAGACCACGGCGATCTCGAATCTCACCAAGGCGGCGCAACTGATGCATGAACTGAAAGCGATGGGGTGCCGCTTCGCGCTTGACGATTTCGGCATCGGCATGTCCTCGTTCGCTTATCTCAAGTATCTGCCGGTCGATTACATCAAGATCGACGGGGTATTCATCCGCGACATGGCGGTCGATCCGATGGACCATGCCATCGTCGAAGCCATCAACCGCATTGCGCACATTCTGGGTCTCAAGACAGTCGCTGAATTTGTCGAGGACGAGACGACGCTCGAGCGGCTGCGCGCACTCAAGGTTGACTACGCACAGGGCTATTTCATCGCCAAGCCGGAGGCGCTCACGAAGTCCCCTGATGCCGCGCTGGCGGTGCTCGAATCGGCCTGAGCAACCCCATCGCCGTACGGCGTGGATTCATCGCGCCGTTGCGGACGTTTGCGTGTGTTGTTCGGCGCGCTAAAGCCGCGTCCTACGGCTAGCTCCGCTGCGGCTGCGTCAAAAGGTTGACGACGCGGCGGCCGTTCCGGAGACGATAGAAGGCGAAGTCCCGCTCGTCTATCGTTATCGCCTCGTAGACGTGTTCCCTCTCGGCCAGCGGGCCGCTATCGATGAGAACGCGCCGCACGCGTGGCGTTTGCGATCAGGCTGCGCGCGCGCGTCGCCGAAAGGTTCGGCCGGCCGCTGCGCGCCTTGCCGAACAGGTCCCTTCCGAGATCGTAGGGCGTTGGGCCAACCTCGGCCTTGGCCTGCGCGATTTCCGCCGCCAGGGCGCGGCGGATGAAGGCGCTCTTGGTGAGGCCCAGACGCCTTGCCGCGGTTTCGAGGTCCGCCCGCAACGCAGCGGGGAGTTTAACGCTGGTCAGCACGCTGTTTCCCTCCGGTATTACGTGGTATTAAATCAGACCGGACCTTCCGATGCGAGTTCACGGTTCACCCGCGCAGCGCGGGCCATGCCTTTCCGATCCGCACAGGGCTATTTCATCGCCAAGCCGGAGGCGCTCACCAAGTCTCCGGGTACCGTGCACCCGGTGCTCGAATCGGCGTGACAGGCGCGCCTAGCGACTTGACACAAAATCGTGTTCGCCCGTGTCCTCGGCGCGCTGCAGGCCGGCGGCCCGCAGGTGCGCCGAGCGCTGCCTGCGAAGACGGGGAAGGACATTTGTCAGGTTTTCCTGACAGACATCTCAGGAGTCCGCGCATAACCCTTGCGCGCGGGAGATTCTTTCGGCCGCCCGTAATGCAAGGCTCAGACGGTCGCGGGATGCCGGCTTCCTGCTTCTTATGTTCGTTATCGAACAGAGCATTGGAGGTTAATGAAGTATATTGCTCATCGCAGTACAGCATCGCCGTGCGCTGCTTATGACCGTTTGTGCCGATGTGACGTGAGGCATCGACCCTCGTAAAGTTACAATAAGTTAGGCCAATGATGGTAAGAAAAACGGCACTAAAGCATGGACCATGATCCCCCCCCCCGCGGCAAGGCTGACTTCCATTACCCTGAATTCGGCAGCCGGGTTCTGTGGGAACAGCCACGCCGGCGCTTGAATCACCAGGGACGTGCTCGATGACGAGCAGGGCCGATATCGGGGAACTGAAGAGCGTGCTGATCGTTGAGGATCATTCACTGCTGCGCCGAGTCATGCGTGACTTGCTGCAGAGTGCGTTTCCGGGCTGCAGTTTTCGCGAGGCGACAGACGGTGCGCGCGCCTATGTATGCAAGGACCGCGTCGTCACCAGCCTTGTCCCGGCGGTGGCAGCGGCGATCGGCGTTCCGCCCGCGACGGATACAGGAGCTTCATAGTGCAAAACGCGGATTCTCGATCATCGTTTCTTGACGGCTCATGAGGCAACCTGCCGACAGGATCGATTTTTGGCACAGCCTGCGCGCGCGTCTGGTGGGGCTGGTGCTACTCGCCAGCGTTCCGATGGCGACTTTGGTCGTTTACAACGCCCTGCAAGCGCGCGAAGTCGCGATGAACGAAGCTGCTATCCGCTTGAGGACTGTCGCGAAAGCGGCAGCGGAAGAATTGGAAAGCCGCATTACCGGCGCCAGGCTCTTGTTGTCTGCTTTGGCAGAGGCGTCTTCGGTGCGGCTTGCCGGACGGCCGGCATGCTCCGGATTGCTCGGTGAACTTGTGGAACGCGCCCCGCACCGCATCGGCTTGAGCTTGACGGTCGCCGCTCGCGACGGGGCGGTGGTCTGCAGCGGGACTCCACTGACGGGCCCAGTCAATCTGGCCGACCGCGATTATTTCAGGGAGGTGCTCGCCACGCGCAAGTTGAGCGTGGGCCAGCCAGTAATCAGCCGCATTTCGAATACCGCCAGGCTGCCGGTTGCTCATCCGATCCTCGATCCGGCAGACAAGGTGGAAGGGCTGGTCACTGCTGCGGTCAGCCTTGAACGGCTGGCAGAGCAGTTCATGGCATCGCCGGAGCTCGCCGGCGCCGTGTTCTCGATCTGGGACGAGCGCGGGACGGTCCTTTTCCGGTATCCGGATAACGAAAGATGGTTCGGTACCGTCCAGCCGGATGCCGGGATCGTGAAGGCATTGGCGGTGACCAAGGGCATACGTACAGTCGAAGCGTCCGGACTCGATAGCGTCCACCGCGTGTACGGGTTGGCGGATCTCGACGAATATCGGCACGTTGGCCTTACCATCAGCGTCGGCATTTCGAAGGAATCCCTTATCGCCGAAGTCGATCGGTCGCTGCGCAACGACCTCGCATTGCTCGCTCTCATCCTAGCCACGGCGCTTGGTGGCGCTTGGACTCTCGGCGAGGTTGCGATCCGGCGGCGCGTAGCGGCAGTGGCGCAGGCCACTTCGCGAATCGCCGGCGGAAATCTCGAGACGCGGATTGGCGGGCCGTATGGCGGCGGCGAGCTGGGCCAGCTCGCCCGCGCCTTCGACGATATGGCGGTCGCGATGCAGCGACAGGTTGAGGACATCCAGCACGGGGAGCAGGAACTACGCCGCGTCAACCGCGTACTCAAGACCCTGAGCGAATGCAATCAGGCACTGGTGCGTGCCGGGACTGAACCCGATCTGCTGGAGACGATCTGCAGCAACATCGTCCGCTTCGGGGAATACAGATTTTCCTGGGTCGGCTACGCGGAAAACGACGCGGAAAAAAGTGTGCGCCCGGCCGCATGGGCCGGCTTCGACGATGGTTACCTGGAGGGCACGCGGATCGGCTGGGCCGATGATGAGCGCGGACGCGGACCGATGGGCACCGCAATCCGCACCGGGGAGCCCCTCGTCGTCGCTGACATTGCCGGCGATTCCCGCTTCGTAGCCTGGCGTGAGGCTGCGCTCGCGCGCGGCTACGCGTCCTGTGTCGCGCTGCCGCTTGTCATCGAAGGCAATGTGATTGGCGCGCTCAACATCTACGCTGTTGAGCCGGACGCGTTCCGCGACAGGGAGATGCCGCTGCTCAGGGAACTCGCGGCCGATCTCGCCTACGGCATCGGGGCGCTGCGGTTGCGCGCGCGCGAAGCGCGGGCGCAGGAGGATCTGCGTCAGTTGAACGCCGATCTTGAGCGCCGCGTGGCCGAGCGCACTGCGCTGCTTGAGGAGGCGAACCGTGCCAAGTCCGACTTCCTCGCCAACATGTCTCACGAGCTCCGCACGCCCTTGAACTCGATCATCGGATTTTCCGAGATGCTGAAGGACGGCGTGCTCGGCAAGCTGGACGCAAAGCAGCGCGGTTTCGTCGCCGACATCTTCGACGCGGGCTCGCACCTGCTCTCACTGATCAACGACATTCTCGATCTGTCGAAGGTCGAGGCAGGAATGCTGCAGCTCGAAGCGGGCGCGGTGGACATTGCGGCGCTGCTAAAGGCGAGCATGATGGTGGTGCGGGAGAAGGCGGTGGCGCATCGCATCCGGCTCGACACGCAGCTCGATCCAGCGCTCGGCGCCATGCTTGCCGACGAGCGGAAGCTCAAGCAGATCGCCTACAACCTGCTCTCGAACGCGGTCAAGTTCACGCCCGAAGGCGGCACGGTGACGCTCTCCGCGCGCCGCTGCGCGCGTGCGGATGTGGCCCTCGACGAGACACTGCCGGGGCGACTCATTGCGCTGCCGTCGGGCGAGGACGGCGAGTTCCTCGCGATCACGGTCGAGGACTCCGGCGTGGGCATTGCCGAGGAACACCTGCCGAAGCTGTTCGAGCCGTTCACGCAGGTGGACAGCTCCGCCGCCCGGCGCCAGGGAGGCACAGGGCTGGGACTTTCGCTCGTGCGGCGCCTCGCCGAGCTGCACGGCGGCACAGTGGGCGTCGCGAGCCGCCCGGGCGCCGGCAGCTGCTTCTGGGTGTGGTTGCCCTACCATGAGGCCGCCGCCGCTGTGCAAGAGGGCCAAAAGATGGTCGAGAGTTCGATCCCATCGGCGTCCGCGGTGCCGCTCGCGCTGGTGATCGAGGACGACGATCGGATGGCCGAGTTGATCACAGAACAACTGCGCGCCGAGGGGTTTAAGGTGATGCGCGCGTCCACCGCCGAGGAAGGCTTGGTGCGCGCCGCCAAGCGCCGTCCGCAGCTCATCACGCTCGACATCTTCCTGCCCGCGATGGACGGCTGGGAGTTCATGCGCCGTTTAAGGGCCGATCTGAAGCTTGCCGATACGCCGGTGGTGATCATTTCCATGTCGGAAGACCGGGAACACGGCCTTGTGCTCGGCGCCCGGCGCGTGCTGCAGAAGCCCTTCGCGCGCGACGATCTTATCGCCGCACTCGCCGGACTCGTGGCGGTGCGGCACGACGGCAAGCCAGCACGCGTGCTGGGGGTGGACGACAACGGGAAGGCGGGCGAGCTGGTGGCGACG
>Ga0080064_1007377_pt1 | contig 11131 bp, 11 predicted proteins | sample Subgrocontami54m_FD_69260 | JGI IMG/M metagenome (GOLD analysis project Ga0080064, IMG submission 69260) | Subsurface groundwater microbial communities from S. Glens Falls, New York, USA - GMW46 contaminated, 5.4 m (SPADES assembly) (version 2) ... | reverse complement strand
GGGTTTTAAAAAACCGTATCCTAAAATGTAATTAATTTAATGTGAATAAGGATTTCAAACCAATGGCCCTTTTCAGGGCCTTCTCGAAAAATTAATACTTCAAACCAACGGCCCTTTTCAGGGCCACACTTTCCTACATTATGAATGACGTCTTGTTTTTTAAGGTAATTCGATGAGCTCATCGATTGTCATGGAAATTCCAATAAATAAACGCATATTCGTAAACATGATTACGTATTCAATAAATAAACACCTCCGCATAAACGCCATTAATATAAAATGCATTTTCATTGAAAAAAATCAAATATTGTTTATTTCATTTCATAATTTTTATTCAAGTTTAAAATTTTTCAAAGTAATGTCAGGATCAACGGATGCGGTACTCGATTCAATGATGGCCGACGTGATGGAGGGCATCGATCGAATATTTGAAGAAGCCTCGAATTCAAATACGGAGTTGGATGCAATTATTGGAGAAGAACGCGATGGGGTAACTAAAGTGGAAGTGGTCAAGGATTCAGTAATGGAGAAGGAGAAGGTGAAAGTGATGCCAGCGGAAGTTTTCAAATGGGCTCCGTTCGATTTTCCACTCCCGAAATTGCAATCGTTACCTTATTCCGGACCGGGTTCATTTGGCCAAATCAGTTCACGAGGAATTTTCCAGCGGAAGTATGACATGGGTCCTAATCGAAAATCGGTAGACCTTGTGGATACAATGGGAATGCACATTGGTCGGATTGAAATTGATCCGAAAATCATTATCGAAGTGAACAATGGAAAATGTGTCGACGAGCAAGGATACGTGAAAATTTTCCCAATTGGAGTCAACCTTCATTTATATGATAGTGATTTGAATAATCGAATAATTATTTATGCGGTCAAATATGAAAAGTCAACCGATGACACGGGCAAGGAGACGAAAGATTATGAGACTTGCCGGTATACAACGAGGGGGAGCGTGAGACGGGAGGTGGATTATACGGGAATCGACCCATTTGAATCGTTCTCACGAAAACGTGCAGAAGAATTGGGGGCGCCTAAGGACTGCGAAGGGGAAACCGGGAATTGTATTCAAAAAACGATCACGGAAGTGAAGTCAACATCCACTTCGACTACAATTTCAAAGGAGATGTGTGATTGTGGAAACGAGGCAATCGAAGTTTTCCGTGCGCTTTCACGATTTTGGGCCGCGTTTGCGAAATGTAGTCATGGAATTGTCGATAAGGAAGCGAGTGGAACGACTTGCACTTGCCAATTGTTCCGAAAGCGATATACGAAAATCCTCAAAGGACGCGCGTTTTTACCCAGTTTGACGGTTGGAAGTGATTTTCCGAATGATGCATTAGAGGATTTTCGAGACGCGTGGAAGTCGTGCATTCGGTGCCAAGGAAACCCTCAAACGAATGGCGCCCTACCCATCTAAAAAATTTAATAATTCTAAAATTTGACTAACTCATTAATAATTTCAAACCAAGGGCCCTTTTCAGGGCCAATTCATGCATGATTAATTTCAAACCAAGGGCCCTTTTCAGGGCCATTTCACCCCTTCATTATTTTGACACAAGTCAATTTCAATTCACTCATTACTAATAATTCCTTCATTAAATTTCCATGCATTGTCCACGTGAATTAATAAACATGTACTTTGAACCCATTAAAAATCCAAGGCGTGATTTCGTGATAAACATTTTTAATGTCGTTAAATGAGCATGCATTTGGGAATAAATTTAATGCGGGCCTCGGGCGTTTCAAATAAACATTAAAAGGGAGGAAAATAAATACAATATTAGAATTTTGAAATTTTTCATTAAATTTACAATTATGAATAAAATGACAAGTCAATATTTCCTAAGTTTATTAAGAAATGGAGACAATTTGAGTACAATTACTGAGCGCTCCGAGGATAATTTATCAATGACATCGGAGGATCGGCGGTTTTTAGAAGTGCTTGATGGTCCGCGTGGAGTGCACCTCCATAAAATCGAAGGGGTTGTCGAAAATGAAGTTTATTTTTCCCAATTTAATTTGGAGAATGGAAGTGAACCACGAGGGATGCTCCCACGTCCAACTCCCCAAATAGTGCGAATGTTTTCAAATGAAAGTAGGGACGGGTCACTCACGCATTTCTTTGAGGACTCGAATGAGGGCAGGTCCGGGACGGGTGACAACGGGTCGGATGAGTCGGATTACGAGGACATCGATGGGGACCCCATTTATATCAATGTTCCTCGAAGGGCGACTCTTAAAGGTAAGTACAATGAGCCGAGTTTGACATTTGAAGCGATACGAATGCAGGATCATTCCGAAGAAGTCGAACCCATTTCGCCAATTTTCTTCGACGACGAGCCGCGTCCGGAGACGGGTACGAATAACGAGGCGTTGGAGGAGGAGACAGGCGAAGGGTTCGAACCAATGGAAACGAGCATTGACACTGCCGAAAGTGACGAGGAGGAGGAGGGCGAGTCCGTCGCGGCCCGCGTGATCCTAGTGTTGAATGACCGCGTGCTCAATGAAATGCCGCTCGAATCGCTCCAGGAACTCAAGCGGCGAATTGATGCCTGCCTCGAAATTCGCGAGCGTGGCAGTGCCTCCGTGTCGAATGTTTAAACATTTGGAGAACTAATATTCATTTGACAAAATAATTAATTTCAACCCAACGGCCCTTTTCAGGGCCACACTTTTCCTACATTATAAAACCATGTAATTAATTTCATTTTTAAATTATAATTTCATTTTTTTTTAATTAAAATGTCATTGTCCATTGAGCAAATTAAACGCATTGCCAACGAGACATTAGGACAATACAAGAATCCTACATGGTTTAATTCCCGACTTGGAAAATTATTGACTTCGAATTTCCACGATGCAGTAAAAATGTGCGATAAAATCGACAAACTACCGACAATGAATTATGCCGACGCATGGCGACTCCTCCACGATGACATTCCATTAAGGCGTTCATGGTTAACTCATACGGATGTCAAGGGCAACTACCCATGGATTAAGTGGGGCCTCGACCATGAAAAGGATGGACTTCGTGTTTACGAGCGTGAATCCGGATGGTTCGTTAGGCGGTCAGGATTATGGATGTTTCCAAGTGGTAATATTGGAGGTTCCCCCGATGGATTGGCGTACGAGTCCCGACATTCCGTGGATCCCGAAGGAATCGTTGAAGTAAAGTGTCCGTGGAAATTAAGGAATTACAAAACGATCACTGACGAGGAAATGTATCGCAATGCCGAATACCTTGATGAAGCGTTAAATTTAATCAAGGATCATCCCTATTATACAACCATTCAGGGCAACATGGAAGCGGTCGGCGTAAAGTGGTGCGACTTCGTATTATGGACACCGGCGCGCACGATTATTACGCGTGTTCCTTATGACGAGGAATGGATTACGAAAAATTTACCGAGGATCGAAAATTATTATACGAAATGGCTTGTCCCGAAATTACTTTAGTATATAAGTCGATTGCGTAAAAACGAAAATTATTTTTCAAATTTAATTGTAAAATATTATTTTCCAAAATGCACTTATCACGAGCGCGCGTTATCGAAATCGCAAAGGAGACAATTGGGCAAAGGACGAATCCCAAATGGCAAGAGTATCGGAAGAATCGACTTACTGGCTCATTATTTGGAAAGGCATTGAGGAAAATGCGACCAACCGACCTACCATTGGATATATTTTCAGGAGCCAAATTACGTGCTCAAATAATTCAAAGTCGTCCATTCGAAACTAATATTCCAATGAAATGGGGTATCGATCATGAGCGCGATGCCATCGAAAAATATCAGGCCATGACGGGTAACAAGGTTGAGGATACAGGGATTTGGTTATTTCCGGATGGGATCCTTGCCGCCTCTCCCGATGGACTCGTCGTCGACCCGAAAAACCCCGAAAAGTATATTGGAATTATCGAAGTCAAGTGTCCTTATAAACTTCATTGGGATCCAATCGACAAGGAAATGGATTGGCATTTTTATATGAATTACCTTGATCATGATAATAAACTTATGCGGGATCACGATTATTACCATCAAATTCAGGGGCAACTGGCGGCAACGGACCTCCCTTGGTGCGACTTCATCGTTTGGTCACCAAGTAAAACACTCATTCAAAGAATTGAGAGGGATGAAAAATGGAAACCGAATATCAAGGTCCTTCTCGATTTTTATAATTATTACATACTTTCCCGATTCGAGGATGCGGCGTCCGTAGGGTGGACATCACCGCGTGCGGATGCACCATCCATCGATCTCAAACAATTATTTGAAAAGTGTCAGGGGGAGAAGACCGGAATTGAGAAAATGTTTATCGACTCGGTTGGATATCATTTGGCTCGATGGATTTATAAATTTCATTCGGAGGAAAAGGTGGATCAATTTTGGCCCGATATTTGCAAGCGATATTTAGAAAAGGCAAAAGGGCGCGTATGCAAAACATGCATAACCAAATTACTAATTGAACGGAGAGGAATTAGTGCCAAGTGCGAAGAAACCGAAAACGCTTATCAGGTCATTATTAAATCAAATTGGGAAATCCCATCCACCGTTCTTGTCAATGCCGCTAAACACCTTAACAATTTTTATGACTCGCCGGACTTTTACGATGAACCTTGTTTGTGCATCAAATATTAGTCGAAGTATAAAAGGAATAATTAAATCGAAATTTTCAATTATTAATTTTAATTTTCGAAATTATTTTTCAATTTTAACCTTCAAGTCAATTTATCGAAATGGAATCATTCAACAAGAAAATCGTTCAAAACTTGGTCATTATGAAATCACCTCGACTCGTTCATCATCGAGTTATTCCAATTCATAAACAAGAAATCAGTCGACTTATCCTTGAAAATTGTGAGTTCCTTTCAGTCGATGGTTCCCTTCAAAGGCAATTCCTAATGTGCAAAAAATGTCATCAAGTATTTAAAAATAGTTATGCGAATCGGCACAACCTCGATAAACATTTACTTGAAATCCATCATATTTTGGAATGGGGTTCAAGTGACGGCCCACCACCTGATTTTAAAATTAATGAGGTTGGGAAAATTAAAAAAGCAATGAAGCGAGGGCGCCCTTGTAAAATTTTGAAAATTAATGAGGAACCCAATCAAATCCCAATTGAAATGTCATCCCCAACTCTAATTATTCCGACTGAATCCCTGATCATCCTCAACCACGATCCGGACATGAAGCCCGTCATCGACCCAAATACTAAAACTCATGAAAGTAATGAAAAAGTCCGTTTGAAAAACCCTACTACACGCCCCAAAACTAAAAAGTCGAAACCTCAATCACCCTTCACATTCCCAATTCCTGAGTCGTGTAAAGATTTGGGAGTCATGTCCCCAAAATCATTCGAGGGTGTCGAGGGCATCGAAGGGGTAATGGGCAAGGAGTGTCAAGTGGAGCATCCGAACGGGGAATTCAAAGTGATGGGCGGGAGTGAAGTAGGGTCGAGTGTTTCGAAGGAAACAATTCACATCACGAAACCTAAAGGGTCACGTCCGAAGAAAGTGAAAATCCTCGATCGTGATTTATTGGTCACCGAGAAAATCAATGTGAATGAACCGACCCTCACTGTTTAAATCATTAAATTGTTCAAGCTTTAATTGTTTCATTTTCGAAGGTCCTTAAATTCTCGCTTAATTCCGTTCATGTTTTCTCCGAAGTATCCTTCATTTCAATATTCCTACCACTTACATTTTATAATTCCATCGTTCAACCTCAAGAATTTCCGTGTCCTTTCATTAATAATTGGTAAAATCATTCGAAATCATTCAACCTCTTCAAAAATTTCACATGTCATTTGAATAATTATTCGATTCAATGTTTCACAGTAAAATGAAATTAAAGTTTTTGATTGATATTTGAATTTGAACAAGAATTGATTGAACTTGAAAATGGATTTAATTGGTTCGGATGAAAAGTAAAACCGTGATTCATAATAATTGAAAGTGAAATTAGTAGAAGCATGGGACGGGTGAAGAAGGCAATGAGATTAAGATTATGAAGTGGACATGAAATTTAAAACATGAGCATGCCGATAATTGAAAATGAGATAGATATTCGATTGAAGGTTTTTGAAGCGAATTTGAGGAGACTCAATTATGGTATGAGGCCGGAACGGCGGAATACAACGAGTGTGTATTCGTAAAGGTCTTCGAAATTAGTAATGTTTCGAGTGATGAGTTCGAAATTAGCATGATCAATTACAAGTTTTTTAAGGAGAGAACTACGAATTGCATTTTGAATTGGAGGCAACCCGGAAAATTGATGCATAAAAACATTATCATACACAGTGGCCATATAAGAAATCACATCAATTGGCATGCATGTATTAGTATCGAACGGTGTAGACGGGTTAAGCAGTTGGCTTGAATTTTGAAGCGGCAGGCCAAGTGGCATCGTCGTGACACTCGCACTCATCGTCATCACGTTGGAGGGGGCGCTTGGTTGCGGTAGCGAATTTGGGGTTGACACGGTCAGTGATGTGGACGGGGATTGCCCTGCCTTGATGCGCTTCCTCGATTGAGGCGGATGTGCCGGCGGCTTCCTTTTCGAGTGGGATCGTTTTGGGGGGCGCACGTGCAACGTGAAACATTTCTTCGAAGCCACTTTCCCCAATGAAGCCTTGTTCCGTGTATTGATCCGATCCGGCCCCATGGGATTCGGTGAGGCCAAATGTTCGCTTATATTCGACAGGGGCACCGGTCCTGAAAATTATTCAATACAATAATTCTTAATTGGGTATCATTAAGAAAATTGCGAATGAGTTAATTGTCAAAGGAAACTTAGAAATCCATGCATGCGGTAACGGAAAATACCTTGTAGTTTTTGAAGGGGCGGCAAGGGTTGAGGAATTGGAGGCATTGATGAAAGAATGTCGTTCACTTGATTGAACCATTCGTCGTCCACCGGTTGTGTCATTATTTTCTAGTAATTTAGAAATGTGAAACATTATTATGATGGAAAATAAAAAGGAATGGATTCAAATACAATGTCGGGATTAAGAGGAATAATTATCAAAATAAAAACATACCGGAGAGGCCCAATCCGTTAATCCTTTTGGCAATTCCAGCAAATCGAGGAATTAATCCTTTCCAGGCGGCAAGGGGCATGAAGAAGGGTGCGCGGCCAGGATACCATTGGTTATCCTTGCTCGATTGAAAGTATTTGGAAAAACCGATATACGGTTTTCCATCAATCAATGTGACTTGAACGCGGAATGAATTTCCGCCTTCACCGTGGAAATGGCAACTGAGGAGATTTTCAAATTTCGAATGGGCCTCTCCGGCATTGACGTTCGACGAAGCCATACAAGTTGCGAGTCAAGAAATAAGGAATAATTTAAATGAAAATAATTTACGAAATTTTAGTCAGAAATAATAATTTAAACGAATCATTCCCTTTAATAGGAAGAATGATATTGCAAAATATCGATGACGTCATGACGTCATTCGTGTTTACATGAGCTCATCGTTTTCCTATTTAATGTGCGTGGGCGTCGGTATTTCCACATTTGGAAATTCCAACAATTATTTATTATTTTCATATCATTTTTAAAATTATTTCGAAAAATGGCAACGTTCCATTGGCTTACTCCTATTAAGCGCAATGGCCTACAACTTCCCCATGATCTTCCCAATGTAGACATCAATGGTATTGGGTATGAGAACGGTTTCGATGAGCGGCTCGCCGTAAGCCCGACTCCCACTGGGAGTTACATATGCACGATATGTGTGGGGATCCCGCGTCGGCCAATTATTCTTCCACGATGTGGTCACTTATTTTGTCAATCGTGTATTGAATTGGATGTCAAATCGAGAAAACCGGAAATCCTCCGGGGAGAAGTCATCAGTAATAAGTGTCCTAATTGTAAGGCATGGTTTGACAGTTCGGCCGTGAAGGAATTTGACGACTTGGACCAATGGACTCAACGATTATTCAAGTCAATTCAGTTTAAATGTCCATTCGACTGCGGTTTCAAGGGGAACACAATGGACTTGGATCGACATCAATCATTTGAATGTGGAAAACGTAAGGTCCAGTGCCCCGGTGTCGATTGTGGTTTGACGATTGAGTACGAGAAGTTAAAGGATGACCATATCAAGACGTGTCCGAAAGTCATGATTTACTGCGACCGATGCATGCTTCCCGTCCGACGCGACTGCCTTACCTCGCATGATTGCGTTGATCGAATGGCTCAAGCACTTAAAGGTATCATTTATTTATTGAAAATTTTAAAATAATTGACTTTACATTAGGTAAAATGTACTTATTGAAAATATTAAAATAATTGACTTTCCAATATTGAGACTTGGACCTAATAATTAGACTTAATAATGAAATTAGAATTGTACAAGATCGTCGAGGAAGTAAAGGATGTCAAGTATGACCAGTCCGATATGGGTGAGCCAGGCACGGTTTACATTCCGCCGATGGAGGTCCCACTCAATGAGTCCCGTCATTTATGGCAACCGACGCCTTCGCGCACGATTGGAGGAGGACCTCATCGTCAAAGTCGTAACGCGCGACTACTAAAAACATGTCATGATTCGAAGTCGGCGCCTCATCCACCCGGTGCGGAAAGGCAAGCATGGCAGGCGTCCTTTTTTCGATACATGGATTATCGGCAACCACCGAATGTGGAGACACGCCAAAGTGCGGAAGGTTCCTCGACATCGGCTCCAATCATTGGCCACGATGAAAACGCGCGACATGAATTTCCAAATTAAACATTGACTGGATCGATTACTAATTCGAATTAAATGAGATCGTTTAGTAATTCGAAGTAATTGTAACCATCATTGTCGTTTCAATATCCTAAAAACTATCCTTCACTTCATTCGTGTTCTCCTTTATTTTCGACTTCACCATTTCACTCATAACGAAAACTTTATCACTTCATTGAAAATAAATATAATGATCCTACCTTGAATATGAATTGCCTTGAATGATTATTGGAGTATGCCGAAGATCGGGAAAGGTTAAGGGATTTTAAGGACGGGAATGATGGGCGACTAAGCAATTAATGTAAGTGACCTTAAGGTCAATGGTATCAAGTGATTCTTAATGAATACCTAAAGTGATTAATCAATTTTCATTGAAGATCAAGCGTGTCCGACTCATTCTTCAAGGATTCGTAGTAGGAAAAAAGGAAAACATTTGAAAAACAAGAAAGCCTAATGGAAACAATGGAAAAACTCAATGGTTACCAAGGAAAATTACATGGTTACTAAGGAAAACTTAATATATTTATTAGTCCAAACATTAAGTATTGATGGGTCCGACTAAAAAATCATGGTTTCCTATAAGGAAAACCTAAAAACATTTGAAATCCAATGAAAACTAATGGGAACTAAGGGAATTATCAATGGTAACCAACGAAAACCTAATGGTAACTAAGGACTAATAATAATATTAATAAGCCTAACATGTACCAAGGCCAATACATTTCGAAAAATACATGGTAACTAAGGAAATACTTATAAAAAATAATTATTTTAATTATCCGAACATTTTTCAGAGCCAGGGATCATCAATAAATCAATTTAAATTAATTTAATTAATAATTTTAAATTTTTTTATTTTTTATTTTTTGGGGCCCAACATTTTCAAAATAAGAGCTAGGTCACTTGGTTACCAAGTGTGTCACGTGCCCTAGTTACCTAGTAACCATGTTGACAACCATTCCCAATGTAAACAAGCCTTGGTTACCATGGAAAAAGTCCCTAGCAACGCCCTAGCAACGGAGCTCAAATGCATTGCGGCCGTTCCGCATTGGATTTGCGGCCGTTCAGGTTGTATATATACTACTCACGTTCCTGTACACGGCCAACGCCCAGGAACAAAACAAGAAAGCAAAAGAGCAACAGAGCAAAATCACCAAAGCAAAGGCAAAACACGCCAGACTCGGACTGGCAATTTTCAGAGAAAAGTGCAACAAGTTTTCATTTTCCAAAAGAAAAACACGTCAGACTCAGACTGACCTTTTTTAGACAAATTTTCAAAAGAAAACACGCCAGACTGGCCTGGCACTTTTTAGATACTTTTAGACCGGACTTGATGGGAAATCGCCCTACCCTTTTGGGGCAGGAAAACTTCCCATCGACTCCTGGAGATTTTCAAGAGAAAGTTCAACCAATTTTCCAGAGACAATTTGACGAGACAGTTTAACCAGCCATTTTCACGAGAGTTTTCAAAATGCAAGCAAACGCAAAAACGGTGGGAATATTTTCCTATGCCAAGGGCACAGGAAGTATTCTCACTATTTTTCGCAAAGGTGTACTTTATAAATTCACCAAAATTTTAATCAAAATTATCTAAGAATTATCTACTCGCGCACTTTACTGGGGCGCGCCGAGCGCGAAGGCAACCCGGCGCAAGTGGGGGGCCGGAGGTGATCGCACGGCCACAGGTTTGGCCTTGGGCTCCTGTGACCGCAAGTTTTCACAGAATTTTCAACTTAAGTTCCTTAAAAGAAGCTCGAGAGGGCAAGAAGGGTGCAGGAGGGTGAACTAGAGAAGAGTAGAGCAGAACGTGCGAGAAAAATAAAGAGTGCAATTTATCTGCCGATGCAGCTGAGTAGTAAAAGAATAAAGACGATTCAGAAATGCTGCTAAGCTCGTTATGTACAATGAGAACACAGTGAAACCGTAGAGGAGCTTCTAGACTTCAAGAGAATCAGGGCTACTAAAATGCCAAGTTTAAATGAGCAGAAAATGCGACCTTAAGAGATTTCGAGCAATAAGATCTGGGCAGCTATGTCAAATGCGGCTACCCGAGAACAAAAGCGAGTGAATACGAGACGAGGTATGAGCAAAAATATGCAAGATGCTGCAAGTGCAAAATGAGTATAGGTGAATGCAAAAATCTGCGAGATGAACTACGCCCCTCAATGGGCACACAAGACTACAAGTGAACTACGCCCCTTACTGGGCCACACAAGAACACTAGAAACTACGCCCCTTACTGGGCCATGAAAACACGAAGCTACGCCCCTTACTGGGCCCTACATGCAAGAAGAAGAAGAATCAAGAAAACGAACCGCTACGCCCCTTACTGGGCCACTACTACAAAGAAGAACAAACAGAACAAGAAAATGAATCGCTACGCCCCTTACT
>Ga0080064_1007376_pt1 | contig 11143 bp, 9 predicted proteins | sample Subgrocontami54m_FD_69260 | JGI IMG/M metagenome (GOLD analysis project Ga0080064, IMG submission 69260) | Subsurface groundwater microbial communities from S. Glens Falls, New York, USA - GMW46 contaminated, 5.4 m (SPADES assembly) (version 2) ... | reverse complement strand
CCCCGCATTGCTGCTCTGGGGCTTTTCGATGCTGTCCGGCGCGACCGGCAGCCTCGAGCTCCCCCGCATGGCCGCCGTGATCGCCAGCGGCGGAGCCGACAATACGCTGCTGGTGTTCGCGCTGGTATTCGTCGTCGCCGGCCTGGGCTTCAAGCTCGGTGCGGTGCCGTTCCACATGTGGGTGCCCGACGTCTATCAGGGGGCGCCCACCGCGGTGACGCTCCTGATCGGTTCCGCGCCCAAGCTTGCCGCGTTTGCGTTTGTGATGCGCATCCTGGTGTCCGGTCTCGGCGCCGACTACCTGGTCGCGCAATGGCAGTGGATGCTGATCATCATGGCGGTGCTCTCGCTCGCGATCGGCAACGTGACCGCGATCGCCCAGACCAACATCAAGCGCATGCTCGCCTATTCGACCATCTCGCACATGGGCTTCCTGCTGCTCGGCGTGTTGAGCGGCAGCAATGATGGCTACGCGTCGGCGATGTTCTACGTCGTGGTCTACGTGCTGATGAACCTCGGCACGTTCGGCATGATACTGCTGCTCTCGCACGCCGGTTTCGAGGCCGACAACATCGACGACTTCAAGGGGCTCAACCAGCGCAGCCCGTGGTACGCATTCATCATGCTGCTGTTGATGCTCTCGATGGCGGGCGTGCCGCCGGTGGTCGGGTTTTACGCCAAGCTGTCGGTGCTGTGGGCGGTGATCGATGCCGGCTTCCTGTGGTTGGCGGTGATCGCCGTGCTGTTTTCGCTGATTGGCGCGTTCTACTACCTGCGCATCGTCAAGCTGATGTATTTTGATGCGCCGCTCGACCAGGCGCCAATCGCGCCCGGCGCCGGCATGCGCTGGGTGCTGAGCGCGAACGGTATCGCGATCCTGCTCTTCGGCATCCTGCCCGGCCCGCTGATGACGCTGTGCGAGTATTCAATCGGGCTGTCGCTGCAGTGAGCACCGGCGCTGTGCCGCAGCGGAACGGCCGTCATCCCGGCGTACGCCGGGAACCAGAAGGTCGGGGTTAAATTTGTCGGATAATCCCCATCCCGATTTCACCGAAAAGCAGTTGACCACCCGGCTCGTCTACGACGGCCAGATGCTGAAGGTGCACGAGGACACCGTGTTGCTGCCGGACGGCAAGACTGCGCGCCGCGAGTGGATACAGCATCCGGGAGCCGTGATCATGATCCCCATGCTCGATGAGCGGACGGTGTTGCTGGAGCGGCAGTACCGTTATCCGCTGCAGCGTCATTTTTACGAGCTCCCCGCCGGCAAGATCGAGCCGGGCGAGGATCCGCTGGCAACCGCCAAACGCGAGCTGATCGAGGAGTGCGGTTATACCGCCGGAAGCTGGCAGCATTTGGCCACGCTGCATCCGTGCATAGGCTATGCCGACGAGCGGATGGAGCTGTATCTGGCGCGCGATTTGACCCACGTGGGGCACGCGCATGACGACGGCGAGTTTCTGGAAGTCGTGCCGATGGCGCTCGCCGAGGCGCTGGCATGGGTGAGAAACGGTCGGATTACCGACGTCAAGGCGATCATCGGCCTGCTGTGGATGGAACGCATGCCGTAGCTACTGCGGCGCTGTGCTAGACTCTTTTTGCCAGGCTTGTCGCGCGATTCAGAGTAACGCGCACCACTGCCATCGCATTGCGCGTCCTGTTTCTGACACCTGTTCAATTCTAAGGGAGGGGTCACCATGCAGTCCGCAACCATCCAGCATCTGCCAGTCCAACGCAGCCTGAACCTCACGGAATACGATACCGAGTACGACCCGGAGTACGGAATCCTGTGGGGATTTATCAATCCGCAGGCAGGACCGAACGTCACCTTGAAACTGCTCGAGGACGTGCGCAAGCACGACCGCCTGTTCGAGAGCAATGGCGGGCGGGTGTTTTATGAGGGAGAGCACCGTCCGGTCAATTACTACGTGGCGGGCTCGCGCATGAAAGGGGTCTATAACCTGGGCGGCGACCTCGCTTATTTCATGCAGTGCATCGAGCGCCGGGACCGGGACGCATTGCTGCACTACGCCACGCTATGCGTCGATAACCTGTACCCACGCATTCTGAACCATCGGGTTCCCAACCTGATCACCATCGCGCTGGTGCAGGGCGATGCGCTGGGCGGCGGGTTCGAAGGCGCGCTGGCGAACGACGTGATCATCGCCGAAGAGCAGGCGAAAATGGGACTGCCCGAGATTCTATTCAACCTGTTCCCGGGCATGGGGGCCTACAGCCTGCTCGCGCGGCGCGTCGGCCCGCGCATGGCGGAGGAGATGATACTGTCAGGCAATCTTTATTCGGCGGCGAAGCTGCATGAAATGGGTATCGTCGACATGGTGGTGCCGCAGGGGCGGGGCGAGATGGCGGTCTACGATTACGTGAACAAGGTGCATAAGCGCAGGAACGGCGTGGCGGCGACTTATCAGGCGCGGCAGATCGTGTTCCCGGTCACGCACGAGGAATTGATGAAGATCACGACCGTGTGGGTAGATGCAGCGCTCAGGCTGGATGCGAAGGATTTCCGCCTGATGGCGCGGATCGTGCAATCGCAAAGCAGCCTGAAGCCCGGTATCGCGACCGCCGCCCCGGCGAGAAGCAGGTGACGCAGGCGCGCCAGGCGTGCTACGAATTCGCCACGCCGTGGTTTTTCACGTAGTCGGCAAGCGCGGTGTGCGTTGCCGTGATGATTGCGCGGGTTTCGGCCGCCACTGAGACGGCCGCTGCGCTGAGTTCGCGATAGTCCAGCGCGCCGATCCGGCTGCAGTGCGCGACCAGGCGCTCCGCGCCGAGGTTCAATGCCGAGCCCTTGAGCGCGTGGATCAGCGCCTTGAATTCCTCGCGGCGATGCTGCGCAAGCGCGTCCTCGATCTTCAACAACAGTTGCGAGCTGTCCTCGCTGAATAACTGGACCAGGTGCGGCACGAACTGCGGATCCTGACTCATGCGCGCGAGTTCGCGCAGCGTGCCGGTGTTGAGCAGCGGCGCCTGCGCCGGTTGCGGCGGCGCGATCGCCTGCACCACCTTGGCAGTTTCCCGCGCGCGTTTCTCGGCCAGTTGTTCGATGGTCGCATATAACTTGCTCGCCTCAAGCGGCTTGGACAGGAACGCATCGACTCCGGCGTCGGTGGCCTCCCGGATAGTTTCGGGAGTCGAGTCTGCCGAGAACATGATGATGGGCACGCCGGCGCGGCCGGCCTGCATTACGCGGATCAGGCGCGTCGCCTCCAGCCCGTTCATTACCGGCATGTGCGAGTCGAGGATCACCAAGTCGTAATCCGCCTCACCCAGCGCATCGAGCGCCTGCTCGCCATCGGCAACCAATTTCACGGCGTGCCCAGCCCTCTCCAGCTGCTTGGAGATCACGGTGCAGTTGACCGGGTCATCATCGGCCACCAGCACGCGGTAGCACGGGGTTGGCTCTTTGCTGCGATAGTAGTCGGCGAGCGAGATGGCCCCCGCCACGGTTTCTTCGCCGGCCAATACCGAATGCAGGGCGTTGTAGAGCAGGCGTTTTTCCGGCGGCAACGCGATGACGGACGCGAATTCCGCCGGCATGCGCGAGGCCCACAGCGCGGCGGCACTGCGCGGCGCGCACAGAATAAGCGCAAGGGTGGTGCCGTCGCGAGCACGTAACTCCTTTGCGGCACGCGCGACATCCGCGCTCGCGTTGTCAGCGTATACGAGCGCAACTCCGTAGTGGCGCCCCAGTGCCGCGGCTTCGCTCAGCCGTGCCGAAGCGCTGGTAAGGCCCTCGGCGCTGCCCGGCTCCAGCCCCCATTGACGCAGATCGGCCGCCAGCGCCTGCCGCGCATCGTTCGGAAACCCCACCAGCAGGGTGCGGTTTTCCCGGAAGTGCGCCGGGCCCGCCTCGGCGGCCTGGTGCTGCTTCGCGAACGGCAGGTCGAACCAGAACGTGCTGCCCGCGCCGGGCGCGCTTTCCAGCCCGATCGTTCCGCCCATGAGTTCCACCAGTTGCTTCGCGATCGTCGTGCCGAGCCCGGTGCCGCGATGTCTGCGAGTGCCGGGAGATTCGGCCTGCACAAACGACTCGAAGATCCGTTGCTGGTCGGCCGGCGCAATTCCGATGCCGGTATCGCGGACCGCGAATCTGAGCCGCACCGACTGCGGACTCTCGGTGAGCGTGGATACGGCCAGCCGGACTTCGCCCCGCTCGGTAAACTTGAGCGCGTTGCCGATGAGATTGACAAGTACCTGCTGCAGGTGATGGGCGTCGCCATTGAGCGCGGGCGTGACATCCGGCATCACGAAGACTCCCAGCTTCACCCCCTTTTGTGCGGCCTGGCGGGAGAAGATGGTGAGGGTGCTCTGGATCAACGCATGCAGATCGAAGTCGATAGCCTGAACGGTGATCTTGCCGGCCTCGATTTTGGAAAAATCGAGCACATCCTCGATCAGGGAAAGCATGACGCGCGAGGCGCCGTGCGTGGCGTTGACCATCTCGGCCTGCTCGGTATTGAGCGTCGTGGTGCGCAGCAGGTCGTTCATGCCGATGATTGCATTGAGCGGCGTGCGCAGCTCATGCGACACCGACGAGATGAACATGCGTTTGGCCTGGTTTGCCGCTTCCGCGCGGGCGATCGCTTCGTACAGGCGTTTGATCAGGGTCAGCACGTAGAGCGAAAGCGCGATCATTCCGACCAGAATACCGATGCCTAGCGTGCGGTGATCCGCCCAATAGTCGCTAACGCCAAGAACGGTGACGAACCCCACGCTGCTTAACACCAGCGAGATCAGAAGATAATTGGCGCCGAAGCGGAAGCCGCAGCCGAACGTCACCCACAGGTAGATGAAGAATATCGGGGCGGCATGATCCGCACCGCCGATCATGAAGAAGGTAATGGTGACGACGTCGAGCAAGTTTCCAATCACGCGTCGAGCGGGCGACGCTTGAGGCCAGGCAAGAACGCAGACGATGATTCCCAGCGCTGCCGCCAAATACGCCGCCATCATCATCCATGAGGCGTAAATCCACTCCGTGGAATGCTTGGTTGCGTCCGGCAACAAATAAAAGAGAAAGGCGGTTCCGATCAGCAATCGCAGGAACGCCTGCTCGTGCTCGGAGTCGGTGCGGCCCGCGAGCCGCGTGCGGATGAATCGCAGGAATTCCATGGCGCGCCGGCTCAGGGTATGACTGCCGCAGGACCGGCATCGCTGTCGCGGAACTCCTCGGCGATGGCGAGAATTTCAGTGCGCGAGCGCAGCAGCACTTGCACCAGTTCCGGGTCGAAATGGCGGCCGGATTGCTCGCGCATCCAGGCGCTGGCCTGGTCGGGTCGCCACGCCTGCTTGTACGGCCGGACCGAGGTGAGCGCGTCGTAGACGTCGCCCAGGGCCACGATGCGTGACTCCAGCGGTATGGCTTCCCCTCTGAGGCCATAGGGGTAGCCGCTGCCGTCGTACTTCTCGTGGTGCCCGAGCGCGATCACCGCGCCCATCTGCAGGAATTCCGAGCTGCTGTCCTTCAGCAGTTCGTAGCCGAGCAGCGCGTGGGTCTTCATCACTACCATGTCCGGCGCGGACAACTTGCCGCTCGCCTGCAGGATGCGGTCCGGAATGCCGATTTTCCCGAGGTCGTGCATGGGCGCGGCCAGCTCGATTGCTTCCTGTTGGGCGGCCGACAAGCCATGGCCTTTGGCGATCAACGCGGAATACCTGGCCATGCGCGGCAGGTGCAGGCCGGTGACCCGGTCGCGCGATTCGGCCGACCGGGCAAGGCGGTACAGTGTATCCACTTCACGCCGGCGCAATTCCTGCGTCGCGATGCGCACTTTGTCCTCGAGCCACTTGCGGCGGTTCGAGTTTTCGATTTCATGGCGGCGCAGCGCCAGCAGGTTCTTGAAGCGCTGGCGGTATTCGATGCGGTCTATCGGGCGCGTCAGAAAGTCGATGGCGCCGTGATTGAGCGCCTGATAGCGCACTTCCGGTTGTTTGTCGACCGTGATCATGACCATGGGGACGGTGTCGTCATGAAACACCCGGCGCAGTTCCCGGATCAGCTCGATGCCGTTCATCCCGGGCATCTGGTAATCCGTGACCACCATGTCCACGGCATGCTTGCGCGCATAGTCGAGCGCGGCCTCCGGATCTTCGAACGTGACCACGTCGACATACTTGTCAATACTGCGCACGATTTCGGCCAGGATCACGCGCCCGGTGGACTGGTCGTCCACGATCATCACAGTGTTGTTTTGAGCGGCAGTACTTTTTATGGAGTGCACCAGCGACACGGGGTGCGGCAAGCTGCTCATTGAAGACTCCCGGTATCAGCGGCGCCAGCCAGAACTGCTTGATGCGCGCCGCAAGGCATGGGCGCAGGGTATCGCGCCAGTCTTTTTATCTGTCTGTTTTGTATGAAGGATCAGGTTACTCCCGGGTCTTGCCTTTGTCAAAATCAATGAAAACGCCGTAACACCACGGCCGCATTATGCCCGCCGAAGGCAAAGGACTGCGACAACCCCACGCGCAAATCGAGCGGCTCGACGGCGCGCACGAAATTGAGTTCGCGCAGCGGCGCGTCGAGGTTCTTGCAGATGTGTGTGGTCTGGTCGCGCAGGGACAGGGCCGTGACCAGGATTTCGAAGGCGCCGCTGGCGCCGATGGTGTGACCCAACAGCGATTTGGTCGAATTGACCCGCACGGATTTCCCGAACACGCGGTCGATGATCTCCGTCTCCGCCTCGTCGTTGTTTCGGGTTCCGGTGCCGTGGGCGTTGATGTAATCAACCTCGTGCACGCCAACGCCGGCGTCGGCCAGCGCGGCGCGCAGCATGCGTTCGATCTGTGCGCCGCCGGGCGCGAGGCTCATCATGGAGTGTGCATCAAAGGTCTCGGCGTAGCCGATCAGCTCGGCCATGATCGTCGCGCCACGGCGTTGCGCGTGCTCGAGTTCTTCGAGGATGAGTACTGCCGCGCCGCCCTGGCTGAACAGAAAGCCCGAGTGCTTCTGATCGAAAGGCCGGTTCGCCGCCTGCGGGTCCGCGCAGTCCCTAATCAGCGTGCCGGCGACATCGAAGCCGCGAAAGATATGGCCGTGTTCGTCGTTCAGGTATTCGCAGCCGCCGCTGACGGCAACGTCGACGCAGCCATCGCGCACCGCGCGATAGGCGTTGCCGACGGCGACCGTGCCCGAGGCGCACGCGACGCAATAAGTCGTGTTCGGGCCGGTGATCGAGAACTTGATCGCCACCACCGCCGAACTGGAGTTCGGCATCAGCATCGACACCACGAAGGGATGATAGCGAGGGCCATGCGCCATCAGCGCGACAACGCCGTCGAGCATTTCCCGTTCCGGCGCGCTGGCGCGGGTTTCCGCATAGCCCTTGAGTGTTGCGCGCGCGCGCTGATACAGGTGGTGGGCATGATTGTGGAGAAAACTGTAGGCGCCGCCGATGCCGGTGCCAAGATAGACCCCGATCCGTGTGGAGTCTGCTCCGGTCAGGGTGAACACGCGTGAATTGTTTGCGTCGGGGACGAGACCGAACCCGGCGCGTTCGATCGCCTCGCGTGCGGCCCCGATGGCGTTCACGCTGCCCGGGTCGAGTTGCAGCCGTTCCGTCCGCGCGACGCCCAGGTACTCGGGATCGATCTCGGGCAACGGCGACCATATGCGGGAGTGCAAAGCGGCGTAGTGGTCCCAATTTTCCGGGACGGGCGCGACTGCCGATTTGGCCTCAAGGCAATTACGCCAGAACTCGTCCATACCGGTGCCGATGGTGCTGACGGCGCCGGCCCCGGTGATTACAACCCGCCGCTTCATGTCGCAGCAGGTTCCTGCAGCTTCCTGGTGATGAAATCGATGATGTCCTTGACGGTCACGATCCCCATCAGGTCTTCGGGCGGCATGGTGCGCTGAAACTCGTCCTCCAGCAGGATGAAAAGCGTCATCTGTTTCAGCGAGTCGAAATCAAGATCGTCGCGCAGTGAAGCATCCAGCCGGATCTCATCTTCTTTTCGCTCCAGTACTTCGGCGATCGCCTTGACCACACGCTGCTGTATGTCGTTGCTCATAAATCTCCGTTATGGGGTTGCCTGCTCTGCGAGCACATGCACGCGCCAGTTGCTGCGGCGGTTCAGCGCCTCGTCACCGGCCGACAGCGCAAGACTGTCCGGCAATGGCGCAAGATCGATGTCGTAGACCGCGCGCCGCAAAGCGGCATAGTCCGCCGCGGTGTCCACCCGCAACCGGTCGACGCCGCCGGCCATGGGATGCGTGCGTTGCGCCGCGGTGTAACGATGGTAAATGGCTTGCTGCTGTTCTTCGCGCGACAACCCGCCGGTCTTGAGCAGAAAGCCGTAATAGCCGACGTAGCATTGATAGAGCAGATCCTCGAGCCGGCGGGGTGACAGCAGGGGATGCGACCAGGTCGGGCAGCTGGCGTCGAAGCGATCCAGGTTGCGTTCGGTGATCCATCCGGCCTTGCGGAAATCGTCGTACTGCTCGGTGCCCGGGATCGGGGTCAGGATAAAGAAAGAGGCCACCGTAGGCCGTAATTCCTTCAGAACGTCCAGATGATGCCGAATCTCCTGCTCGTCGTCGTTGGGAAACCCGATGATGTTCGAGAAGTGGGGCCGTATCCCGGCCTGCCGGCAGAGGCGGATGATCTCGGCATATTGTTCCGGATGGTTGTGGTGCTTGCCTGCCGCTTTCAGCGTCTTGCGATTGAAGGATTCGACGCCCACGAACATTTCGAGGCAGCCGGCGCGGCCCAGCAACGCGACCAGTTCCGGGTCTTTCGCAATCTGCGTGTCGCACTGGCAAAAGAACCGCAGCCCCAATCGCTCGTCTACCATCGCCTGCAACAGCGTTCGGACGCTTGGGAACTTGTTGAAGTTGTCCGATACGAACATGATCATTTCGACGCCGCCGCGTTTGGCCCGCCGCAGGCTTTCGAGGGTACTTTCAATTTGGGGGCTGCGCACCTGGCGGCCCGAGATCTTGATCACGGAGCAGAAATTGCACTGGTATGGGCAGCCTCGCACCGGATAGAGGCCGAGCATGGGCGCCGTGTAACGTGCCAATTCTGCCGCGCTCGGGGGATTGATCACTGTACCCGGAAGCTGCTCCGCCCAGCGCTTGTTACCGCCATATAAGGGCTGCAGTTCCCCCGCCACGGCATCATCCAAAATCTCCTGCCAGATCAGTTCCGCTTCCGCCAGCGCGAAGCTCACCCCGCGGCCCTGAAGCATAGTGGTATCGCAGGTCATGGCATGCGGTCCGCCGATCACGCAATGGTGCACGCCGTGATGGCGGGCGTAAGCGGTGAGATCGAGCGCGCGGTGAAACTGATGGGATTGAACGCCGACCAGCGCCACCAGCGTGGTCACATCCGGAGCTGCGTGCAGCCAACGCAGGTAGTCGAGGTCCTGCCACACATACTCGTCCACCAGATGGACGGTCACCGGCACATCGCCGATGCGCGCCGGCGTCAAAGCGGCGATGTGATACAGAGTGGCGTTGGGCAGGAAGCCTTTTTTGAAACGCTCGACCGAACCATCAATGCCGTACTTGCTCGGTTTGATGAGGATAACCCGCAATTGCGTCATGGTTTTCCGGCGATTGTAGGGTCGGAGAGTTGACGCTACCATACGCATGCCGGGGGCGCAATCTAGGGCGACGTTTCCCCGGGTTCACAATGGATCGGGTCCTGAAACATCCGATCGGAGCGCGTGTGTGAAGTGCGCGTCAACAGGGACACCGACGCATCCGACCACCGGCCAGTGCTGCTGTGCCTGGACTGATGCGGTCAGCGGGGTTCTTCAGGGAGCGGCGGAAGCGAACGCAGGTAGGCTATCAATGCCGCCAGGTCTTCGGCCGTGAGCCGGCCGGTGGTGTTGTGGATCACCTCGCCCATCGTTTCATTTGCCGTGTCCCCATCCGGAGTGAGGCCGGTTTGCAGAAAATCCCTCAGTTCGCGATCGTCCCACTTCTTGAGCCGGGTCGGCGTCAGGTTCGGAACCCGTTTGCCGTCAGGTCCTTTTCCTCCGGCGAGGAACCGCTCCGGCTTCGAACCGCCGAGGAAGTTGCGCGGCGTGTGGCATTCGCCGCAATGGCCAAGGGCTTGGATCAGGTAGGCGCCGCGAGCGACGATCGGCGCCGCCCCGGTAGTAACAGTCACAGCAGCACCAGGCGTGAAGAACAACCACTTCCAGATCGGGATGAGAAAACGCCAGCCAAACGGGAAACGCGGATCGTGTGGTTGATTGGCCCGGCTGCTCGGCGCCAGCGTGCGCAGATAGGCCCAGAGGTCGCGCAAGTCCCCGTCTGAAATCCGCGTGAACGAGGGGTAGGGAAACGTGGGGAAGTAATTGGCGCCGTCAGGCCGCTCGCCGCGGCGCATGGCGCGCACGAAATCGCCCTCGGTCCAGCGCCCGATCCCGGCCTGCAGGTCAGGCGTTATGTTCGGCCCGTAAAAAGTTCCAAAAAGCGTTTTGAGTTCGCGTCCTCCCGAAAAGGGCGCGGCGTCCTTCTTGTCTTCCGTGTGGCAAGCGAGGCAGCCTCCGATCTGCGCAACGTATTGCCCACGCTTGGCGTCGCCCTGCGCGTAAGCGTTCCCGCTCGCCACAGCGAGCAGCAGGACAAGCATGCCCGTCTGCAGCGCCGATCGTATCCGCGTCAATACAATGTTACTGCTTCTCGCGAAATGTCTCGTGGCAGCCGCCGCAAGTTTTTCCAGTCGCGGCGAGTTGCGCTTTCACGGTTTCCTCGTCGCCGCTTTTGCTCACGGCAACGAGCTTGGAGACTTCGCTCTCCAGCCGGTTCTGGGCCTCCTTGAATTTGGCGGCATCCGTAATGACTGCCAGCAGCGCTGCGCTTTTCACGTCTTTGGTGCTGGGAACGAAGCCGTCCCAGGGCATCTTGCTCAGGACTTCGAGAAAACCTGCATTGCGCGCGACCACGGCCGCGTCATAAGGAACCTTGCCTTGGGCCATGCCACCCAGAGGACCCCAGTACTTGCCCTGCAGAACCATCGCCGCCTGGCGCTGTTTGACCAGTGTTTCCGGCTTCACCTGCGAGAACGCAGTGAGCGAGTACCCCGCACCCAGCATCACGGCAAGACCGATCGAAAAAATCCTTTTGTTCATCTGCCACTCCTCGTTTAGGGTTGATACGCTTATGACG
>Ga0080064_1007368_pt1:7500-11156 | contig 11156 bp, 10 predicted proteins | sample Subgrocontami54m_FD_69260 | JGI IMG/M metagenome (GOLD analysis project Ga0080064, IMG submission 69260) | Subsurface groundwater microbial communities from S. Glens Falls, New York, USA - GMW46 contaminated, 5.4 m (SPADES assembly) (version 2) ... | reverse complement strand
TTTTTGCTTAGTGTGTGATGCTGTGTGTGTGATGCTGTGTGTTATGCTGTGTGTGTGTGATGGTGTGTGTGTGATGGTGTGTGTGTGATGCTGTGTGTGTGTGTGTACAAACGGACAGACCGAGACGAACCGACATGACACGGACACCGACACGGGCACGACCCGGCACGAGCAAAAAAGCTCAAGAGCAAGCAACCCACACTCACACACGTCATTATTGTCTCGAGGCTTCAACTCGGCGGAGAAACTCGGCGAGCAAACACGAACCGACAAACTGGCACAAACCCTAACCGACAAACCCTGCTCGCGTGCGGTCTACGACGAACAACCGGAACCGACAAACCCTGGTGCGCGCGTGCGGTCGACGACGACCAAGAAAATCTGTTTTTTGGGGACAATCTTTACGGCATGTACTTGATCAACACTGGATTGCAGTTTGCAGTCAGTGCAGCAGCACTGAGGATTGACCGCCCGGGCGAGCACAGGCGGCCAACCCACCACGGTGCTTGCGTGGGCCGTGCAATGGGCCGGTGTCGGTGGTGGTACGCGGCGGCGCCGAGTCACATGAATGGAATCATCAAAAACAGAGAGAGAGAGAGAGAGAGAGAGAGAGAACAACAACAACCTGGTCTCGGGGTCGTTGGTGGCGTGGCGCCGTTGTTTGCAAGCTTGCCACGAAACAAAACCCCACCAAAACAAAATCACCCTGACACTTTGCGCGATTCACCGGACCCAAGAAAGAGAGAGAGAGAGAGTGTGTGTGTGTGGGTGTGTGTGTGAGTGTGTGTGTGTGTGTGAGTCTGTGTGTGAGTGAGTCTGTGTGTGTGTGTGAGTCTGTGTGTGTGTGAACAGAGCGTCAAATGGCGGATCTTCTGTGGATTCGTGGAGAGCTGGGAGAACACCAAGTGCAAGTGGAGTGCAGGAGAGAAAAGGAACGAAGGAAGGAAAGCGAGGGATAAGTTGTAGCGGAATGCAAAAAGTTACGACACCTGCTGTTCCCGCGTGGTCTCCCACCGCAGTACTGAGCAGGCCTGCAGCCGATTCACTTCAGGGATCGGACGGGTCCTGGTCTTGCCGGCTAAGTATGGCCGTAACTGGACTTGAGGGGTTGAATGTGGCTGACATGGCGGGGAGTGCTGTGTCACGTGACACGTGTCACTTGAGACTGGCGGTCACCATGTGCTGAGTGAGAGAGCGTGTGTGTGTGTGGTGCAGGAAGAAGAAGAAGACGAAGACGAAGATGAAGATGAAGAAGAAGAAGAAGAACAACAACAACAGCAACAACAACAACAACAACAACAACAGCGTGGGGGGAGTGATCTCGTTCTTGCCAGAGATGACGGCAAACCGGAGCCGCGGCTGCCTGTGATCCATGTTTGTGGGGTGTGGGTTCTTACGCAGTGCCCTGTTGATGCTGCTGCGTTCCTTGATGACTTGCTTCACCATGAGCCGACGGCCGCCGTTTCTTGTACAGACAATCACAGGGCGGTGGCATGGTGTGTTTGCGCGATTGTGTTGGCGCCTGGGGTTTGTCACACACGTGTGGCATCTGGTGGTGAACGGACGAGTCAACGAACAGGTGGCGTTGGTTGGTGACATGTCGTCGCCAGAATGGAATCAAGGCCGAACCTCGGAAGAAAGGAATTCGTGATGGTGCAAGCATCGTCGTGTTTGTAGTGGGTGTGTGAGTATGAGTGTGAGGGTGAGTGTGTGAGTGTGAGTGTGTGTGAGTGTGTGTGTGTGTGGTTGGCAGCGACGGCAAAGTGACTTGCAAACCAAGAGTGATGCTGAGACTGTGTTGTGTGCCGTTGCAGGCAAATGTACAGAGCCTTGCGAACAAATCAGCCAAGAATGATGCGCACGCGTGCGTGGCAGTGGCAGTAGCGGCGGTGCACCGATAAGAGGGGGGGGGGCCTTTGCCAGAGAGGCCGACAATGTATACACACACACACCGGCTGTTGCGTGTTGTGCTGTCATTGGCATGAGGCTCAGGAATTTCCTCGATCAACACACACACCGGAAGCATTTGCGCAGGCGCCCGACTGCTGCAGGTCTGGTGTCGTCGTGTCAGGCGTCTGAGCCTTGTCCAAAGCGGAGGCGGGCGTGCTGTTGCAGGTCAATGGCCATCATGTGTGTGTGCGGATGAGCTCTCCGCGCGTACCACGGCCATGGCTCGTGCTCGTGTGTGCCGGTAAGTCGGATGGCCTCGATGGTCCGGAGAGACGACGAGACGAGATCAGAGAGCTGGCGGATGCATCCCCCATGTGTGCACTGTCTGAAGAGAATGTTCTTTGGTCGAGCAAAGCGACACAACGAGCAGTCGATGAGGGCAAGGTTCTGCGTATACGCGTGGGCGCGCGCATGAGAGAGAGAGAGTGTGTGTGTGTGTGTGAGTGAGAGCGATGTGCACGCACGGCGAACAGGCCACAGTGGGCCGCCGGAACAAATGCAACAGAAGAGCGGCGGGCGTGTGCGTTGCAGGCGACGAGCAATGGCCGTGACACCGAGACAGCCGTGTGGCCATGTGGTGTTGTGTGCCAAACAGGGAGGATGCCTCGCTCGTGCACAGGGGTGGTATTGGCGCATCACTTCAACGACAAAACGAATGCACGAGACAGTCGTTTGGCATGGGTGCACGCCACAACAACGGCTGCTTTGGGTCCCCGAAAGAGAGCGCGTATGCGTGAGTGAGTGTGTGAGTGAGTGAGTGAGTGAGTGAGTGAGTGCGTGAGTGTATGGGCGTGAACAGCATCACCGTGTCGCGTGTGATTCCACAATCATTCAAAAAACCAGTCAAATTGAATGTTCACGCAGAAGAAGCCACCGAGCTGCCGTCATAAATTCACCGAGAGACGAGCAATGCGCGCCACGCAGTCGTGTTAACAGGGGGGTGAGAAAACATTGTCAGTCATCAACCGACCGACCATGTTCGATCATGGTTGAACGCCATTGCTCTTGTGCACTTGCAAACACCATGGCCGCCGCAGACTGCATGGACGCGCACAGACACGAGCACTAATCGCGCCTCTGCCACCGCCCACAACCATACCCACGTCTCAACCGTCAAGGCGGAAGATCCCACGTGGCGGAGAGTGCACCGGGGTGACAACTGGGACGATACTCGCTCCCCAGGGACCGACCATGGCTGCGGAAATTCGGGCATTTTTCGTGGAAAATGCAGCGTCGCATCAGCAGCGCGCACAGCAGCACGTGTTGACGGAACAAACACCCCCGATCGCAGTGAAGCGTGAATCGGCTCGCATGTCCTCAGGGATGTGCGACCCGCTCATGTGCAACGCGTGTCGGCGGTGAATTCCCCACGACAAGTGCCTGGAGTGCGTGCGAGGTTGAGGCAGTGCCTGAGCATTTCTTCCGCGCAAATCAAAAGGACGAGAAGCCTTGGTTGTTTCTCGTTCCTTTTTCCCCCCCGAAAAAGAGAGGAAACGGCGGATGTAGTCCCCGGTCGTCGCACAGGCTGGTGCTTGCGAGCAGCGGTTGTGCGACCCTGGGTGCAGACTACCGGTCAGCGTGATTGTGTGCAAAAATTTATGCGCGCACGATTGTCAGCCCTCGCTCGTCGAGGCGCAACGTGAACGATAACACACAGTGCGTGAGGAACTTGTATTGATGCGCGATGCGTAACGATACGAGTTTTG
>Ga0080064_1007368_pt1:2500-5000 | contig 11156 bp, 10 predicted proteins | sample Subgrocontami54m_FD_69260 | JGI IMG/M metagenome (GOLD analysis project Ga0080064, IMG submission 69260) | Subsurface groundwater microbial communities from S. Glens Falls, New York, USA - GMW46 contaminated, 5.4 m (SPADES assembly) (version 2) ... | reverse complement strand
AAACTTGATGACAGCGGGCTTTTTGACACCCGTTAACCCTTCACAAACTAACCTCGATTGCTTCTTTTCGCGTCATAGCGGAGAAAAGTGATTGACAAAAAACAAAACCAAAAAAACTATCACAACTTCTAACGGTGGATCTCTTGGCTCGTGCATCGATGAAGAACGCAGCGAACTGCGATACGTAATGTGAATTGCAGGTCCCAGTGAATCATCGAATCTTTGAACGCAAACGGCGCTCGTGGCGAATACCTGCGAGCATGTCTGCTTGAGTATCATTCCTGTCCACCACGATCAGACTTTCTTTGTGTTTGTCTGGTAGATGGATGCGTTACTGGCCGAAAGAATCTTTGTTGTTCTTTCGGGCGGCATCATCCGAAGAAATCGAAGGATGTCACCATTCTTCATCCGATGAAATGTGTTGCTCGCGTGCAACCTGCATACGATCGGACTTGTCATGTGTTTGACGACCTCACTCGGTGAGAGGACGGGTGTGTGGGTTTATGTGTGAAAACACGTTGCTCATTCCCTCGCCTCTTCTTGACCGTCGTCTTTTTTCACTCCCCTCGCCCCACTGCTTCGATGGACATACGTTTATTCTACGATGCCGTCTCAAATGCACACGCTTTGCGTGTGTGTGTTGGAGGCGACTGACAAGAGTGTCTTGCAAGCCCTTTTTGGCTGTGCGCGTATCATCCATTCGCCGACCTTGGTTAATTTCGCGTGTCCTGGTGTATTCGGGCAACCGAGTACACCTCTCTCTCGTCCTCGACCATGTGACGGACAAACCAAGCAGTGTTGTGTTAAAGCACTCGCTGTGACTGGTGTGTTTTTGTTCATGGACGGTTTCCGGATGAAGGGTGACGCGAAGGTCTCCGGGTGTTCGTTGTGAGTGGATGATGTACAGCCGTCAAAAAAGAGCGAAGCATTTGGTGCTCGTTGTGAGTCGGTAAGGCATTTGCGAATGTGTTTGTCATGATCAAAGTCGTGAGACAAGAACAAGGAGTTGGAAAGAGAACGAAATGGTTGTTTGCCGATGTGTACTGTTTGTCAGATCAAAAAAACTCAATCATGATCTCAAGTCAGGCAAGACTACCCGCTGAACTTAAGCATATCAATAAGCGGAGGAAAAGAAACCAACAAGGATTCCCCCAGTAACAGCGAGTGAAGCGGGAAGAGCCCAATGTGAAAATCTGCCCGGGCGCCGGGCCGAATTGTAGTTGGGAGAGGCGATTCCTTAGGTTGCAGCCGGTCTAAGTGCGTTGGAAGACGCTGTCAGAGAGGGTGAGAACCCCGTATGATGACTGGTGTTCGGCAGCCGATACGGAACGTCTTCCGAGAGTCGGGTTGTTTGGGATTGCAGCCCAAAGCGGGTGGTAAACTCCACCGAAGGCTAAATACCGGCACGAGACCGATAGCGAACAAGTACCGTGAGGGAAAGATGAAAAGCACTTTGAAAAGAGAGTGAAAGAGCACGTGAAACCGTTAAAAGGGAAATGATTGGGGCGAGCAACTGGGGGCATGCGGTTCAGCTGGGTGCGCGTACGAGGCCGGTGCTGCGTTTGGGGAGTCTCCTTCATTGGGGGCCTCTGGCGTGGCTCGGGCACCTCGGCGTCCCAGTGCATTCCGCAGCGTCCCGTGAGGTCAGCATCAGTTTCATGCGTTGGCTTGGGAAAAGCCCGGATTGAAGGCGGGGCAACTCGATTCATCCGATCAAGGCCACCTGCCACGGAGACTGACGAAAATACACAGTGCGGTCAACCCATGCGTCCGGAACCGGTTCTGCGGCGCGTGCCGTTACCTTGTCCTTGCCGTCGTGTGTAAAAGCTCAGCGGCCAGGTGAGTGGCGGTGCGTGGTCTGCGGCGGGAGAGCCTGGACGTCGTTGTGCCACAGATGTGCTGACGAAATAGCTCCAACCGACCCGTCTTGAAACACGGACCAAGGAGTCTAACATATGCGCGAGTCGCTGGGTGGCAAACCCGCGGGCGAAATGAAAGTGAACGTAGGTGGGAATCCGTGCAGTTCTTCTGTGTGGAGGCACCATCGACCGGTCTGGATGAACTCTGAAAGATCTGAGTACGAGCGCACATGTTGGGACCCGAAAGATGGTGAACTATGCCTGAGTAGGATGAAGCCAGAGGAAACTCTGGTGGAGGTCCGTAGCGGTTCTGACGTGCAAATCGATCGTCAAACTTGGGTATAGGGGCGAAAGACTCATCGAACCATCTAGTAGCTGGTTCCCTCCGAAGTTTCCCCCAGGATAGCTGGAACTCGGGTGAACAGTTTTATCAGGTAAAGCGAATGATTAGAGGTGCCGGGGATGAAACATCCTCGACCTATTCTCAAACTTTAAATAGGTAAGACGTCTGGCTTGCTTAATTTGAAGCCAGACACGAATGGAGAGTTCCAAGTGGGCCATTTTTGGTAAGCAGAACTGGCGATGCGGGATGAACCGAGCGCGAGGTTAAGGTGCCCGAATCAACGCTCATTCCAGATCCC
>Ga0080064_1007366_pt1 | contig 11161 bp, 6 predicted proteins | sample Subgrocontami54m_FD_69260 | JGI IMG/M metagenome (GOLD analysis project Ga0080064, IMG submission 69260) | Subsurface groundwater microbial communities from S. Glens Falls, New York, USA - GMW46 contaminated, 5.4 m (SPADES assembly) (version 2) ... | reverse complement strand
GGCCGCCCCGGGGGGGCGGGGCCCGGGCCGCGGCAGGCGCGCGATACTTGCCGGGGTATCCAGCTGGCGCGCGAGTTCGACATAACGCGCGCCGCGTTTGATCGCCGCGTCCCATGCCTGTTTTCCCGCCACGGCGGCGAGCCGCTGGACAAAGCGCGACGCCACCGTCGGCGCGCCCGCAAGCTTGGCGGCGCGGGTGATGACAATCTCCTTCGCGCCGAGCGCCTGGGCGAAGTCATGGGCGGAAAGCCCGATGCGCCGCTCCGGCAGATCGAGGCCAAGCTCATGCCGCATGGGCCGGCTGAGCCAGGGATCGCTTCGCGTCTCCGGCGGCCAGGCCCCCTCCACCAGTCCGCCAAGCACCACGCGATCGACGTTTTGCAGCCGCGCTTCCAGCGGGCCGTAAATGCGCACGCGCATGCCCGGCAATTCCGGCCGGCGCACCACGCGGTCGGCGATAGCGGCGCGGAACACATCAGCGTAGTCGCCGGGCGCGAGGCTAAAGCGGCTCGCCGTGCTGTTGGTCGCCAATTCCTCGAAAGCGTCCGCCAGTGCGCTGCCGTCGCCGCCGGACAGGGCATCCACGTTGCCGTCCGCATCGCTGCCGAGCGCCAGCACCACGTCACGGTGGCGTGCGGCAAGATCGGCGAAAGTGTGCGTTCCGGTTTTCAAACTTTCGAGCGGCGCCAGCGCCGCCGCCAATCGGGAGGCGAGGGTTTCCGCTGCATCGAGGTTTATGTCTTTGAGGCGCTTGCGCGGATCGCTCGGATGCAATCCATCGCGCTGCGTGCGAAACGCGCTCAACGCATGCTTCAATCCCGCCGTCCCGGCGCGCGGGCGCGGTCCGCGCAGCACCGCCTGTTCCAGCGTGGCAATAGCGCGCGCGCATGTATTCTCGCTTGCGCCGAGCCGAAACAATGGGTGTTTGAGCAAGGCCAGCAGCGTCACCGGTGCAAGGCCGCCGAGTGCCGCATCGGCAGCAAGCCGCGCGAATATTCCCGCCGGCGTATCCGGCAGCCGGTCGCCGCCGGAGTCGTCTACCGCCACCTTCCAGCGCCCAAGCGCCGCCAGCACGCGCCGCGCCAGCGCGCGGTCGGGGGTGATCAGCGCCGCGGTCATTCCCGGCGTTTGCACCGCCTCGCGCAGCGCGACCGCCACCGTAAGCGCTTCTTCCTCGGCATTGGCTGCTTCGACCATCGACAGCGCCGTCAACGCGCGTGGGGCATGGGCGGAGAATTCCGCACTGTTGAGTCTTTCACGCCAGCGCTCGGTCGTTGCGGCGGGGCGCAAGGCTTCGGAAAGGAAGAGTTCGCGGCCATGCGGCGCCGGCGCATCAAGCTGTGTCACGGCCGCGCGCTTGATCCCGAGCTGGCGCAGCAGCCCATGCATGGCGAATTGCGGATGGCCGGCGGCGGGGGCGAGACCTTCCGCTGCATCGCCGCCGATCATGTCCCATGACGCTTCATCGAGATCGGTATCGAGTCCAGGCAATATCACCGCGCCATGCGGCAGCTTCGCAATCGTGGCGAGTAATTTTGCCGTCGCCGGAATCGAGCCGGTGGAGCCGGCCGCGATCACCGGCCCATCCGTTTTTGCTTGCAGCCGCGCGGCTTCCGCTTCGATCAAAAGGTCGCGCCGCGCGGCAGGCTCGATCTTGCCGCGCTCCGCCAGAATCTTCGGCCAGGCTTCGCGCGCGATTTTCAAAAAACGCAGTGTGAGCTGCCAGTAATCGTCCATCTCGCGCGGCACCAGGCTATCGAAGCGGTCGAACGAAACCTGCCGCGTGGTCAGGTCGTCCATCAGCCGTGCGAGATCGTCCGCCAGCGCCAGAGCGGCGGCCGGATTATTGGCCACGAGCGGTGCGTGGCCTTTTTCCGCGGCAGCCATGGCCGCGGCCCATTTCATCACAAGCTCGGCTAGCAACAGCCGCCGTTCGAGCCCGCCCAGGGCTTCGGGCAAATCAAGCGCGGCAGCGCCCAGATCTGCGGTGGCCGCTTCGGCAAAGGCGATCTCGTCTTCGTCCACGTCGCCAATAGCGGCGATGCGCGGCAGGATCGCCGCATCGGTGCCCAGCACATCGAGAAAGACATCGCGGGCGAGGCGCGCCGCGCGCCGGGTCGGCAGATAGAGGGTGGCGGAAGCCAGCGCCAGCGGATCGCGTCCGGGCGCGAAGCCCGGCACCAGCCGGCCATCAATCAGGGCTTCGATCAGCGTCCGCAGAAACGGCGCCGAAGCGGGGATGTTGAAAACGCGCGGGGCGGGATTCGCCATATATTGCTCTCGTCATTCCGGGACGGCGCGCAGCGCCGGGCCCGGAATCCATAACCACCGTGCTTGGTATAAGGCACTGTGGTTCCGATGCGATAGCTTTGTGAGTATGGATTCCGGGCTCGCGCCTGCGGCGCGCCCCGGAATGACGAAAACAGAAAAGTTACGCCGCGCTGGCCGTCAGCACCGCTTCCGCCTCGGCCACGGCCCGCGGCGTGCCCACATGCATCCAGATGCCGTCGAGGCGCAGCCCATGCAGCCGGCCTTCCTCCGCCGCCCGGTCGAACAGCGCGGTAAGGGCGAAAGGCCCCTTGGGCGCATGCTTGAACAGCGCGGGCGACAGCAGGGCGGCGCTGGCATAGGCGAAAGGCACTACCTCGCGCTCGGCGCGGCGGCATATTCGGCCGTCGGCCGTCATGGCGAAGTCGCCGCGCGCGTCATAGCCGATGGCGGTCGTGGTGGGCGCGAGCAGCAAAAGCGCGTCCATGCTTTGCGGGTCGAAGGCCGCCGCCAGCCGTGGCAGATTGGGTTTCACGCCGTCGATCCAGAGCGTGTCGGAATTCATGTAGAAAAACGGCGCGTCGCCCAGATGCGCAAGCGCCTTCACCACGCCGCCGCCGGTGCCCATCAATTCCTTGCGCTCGTCGGAGATGATAATGCGCGGGTGCTGGCGTCCGGCAAGATGCCGCTCCAACTCGTCGGCCAGGTAATGCACGTTCACCACCGCTTGCTCCACGCCGACATCGGCCAGGCGGTCGAGCGCATAGTCGATCAGAGCCTTGCCGCACACGCGCACCAGCGGCTTCGGCAGCTTGTCACTCATCGGCCGCATGCGCGTGCCGAGGCCTGCGGCCAGCACGATGGCGCGCCGCGGCATCTGGATTTTCGCGCTCATTGGTTTCTTCGTCATATCGTCTTCAAGGCCGGCACATGCGTGCCATACCATGCCCGCAGCGGCGCCAGCGCGGGATGCGCCAGTGAGCGCTGCAGATAGCCCCATAGGCGCGGCATGTGACGTAAATATTGCGGCTTGCCGTCGCGCATATCGAGGCGGGCGAAGATGCCGAGGATTTTGGTCGCGCGCTGAGCCGCCACGGTGGCGTAGGTTTTTACGAAGAGGGCCGTATCGAAATTCGGGTCGGCCTCGCGCCGCGCCTTGGCGTAGCGGCCAAGGAGCGAGATTTCCAAGGCCTCGGGCACGTCCACGCGCGCGTCCTGCAACAGCGAGGCAAGATCATAGGCCGCCGGTCCCAGCACCGCGTCCTGGAAATCCAGCAGGCCGAGCCGCCCGATGCCTTCGCGCTCCGGCAGCCATAAAAGATTGGGAGAATGAAAGTCGCGCAGCACCCAGGTGAGCGGCGCTTCCAGCACCGGCTGCAAGGCATCGCGCCAAAGCGCGACAAAAGCGCCGCGCGTGGCTGGCGACATGGCCGCATTCAGCCGCGGCAGATACCAGTCGAGCAAAAGCTCCACCTCGATCAGGAAAGCTTCGGCGTCGTAGCGCGGCAACCGGTATTCCACATGCGGCGAAACCGGCAGCGTGTCGGGGAGTTTGCGGCCATGCAGCGCCACCAGCACATCGACCGCGGTTTCGTAACGCTCTGCGATTGGTGCGAGCGGATCGCCTTCGACGACCAGCTCCTCGCCAAGGTCCTCGATGATGAGCAGGCCCTTGTCGTTGTCGGCGAAATGGATCGCGGGCGCGGAAAAACCAAGCTCACGCAGCCCCGCCGACATCGCCATGAAGGCGGTGACGTCTTCGGCAAGATGCGCGACGGCGCTGTAGGGCTTGCCGTCGCGCACCGGCGGGCCGTCAGGCCGGCGCGGTGAATTCATCAGGATATAGCTTTGGCCGTTGAGTACGAGGCGCTCGTAAGAGCGCGTCGAGGCATCGCCCTGCATATGGCGGCGCTCGGCGGCGGCGAAGCCGGACTCGTCGAGGAAATTCCGCACGGCGGAAATGCGCTCCGCGCGCGGACCAAAGGCGCCATAGCCGGTGACGCGTATGTTCCGGTGACCCTCGCCAAGCTGCGGCGCGAGCGTAAACGCGATGTCGAGCCGGTCGGCCGGAAGAAATCCCGCCGCCCGGTCCGGCCATTCCAGCAGCACGATGGCGTCTTCCGGCAGATCGTCAAAGCCAAGCTCGGCCAGCTCCGAGGATCCGGCGAGGCGATAAAGGTCGGCGTGAACGATTGGAAGCTTCGGCAGTTCGTAAGTCTGGATCAATGTGAAAGTCGGGCTCGGCACTTCGATGGTCTCGTCGCCGGCGAGATGGCGGATCAGCGCGCGGGCGAAGGTGGTCTTGCCGGCGCCGAGATCGCCCGACAGCGTGATGAGATCCCCTGGCTGCAGCGCATTGGCAAGATCGCGCATGAAGCGGCGCATCGCGTCTTCGTCCGGCAAGGCGACCGAAAAGCTGGAACCGCCGGACGTGGTCGTGAGCATCAGCCTTCTTTCCCGTCATGCCTTGCGGGGGTGCCGATTATCCCCTGCCGCCCGCGAAAATGCACAGCTTTTGCGTTGCTTGCCAGAAATACTGGATCGCTCGGTTAATCAGGCGAGGATAGAGGACGCGCCGTCACGCCGCGGTCCGGGCGGCGTGTTGGTCGAGCGGGAAACTGCACGTCACCGTGGTGCCGCGCCCGATATCCGACTCCAGCCGGACGCTGCCGCCATGCAGCTCCACGAAGGAGCGGACGAGCGAGAGCCCGAGACCGGCGGCGCGATGCTGCGAGCCGAGCGGATGGGTCTCGAACCAGTTGAACATCCGGTCTTGCACTTCCTCCGGAATACCCGGTCCGCGATCGGTGACAGAAAAGACGACCTCATCGCTGCGGCATTCGACCGTGAGAGTGATCGTCTCGCCCTGCGGCGAGAAGCTCGCGGCGTTGGCAAGAAGATTGAACAATACTTGCCGCACGCGCTTTTCGTCGGCAACGAAGCTACCTGCTTCCGGCGGCACGCATATGTCCAGCGACAGTCCAGCGGTGACGAGGCGGTCCTGAATGCCCTCGACCGCAGCATTCATTGTCTCGCGGATATCGACCGGGCCGAGATCGAGCGTCATGGCGCCGGCGTCGATAGTCGCGAGATCGAGGATGTTGTTGATGATCGCCAGCAGCGCGTTGGTCGATGACGTGAGATAACCGAGATATTCCCTTTGTCTTTCATTCAATGGCCCGGTCGCCGGGTCATCGAGGAAATGCGCGAAGCCGATGATGTTGGTTAGTGGCGAGCGCAATTCGTAGGAAACGTGGTGGACGAAATCGATCTTGATCTCGTCGGCGGTTTCCAGCGCCTCGTTGCGCTCGCGCAATGCGCGTTCGACATTCACCGTGTCGGTGATGTCATGGAAGGCTACCAGCGTCGCGCCATCCGGCAGCGGCACGGTGGCGCAATCGACGACGCTGCCGTCGCGGCGCTCCAGCCGGAAAATCAGCGGCTCCCGGTTGTCGATGGCGGTGACGGCGGCGCGCAGCGACTGCCAAGTTGTGTCTTCGCCATGCAGCCGCTGGCATTGCCCCGTCACCGCTTCGATATGCGGCCGCTCCGCCAGCGTCTCCGGCGGAAGCGCCCACATGCTGGCGAAGGCGGGATTGTGGAGGCGTATCCGGCCGTCGCTGCCGAACACGGCGACACCTTCGGTAAGATTGTCGAGCGTCTCTCCTTGCACGCGGATCAGCGCATCGAAGCGGCGCTCGAGGTCGAGCCGTTCGGTCACGTCATCGAACAAATACGTTACGCCGCCTTCCGGGTTGAGCGTCGTGACGACGCGTAGCGTGCGCCCGTCCGGCAGGTGCCACATATATTCGCGCGGCTCGGTGGCGCGATAGGCTGCGTGCAGTTCGGTCTTCCATTGGCGAAAATCCTGCTCTTCCGGCAGTTTGCGCGTAGCGCGCAATTTGTCGAGAACGGCAGAATCGCTCGGTCCCTGATCGAGGAAGGCCGCATCGAGATCCCAGAGCGAGCGATAGGCGGTGTTGTAAAAGGTGAGCTTCTGATTGGCGCCAAAGATCGCGACGCCGGTGGCTAGCAGATCGAGTGTGCTGCGGTGCGCTTCACTCATGCGCCCGAGTTCTCCTCGCAACGTCTCAACTTCGGTGGCGTCGATGCCGATGCCGGCGCTGCCGCGGGCGGTCGGCACGCTGCGGACATCGAAGCTGCGCCGCGCGCCGCCGACGACCGCGCGCACGCGGCCCGTATAACATTCGTTGGCGTCGCAGGCGCGGGCCACGGCTTCGCGCGCGGGCCGGTCGAGCAGTTCGAGGCCGCGCACGACCGCGTCTTCGGGAGTGCTGGCATCCACCGCCCGGGCATAGGCGAGATTCACAAAGCTCAACGCACCGTTTTCGTCGCGCGCCCAGATTGGCGATGGCAGGGCTTCGATCAGCGTGCGAAGGGAATCCACTTCCACCAGGAGTCTCTCGTGCCGCTGGGACAGATCAGCCATGTCGCGCTTGATGCCGCTTACGTCTTTCAGCCGCAGCACAGCGCGGCCGCCGATGGCGCGGCCCTCCGCCTCGATCGGGCGGCCAGAGAGCGTCGCCAGCGGTATGGAGAAGCTTGCGCCGCGGGCGCGCAATTCTTCAACCGCCTGCTCCATTGACCGCGCCTGATACGGTTCGAGCCAGGTGCCAAAGGCGAGCACGCGATGTGGAGCGGAGACCGGTGTCACCATCGCCGTGTCGCCGAAGATTTCCGGCGTATCGCCGCCCGCGGGCCAGGCGACGACGATCTGCGGCTCCGACAGCAGCAAGATATTGACGCGATCGACCTCGGCTTTGAGCTCGATGATCTGCTCGCGCGCGGCAATGGCGGTCTGGGCCGCGCGCGTTCGCATGCGCACCAGCATGATCGCGGTCACCACGGCAAAGACGAAAACACCAAGGATAATCGTCAGCCCGGCGATTTCAGGACGGGTAAGGTCTGCAAAGGCGTCAATAAAAGTGTCGAGGGGTCCGAATGGCGCGATTTCGTAAGCGTAGGCGGGCGTGACGGACAGAAGCACCGGTGCGGCTGCGAGGAATCCGCTTCGCCGCGGATGAGCCTTAAGGCTCCCGCTCGTCGCCCGGATCGTGTCCGGCATGTCGCCTGCCCCAGGTCGGCCCCAACTTTGTCCCGGGCGCTGCCGCGATTCAGCGCAGGGATCGCAGCCTTCGTCAGGCCGCGAATCGGTCGACTTTACCCCCAAGGGGAATCGCGCCGAAAGAGTCCAGACCGTGAACGGCGGACACGCTGCCGCTATTGTCTAAAGACCGTCGAACAATGCGGTTGAGAGATACCGTTCGGCGAAGGACGGCAGGATGACGACGATGTTTTTCCCCGCCATCTCCGGCCGCGCGCCGACCGCGAGCGCGGCAGAGACCGCCGCTCCCGATGAGATGCCGCCCGGGATGCCTTCCGAGCGGGCCAACGCGCGGGCGGTCTCGAAAGCGGACTGGTTGCTCACCGTGACCACCTCGTCGATCACCGAGCGGTCCAGGATTTCGGGAACGAATCCGGCGCCGATGCCCTGGATCTTGTGCGGTCCGGGCGGCTTGCCGGACAGCACGGCGCTGTCTTCCGGCTCGACTGCGATGACGCGCAAGGACGGCTTGCGCGGCTTGAGCGCCTGGCCGACGCCGGTGATGGTGCCGCCGGTGCCGACGCCGGAGACAAAAACATCGACCGCGCCCTGTGTGTCGTTCCAGATTTCCTCCGCGGTGGTGCGGCGGTGGATGTCCGGATTGGCCGGATTGCTGAATTGCTGCGGCATCACCGCGTTCTTGTTGGTGCGGACAAGCTCTTCTGCCTTGGCGATGGCGCCGCGCATTCCCTGCGCGGCCGGCGTCAGCTCGAGTTTGGCACCGAGCAAGAGCAGCATCTTGCGCCGCTCCATCGACATGGAATCCGGCATCACAAGAATGAGCTGATAGCCGCGCGCAGCCGCGACAAAAGCCAGCGCAATGCCGGTATTGCCCGAGGTCGGCTCCACCAGCAGGGAGCCGGGTCCGATGCGTCCTTTCTTCTCCATGTCGTCGATCATGGCGACGCCGATGCGGTCCTTCACGCTGCCGATCGGGTTGAAGAATTCGAGCTTGGCCAGGATATTCGCCTTCACGCCCTGCATCTGCGGCAGGCGATTGAGGCGCACCAGCGGCGTGTTGCCGACGGTCTCGGTGATCGATTGAAGAATCCGGCCACGGCCTGGGCTTTGCGCCGGTGTGCTGGCACCGGGTTTCGGGGCGGTCGGCATGATCTCCTCCTGACGCTACGCGAGGCGAAGCCGCGCGGTCGAATGATATAGCCACTTCATACCTCCCCCTGAAAGGGGGAGGTAGGTTTGCGTCAGTAAACCGGGTGGGGGTCAATGTGGACGTCGCTCAGCTACTAGACCCCCACCCTGACCCTCCCCCCTTTCAGGGGGAGGGAAATATTAGCTCGTTCCCGTCGAGCCGAAGCCGCCGCTGCCGCGCGAGGTTTTTTCCAATGCCTGGCTTTCCGAAATGCGCGCCCGCAGTACCGGCGCGACAATCAATTGCGCGATCCGCATGCCGCGCTTCACCGCAAAAGGCTCGTGGCCGAGATTGATCAGGATGACCTGGATTTCCCCGCGGTAATCCGCGTCGATGGTGCCTGGCGTATTGAGTACCGTGACGCCATGCCGCGCCGCCAGCCCCGAGCGCGGACGCACCTGCGCCTCGGTTCCGAGCGGCAGCGCGATGGCGATGCCGGTGGGAATGATCTCGCGCTGCCCGGGCGCGATGGTCACGTCGTCCGCGACCGCGGCGAGCAAATCGAAACCCGCGGCCTGCGCGCTCTGATATTCCGGCAGCGGCAGGTCCGCGCCATGCGCAAGCCGGGTGATCCTGACGTCCACGGCGCTCATGATATCTTGCCCAATGCGGCGGCGATGCGTGTCACGAGATTCATCGCGACCTGCTCCTTCGATTGCGTCGGCCAGGATTCAACCCCTGACGCCGTGACAAGATGCACCGTATTGCTCTCGCCGCCCAGCACGCCGCTCGCGGGCGACACATCGTTGGCGACGATCCAGTCGCAGCCTTTGCTGCGAAGCTTGCCCTTGGCGTTGGCCACCACGTTATCGGTTTCCGCGGCAAAGCCGATCACGATCCTGGGCCGTTTCGATGTGCGCTGCGCGACGGCGGCGAGGATATCCGGGTTCTCCGCCAGAGACAGCGCCGGGGTTTTGCCTCCCTTTTTGATCTTCTGCGCCTTCGGCTCGGCGGCGCGCCAATCGGCAACGGCGGCGGCGAAAACGGCAACATCGGCGGGCAATGCGTTTTCGACCGCTTTGAGCATGTCCTGCGCCGTCTCTATCTTGACCACCGAAACGCCGGGAGGATCGGGAAGGTTGACCGGCCCGCTGATGAGAGCGACGTCGGCCCCGGCTGCCGCAGCGGCGGCAGCGATAGCATGGCCCTGCTTGCCGGACGAGCGGTTGGCGATATAGCGCACCGGATCGATCGGCTCATGCGTCGGCCCCGACGTGACGATGATCCGCTTGCCCGCAAGCGCGCCAGAGGCTTGCGGTTTCGTCAGCAAGTCCTTGATCGCCGCCACGATTTCCAGTGGCTCCGCCATGCGGCCGATACCGGCTTCTCCGCGCTCGGCCATCTCGCCTTCGTTCGGGCCGACGAAGGCAACGCCGTCGGATACGAGCTGCGCGGCGTTGCGGCGGGTGGCGGCATTGTCCCACATCCGCGGGTTCATCGCCGGCGCCAGCAGGATCTTCTTGTCGGTGGCGAGCAGCACGGCGGTAGCGAGATCGTCCGCATGCCCGCCCGCCATCTTTGCCATCAGGTCGGCGGTGGCGGGCGCGACCACGACGATTTTGCATTCGCGCGCAAGCCGGATGTGACCGACGTCGAATTCGCTTTCCGGATCGAACAGGTCGGTAAAGACCCGCTCGCCGGTGATCGCCCCGGCCGACAGCGGCGTGATGAATTTCTCCGCCGCCTTGGTGAGGATGCAGCGCACGCTCACTCCGCGCTCTTTCAGCCGGCGAATGAGGTCGAGCGATTTATAGGCTGCGATGCCGCCGCCGATGATCAGCAGCACGTCCGTTGGCTTCACCTCGATCTTGCGCTTGGGTCCGCCTCGCACTTCGCTCGCGGCCACGGCGCTAACCTCCGCCGCCGCGCCGCGCAGGATGGTGCGGACCTCGTCTTCCACCGAGCGTCCGCTGCGCGCCGCACGCAGGCGCAGGCGCTGCTTCAGGCTTTCCTCAAGCTGCCGGATGGTGATGCTGGCCATAGCGCATTATACGCCGGAGTGATTGCATTGCAATCAATGCAATCAACCCTCGAAACCCTTACCAGATCAGCACAATCAGCCACGCCAGCAGCGCGGCGATCGCCCAGATGCCGATGGTCAGCCCCCGATTGCCGCGCGCTTCGGCGGCGCCGATGGCCTCTACCGTTTGCGGCGACAGCACGAGGCCGTCGCGGGTGATCTCGTCGAGCTGATCGAGCACATTCGCCCCGCGCGTGAGCAGGGCGGGAACGCCGCCGAGGAAACGGCCGATTTCGGCAGCACCGTCCGCCACATCCTCGACCTTGCCCAGCGGCCCGAGATGGCGCTCGATCCATTCGCGCACCACGGGCTCGGCGGTCTTCCACATGTCGAGCTTGGGATCGAGCGAACGGCCGACACCTTCGACCACCACCATGGTCTTTTGCAGCAGCAGCAGTTCGGGCCGCGTGCGCATGTCGAACAGGCCGGTCACCTCGAAGAGAAGCGTCAGCAGCTTCGCCATCGAAATGTCTTCGGCGCTGCGGTTATGGATCGGCTCCCCGATGGCGCGGATCGCCCTCGCGAAACTCTCCCCCGAATGATTGCGGGGGACCAAGCCCGCCTCGAAATCCCCTTCCCCCGTGCGGGTGTAATCGCC
>Ga0080064_1007365_pt1 | contig 11161 bp, 13 predicted proteins | sample Subgrocontami54m_FD_69260 | JGI IMG/M metagenome (GOLD analysis project Ga0080064, IMG submission 69260) | Subsurface groundwater microbial communities from S. Glens Falls, New York, USA - GMW46 contaminated, 5.4 m (SPADES assembly) (version 2) ... | reverse complement strand
ATGAAGGAGATCCGCGCCGGGTTGCGTGCGCTGAAATCGCGCAAGGCTCGCCTGTATACGCTCGAAGAATTGCTCGGCTGAACGGTCTCAGGGGCGTGGGGAAGCCGCCAATCCGGTTCAGGGTTTCCGCGGAGGTCGCGCAACTGGTGCGCGGCCTGCACCCTGATATCAAGCGCAAAGTGCGCGCGGCTCTTGATCGGCTTGCGCTCGATGCCGAAGCCGGCAAGGCGCTGCAAGGCGATCTCAAAGGACTGCGCAGCCTGCGGGTGGCACGCTTTCGCGCCATCTACCGGGCGCCCGCGCGCCGGGTCATCGAGATCGTGTCGATCGGACCCCGGGACCGCATCTACGAAGAGACCCTGCGGCTGGTATCGGCGGAGCGCAGGCGTTAAGGCATCGCAGTCGCGGTCGGTATGCTCGACCGTGCTCCGGAAACTATCATTCGATCTTTGCCGGGGACAACGGGCGGGTACTGGGTTACGACAGCCAACATGGTCGCCATCACCGGCATTACCTCGGGATTGTGACCGAGATCACGTTTGAGAGCTTCGAGGAAATCGAAGCCCTGTTCGAGGGTAAGTTGCATCAATTGCTAAAACGAGGTTCCCTAAGGTAGTGCCATGGCACTCGGGCACCTTTCGATGCGCGAGACTTCGAGCAGGGATTTTCATTAGGGGAACCGTAGACTGTTCCCCGCCATTCTCGTAGGCAATATGGCTTGGAAGCCAATACCCATGCGGGTTTCAATCCTATTTGCGCTTCTAAAAACACTAATATTTATGATCCTGCACCCTCGCTCCGTGATTAAAAGAACAACGCCCGCGCAAGGCGGGCGTTGGGTGAGGTGTTTCAACTTTTATTGATCGCGCGCATACGAGAAGACACTGCGCGCCCGAAGCCATCAGGGGGATTATCAGGCTTGGGTTTACTTGCTACGGCGGGCGGTGAATCTGCCGTTGCGGGAGTTTGCAAAGCAGAGCAAGGTATCGCCTTCACGTATATCGAAAATCCAGCGGACGATTGTCCAGGCTACGTAATAGATTACGTTACGCTATTGAAGCGCGAGGATGCGGATAGTCCGAGTAATATGCATTGGCAGACGACGGGGGATCAGCTTTTTATTTGTGGAGGCGTGATGCAAAAGACATTTTCGGTAACGGCCTATCTTTCCTCGCCTTTCGTGACGGGCGGCGGATATATGACGCTTGACGGCTTGTTAGCGGCGCGGTTGTTCGAGGAATTGCAAAATGTCGAAGCCGCGCACGCGGCGGTGCCTGTCAGGTGTAATGCGGGGCTTGCCTGTGCCAGCGGTGCGATTTACGAGCCAGTATCGGTAGACCGAATAGCGTTCGTCGCGCAACTTCGGGCGGGGCATTCCCTGAATCCAGACCTGATCAAAAAGAATAAGCGTGGAGCATTGCATAGAGACGTGAACGACACATCGTTATGCAACGTGATGAATGCATACACGCTAGTCACCGCGCCTACCATCACCTGGTATGGGGAGGGCGATGGCAATGAGGTGATGCGCCTGCTGGCTGGCGTTGAATTCATCGGCAAGCGGCGCGCGTCCGGTTTTGGGCGGGTCACGAGGTGGGAAATTGCTGACGGCGATCTGGACGGCATAACGGGCTACGCGGGAGAACCATTGCGCCCCGTGCCGGTTGAAATGTTTTCCGGTGATGATGCCAGGCCAATAGTCGATGCGGCGTGGCGTTTGCCGTATTGGTCGCCTGTTAATCGCGCTGCTTGTTACGTGCCGACCGGAGCAATAAATGCTTGAATTCTTCAATAGCAACTTCGGCCGCCACTTCGCCGAGCAAACAGGCGACGCAATGGCGGATGCCAAGGCCGCGCTATCTGGCGGCCATCCCATGAAGAAAGGCGGTATGCCTCAGCGCATTTCGTCGGGTTGGGCGATCGTGCGCCCTGGCAAGTCCGTGATGCAGATGAAGTTCGCGGCGAAGGGGGTGGATTACGCGGTTGAGGACAGATACACGGCATTCCTCTCTGAACTACAGGCATGGGATGGAAAGCCGCGCATTTTCCTCACATTCGACAAGAAGCCGATCCCGGTTGGCAATGTGTTTGTAACGTATGACCTGCGGGCAGTTCGTATTTGCTCTCCCGCCGGGGTTGAAACTTTTGATTTTACGGTTCCGCCGGAGAAATCCAGCGGCGTGGCTCATAAGGTTATCTGGAAAAAGAAAGCGGGGAAAAAATGATAGTCGATTACGTGTTGCCCAAGCCAGCAAGCGCAGGGGGTTATTCTTTGCATCGGATTGTCGAGGGGTTAACTGGCGGTGCGCGCCCGTTGTTCGCGGACATGGGCGACCGCCTTTTGGTGCGTAGCGCAGTGCCAATAAACGGTGTGGAAACCTTGCCGGTGCGCGAACTTGCTGCGGGAGATATGGCGGCATTCCAGTTGCGCGCCTCGGTCAGCAAGAAAACGCGCGGTAAACGCAGTTACTACCCGACGGCTGATTGGTCAACCCGTCACGACTGGCTGCGGCGGCAAGGCGAGCGGCATGGGTTCGAGGTGCTGACCGTTCATTGCACCGCTGATTTCTCAAAGATTGAAAAGACGGGACAGCGATTTACAGTGGACAGGACGGACTTCACCGGGGTTTTGAAAGTCAGGGATACAGAGAAATTCAGCGCAGCACTGCGCGACGGTATTAGCGGATGCGGTAAGGCTTTTGGTTTTGGAATGTTGTTAATTTGAATGCAAAGGAAATAACATGAAAAACAGCAACAGTATCCTCATCAACTCTACCATCACCACCGTCGGCCCGTTGTCCATCAAGATGCCGGTCGCGCAAGGCGGAATCGAGAACAGGTTCGGGAACTTCCCGCTGTTCACGGTCGGCGCAAAGGAAATGCAGGGCAAGGACGGCGAGAGCTACACCGCGAAGGAGCACACCGGCTACCTTCCCTCGACAACGGTCCGGGGTTTCCTGCGGCGCGCCATCGTAACGGATGCAATGACACGCGCCGCCGAGGAAGGTAACCACTACACACTGCAAAGGGCCTACGCCGACCTGATCGGCCAAGACGCGGCATCGGAGAAGTCTGAGAAGATTGACCTGCTGGCGGCTCGCAAGCTGCGAGATGAGAACGAGGTTCTCGACCTATTCGGGTGCGGCATCAGCATGTCATCGCGTTTACTTGTTAGCCACTTCATGCCCGCGGGCGGCGCAGCGTTGCCGGAGTTTGTAAGTGTCGTCAGGAAAGACCTCGAGGACACCGAGGGCGTGGTTGAGGCTCTGACGCCCTTTGATCGCGATGCTTACTATGCCCGCGGCGATTCCAATTCACGTCGGGCAGACGCCGCTGGGTTGGCCGCTGACCTGAAGCGGAAGTTGAAGGCTGCTTCCAAGAAAGGCGAAGACGTAAAAGGTCTTGACGCGCAGTTGAAGGAGGCCGAGGCGTTGGTTGCGAAGTTCGAGGTTCAGATGGGCGACATGCAGAACAGCAGCCGTACATTGGCGGGCTACTACGCGCTGCCTCCCGGCACCGTGCTGACAGGCAAGATCATCATCGAGCGTCCGCGTGACCGTGATTTGCCGATGATTGAGTTGGCGCTGGATGCGCTGAGCCGCCGCCCGTTGCTCGGCGGTCAGGTGGCTCGCGGCTGCGGTGAGATTGCCGGCAGCTTCGATGTGTTGAAGGGCGGCGTATTGCTGAAAAAAATCACCATCGGTGGTTTTGCGCCTGCCGCCGTGGTCAATTTTGGCGCGGTGGATAATGAGAAAAAATCAGCGTAATTGCAGGGATGCTTGAAGTCGGGTCAAGCCACCCGTTATTTGGGTGGTTACTAGAACCGGTTAAAGGTCAGCTTGAACCAGCGCACCGGTCAAGCCACCCGTTATTTGGGTGGTTACTAGAACTGATTTCCCTTTCAGTGCTGCGCGGGCTTGGGTCAAGCCACCCGTTATTTGGGTGGTTACTAGAACAGTCACCAGCTTCCAGCGTCTAACGGGCGCGGTCAAGCCACCCGTTATTTCGGTGGTTACTAGAACATTGATAACCGAGTGAGGCCGAAATGACCTGGTCAAGCCACCCGTTATTTGGGTGGTTACTGGAACTTGTGGATGTTCTCGCCGCATGCCGGGTAGGGTCAAGCCACTCGTTATTCGGGTGGTTACTAGAACCAGATGATGACGGGGTAAATGTCGATGTTCATTCAAGCCATCCGCTATTGGAGTGGTTCCTAAGAGGGAAAAATGTTTCGCAGCGCAGAACAAAAGAACTTCGCAAACATCGTCGCGGCACATATCGAGCGCCATGACGGGCCACTGCTCATAGAAGGCGGCGTCGGGTTGGGCAAGACTCGCGCATATTTGTCGGCAGTGATGAACGCGGCTCGCAGTGGGAAGCGCATCGCGCTGGCGTTGCCGACTCATGCATTGATAGACCAATTACTCGCGTCGAGCGACCTTGCCGCTACTGGGGAAGGCGTGACGGTTGCGGCATTCAGACCGGCGCGGATGTATGAAACGCGCAGCGAGTATCAAGAGGCGCGCAAATCGGCAATGGCAGCGCAAGTCATGCTTTGCACTGCGGCGGCCATCGTCATCGACAACCGCAACAGCGGGGAATACAGCGGCGCGACCACACGCGACTACCTGCTATTCGACGAGGCCGATCAGTTGCCATCAGCAGCGGCGATGCAGGTTGACATGGAAATACCGGCGCATACGTTTAGCGAATTTCACATCAAGGTTGACACAGCCGAGCAGGCTGCGCGTGATCTGTTGACGCGCAAGCTGGCTGAACCTGAACACAAGGCGGCGGCGAAATTGGTGCTGGAGATTCTTGGCGACCCCGCGTGGTATCACAGTGCAGGCGTGACCGAGGACGGCGGAGTTGCGGCTCATCACCAGATGCCGGGGCTTCTGCTCAAACGCGTTGCCAATCGGGGAAATTCGGCCTTCGTTTCTGCCACCCTTACGCTGGGCGGTTCGTTCGCTGATTTCAAGCGCGCACTGGGTATTGGCAATGAGTCTACGCTGTCATCAACCATCGAACCCGCAAAGCACGGCGATCTGCGTTTCGTAGTCAACGACGCACATGAGGTAGACACGCCCGAATGGATGACGGCGGTGCTGGGCGCCATTGCCGGTGCTGCGCGTCCGGTTCTGGTGGTCACCCCGTCTCACGATCTGGCGCAGACCATCGGCGAGGCAGTGCCCGGTGCTGTGGTGCGCGCAGATGACGAAACCACGGCTGGCGCTGCGGCGCGTGTTGGTGACGATGGTGTGCTGGTAGCCGCTGGTGCGTGGGCTGGGTTAGACACACCGACCCAATGGGCGTCGGTAGTGGTGCCGAAGGTGCCGTATCCGATGCCGACGATTTTGGATGGTAGAACGGAAAGCACCTACCTGTCCGCGCGAGGCGTCGCCATCCGCAGGTTGAGGCAAGTATTCGGGCGCGGGTTGCGGACGCCAGATTCGGTCTGCACGATCTATTTGCTTGACCCACGGGCACGCAAGCTGTCGGGCATAGTGCCTTCACGGTTCGCGCAGCAATGGCAAGAGCGCGTGTATCAAGAAGGCACGCGTGGGGAGGTGGTGCTGTCAAAGGCAGAACGCGATCCCGCGCTCCGGAAGGCTGCGCTGCAAAAGTTTGGATGCAAATGCGCTGCCTGCGGGTTCATGCCTAAAGTCTCGCAACAGATCGAAATACATCATCTAAATCCGGTAGCGGACGGGGAGCGCAAGACAACACTGGCGGACGTTGTGCCGCTTTGCGCAAATTGTCACCGGCTCGCGCACTCGACCACGCCGCCGATGCCGCTTGATGCACTGCGTAGGGCAGCGGCTGACAATACTCAAATTTAAAACTACCCCCTCGTGCATTCAATACAAAGTGCAAGGCGAGCGGATGGGATCCATTGCAGGTAAGTGTTTTCCGTGCGCATGCTGTAGTGCTTCACGCGCAGACGATCGCGTACCTGGTCGAGCAAGCGTGGTGACGACATGACCTCCTCCGGTGGTGCCTATACCGAACGAACGTAGAGTCGTCTATCCCGATTGACGCGGTTGAGGAATTAGAGGCTTGAGCGTAAGCTGACCGCGCTAGACCCCGCTTTTGGGGTCTTATAAGGCCCAACTGAAGGGGGCGACTTCTTGTTGGGCGGGCGCGAAGGAAGATGGTTTCAGATGAACGAAGCGCAACGTTTTCTGCGGTATGTGACGCCGGGCCTAGTGTTCCTTGCGGAGACTCTATTCCTGCTTCTGATACTGCTGCCGGGCTGGACGCTAGAGCAAGTAAAGGCGGTCAAAGAAGGTGAGGCACTCGGAGTTGTCTTCGCGACCTTGCTCGCGTCAGGCGGCGTCGGATTCGTCTTCAGTCTCGTGCATCATGTGGTCCACTGGGCGCGACCTAGGCCGGGACTCGACCATTCCAAATTGATATCTCGACTGCGAAACGCCAATGTCATCCAACTGGTGGACGCAGAGAGCGGCCTTGAAATCGCGGAGGACGCGAAAGTCAGCCCGGCGAACGCCTGGATAATCGTCACGAGCTTGTGGCATGAGCGCCTGACAAAATCGGATCACATTAAGGCGGCAGAACCGAAAGCCTCGGTACTTGTGGACATGACTCATACAACTGGCACAGCGCGTGTAGCATGCGCTTTTGCATGGATTACCACATTCCTGATCGCAGGGCATGCGGCGCAGGTCTCGTTTGAGCCCGAGCCAGTGTTTCGCTTCATCGGCGCAAACGTCCTTGCCGGACTCCTCTTCTTCGTACATCACTGGAACTGTAAGCGCGTCCGCTATTTGGCGCAGGGTGTAATCGAGGAGGTGCTTCATGATGCCTTAGTTGCGGAGAAGGAGCAGCCAGTGAAAACAAGAGTGGCTCTGACGAGGAGCTAATGTCTGGTCAGACAACTCGAGCTAGGCCGCCCAACCTGGCAGTGGAGCGGTCGGCTTTGAGCCGCCGCCCACTTCTACGTTAGGGCGCATGGAAACCGTCGAGCAAGCGCGAGAGACTATTCTCAAGGAGCTGACCTCCGATGACTCGGAGGTTCGCGAAGAGTACCTCAAGATCTTTGACGGAGACGCTAAAGCATTTGCCGAGTTCATGGCTCAGGCCTTCGTCAAATGGCGCGACTTCGATAATGATATCAAGGACGACGAAAAACGAGCACATATTTCCGCGCTGGTTTATGTTGCCATCACCTTGCATGTTCTCTCAATGAAGTTATTCCTTTCCGGCCACACCGTTGCAGCCGGCAATCTATTTCGCCAAGTGATTGAGAGCATCGCCTTAGCTCTGCTGTGCTCAGGAAAGGACTTTGACGTATTGAAGCGGTTCATGGAGAATAAATATTCGAGCAACGATGCCGTCCGCGATGTATTGCGGCACCACGAGAAACTTTCTCTGAAGGGCAACGCGCTAGAGGCGCTAAAGGAGTCTCAGGAGTTCTACCATAAGTACAGCCATGTCACGAAAATGACAATTGCGGCGGGCATGTCTTTCTCCAAACAAGGTGGGCTCTACGTAGGCGCGTCCTTCGATGACGAAAAATTGGACGCATACAAGAAGGAAATACATGGTCGGGTCGGATTGGCTAAGGTGTTTCCAAACTTCGTCGCAGCCGTAACTGGCAACGTCGCAAAGTGGTGATGCGCCCTAACCACGTGGTGGAAAGCGCGCGCGGCAAGAGCGGCCGCGCGCACTTCACCACGGACGTTAGGCATTGCTAGATATGGCGTCGCTGAGAGCTGAACTGCAAAAAATTACTCACGATGGTAATTTGGCAAACCACGCTCGCCGAATCGCCGAATTACGAGCGCAAGTCCCACATTCGATCGAAATACTAACTAAACCCGGCGATAATCTCCGGTATAACTGCATAATGCACGCGCTCGGAGTGCCAGAGAACACAGAACTGATAGGACTCGTGATGCGTTGTCCTCGCTCAATTCATCCTAATACTCGCTTTCTGAAGTTCTTGAAGGACCGCGGTATATTGTCCCCAATCGCGCAACTTGCAGCCGGCCTTGTGGTTACATACTCAAACGGCCGCGGTATCCGGCATGCCGGACGAACAATCTCTGAATTAGTGGTGGAATCGAAGTGGGGAATCGGACATCTATATCGACATGCTCTGATGGAGGTTCCGAGCAGCTACGGAAACAAGCTCTCATACTTTGCGCCCCCCGACGTTCAGGCTGTGGTTGGAGAATTCATTGAATTTGCGAGGTCACAAGGTGCGCGCGTGTAATTTGGCAATGCCTAACCGCGTGTTCGAGATTGGGCGCGCGATAAAGCTGCGCGCCATTCAACACGGACGTTAGTGGCAACAGGAAGATCGCAATGGACTGGAATCTGATACTCGAATACTTGAAGGTTCTTCTATCTGCGCCCGTAATGGGGGCTGCGGCTGTGATTACTTTCTACATCATGTTCAGGACAGAAATACGAGGGTATATAACCCGCATCGCAATCATAAAATTTCCCGGTGGGGCCGAAGTCTCTACTTCTCAGGCACAGGTTGCTGTTGAGGAGGCCAGGGTGGTGCAACGCCCACTTCCTCAAGTCACAGAACCAGCAGCAGCCCTTCCGGCAGGCCTCACACCCCAACAGAAAGAAGAGATCGGCCAGTTACTTAAAGCAGAAAAGGCAGCGTCATATCTCTGGGAGTACCGATACCTCAATAAGTTTCTTGTGTATCAAACTCAGCAGGTACTGGATTGGTTGGTAGGCATTCCTCAGCCAATAACTACACGGCTCTATGACACGCACTGGCTTATTCACATACCAAAAGCCGAGGAGCGTAGCGCAATCCTCTTTGCACTTCAGGCGCACCACCTAATTCAGATAACGGGTGAAAAACTTGAGGTAACGGAAAAGGGTCGGGAGTATCAGGGTTGGCGCGGGCCACTTCCTGCGTTGCCCGTTCCTGCGTCATGAGTTGCCGCTAACAATTCGTTGCAGGCGCGACGGCCCTGACGGGCCGCGGCCTGAGCTCAAACGTTATGCGCAAATCAACGGAACGCTAGACACGCCGTTGTAGCGCAGGCGCCTGGCCTGCTCCGTACGATTGGAGGCGAGGCGCCTGCGCTACGTTTTATTGAAACGAGCGACGTTAGCGGGGTATTGCAATATCAGTTTTTGGAGGCGCAAAAATGCAGTGTAAACCACGAATCCGGACATCCGATATCAGAGGGAGGTGAGATGCGCAGCGGGTGTACCTTTCTTGTTTGCGAAGACGAGATAGGAGACACACGATGGCTACGCACCTCACCTTGCACGAACGCTACCAGATTGACCTGAACCTTGCACAGGGCCTGAAACCGACGATCATTGCGCGGCGCCTGGGACGCGGCAGAAGCACAATCTACGAGGAGATCAAGCGGGGACAGTTCAAAGGTCGCTATTGGTCCGCTCATGCCGAGCACCGGGCGGACGCTGCCAAGCAGCGCTCGGCGGCCAACCATCGAACCAAGCCGGCGGCGCTGTGGGACTGGATCGAGGCGAGCCTCGTGCAGGATCACTCGCCCGCGCAAATCGTGGCGCGGCTGCCGTGCGTTGCGCCGTCGCAGTGGTGCATCAGCGCGCCGGCGATCTACAAACGCGTTGCGCGCGATCGGCGTAGTGGCGGCGCGCTGCATCTTCATCTGCGCCGCGCTCACCGGCACGACCGCTGGCGTTACTCCTCGGGTGGGTTGCCCAAGGACCGGCCCTCCATCCGCGAGCGCCCTGCGCACGTGCGTAACCGAAGACGGCGCGGGCACTGGGAGGGCGACACCTGCCATGGCAGTCACGCTGCCCCCGATTGCACGCTGGTCGCGGTGGAACGCAAGAGCTTGTATTCGGTGCTGCGCAAACTCAAGCGCGCCACCGCCCCGGAAACCGCTGACGGGTTGATCGAGGGCATGCGCGATCTACCTGTGCACTCCATCACCTTCGACAACGGCTCCGAGTTCGCCGAATACGAGCGTGTGCGTGACTGCCTTCACTGCGCGGCTTTCTTTGCTCAACCCCGCCAGCCGACCCAGCGGGCGCGCTGCGAGAACACCATCGGCCTGCTGCGCCAATACGTGCCCAAATACCGAAGCCAGAAGAAAATTACCCAAGAACAGCTCGATGAATTCGCTGAGCGCCTGAATCATCGTCCACGCGTAACACTGGGCGGACGCACCCCACATGAGGTATTGTTCAACCTAACACCCGTCCGGATTCGAAGTTAATTCTGCAAAAATTCCTGAAAGCCGCATGGTTATTGGTCTGCGCGTCGACGAGCCGACGCCGCAATGGCAGTCTTCGGCGCCGCGAAATTACAGCAGCTTGACGTGGAAGATTGCGCAGGCTGTCCTCATGCCGCCGTCGAGCGTTGCGATCGGAACACCAAGCCTGCGCGCCAGCTCGAAATAAATGACGTCGTATCCCTGCAGGTGGTAACGCAAGCCGAGATCGACGACGTCAGCCGCATCAAGCTCGACCGCAAGCGTTTCGAATTCGAGTGCCCTGAGCGTCGCCTGCGAGGCGCCGAGTTTTGCTGCCGAAATTCGCTTGTCACGTTTCGCGGCGACCAGTACGCTGCCAAGCTCGTAGTGCCACAGATCCGGCACCGCGGGAAACAGTTTCCCCGCGCTTATCCGTTCGAGTATCCCCTCGGCGTACCGCTGGCCCGGTCCCCCGCCAGGCAGGAACCATTCGACTGCTACGCTCGCATCAAGGACGATGCGTTCAGCGGCCATGTCGCGCGGCGCGAACTTCCTTGAGATAGGCGCGGCCCAACCCAACCGCGCGGCCACGCTTCGCCCGCCGCATCGCGGTCAACAACACCAATGCCGCGTGCCGGGCAGACGCGCGTGATTTCGCCGACGCCGCCCGCAGCACGTATACGCCGGGCGCCACGCAAATCCTGAGGTTCTTTTCGGGCGCATTCATGATTAGTTTCCGTTTGCCGGATCATTATAGCGGGAAAAATAAAGCGGGTCAGTCTAACTATCCCGTGGAAAATGCGCAGACCGGGGTACGGGAAGGCGGAGTAAGGCGTCAGAGGTGGACTGCAGGCGAGGCGCCTGCGCTAGTGTGCCCGGCATGGGCATTGTACTTGTTATCTGAAAGGAGATAACCGGAGATAGTGACAACAACCGTAGCGAAACCCCAAGGTGGAAGCCGCGAGGCGAGACTGAAA
>Ga0080064_1007363_pt1 | contig 11167 bp, 12 predicted proteins | sample Subgrocontami54m_FD_69260 | JGI IMG/M metagenome (GOLD analysis project Ga0080064, IMG submission 69260) | Subsurface groundwater microbial communities from S. Glens Falls, New York, USA - GMW46 contaminated, 5.4 m (SPADES assembly) (version 2) ... | reverse complement strand
GGCCGAGGGCATCGCCGTGCTGCTGTCCGAGCAGAACCTCTATTTCGCCTCGGCGATAGCCGACCGGGCCTACATCATCGAGAAGGGCGCGATCCGCCACGAGGGGCGGATGGCGGACATCGCGGCGGATGCGGCGTTGCGGGAGGCGTATCTGGCGGTGTGAGATTGTCATTCCGGGGCTTGTCCCCGGAATCCACAGTTCGACGATCTCCGCACGCATCGGAGTCGGAGGCGCGCTGGATCCCGGGAATAAATCCCGGGATGACAACGTTGCGTTCCGGAGGCACCCGCTGGTCGCCTCTCCGCGGCCAGGCGGACGGTCAAGCCGCGGTGCACGGGTACGCCGAACACATCGAACGAAGGCAGTGCCAATGCGGAGAGCGTGGGCGCCATGGCGCACACCGCTAGAGTCCCTTGATCAGGCCGGCGTCGATCAGCATCCGATTGAAGCGCCGCGCCTCCGCTCCATTGGCGCACCGGTAGAACAAGCCGCGGCAACGCTGGAAAATCTTCTTCTGCTCGGCAAACGACGCGTCGAGCGGCAGCCCGGCGCTCTCCAGCAGGACCATTGCAACGTAGGGTACCTCGATCGTATCGAGGGCCGACGCCACGTTCACCGGCGTGAAATTGATGGTGTCGATCGCGTAGTAGGTGGTCAAGTATCTGGGATCGTCGGCTTCCAAGCGCTCCGTGAGCTCGGCTTGACTGATATCGGGTTCGAGAATTCTCGAGGCCAGATAAGGCTGATGGTCGCCATAGCGAACCAGCATGAAAGGCTCGCCGGGAAAACTGCGCTCGAGGCTCGCCAGGAAGTCCTTGTAGTCCTGCTCGCTGAGCGCCTGCCGTCGCAGATACTCGTCCACCTCCAACGAATTGCCGAGATCCTTCCACCCCGGCGTCAGCTCGGGCTTGAACGTATACGTGTAAGGTGAATGGTTTGCGCTGAGATAGACATAGACGAACATCGGTCCGCTCCCGCGCTCACGCTCGATCAGGCGCAGGGCCGCATCGTAGTAGAACCGGTCGGCTTCGAATTCCGCCGCACGCATGTCGTTCATGTCAAAGAATTTCTGCACGCCAGCTGTCGTATGATAGCTCCGCGCCGACAAGAAAGCGCCATGGTAGGGATAGAGCGAGAAGGTCCGATAGCCGCAACGGCGCAGCACGGTGGGTAGACCGCGTTCGACGCGCCCGGTGGCGATGCGCGTCACGAAATAGGCGAATTTTCCGAAGCTGCGTGTCGAGAGACCGGCCAGGATGTTGAACTCGGTGTACCAGCTCCCTCCTCCCACGACCTCGACGATGAGATTGCGCTGCTTGCCGTCGAATGAACGGAAGTGATGCCCGTAACCGGCGGGAAGCTTGACCTTCGGCGCCATGCGAACGTCGAACGACGATTCGTCATGGACGAGGATGATGTGCGGCGGCTTGCCTGCGGGCTTGCAGGGGGCATCCGACATGGTCTTGAGGCGCTCGGTGACGATCGCGTCGGATTCCATGTATCCATTCTTGGCAAACTCGCGCACCGCGTCGACGCCCGAGCGCGCGAAGTCGGAGACGTAGGTGTGTCCATACCAGCCGTAAGCGAACGGGTGGGAGAACGAGAGGCCAACCAGCCCGGCGAGCAACGCACCCCCGCTCGCGGTCGCCGCCATGCGCGGCAGCCGCAGCACATCGAGGCGCCAGAGCAGCACCAGCGCCGACACCAACAGACCGAGCGCAACGGCCATATAGACGCGCAGACCCGGAAACAAGGCGAGGAGATAGGCGACCGTGGCCGGATCCATGACCATCACGTCGATGAAATTCGCAGTCTGCGCGACGACGCTGACTTTATATTTGGACACCTCGATGAGGGCGACGATCATCGCCAGCGACAGCATTGCCGACACAGCCGGACGGCGCAGCACCGCAAGCCAGGCGCAATTGACAATGCCCCAAACCAGCAAGAACCCGACGATATAGGGGAACTCGTAGTCTTCGGTGAGCGCCAGCAGGACGAGGGCGGCAAGGTGGAGTATCGCCAGCGGTATGATGTGCCAAAAGCCCCGAAGGGCACCGGTAATGGCGGCCCAACGGCTCGTCAGCGCTGAAATGAAGGGCACTTTCTCTTTGGTGGATTGTCGGATTTGCATACCCGGGGCGCGGGGTGCCGAAGCACACTCCAACACAAGTTCATTTTCAGGGTTTGCACTGCCTGCCGATGGCACCTGCGCTGCCACGAAGTGGACGGCGACTTCGGAACATCGCCATCTTATGGGCAGCCCGCATCCGCTGCACTAGGCGCCTCAAATTGTACAAAAGCAAACATAATCTGCATGCAGGGTTGGTTGGACGATAAGAAGGTCGTTTTTGGCCCTGAAATTATTGGCCATTTGCTCGAGCCGCGCTGGTCCATTCGGAACACGCGAGGTGGCTCGAACCCGGAGCATCCGCGGCCGCTGGCAAATGGTCCATCCCCATAGGCTTGGCCGAGGTGGAGCGAGGCGTCTCGCCTGCAGCGGGAGGCACAACTATCGCTGGCGCGACGCGCCGGCTTCGTGCCAAAAATCCGGCTCGGTCGCGAGCATGGAGGAGACCCATGAAGCCCATGAAGGCAGGCGTCACCAAGGCAAATAAGGGCATCGACAATCTGGTGTGGAACATCCTGGGCCAGACCTATGTGCCCAAGGCGCTGACCGAAAGCGCCTTCTCCTGGCACGCGCTGCTGCCGCCCGGCACCTTCGTGCCGCCGCACATCCACGCCAACCAGGACGAGTTCATCTACGTGCTCGAGGGCCGCTTCGACCTGATCCTCGACGGCAAGCAGTCGACCGCCACGGCCGGCGATTTCATCCGGCTGCCGATGCAGATCATGCACGGCCTCTTCAACAAGAGCGACCAGCCGATCAAGTGCCTGTTCTGGGTGTCGCCCACGGGCAAGCTGTTCGATCTGTTCAAGAAGATCCACAACGTCCCCGACCCGGCCGAGGTCACCCGGCTGGCCGCCCTCCACGACGTGACCTTCCTGCCGCCCCCGCCGGCCAAGGGCTGAGCGGCGGGCCTGCTCGCCGCGCGCCTCTGCAACGACAAAGGGAGCAAGCGCAATGCGTGGGCGCAGAAGCCTGGTCGGCCTGATCGGCGCCAACATCATGAGCTCGCTGTCGCCGGCGCTGCACGAGGACGCCTTCGCCGCCGCCGGCATCCGCGGCCACTACCACCTGATGGATCTCGACCGGCTGCCCGGCCGCCGGCTCGAGCATCTGCTGGCAGCCGTCAAGGCCGCGGGCTTCGACGGCGTCAACGTCACGTTCCCCTGCAAGCAGGCAGTGATGCCCCTGCTCGACGAGATATCGGCCGATGCCCGGCAGATCGGCGCGGTCAACAGCGTCACGATCGCCAACGACGGCCGCACGGTCGGCTACAACACCGACCGCATCGGCTTTAGGCGCAACTTCGAGGACGGGCTCGGGCGCGCGAGCGTCGAGGGCAAGACGGCGGTGCTGGTCGGCGCGGGCGGGGCAGGGCGCGCGGTCGCCTTCGCGCTGATGGACCTCGGCGCCGCGACGGTGAGCGTGCACGACACGGACACGGCGCGTGCCGCAGGGCTGGTGGCGGACTTGATGCTGCACTATGGCGCCGCGCGCTGCCGGCTGGCCGGCTCCCTGCCCGAGGCGATCTCCGCCGCCGCGGGCGTCGTCAATGCGACCCCGGTCGGCATGCAGGGCATTCCCGGCAATCCCGTGCCGGTCGCCGCGCTCGCTGCGCGCCACTGGGTCGCCGATGTCATCTATACGCCGATCGAGACGCAGCTGATCAAGGCCGCGCGCGCGGCCGGCGCGCGCGCGCTGACGGGTGGCGGCATGTGCGTGCACCAGGCGGCCGAGACGTTCCGCCTGTTCACGGGCACGCAGCCGGACGTGGAGCGCATGCGTCGCACGTTCGCGGCGGCGCTTGCCGCGCGCGACGCTGCGCCGGCGGCGGTCGCCTGACAGGAGGCTCCATGCCAGCGATCTTCTCTCTCGCCCACCTCACGCTGCTCGACCTGCCGCCGCCCGAGCTGATCGCCGTTGCCGCCCGCACCGGCTATCAAATGGTCGGCTTGCGTCTGCTGGCAGCCAATCCCGGCGGCGTGGCCTACCCCCTGATGCGGGACGCTCGGGCGCTCGCCGACACCCTGGCGCACGTCCGCGACACCGGGGTGGGCGTTTTCGACCTGGAGATCGTCCGCCTCGGTGCTGGATTTCAGGCGAGCGCGTACCTGCCATTGTTCGAAGTCGGCGCCCGGCTCGGGGCCAAGGCCATGCTCGTTGCCGGCGATGACGCGGACGAGGCCCGGCTCACCGCCTCGTTTGCGGCGCTGTGCGAGGCTTCCGCGCCGTTCGGGCTCAGCACCGATCTCGAATTCATGCCCTGGACCAAGGTGCCCGATGCGCGAACGGCGCTGCGCATCGTCAGCGCCGCCGCGCAACCCAGCGGCGGCGTGCTCGTCGATGCGCTGCATTTCGCCCGTTCCGCGACCAGCCTCGCCGACATCGCCGCCATTCCCCGCCAGCGCCTGCACTACGCGCAGATCTGCGACGCGCCGTCCGAGATCCCGACAACGGCGGAGGGCCTGATCCACACCGCGCGCTGCGAACGCCTGTGGCCCGGCGAGGGCGGCATCGATCTGGCGGGGTTGTTCGCGACGCTTCCAAGAGATTTGCCCATCAGCGTCGAGATCCCCAACGACAAGCGCGTGCCCGTGCTCGGCGCCGCGGCATGGGCCCGTCAGGCGCTCGCGGCATCGAAGAGCACGCTCGCGCGTCTTGGTGCGTAGCGGGCCGGCCGAGCCATCACCCGCTTCGGCGTCGCGATGTCCCCGGTCGATCCGCTTTGTCTCCGGAAGCGCCCGTCCGCCTCGCCGCCCCGCCCCGGTTCACCTGCTCCTTGGCAAACCCGGCGAGCTGCGCGTAGCCCTTCACGATCGCCTCGCGCTCGGCGTGGCTCAGCACGTCGTCGATGTCGGCAAAGCCATCGGGCGCCCGGCGCTCGACCTCGTCGATCACGCCCTCGGGCCCGCCCTTGCGGTTGTTGCGCACGATCTCGGCCGTCTTCGGCAGGCGGTCGGCCTCGTAGGCCGCGAGCGCGTGCCGCGCGTGCTCGCATGCCGCCAGCGCATCGGCCAGGCAGCGCGCATCGAGGATCGCCTGGCTCGCCCCGTTGGAGCCCACCGGATACATCGGGTGCGCGGCGTCGCCCAGCAACGTCACCCGCCCGTGCGTCCAGCGCGGCAGCGGGTCGCGGTCGGCCATCGGGTACTCGTAGAAGGCGGGCGCGCCCTTCACCAGCCGCGGGAGGTCGACGTGCGGGGTCGAGAAACGCGCAACGTGCGGCATCAATTCCTCGAGCGTGCCGTGCCGGTTCCAGTCCTCGCGCCGCGGCGGCGGGTCGGAGCCGTCGCCCATGCGATAGGTAACGACCCAGTTGATCAGCTGCCTGCCGCCCTTGCCGGGCGCGATGGGATAGAGCACCAGCTTGTTGTTGAAGCCGCCGCCGACGATCATCGTGCGCCCGTCGAGGAAGCCTTTTGCGACCGTGGCGCCGCGCCACATCAGCACGCCGTTCCACTCGAGCCCGGCCTCGTCGGGATAGAGCTGGCGGCGCACGGCCGAGTGGATGCCGTCGCAGCCGATCAGGATGTCGCCGGCCACCGTCGTGCGCGCCCCCTTGGGCAGCGTCTTGAAGCGGGCCTTGACGCAGCCGTCCTCTTGGCCGAACGCGGTGAACGCGTGGCCGGTATGAACCGCCTTGGCGCCCAGCCGCTCGATGACGGCGTCGCGCAGCACGGCCTGCAGATGGCCGCGGTGGATCGAGAACTGCGGCACCTTGTAGCCGGCCTCGAGCCCGCGCGGCTCGCGCCAGATCTCCTGGCCGAAGCGGTTGGCGTAGATCAGCTCGCGCGTGCGGATGCCGACCTTGTCGAGGCGCGCCAGCAGGCCGAGCTCGGCGAGCTCGGCGATCGCATGCGGCAGCACGTTGATGCCGACGCCCAGCTCGCGGATCTGCTCGGAGGCCTCGTAGATGTCGCACGGCACCCCGCGCGCCTGCAGCATCAGCGCCATGGTCAGGCCGCCGATGCCTCCCCCGACGATGATGACGCGCATGGCCTCCCTCCGCGCAACGAGATCAGGCGGGAGGATGGACGCCTTGGCGGCTTCCTTCAAGCGCGTATCGGCCCGATGTCAACGCCGGCGAGCTCGTGCAGCTGCAGAGCTTGTTGTAATTGCCAGCGACCTTTCGAGACGCTCAGGCCGGCACCATCTCCTGGTCCTTCTTCGGGATCAGGTCGTAGGGCAGGGCGAAGCCCGGCATCGCCTGCAAGCGCCGCGACCAGGCCTCGACATGGGGCCACCCGCCGATGTCCATGCCGCCCTCGGCCATGAACACCATCCGGCCCCAGCAGCCGATGTCGGCGATGGTGCAGGCCTCCCCGACCAGCCAGTCGCGGCCATCGAGCGCCTTGTCCATGGAGGTCAGCGCGGCGTCTGCCAGCGGGCGGAAGTGGGCCATCACCGCCGGGTCGACCGCGCGGAACCGACTGAAATGGCGCACTCTGGCGATGTTCTGGATGGCGTCGGCCTCCCAGGAGAGCCACTCGCGCGCCTGCCAGCGCTCCTGCTCGCTTGCCCCGTCGAACCGGCCCGTCACACGCGCCAGATAGTCGAGGATCACGTTCGACTGCACGATGGTGAGGCCGCGGTGGCGCAGCGCCGGCACCTTTCCGTAGCGGTTGACAGCGAGATACGCGGGCGTGTTCTGCGCCCCGGTCTTGAGGTTCACCGTGCGAAACGAATAGGGCAGCCGCGCCAGCGCCAGGAACAGCATCGGCTTGTAGCTCGAGCTCGACGTGAAGCTGCCGTAGATCGTGAAGCGATCGTCCATGGCCCCATCCCGATGCTGCCTGGGTCATGCATTTGAGCACGGGCCGGCGCGCCGAGCCATCCCCGGATGCAGGTTCAGACGGGTGCACCGGCATGCTAACGCTGGAGACCGCGCCTGGCTCTCAGGCCAGAAACTCCCGGGAGGATTGCATGACTTTCATGGCAAGGATGTTCGCTGCAGCCATGGCGCTGGCCGCAATGGCGTGCGCGACGGCCCAGGCCCAGCAGCTCGATCCCAAGGTGATCGCCTTCAAGCTGCCCGACCAGATCGCCTGGCGCGACAACCCCCGAGGGGGCAACCGCAGCGCGATCCTGCAGGGCGACCCAGCCAAGCCCGGCCCCTACGCCATGCTGCTGCAATGGCTGCCCGGCCACATGAGCCGCCCGCACTTCCATCCCAACGATCGGCATTTCATCGTCATCTCGGGCACCTGGTGGGTGGGCTCTGGCCCCGAGTACAATGCCGACGCCACCGTGCCGATGCCGGCCGGCAGCTCGGTGACGCATTTTGCCAAGGGCGTGCATTTCGACGGCGCCAAGGCCGAGCAGGCGACGATCCTGGTGTGGGGCGAAGGGCCGGCGACCAGCACGCCGTTCGCGCCGCCGGCAGCGTCCAAATAGCGGCGCCCGCCTGCCTCAGCCGGGCACCTGCGCCTTCTTGGCCGAAGGCGGCTTTGGCGCCGACTTGGCGGGCTTGGCGGCCGGCGTGGCCGGCGCCGCTTCCGGCGCGGCCGCGCCGGGTGCGCCCGGCTGCACGCCGTCGCCCCAGCACACCTGGGCGCTGGCCTTGCAGGTATGCTCGTCGAACACGATGAAGTTGAGGAACAGCTCGCAGTTCACGTTCTTCTTGCCGACGGTGTAATGCTTGATGCCCTTCTTCTTGGCCCAATCGGCGATGGACTTGTCGAGCAGGTTCTTGGCATCGCGGGTCGGGCCGTCCTTGCCGTAGTCGTTGACCGTGAACGACATGGTGGTGCACTTGGCGGCTGCCGGCGCGGCCATGGCGCAAACGGTTGCGGCCGCAGCGGCGGCAAGCAGGACGGATGTTGCTATCGAGCGCATGAGCTGCCTCCCCTCGGCAAAGATGGCCCCCCCGGCGCTCATCCTATAGCCGCAAGCTGCCGGGCATGCCTAGCCCGAACTGCGCGTTGTCCCAGGCCCCGTGGTGCGGGGTCAACCCCGTTAGTGCAAATAGGGCGAGTCGCCTCCGCGCGGCGCCATGCCGGAATCGAAGAAGAAGCCGTGATCGAACGGCCCCGCGGACGTCTGCCGGTCGGTGAAGGGATCGCGATAGCTGTTCACGCCGCCGAACAGGCCGCGCGTCAGCCCATAGGTGTTGACTACATCCTCCGACCGATAGGAGTAGTAGCCGCCCACCCGCGGCCGGTAGCCGCGCGCGCGGGCCGCATGCCGGCGGTGGTGGCGCACCTTGGGCTGCGCAGCCGAGTCGGCGGACGCCACGAGCTTGGCCCGGCGCTCGGCCGCCTCGCCCGCCGACGCCAACCCGATCAGCGCCATGGCGCCGAGCGCGAATGCCAGGGCTTTTCTCATCACGATCCTGCCTTCGAGGTTAAGGGCTGTCCCGTTTCGTTCCAGTGTAGGGCCTGAAGGCAACGAAATCCTGAATCGCTCCCCGTGGGGAGAACGAGGACCGCCCGAACCCCGTGCCTCGAGCCAGTGTGCCGGGGTTGGCGCCCCGACCTGCCTTGGCTCAATTGCACAGCCTCGCCTGAACGGTACATTGCTGGCCAAGGCCACCCGGCTTGCAGCTCGACTTCAGGCCGCTGACTTTGTAGCCCGGTGCCGAGCCGACCTTCATGCCCCCCGACATGAAGCCGGCCCAGGAGCCCCAGTCGGTGGCCTGGAGCACCGCCTCCCAGGCCTGAAACATCGCAGAATCCTTCGAACCGCCGGTTCCGGTTCCGGCTTTGGTGACGCACGCGGCCTCGGCGGCCGCGCCCGCGGCCAGCAGCGCGCCGGCGAACGCCAGCGCCGGCAGTATCGCACGCGCAGATTTGCTCATGGCTCTTGCTCCCTCATGTAGCCAAGTATGGCCCAGGCCTTCCGCCTATGCCGCCCTTCTTGCACCGGAAGTCAGTACCCGACGGCCCGGGCGCCCACGCTAATCACTGCGTTACCCCATTGCGCAAAGCGAAGGACAGCGATCCCGGGCACTTTGCCCGAGATCGCTGCCCTTGCAACTGCCGAGGCTCGCACTTTCGCGGGCGCGAGCCGATTTTCCAGGCGCCGTGGCCGGCCGGTGACGCGGGCAGGCCCGCGGCTAGCTGGCCAGCTGCAGGTTGACCGCCTTCGGGCCCTTGCCGCGCTTGTCCGGCTCGGTCTCGAAGGAGACGCGCATGCCTTCGTCGAGCGTGCCGATATTGGACCGTTCGACGGCGGTGATATGGACGAAAACGTCCTTGCCCCCTTGGTCCGGCGTGATGAAGCCGAAGCCCTTCGTCTGGTTGAAGAACTTTACAGTTCCAGTTTGCCGCATGCGTGGTCTCCATGTCCCCGGGAAAAGCGCATATCGCGCCAGCCGCAAAGCGGACGCGGGTGAAGCCAAGGCAGTCTCGTCCGATGTCGGGGAACGTGAGGTGCGCGAGATAACGGTAAGGCGTCTGCGCGAAGCATCTCAGTACAGGCTCAGCAGTCTCCGCCGGGTCCGATAGGCCGCCCGAACTGCGCCGGAGTATCGGTGATTGCTTTTCCTTGCGCAAGGCAAATTAGCGCTTGCAATTTACGTCCTGCTGCGCATACGGCGCTTCGGGCCGGGGGCAGGCCGTCCGGCCGGGGCCGTCGTCGGCTCGATCCAGTCGAGCCGGTAGATGCCGAGCGGCGGCCGGCAGAGGCTCACCATGAGTGGGATGATCGGGCGCCCGTTGTAGCGGGCCATGCTGATCTCGTCGAGGCACACGCCGTCGGGCCTGCGCACGGCGTGCGGCGAGAGCAGCGCCACCAGGACGTCGTGCCCGAGGATCGCCTGCTCGATCTGCTCCTCCCAGGAGCTGCCGCTCTTCATCTGCTGCTTGTCGAGCCAGACGCGGTGGCCCTGGCTCGTCAGATCGGCCTCGAGCTTGAAGGCCAGCGCTTCGGCGTCGGCGCGGCCATAGCTGATGAAGATGCCCATGGGGCCAGCCGGCTTCGCAGCCACCACAGGCGCAGCCTGGGGGGCCTGGTGAGCCTGCGGGGACGTGGGGGCGGCGGTAGCCGGGACGCCGAGCAGGATCAAGCCGACGCCCTTCTTGTCCTCCGCCAGATCCTCGAGGATCAGCTCCGCACTGGCCTCCTCGGCCAGCGCCGCGTCACCCTCGACCAGCCGCTTGATCGCCGCGTTCGTGATGCGGCCCTTTTCGCGCAGTACCTCGAGGATCTTCTCCTTGGCCTGCTCGAGTGTGATGCTCACTGTGGCCCCTCCCCCCGCTACCCCGGGTCGACCAGCTTCTCGATCTGGTCGCCGACGCGCTCGAGCGTCCGGTCGAGCTCTGCGGCGAGCTTCTGGGCGAGGCTACGCACGTCCTTGACGCTGGCCCGCGGCGGGAACGCGCCGGCCCTGCGAGCCAGTGCCCCGAGCGCCTCGAGCGTCGCCGGAACGGGGAAGAGCTCGGGGCTCCGGCACAGCTCGGCCAGCTCCTCGACGTTTCGGCCGAGCGCCGTCCGCGCCACTGTGCGGTCGCGATCGTGCGGACCCGCGATCGTCTGCGCGGTGCGCTGGCACGCGCGCAGCACCTCGTCGACCAGCAGGAGGTGACGCAGCGAGTCCACCCAGTGCGGGGTGGCGGCGCTCCGGCCGCGCGCGGGCGCGCGCATCACGTGATCCTCGATGTGCATGACCGCGCGCACGTGCTTGACGCGCAGCTCGGTGTTGCCGAAAAGCGTGAACAGGTTGATCAGCACCTGGCGAAGCTCGCGTGCGTTGCCCGAGGGCCACGAGTGCTGCGCCAGCTCGGCCAGTACCGCTGCCGGCAACGTGGCCTCGGGATCCCGGCACACGCGCGTCCGCCAGAAGTGCTGGGCCAGCGCGGGGATGTCCTCGGGATGGCTCCGCAGCTCCGGCGTGCGGATCAGGAACGAACGCACGCGGTAATAGAGGTCGTCGCGGAACTGGCCGGCGCGCACCATCGCGAAGATGTCGCGGTTCGTGGCGGCGACGATCCGCGCGTCGACCTCCATCGTCTCGGTGCCGCCGATGCGCTGGATGATCCCGGTCTCGATGGCGCGCAGGACCTTGGCCTGGTGCGACGGCGTCAGGTCACCGAACTCGT
>Ga0080064_1007360_pt1 | contig 11172 bp, 7 predicted proteins | sample Subgrocontami54m_FD_69260 | JGI IMG/M metagenome (GOLD analysis project Ga0080064, IMG submission 69260) | Subsurface groundwater microbial communities from S. Glens Falls, New York, USA - GMW46 contaminated, 5.4 m (SPADES assembly) (version 2) ... | reverse complement strand
ATAGTTCTCGATAATGTCGGTATTGATGATCTGCCCGCCGATGACTTCCTTCTCCAGAAGGATCGTCTTCAGCTTGGCGCGCACGGTGTACAGACCGGCGCTGAGACCGGTGACGCCGCCGCCGAGAATCACGACATCATAATCGCCGCCCATGAGCTAAAGCCTCCTTGCTTCGATTGGAATCACAATCCCTCAGGCGTCCTGTGCGGAAAGCAACAGTGCCAGTATACACGCTCCGCCAAGCCCCAGACAAGTTTTGCGGACGCTGGTGCTGCCGGTCTGAAAAACGCGCGGCACGGAAGGGAAAAGGGGACGGCAACAGGCGGACACCGGCGCGCTTGGCGTAATCCAAGACGATTATCCTACATGGCTCAGGTCAAGTACCTGGCGAGCGCCTGAATGGAATCTTTAGAGATTACATGAGAAGGCAACACACCACCCGTCTAACGCAGCCCTCTGTTCCGCCTGCTACCGGCGGAAGTTGAGATACCGCACCACCTCATCCAACCTCGTGAACCAGTCTCTCCCCATTCTGACCGCTTGTATCCTCCCCGTCCTCGCCAGCAAGCGTAAATGAGAGTGACTCAGACCAGAGTGAAGGGCCGCCTCTTTCAAACTGATGAGGGGTCCCGGATTCAGGCGTCGCCCGTGGTTCCCGGACCCCTGGGTTGATCCCCCCTTTCGGTTGCCCATAGCGCTCTCCAACAGTGCACGGGAGGCTCCAAGCGTCTGTCCCGCCCTGTCTTAGCAAATGCATCTGCCCGAAATCCCATCACTACTCCGCGCTCCAACTTTACGTCAATATACAACATGCTTCGGAATTAAACGCTTTCTGCCTTCCTCTCATATAGAGCGCCACAGAAAGTATACCATATGATGACCTTAAACCTACGCTATACGTCGTCTTGTACCCACGCCCCTGTCCAGACCTCTGTGTTCGGACAAACCGCTGTAGTGTCTGTGGCTTCTCTGATACAATAGGTGTTTCAGGGGGTTCTCTTCGGAATGACGTCTATCGTAAATATGTACGGTCAAACGAGGCCTGTGGATGTGGTCGTTATCGGCGGCGGGTGCTACGGATGCCTGCACGCGCGCCAGCTCCGCAAGGCCCACCTGTACGGAAAGAGTCGCGCCGACCGCATTCTGGTGGTGGACCGGCGCGCGGACTGCCGCGCCAGCGTGGAGTTCGCGGGCGATCCCCTGGTCAGCATCGTGCGGGCGGACTGGCTCGCCTTCCTGTGCGACTACCTGGACCGCCAATCGCCGGACACGGACGCCCAGCTTGTTCCCGCGCCCTTCGCGCCACACCTTCTGCTGGACTGGCTCGCCGCCAGCGTCCAGCGCGCCTTCCCGCGCGCCGTCGTATCGCGCCGGCCCTGCGAGCTGAGCCTGGGCCTGCCCTACGAACACACCGACCATTCCGGCAACCGCTTCCTCAGCGAGGCGGGCTGGCTTTGCCCCGCCACGTGCATCGAACCCGCCGTGTGTCCCGCCATCAGGAAACCGCGCGATTGGGACCTGGCGGAACGCATCCGCCGCGCCGCGCCCGCGGCCCTGGGCGCTCATCTGACTGAGGTGTTCCTCTGCCGACACTTCGCCTATGGCGTCGGCGCTATTCCTATACGCGAGCTTGTCGCCGCGCGGGGCCGCATTCTGGCGGCGGTGCGGTCCGGCTCGCCCCTGCGAGCGGCGATCGGCACCAGCTCCCACTGCCACGGCGTCGTGGGGATTCTCGACGTCAGTCCCGCGCCGGACCTGTCTGATACCTCGCAACTTTCAGCTCCGAATCAGCGCGCCCGTTGATGGACTCGCGCCAAGTGAATCACTATAATGGATGCTTGCCCATACGGACGAGCTTCAGGTGATGACGTCTTGCCCCAATCTGTCGACATATCCTGGCTGCTCTTCTGGACAGCGCTTCCCGTGCTGCTCCTTACTCAGGCTGTCATTATTGTGACCACCCTGCGCTGGAGAGCACAAGCGGGACAGACCGTGGCACGCGTACGTGGTAATACGCGACTCGACATCGTGTGGGCCGTCGTCCCGGCTCTCATGCTCGCGGCCCTGCTCGTCATGACATACGAGACGCTGCACGCGGGCCGCTAGCCCCGCGCCCACGGAAGCAGACCAGAAAAGAACAACATGCATCCATCCAACGTGAAACAAAATCCCTCTGGCAAATACGCTGCGCTGATCATGGCGAGCGTCATCGCCACGTTTGTCCTGGTGATTCTCGGCGGCGTGGTCCGCGTCACCGGCTCCGGCCTCGGCTGCCCGGACTGGCCTCTCTGCCACGGCAGCGTCATCCCGCCGCTGAACCTGCCCACGCTCATCGAATACTCCCATCGCCTGGCTGCGTCCCTGGTGAGCGTGCTCGTGCTGGCCACGGCCATCGTGGCGTGGACGGCGCGGCGCAGCGACCGCCCCGTCGTGCTCGCGGCGAGCATCGCGTTCGCCCTGCTGGTCACGCAGGTGGTACTGGGCGGCGTGACCGTCCTGCTGGAGCTGCCGCCGACAATCGTCACCGCCCACCTGGGCACCGCGGAGGCGCTCCTGGGCGTTCTGCTAGTCCTGTACATCCTCGTCCGCCGTCACAGCCTGTTCTCGTCAAGGACGGCGCGGCGCCCCGGCCCCGGACTGTTGTGGGTGACGGGTGCCGCCGTGCTGTCCGTCTTCGCCATCATCTTCGCGGGAGCTTACGTGCGCGGCACGGGCGCAACCTTCGCCTGCGACGCCTGGCCGTTCTGCGGGCCGGAGCTTCTTCCCACGACTGGACTGCCCCTTATCCACATGGCCCACCGACTCGTCGTGCTGGTGGGCGGAGCCCTGGCGCTTGCCGCCTGCGTGGCGGCGTGGCGTCAGCGGCGGGCACTGCCCGGCGGTGGCCCGCTGGCCGTGACGACCGGCGTTTTGTTTCTGTTGCAGTCGCTGGCGGGCGCGTTGCTGGTCTTCTCCGGATTCACACCGTTCACCCAGGCCCTGCACCTGGCGCTCGCCACGGCCGTCTGGACGGGCGTCGTGGCGCTGGCGGGACTGGCGTGGTACGGACGCATGGGCCGCATGCAAGGCACGCCGGCTGAGGCTGAAGCCGGTCAGACCGCCGGGGGAGGTCACGCCGATTCCCATCCGTCAGTGATGGGGTACGTCACACTGACCAAGCCCAGGATTATCAGCCTGCTGCTGGTCACCGCCCTGGGGGGCATGTTCCTGGCCAGCAGCGCGCCGCCCCTCGGCGTGGTCATGGCCGTGCTCATAGGCGGCGCTCTGACGGCGGGCGGCGCCAACGCTCTCAACCACTACCTGGACAGAGACATTGACGGCGAGATGCATCGGACCCGCGCGCGTCCCATTCCGTCCCGCAACATCTCGCCGGAGCAAGCGTTCCTCTTCGGAATCGCCCTGAACGTCGCTGGCTTCCTCGTGCTGGCGGTGGGCGCCAACCTGCTCAGTGCGGTTCTGGCCCTCGCCTCGTCCGGGTTCTACATTCTGGTCTACACGAGCTGGCTCAAGCGCAGCACGCCTCAGAACATCGTCATTGGCGGAGCGGCTGGCGCCATGCCCCCGCTCATCGGCTGGGCGGCTATCACAAGCTCATTGGGTCTGCCCGCCTTTTACCTCTTCGCCATCGTCTTTTTCTGGACGCCTCCACACTTCTGGGCGCTGGCCATGCTGCTGCGCGACGACTACGCCCGCGTGGGCATCCCCATGCTGCCCGTCGTGCGCTCCGAGCGCGAGACGGTCTGGTCCATCATTCTGTACACCATTGTCCTGGTGGCGGTCACGTTGCTCCTCTACAGCACCCATGTCCTCGGCACGTTGTACCTGGCGAGCGCCTTCATCTTTGGCGGGCTCTTCATCTGGCTGGCGGTGCGCCTTCTGAAAGACAGCCAGAGACCACGCGTCGCCGGACTGTACAAGTACTCGCTTCTATACCTGGCGCTGCTCTTCGCCGCCATCATCGCCGACAAGACCATCGGGATGTAACTGCGCCCTCGCCGCAATCCGCACGGGCGGCATTAAACAGGTGCGGCCCCGCAAGGGGCCGCACACGAAGAGCCGACCTGGGTAGAGCGCGACAGCAGCTTAGACGATGACCTGCTCTTCGACCAGGCTGCGCACATCTTTCGTGCTGAGGCCCAGCACCTCGCCGAAGACGTACTCGTTGTGCTCCCCGATCATCGGGCCGTGCGTGCGCATCTTCATCTCGCTCTCCGAGAACTTCCACGGCGCCCCGATGACCTTGCGTGTGCCGATGACCGGGTGGCTGACTTCCACGAACGCGCCCCACTCGTTGAAGTGGCGGTCGTTGAATATCTCCTCCGAGTTCATGGCTGGCATGGCGGCCACGCCCACGCGCTGGAGCTTCTCCATAACTTCGTAGTGCGTGTAGTCCTTCGTCCACGCGCCAAGCAGCCTGTCCAGCTCATCCTGGTTCTTCCAGCGGCGGTACTGGTCGTTGAAGCGCGGGTCGTCCACCCACTCCGGGCGCCCGACTGCCTGACAGAGCGCCTTCCACTCCTCGTCGGAGTTGACGACGATGCTGACCCACTTGTCCTTCCCCTTGCAGGGATAGCAGTTGTGCGGGGCCATGATGTCGTCCTTGTTCCCGTCGCGGGTGTGCACGCGGCCGGTCATGAAATAGTCCATCAGGGCCTCGCCGATGAGCACGGAGGGCACGTCCCGGGCCGCCAAGTCTATGAACTGGCCCTTGCCGGTGCGCTGCCGGTACACGACCGCCGACATGAGGGCGAAGCACGTGCCGGTGCCCACGCGCAGGTCCATGCCGTCCCGGACGTCGGTGGGCAGCAGGTCCGGATACCCGGTCATGTTGGACAGCCCGCTCTGCGCGCTGAAGATGGTCGCCAGACCGGCGTAGTGCTTTTGTGGGCCGAACTGACCGGAGCTGGACGCGGACAGCACGATGATGTCCGGACGCACCCGCCGCACATCGTTGTAGCCAATGCCCCGGCGGTCAAGCACCCCGGCGCTGAAGTTGTCTATCATCACGTCGCAGGTGCGCACGAGGTCGAGAATGATGCCCCTCGCCTTGGGATGGGCGAGGTTCAGCGTGAGGCCCTTCTTATCGAAGTTGACTTCCTGCCAGGCGGGGGTCTGGCACAGGACTTCAGGCGGGACGGACGTGGGGTCGGTGATGGCCACGCCCTGCATGTCGGGGGTGTACAGGCGAATGTTGTCCACCCGCTTCATGCTCTCCACCTTGATGACCTCGGCGCCCATGACGTTCATCAGGTGCGTGGCGTACGGCCCCGCAAGAAACCATGTCAGGTCAAGGACTCTCACGCCGGAAAGGGGTCCTGGTGCCATATGAAAAGGCCTCCTTGGCAAGCTAGATAACGCCGGCCTCGCGGAGCTTCACAAGCTGCTCCCTGGTGTAGCCAAGCTCGCGGACATAGACGTCCTCGTTATGCTGCCCCAGCAGGGGCGCGGGCGACCGCATCGCCCAGGGCGTCTCCGAATGGATATAAGAGACGCCGGGGTACTTCTGTTTCCCGGCGCGCGGGTGGTCGAGCTCCGTGAAGAACCCGCGGGCGGCCAGGTGCTCGTCCTCCGCCAGGTCCTTGACCGTGGCGATGACTCCCGCGGGAATGCCCACCGCCTGAGTCTTCCGCTCAATCTCTTTCTTCGGCTGGTTGATGCTCCATTGCAAGAGCTTCTCGTTGACCTCTATCGGACGCTTCAGCCGCTCGGCGTTTTCATGGAACCGCGGCTCCTTGGTCCAGGCGGGGCCTCCCATCACCTTGTCCGTGAACAGCTCCCACCACGCCTGCGTGGAGACGCGCACGACCAGGTAGCCGTCTTTCATCTTCATGTTGCTGCCGATGCGCGGTCCCCGTCCGTCGCGGCTGTCTATGAGGTGGCTGCTGTGAGTGTACTTGCCCAAGGCGGTCCGCGTCAGCGACACGGTGGCCATGACGCGGGGCATGTCAATGTGCTGGCCCGGGCCGCCCGCCTGCCGGCCGTAGTACGCGCCCAGCGTGGCGATGGCGCCGAACAGGCCGCCGTCGTAGTCGCTGATGAACAGGCCGGGACGAACGGGAGGCCGGTCCGTGACGCCGCCGGGAAGCAGGTAGCCCTCTCCGCCCGCCATGTTCGTGTTGAGCGCATAGGCGTTGTAGTTGGCGTACGGGCCCGTCTGCCCGAAGGGGCTGAGAGAGGTCATAATGAGCTGTGGATTGACCTTCTTGAGCACGTCATACGTCAGGCCCAGGGCCTTCAGCTCGGCGGGCGTGTGGTCCTCCACAAGGACATCCACCTGCTTGACGAGCTGGGTGAATATCTTCTTGCCCGTGGCCGTGGACACATCGAGCGTGATCCCTCTCTTGCTCGTATTGAGGTAGAGGAAGAAGCCGCTGGTCTCCTGGTTGGGGATGTTGTCCGGATAAGGCTCGCGCTGACGGGCGTTGTCGCCGGTGTCCGGCGGCTCGATCTTGAGCACGTCCGCTCCCATATCGGCGAGGAGCTTGCCACAGTAAGGGACTGCAACAAAGTGCCCCCATTCCAGCACTTTCAGCCCTTCCAGAGCGCGTTCGGCCATCATGCAACCCTCCTACAAAAGGCGGGATGTTCTACGGGTGACGCCCGCACGTGAAAACAACCTCGGTGTGAGCATGCGCAACTATACCAAACTCTGTCTTTCCAGGCAAGAGCGCTGACCTGTCCGATGACGCGCCTGCAATCGCTCTTTACGGCTGGCGCGACGTGGACGCGTCCGGGCGTGTCCGGAAATACTCCACTGTTTTGCGGATGCCCTCGTCCAAACCGACGCGCGGCGACCAGCCCAGCCCGGCGCGGGCCTTGGCCGCCTTCAGATAGATGCGAAAGACGTCGCCCGCGCGTGGCGCCTCATAGGTGGGCGCGCCCTTGTAGCCCGTCGCCGCCTTGAGCTGCGCGAAGATGTGGTTCACCGATACGCCGGCCTCCGTCCCGATGTTGAAGGCCTCGCCGTCGCCGCGCTCCAGCGCCAGCAGGTTCGCCTGCACGATGTCCGAGACGTACACGAAGTCCCGCTCCTGCTCGCCCGTGCCGAAGATGACCGGCTGGACGCCCCGCAGCAGCTTTTCGGTGAAGATGGCCACCACGCCCGCCTCGCCGAACGGGTCCTGGCGCGGGCCGTACACGTTGGCGTAGCGCACAATGGTAAAGCAAAGGCCGTGGAGCTGGCCGAACAGGCCCAGGTACTTCTCCGCGGCGTATTTGGAGGCGCCGTAAGGGCTCAGGGGACAGACCGGGTGCTCCTCGTCGCAGGGCATGTAGCGCGGCTCGCCGTAGAGCGCCCCGCCGGTGGAGGCGTACACGACCTTGCGGACGCCCGTGCGGCGCGCCTGTTCGAACACGTTGATGGAGCCGAGGATGTTCACCGCCGCGTCGCGGCACGGGTCTTTCACGGACACGGCGACGCTCGCCTGCGCTGCGTGGTGGTCCACGTACTCCGGCCTCTCGCGGTCGAAGACCTGCGCCAGCGCCGCCGCGTCGCGGATGTCCACCTGGTGAAGACGCGCGCGTGGATTGACCTGCTCGCGCCTGCCCGCCGAAAGGTCGTCCACGACGACTACGTCATGGCCCGCGGCCACGAGGCCGTCCACAATGTGGGAACCGATGAAGCCGGCGCCGCCGGTTACCAGGATCCTCGCCATGCTCCGCCTCACTGTTCACAGAGATTCGCGGGCAAACGAGCAGCATTATACCACGGCGTTGGCGCCCCAGCGCAGCGCACACCATGCGGAGGCCACGAGAAGCGCGCCCAATGCTGGCCTTCCTCACGCCACATTAGCTGATTCCGTCGTTATTATTACGAACTCTGCCGAATACAGCCCCCCCCGCAACGAAAAGGCTGTTGACAGGGCGGAGCGGCGCGCGCTATGCTGCCTCTTGCTGGCCGCTTCAACGCATGACTGACCGCACCGTGAGACGCGACCGCATGCATGGAGCGCCGTGGGGTGGACGAGCCGTTCAGAGTAAGCCATACTGGCGTGCTTGCTCTTGCGCATAGCGCCAGTCCAGTTTGAGAGATGGATGACCGGACGCCTAACCTTTCTCTCGAAAGAGCGTTGTCTGTTGTAGTAGGCACTGGCTGACGACAAGGAACGAGATTTGTTTCTAGCTATCTCTATGGGCCTTTTATCCGTTTCCGCGCCTGGGGCGACCCCCCCGGCGTACATAGAACCAACGGCGGGCGGACTTCTTCTCCAGATCGTCCTCGGCGGCACCGCGGGAGTCCTCGTCCTGGGCCGACTCGTCTGGCATAACGTTACATCCGTGTTCCGACGCAGTCGCAAGGAGCCCGAGAACAAGTCCGCCGACGGTTCCCCGCAAGCCCGATAACCGTTACATGCTCACCCCGGACGAGGTCTCTTTCGACCCCGGCTCCTTCAAAGACCCCGATGGCGGTGTTCTCTTTCACGGCAACCGGGTCTTTCGCTACTTCACGGATACAGGTGCAACCAGCTTCCGCGCGGTGACAGCCTCCGGCCTTCTGGACGTACTGGCCCGGAAAGGTATCGTGGTGGAGAGCCGCCCGGTGGACATGTCCCAGGTCCCCGGCCTTTCCCAGGCGGCGCCGGACGCCGCCCTGTTCGTCGAACACCCGCGCATCCCGTTCGTCTCCTACTGCTACGAGTGGCCCTTCGGAATGCTCAAGGCCGCCGCCCTGTGTCACCTGGACATTGTGTCCACCGCCCTGGAACAGGGGTACATCCTCAAGGACGCGACGCCCTATAACGTCCAGTTTCTCGGGACGCGCCCCCTGTTCGTGGACGTCGCATCCTTCGAGCCTTACGTGGAAGGGCAGCCCTGGAATGCATACAGTCAGTTCTGCCATCTGTTCCTCAACCCGCTGCTCTTGCAGGCGCTGACCGGTGTGCGCTTTCAGGACTGGTTGCGGGGCGCCCTGGACGGTATCTCCCCCGGCGACCTGAGCCGGACGCTCTCCTGGCGACACAAGCTGCGCCCCGCCGTTTTCGCGCACGTGGCGCTGCATGCGTGGCTTGAGGAGCAGGCGCGCTCTGCGCCCGACAAAGAGTCCATGCCTCGGAAAGCCGTCGGCAAGCACCAGCTTGTCCGCATGGTGACGCAGATCAGAAAGACCATAGCCGGCCTGAGGCCGGGACGCTCCCCGTCCATCTGGACGGGTTACGAAGAAGATAATACGTACAGCCGGAATGCCCGCGCCCGCAAGGACACTTTCGTGGAAAGCGCCCTTGCGGTGTCCACGCCACGGACGGTCTGGGACCTGGGGTGCAATACGGGACGCTACGCTCTGCTGGCGTCGCGCCACGCCGCACACGTCGTGGCGATGGACGGCGATCCCGACGCCGTGGACGCGCTGTACGAGCGCGCCAGTGCGAGCGCCCCGAACGTCCTGCCCCTGGTGGTCAATCTGCTTGACCCCTCGCCGGACCGAGGCTGGGCGCAGGCTGAGCGGCGCGGCATTCTCCAGCGCGGCCCCGCGGACATGGCGCTGTGCCTTGCCCTGGTCCATCACCTGTCCATCGGCGGCAACGTGCCGCTCCCGCGCGTGGCCGCGTGGCTGCGGCGGACGGCGCGGCGCGTCATCGTCGAGTTCGTGCCGAAGGAGGACGCCGGAGCGCAGAAGCTCCTGCGCTGGAAACAGGACGTCTATCCCGGGTACACGCAAGCCGCCTTTGAGGCGGCCCTGCATGAGCACTTCCAGATAAGCGATCAGTGCCGGCTGCCGGACTCCGGTCGCATACTGTACAGTCTGACCTAGCCCGCATCAGGAGCGTCACGTGCGCTTTACGAAATGGTGGCAAAGCCTCGCAATCAGCTTCAGCGTCGCCACGTGGGGGCTGGCGCAGCCTCTATATACCATCATCACGGGTAACGCCGTTTTTGCCAGGGGGACAGGACCGGCGCTTCTGCTGGTGATTCTGGTGTATCAAGCGGCGCCCACAGCCATCCTGTTCCTGCTGGACCGTGCCATTCTTCGCCTCTGGGGGGCAAAGGGGGGCCTCCGCGCCTACCGAACAGCCCTGTACACCGTCGCGACTCTCATCTTCTTGAGAGGCCTACAGGGCTACTACGCCTCCCAAGTCTCCTTCTTGCCGGAGAGAGTCAAGTACGGGATAATGGTCGCCCTTTTTCTGGGAGTCATCGGGCTTGCCGTGTACGCCTATCGGGCAGCCACTCGATTATTCACATACCTGGCCATTGCCTCGATCATCTTGACCGGCGTTTTTGTCTATCAGGTGAATCTGTTCGGCACGGCTTGGACCAGTCCGATGCCACAAGCAGGCCCTTCACAGGCAAGTCGCCGCGACGCAAAAGACCCCGTCTTCATCATCATCTTTGATGCACTTGGCCGTCACCCGCTGTCGGACGGCGGCAAGATTGACCAAGGGCGCCTCCCCAACTTCGCCGCGCTCGCCCGCGACGGCGTCCTCTTTACCGACGCCACCTCTAACTTTCAGGCGTCTAGCTTTTCCATTCCCACACTGCTTACAGGACGCCTCGCTTCGCAGAACGAGATGTTCGGCCCTAGGAGCCTGCTGACGAGTTTAGCGGACGCCGACTATACCGTGGACATCTATGACGAGTGGGCCTTGTGTCCTGAAGACAACCAATTCATCTGCCAAGACAAACGCTTCCTCCTGCGTACATCCCCCTTCTTGCTCGTCCACGAGATAGGCGCTGTCCTGAGCGATAGCCTCATTCCTGCCTTCATCAGTAAGCACTTTCCGCCACCTCTGCCACGCCATGTCTACAGCGCAACACTGTGGGACGCTTTCATGACCAGCGTCTCGGAGGCCGAGTCTCCCGGACGCGCCTACTATGTCCACATCTTGCTCCCTCACAACCCGTACGAATACGACCGGAATGGCCAGTGGCGACCGAGAGTGCTGCGGGAAGCGGCGCAGGTAGAGGCTGCCTACGAGGAGCAGGTTATGTATGTGGATAGTCTTCTTGGGAAGCTATTGGACAAACTGCGCGTCGAGGGGTTGCATAAACGCTCAAGTATCGTTGTAACAGGTGATCATGGCCCGCGCACACTCGGACTGTTACGCAGCCGCCTCCCGAACGAACTGAGCGATCTCATCCCCAGTGTCGCGTTGATCATTCGCAGTCCTGGCCTGGCACCCGGAATATCGCAGGTGGAGTACCAGCATATAGACTTCAAGCCCACTATGCTGGACG
>Ga0080064_1007358_pt1 | contig 11175 bp, 6 predicted proteins | sample Subgrocontami54m_FD_69260 | JGI IMG/M metagenome (GOLD analysis project Ga0080064, IMG submission 69260) | Subsurface groundwater microbial communities from S. Glens Falls, New York, USA - GMW46 contaminated, 5.4 m (SPADES assembly) (version 2) ... | reverse complement strand
AGTATGAGTTAGATCCCTAGTACGCCACGCAGTCCAATTCCCAGCTCCTATTTACCCCCCCGACGTACTCAACAATTCACACCCCGCAGCCCGAGTCCAACTGCACATTTGCCGCCGCGCCTGGTGCGACAAGCGACACGTGCGCTCGGGCCGACTTCACCTCAAGCAAACTCCAGGCAACCGAGTTCAGATCAATCAGAATCTCTGAGCGCAACTCACCTGGTGCGCAGCTCAACCCGATCCAATGAGTCTCAGGCTCCCTCAAGTCAGGCGCCTAGTTTTCTATCAGAAAGCGTGGCAGGCGCCATCGGGTTGAATGTTGCCATCAGTTCGCTGACTGAGTTGCGACAGACCCTCGCTCGGTTACAACAATCACTGCCACCTAAGGTATAGTTTACATTTTCTTGCATGTTTCCAATTGTTTGTCTGTACCGAAGTCTGTTTTCTTTAGTATATAAGGAGCGATTTGTATTTCCTTGTATATATAATTGTTTGTTTGCCCATATTCTTTATTAAAAAGTAAGTGTTAGTGTATATTCTCCCTTAATATAGCACCGGGGAATGTCCCAAGTAATTGATCTAACCGGGACCGATAGTTCTTCAGAAGCCGGCCAGCGCGCGCAGCGCGCGGCAATCAAGAGATCGGCTCCCATCTCCCTAAACCGAATTCAAACTCAATCACTTCCACATAAAATCAGTCGGCAATCTCTAATGGTCAGCTCTCAGTCAACTCCCATCCTCTCAATCCAGTCAAAGCCGCCGCTTCAATCAAACTCCGCAGGCACTATAACAATTCACTACAAGGACAGAATCCGACCACGTGAGCGGGTGTCCTCCACCGACTCTGATATCCTGACAGAAGAGTCAGAAATTGAAATTTCAGATGACGAGTCAGCCAGAGCTATAGGCCAACATGCACCTATTCTCCCTTCAAACCAAAGTCCAATTCCACCAGTTTCGCCAACACCATTTCAACCCATTGTATTCCCATCTTTAGGCAATTCCGCGCCACAAATTCCAATCATGAACAAGTGCACAACTCCACTCTCAACCGGGTCATCTGATCTCATTTCGACATTCGCTCCCGCTCGAGTAACAGCTCCTCCATCATCGGACAGTGCCTCGGCAGATTTTGACACAGAAAGTTGGCCTCTATTTGAAGAGAACTTTGGTCAGTGGGGTGGCGCAAAGATACGCAAAGCCAAGTTTGATGCAACCGAATGTCGAGAGGCTTTTGCTCATGCGATCACCTGCATGAGTTATCGTCCAACGGAGGAGATTGGTGATCTAAGGGAGATTCTCCTTGGATTCAGGGAGGTCCTTCACCGCGAACTTCCTCAACTAATCCAGCGGCACCCTGGGCTCAAGGTGGGAATCAGTGTGAAGAATATCTATGAGTACACGCCTAATGGAATAGAAACCGAATTAGATATAAATGTCCCCATGCACTTCATCCAGTCTCCAGTCGGACTCGATGATCTGATCATTAAGGCAGAGTTGTTTATTCAGGATCGAAACGCTACCTTTATTCAGCGCGGTTCCTCGCTCGCTTATGTCCGCACAGACTCGATTCAATTGAAGGTCCTCGAGTGGGATATTCGCGCCGCGCATGGGTGGCGTCAGCTCCCTAGTGGTTTAATTAATAAAATCAAGAGTATCCTCAATATCGAAAACAAAGATAATCGATGCCTTGCCTATTGCCTCGCAGCCTACTTGCTTAGGCGGGAGGCCGCGGCCCGGCGACGCGCGAGCGCCTTGCTTAGGGCACCAGAGGCAGACCCTAACATACCACACCCGTTACCAGTTGCAGAAACAGAACCATGCGCAACAACAACTACAGCTGAACATGTTCGCGATCACAATGTCGAGTTTCCGTTCCCACCTGAGCATGAACTTCTCTCAACTGTTGAAACAAACGAGCCTACCACAAACAACTTGTCCGCAATCCTGCTGGGTTCTCATCAAGACCTTCCTCAGAAACAACCAGAACTAGGAGGCGAGCAGCAACCGAAATCCATCACATCAACCTCACAGTCACTTGCAACCCAGATTCTGCAAACCATAGAGTGCGTTCATGAGCCTTCTAGTACAAATCCGCAATCCGATGTGTATCCTTCCGAACCTTCCATTCCGACGCTAGAGCCTACACTTCCACTCGCTTCACTTCCCACAGATCTTCCGCCGAATGATGTCCTCTCTCCAGCAACTATTGCAAGACTACTCGATATTATGAGAGCCGGCAAGTCAGTGAGCGATGCCATTCCGACCCGAGGCAAAACTGCGCGTAAGAGGAACGAGTTGGAGGAGGAAGAGAATGCTGATGATCTCGTCGAGGAAGATGATCTCTTGGGAAATGATGGAGTTCAGTATGCACCGTCTGACGCTTGCAATCCATTTGATTCAGATAAACCAATAAATCTCAAACGCGCAAACCAGTACAAACCACACTTTGAGCGTTTCGGACTCAATCAGCTCGAATACCCTGTGAACCCAACATCAATGGGTGATATAGAGGACACACTCAAATTGAAAATAAACGTTTTCTCGTTTTTTGACGAAGATGGCTACGGCCGATTTCCCTTGCACATCTCCGACAAACCCTATAATCGAGAGGTCGATCTCCTCTACTGGGATGAGCACTTTGCCCTCATCACCAGCTTTTCTGGCTTCCTTCGCGATCTGAGCAAATTCGATCATAAACTATATATTTGCCGGCAATGTTTCGGGCGCCATAAAACTCAATTGGCGCTCGATAATCACAAGCCCTTCTGTAGGAAGATTGATGGATGCAATCAAGTTTACTTTTTACCAGACGAGGGGAGTATTCTGAAATTCAAGAATATCCGGTATCAGCAGAGCTGTCCAATAGTCATCTACGCAGACTTCGAATGCAACACTGTTCCCATATCAGATCAAGCCAAAAGCAAAACCTTTTATCAAGAGCACAAGCCAATAAGTTATGCATTCAAAGTAGTTTACAAATTGGGACCCGGAATGTACAAGCAGAAGAAGGTTCAGGTTGGTTGTGGCGACAACTGTGTGGAAACATTTCTTCAACAGTTAGAGGATCTCGAACAGGAATTAGTCGACCTGATTACAAGCGACGAAAGAATGGTCATGCACCTTAAGGACCACGACAACTTCTTTAAGGCAACAGAATGTTATATCTGCCACAAAGAGTTCACTGATTCTCCAGGACGCCAGAAAGTCCGGGATCATTGTCATATCTCAGGGAGGTATCGCGGTGCGGCCCACTCCAATTGTAATCTGCGCCTCCGAAAACAAATCAAAATTCCAGTGTATTTCCATAATTTTAAGGGATATGACTCGCACCTGCTAGTTTGGGGGTTGGCAGCAGATAATAATATAATAAAACGCAAGCTCAAGGTGATTGGTCAAGGGCTCGAGAAATATCTTTTGTTAGAATGGGGCGACCACTATCAATTCAAAGATTCCCTTCAATTTCTCCCTTCGTCCCTTGAGAAACTCACTGAATCCCTTAAGTTGGAGACAGTAGACAAGTTCGAGCAGCTTCGAGTATTCTGCCAGGAAATGAAATACTCCGACAAGCAATTCGAAATGCTCAAGAGAAAAGGAATTTTCCCTTACGACTGGTTCGACAGCGAAGAAAAACTCGGCTACCCTTCCCTTCCAGAGCGCCATGCGTTCGACTCCATTTTACGGAACGAGGCCTGCGATCAGGCTGATTACGAGCGCGCGCAGCAGGTGTGGAAGGAGTTCCAATGTAAAACCTTTAAGGACTACATGATTCTCTACCTTGTCAGTATGCTTTTTCGTTTATTATGATTTATTACTACTTGTCCTTTCGCTCCACTTTCCTTTGATCTCAGATTGTATTATATAATTACACTTCAAAATCACCTATATTGATTAAATACATATTTCTATAGCGGATGTACTTCTTCTCACTGATGTGTTTGAAGAGTTCAGGAAGATGTGCTATCTTACATACCAATTAGATCCGGCTTTCTATATTACAAGTCCTCATCTTTCCTTCGATGCAATGCTTAAGCGAACTGGTGTGGAGCTCGAACTCATTTCCGACCCCGCAATGTTTGAGATGATAGATGATGGAATTCGGGGTGGGGTCGCAATGATTTCAATGCGGTATGCAAAAGCAAACAACCCAGGGATGGGAACGCTCGCAGATTCAACAAAGCCAGAATCCACAATCAAGGGGTTAGATGCCAATAATCTCTATGGGTGGGCAATGTCACAGCCTCTGCCAGTTGGCAAGTTCTCCTGGGTTCCCGTCGAAGAACTACAGCGGATAAACTGGCTGGAACAGAGAGATGATCAAGAGTGGGGATACATCGTGAAGGTTGATCTAGAGTATCCAAAGGAACTCCATGATCGGGATAATGATTTCCCTCTAGCTCCAGAACGTATGTATCTCAGGCCTGAGTTGCTGAGCGAAAAGCAGGTATCCATTAAGGCTCAATACAATCTCCCTCGCTCAGACTTCAACGCGAAACTCATCCCCAACTTGAATCCCAAGAAAGAGTATGTTGTTGACTTCCGAATTCTTAAGTTTTATCTGAGTCATGGAATGGTCCTCGGTCAAATTCATTCTGGAATCAAGTTTCAACAGTCTGCCTGGATGGCTCCCTATATAGCGCTTAACCAGGAGAAGCGAGTAAATGCTAGGTCAGGCTTCCAGAAGGACTTCCACAAGTTGATGAATAACAGCGTGTTCGGGAAAACTTGCGAAAACCAGAAGAAGCGCACATCAATCTCATTGGTGAATGCAGAGTCGAAGTTCAGACAATTAGTGGCAAAACCCCAGTTTATGGATGCGCGCATCTATTCCGAGAACCTCTGTGCCGTGGAATCTCAAAAGTTGCGCTTGTGGATCAACAAACCATTTTATCTTGGGTTCTGTATCCTCGAACTCGCGAAACTCCATATGTATCGGTATGAGATGGTCTTCTTTGTTACCTACTTCATCTTATACCTTGATTGTTTTCTTACCTACCAAGATATTTCCCATATTAGTAAACCTGTTCTCTCTTCTGATTTTATAGCTTCCATTACGACCATTTCATGCAATGGTTCCCGATGGCTGAGCTGATGTTTACAGATACAGATTCCCTCTACTATTACATTAAAACCGCAGAGGTAGAAAAGAAGCTGTTTGAACACAGGGAACTGCTAGACTATTCTGATTATCCAGCTGCTCATAAGTACCACGATGACAGCAACAAATTGAAAATCGGAATCTTTAAGTGTGAGAGCAAAGGAGCCTCAATCATAGAACTCTGTTGCCTCAAGCCCAAGGTCTACTCCCTCACACTCAAGGAATCTACCGACGCTCAATCAGAAGTCAAAGAAAAACAGCGACTCAAGGGTGTCTCGCGCGCGGCCGCTCGTGAACTTCGCCACATAGACTACATCAAACAGTTAAATGAACCGACGGAGAACTATCAAACGAACCGGCGAATAGGACACAAGGCCCATCATCTGTTTTCGATTTCAGTATGATTTAACACCTACTTGACTTACTTACATTGTAGCTCTTCTGCCTAAATCTATGTTATATGTTTACTTCTCCGTCGTAACCTTTACTGTGCTTTCACTCTAGGTCGAGAAACGAGGCCTCTGTTCATTCGACAACAAACGCTTCATTCTGCCTGACAACATCCATACCCTTTCATATGGTCATAAAGACATCAATGTCCAAATCGATGTGGATCCAGTCCAGGAGGCCCATCGAAGCAAAATCATAACAGCAATCGAGGCGCGTCGCAAAGGGATGATCTGGTCGCGAAGGAAGGGTGTGGTCAATCGGCTCGGCTTCGATCCTGAACACGGCAGAGCGGAACAAATAGACGCAGCTGTCGCAGCTGGCAAAGCCATGCGCGCTCGCCAGCGTGCCCTGCTCGCACAAGTGCCAGAATTCCCTGATCGCTATAATCCAGAAGAGGCCCGCCCGCCTGCGCGCCGCCGATCCTCTGTCGAATCAGATTCCACTCCAGCAAAACAATCCAGACTTCGGATCACCTCTATCTCCGATGAGAATATGCCGCCTGAGTTTCGTCCAAGTCGGCCAGCAGCAGATCAGATAGCAGGTATCAGTGGCCTCGATCCTGATTTGGACTTGGAGTTAGAAGGTTTGACTTCGACCCATCCTCCGGCAGACTCAAACACTCAATTCGTACGGAACATGCTCTTCGGAGAGGAGCACCCTCGAGGTCAGCTGAGAGAGCATCGACCTGCGCACGCACCTCTCGATCAAGAAATAGGGTCGACCTCGTCCGCTACCGTGCGAGAGGCAGAGCCGACCTCGTCCACTCCTTTGTCAGAGCTAGAGTCGAACTCCAGAGAGCCTGTGTCCTTGTCTTCCTCTCCGTCCAGTCACCGACGGCGGACCTCTTCCTCTTCGACCGGGATCAGACGGCGGTCGTCTTCCCCTCCTAAACTAGACCTAGTACAAACGCAATCCACACCAGAGCAAGAGAGCGATCCGTCCCACACCAGCCAAAATGACGGAACAAGGCCTGCAAGTAGTTCTGCGAGTGTGAGTTCAGTGCCAGGCACGCTAAGGGTTGCGGACGTGGAGGTGGGGTGGCCCCGAGCGCGGTACGCACGCAACAGATTCGGCAGAGGCCGTCGCCGCAGAGCCTTACGCCGCAGAGAAAACCCGTTCGCGCTGTCCGAAGCAGAGGAGGGTGAAGAGGAGCCCGAGAGCGATTCGGATTCTGAGTCACGTCGAGCTCGCACCCGCCGCCTCGCCCGCGTCCGCGCCTGCGAAACTTCGCCAACCGAGGATCGCTCTCACTCATCATCTGATAGCTCTCCTTCTTCCTCTGACTCTGATGATTCATTCATAGTAGGAGATGATTGTTACGAGTAAGAATCCCGACTCCTCACATTTGAATTTAACTTCTCCCATCTAATAAAGGAGGCGAAGCCTTACAATTCGGTTCAGTTCGTTCTTGAATTTACTTCTAATTTCATTTCAATTCGTTTCTCCTTCCTATCAATTCAGTCAATATTCTATTAGTAATCATGTCCACCACTTGTTTTATAACATGCTTATCGAAAGCGAAAGATGACGCGGTTGCTAGCTATTGAATATAGGAATAGTATCAAGTAACGCTTTAAGATCTTTAATCAAAAACATGTTTCCACATTAATTGGGCTTAAAAACTCTACCAGTTTTCACTAAAACTAAAGCGACAATGAAGCAAAATGACATTTCTATGTCACGGAAAATGAGTTTTCGCATTTTGCTTTTTCTCTCAATGTTTCCATGATGGCGACCAATAGTGGGGATCAATGATGTTAGTGTACCAGAGATGGCGACCATAAGTGGAGTTCAATGACGTTAGTGTGCCATAGAATGTGTCATCTTTCATTTTTAAAGTTGTTGACGATTAAAAGTTCGCGAATTTGTGTGGGCGTTTGAGAACTATCATTGAAGTGTTTTGATCAGCTAAGTAAACGTTGTGGGTGTAAGCGATTTCCGGGAATTTCATAATTTGAATGTAATATGAGAACATTATATTTTCGGTTTAACTGCGTGGGTGTATTTTCTTTTGTTTCTTGAGTTAATCTATGTTTATATCAAGTAGAAAAAGAAATGCTGCCAATTTCAATAAAGTAAAAGGTTAAGAATGAGGAGATTATGATCTCTAGTCGTGGAAGTGTTAGCAAACAAACAAGACAAAACAGCGTGAGAAGATCTTCTTTAATATCGTTCTGCCATTTAGTTATGTATTTCATAAACTTGTTATCTCATGAGGAGGAAGCAATTAAGTCGATAAGTTTGGATAAATTGGACACTTGTTTTCAGGGTTGCTCACAATCGGTGGATAAAATCCAGTTACAGATTTGTGTTCGAGTTAGCGAATGTTGACGAAGCTAAGTTTGGGAGAGGCCTCGGGTAAATTAAAATGATTGCATTTCAGAAGTCGGTAAGAAGTAGGTTGAGCTGGCATTTGAACGTAGCCGCCACCTTAATCTTGAATAGTCGTGATCCGAACTGCGCCGCGTAAGTTGTCGCCACCAGACTCTCGGGGTGGTGGCCGGAAATGCGCCGCCTAAAGTGCCGCCGCCGCAGACTGGGGCACAAGCGAGCGGAGAAACGTTGATTAGCTGATTGTTACGTTTATATTGGCAAGGTTTGGTGTGAGATGCGGTGTGAGATGATCGGGTGAATTCATGCCCATGCGGTCGCTGGCGCGCACCTGATGGCGAAAACATCCGCGGCGCCAGACGCTCGGCTGAGACGTCGATCAGGAGGAGTCATAGCGCTGGAGGAGTCCTATTGCTAGTTGACATTGAGAGCCGAGTTGAAAATGTCTCCGACGAACTCTCGCATAGGCGTTACAGCAGTTGAGTTTAAAACGTAACCTGCACCCGAAACAGCGCCGCCGCCGCCGCCGCCTAGTAAGAGTTGATGAGTTGGCAACGTGGAAGGTGTAAACTCGATCGGAAACCGGGTGAAGCGGCGGCTATAGGAGTGCCGCACTTATCTTGACTAGCTGGGTAGCTAGAAGCGGCGAGAACCTTTTTGCCGGGTAAAGAGATGCCCAGTTGCAACGTGCTCGATGTGCGCGCGAGCTGGAGGCGGAGCCGGAAGGGAAACAATGCTCAGGCGAATGCAGGCGCCGCCAAAGTTGCCGTCGCCGTAAAACTCGCCTCCGACTTCCGCGGAAATCAAAAGCCTAAGGTGCCGCCAGCTTAAAGACGGCTCGGACTGTGTGGAAAAGAAATGGCTAAGTTGCCGGCTGCGAAAACTCGGTTCGGATTGTCTGTAACTCTTTCGCCTAAGGTGTCGCAGCCAACTTGGGCAGGCGCGCGCGGAGAAGTGTCGCCTACCTGATAGATGCGCCTCTATTGCCGATGCTTGCAGGGAGATGTGTTTTCCACGTGCGGTGAGGATCGTCTGAAGGCAGACCCAACACACGCAGCGGGAGGCGAGTACGCGGAGACGAGCCTCTGCGGCGGCAGGTAAATGCAGGTACAAGCGAAAGGAGGCGTAGACGTATGCGGCGGCAGGTAAATGCAGGTGCAAGCGAAAGGAGGCGTAGGCGGATGCGGCGGCAGGTAAATGCAGGTGCAAGCGAAAAGGAGGCGTAGGCCGATGCGGCGGCAGGTAAATGCAGGTGCAAGCGAAAAGGAGGCGTAGGCCGATGCGGCGGCGCATGCAAAAGAAGGCGGATGCGCTAAGGGAGGAGAACGCGGCGGCAGCTCTTTGATCATGCTTCTATATAAATTGATAGAATACAAAACTGAACAGTATTATGATTTTATTTCTAATTAAATTATTGGTTTTTAAACTCAAATTAACCATATCATCAGTATCGATGTCAGCTCCAGTCCTTGCAGTGTGTCTTGGTTCTGCTCCCTGCGATCCGAATTCGGTGCTCGATTGGTGTCAGGCTCACGCTTTTCTAGAGCCACTCAAGAAGAAAAGTCATCAGAAGAAACCTGAAGCCGCGCTGCTAAATCAAACTCCTTTGATTGATGTCACATTTTGGGATAAGAAAAGTGTAAACGAACCAGCGCTGTTCCAATGTAGAAATGAGTGTGAGAACCAAGTGTCGCGCGCCGGGGCCGAGAATCTGCCTACCCTACCCCAGTGGGGAATAGAGGAGAGGCCGGACAATGATGGTAGTACTGAGAGCAGCGAGAGCACAGAACAAATACCTCTACTCAACGAAAGACCCAATCACCCAAGATGGAACCCAAAGGGGTCTACGATCGTGCGAATCAATGGACGGGATATAGATCTGGCAGCTCTTCCCGAATGTAGTTGTCACCCTTTCTTTGTCAAACTCCGACAGCTCGAAATTCGACACAAAAGAAACGCACACGAAGTCAACCAAGAGAAGGTTGAAGAGGCGCGTCGAATCTGGATCGAAAAAGAAGACGCCTGCCTGTTTTGCCGCGATCGATGTTGGTCGGGCTTCTCTCGAATGAGAGAGATCGCATTGGAGCGGCACTTTCAAGCGCAGTTGCCGCCCGAGTTGCGTCTCAAACGTGGCCGCCGCCGACCGCTGCTGAAGGACTGAGCGGACTCGAATGCCCGCTTCCCTCAGAACTTAGCAGTGTCCACACACCAAATTGTCACGTGCCGGACGCCATTTGGTTTAATTCGATTGCCCTACCTATATAAAGCAGTTCGGTGGATTTTCCTCGAATCTTGATTTTTAATTCGACTAAATTGGTGAAATTCATTTTATGTTTCAAGATGAATCGACTTGAGTTGCAGAATACTGTCTTCGATCTTATTATTGTTCGGTCGCCTAGACTCAAGTACCATCCGGTTATTCTTACATCTCGTCATACAATCTCCCCTGGTCTATGTAACAACATCGAATTTGTATCACTCGATGAAAAGCTGTATCGATCCCTAGTTGTATGTAAGCATTGCCACATGCTGTTCAACAACCAACGATGGAATCGGGAAGTTATGGGAAGACATTTGGATAAGTATCATGGAATCGATGTCTATGCAGATGAAGATGATTATGATGGGAAGTTTTCCGGCGAAGAGGATTATAATGGACATTTTGCGGATGACACCGGGAAAACTCAATTGGAACCAATAAATCAACTGGACCAAGATCAATTTCGAGAGAAATCAGTTCCGAAAATGGAAAAGAGCCAGGGCGCACCAAAGTATCCTGGGAAAGTTGTTCAACCACTACAAGTTCTGCTGCCTTCCCCAGTTTCTATAGACAATATAATACCAACGCTATTAATTAAGATCGGCCACCCTCAAGGTGTGGAAATGCAAACTGGTGAAGATGGTATGCAGGATCTCAAGTTAGCCAAAGACAAAGATGTTCCCTCAGAGAGCATGCCAGCCGGAGAGATGTGCCTGCAGTTTTCCACTCCAACGAGTTCAGCTGCGATCGACTCAGAACAAGCTACCTCTCCAATTGAGGCTACAATAAGTAGCATGGAAGTTTCCATTACCGGCGTAGATCCCAAACCTAAAGTTGGTGATCAAGTTGACTTTTGCCCAACTCTCAAATCAACCTCGGCTAAAAGGAAAGGAACCGGCAAACTCATGGAAAAGAAAGGAGCTGGGTGCGCGCGCCGAACCAAAAAGAAGAAGACTACCGTCATTGCTGAGGAGACAACTGGTGCGGAAATATCTGCAATACATGAGAAAGCTTCTGCGTGCATACCGAAAGAACG
>Ga0080064_1000477_pt2 | contig 11175 bp, 7 predicted proteins | sample Subgrocontami54m_FD_69260 | JGI IMG/M metagenome (GOLD analysis project Ga0080064, IMG submission 69260) | Subsurface groundwater microbial communities from S. Glens Falls, New York, USA - GMW46 contaminated, 5.4 m (SPADES assembly) (version 2) ... | reverse complement strand
CGTCCCCCCGACGCCGACGAGTCCCCCGACCAGCACGCCCGTACCGGCGACGGCGACGAGCACACCGACGAGCACGCCGACGCAGACGCCGACGAGCACACCGACGCCGACAAACACGCCGCTGCCCCCGACGGCAACGAGCACATCGACGAGCACACCGACGAGCACGCCGACGAACACGGCGGTGCCGACGAGCACGCCGACGAACACCGCGGCGCCTCCGACGGCAACGAACACGTCGACCAGCACGCCCGTCCCGGCGACGGCAACGAGCACCCCGACGAGCACAGCGACGCAGACCCCGACGAACACCGCCGTGCCGACGAGCACACCGACCAACACGGCGGTGCCTCCGACGCCGACGAATACGTCGACCAGCACGCCCGTACCGGCGACGGCAACGAGCACGCCGACGAGCACGCCGACGCAGACGCCGACGAACACCGCGGTGCCTCCGACGCCGACGAATACGTCGACCAGCACGCCCGTACCGGCGACGGCGACGAGCACACCGACGAGCACGCCGACGCAGACGCCGACGAGCACACCGACGCCGACAAACACGCCGCTGCCCCCGACGGCAACGAGCACGCCGACGAGCACACCGACGAACACGGCGGTGTCGACGAGCACGCCGACGAACACGCCCGTGCCTCCGACGCCGACACAGACGCCGACGAGCACGCCAACTTCGACGCCGACGGCCACGCCGACGCCGATGTGCGGCGGCATCCCCGGCACGGTGGTCTGTGTGCAGCCGCCGGTCGCGACGGGTTCGCTCGGGAGCGCTGTCTTGGTGAGCGTGGCGGTGGCCAACGTGACGAACCTGGGCGCGTTCCAGTTCTCGCTCGATTACGATGCCGCGCTGCTGTCTGTGAATTCGCTCACCCTGGCGCCGTTCCTCGGATCCACTGGCCGCGGCGCGTCGTGCATCCAGTCGGGCACGCCCGGGCATGCCTCACTCTCCTGCGTGACGTTGGGCCCCGAGCCGCCGCCCGGGCCGACCGGGTCGGGCGTCCTGGCGGACGTGCGGTTCACGGCTCTCTCAGGCGGCACGGGCACGCTGTCGCTCTCCAACGTGATCCTGACGACGCCCGGCGCCGTCGTCAGCTCGCCGCCGACGCTCGGCGCCGCTGTGATCATCGACGGCGCGACGCCGACACCCTGCGCCGGATTCTGCCCGACGGCGACGTCCATCCCGACCAACACGCCGATCCCGACGCCCTCCGGCGCGCCGGTGATCGTGCTGAGCCCCCTGAACCCGTCGATAACCCTCGGCGACACCTTCACGATGAACGTGGACGTGCGCAACGCGGTGAATGTCGGCGCGTTCCAGTTCACGCTTCGGCTCACGCCCCCCCGCATGCTCGTGGCGCAGAGCGCGGCGGCGGGCGGGTTCTTTGGCACAGGCGCCAGCTCGACACCTGTGGCGGGCGGCCTTACCTGCCTGCCTGACCCGATTGCTCAGTCCTCGGTGTCCGTGACGTATGGGTGCGCGACGCAGCGGAAAAGCGTCAGCGGGAACGGCACGCTCGCGGTACTCACGTTCAAGGCGATCGGCGTCGGGGCGGGCGCCATCACGTTCAGCGCGGCGGCGCTCGCTGACCCGCTCAGCGTCAACATCCCCGTTTCCGCAACCGGGACAGGCTTTACGGTCGTGTTGCCGCCGACCGCCACGTCGACGCCGACCTTCACGCCGACGGCGACCGCCACGCCGACGCCGTGTCCGGGCGTCTGCCCGACGGCGACGTCGACGCCGACCGTGCCGCCGACGCCGACGGCGGTCCCGTTCCTGGTGGCGTGTCCCTCGGCCGGCTCCGTCTGCGTTCAGCCGCCCGCCAGCACGCTGTTCGCCGGCGGCAATGTCACCGTCGGCGTGGTCGCGGACACCGTGACAAACCTGGGCTCGTATCAATTCGACCTGACGTTTGACCCGGGCGTGATCTCGCCGGTCAGCATCGCGGACAGCGCCTTCCTGGGCAGCACCGGGCGCAGCGTGGTGTGCGCCGCGCCCGTCATCGGCACGGGCACGATGCGGCTCGCCTGCTCGGCGCTTGGCCCTGCGCCCCCGGCCGGCGCGTCCGGCAGCGGCGTGCTGGCCTATGCGACGTTCCGCGGGGTGGCCCCGGGTGTGACCACGCTGAACTTCGCGAACGTGAGTCTCACGACGCCGGCCGGGGCCCCCATCGCCGTCCCCTTCGCAGGCGGATCGATGAGCGTGGGCACGCCGCCAACCGCGACGCGGACCGCGACGTCGACCGCGACGTCCACGCCGACGCCGTGTCCGGGCATCTGCCCGACCGCGACTTCGACCGCGACGCCGACGCCGTGCGTGGGCGCCTGTCCGACGGCGACGTCCACGCCAACCGCGTCGCCGACGCCGCTCGTGCTCTCGCTCGCGTGTGGCGCGGCGGGCGCGGTGTGCATGCAACCGCCCGCCAGCGCGTTCGCCGCCGGCGCCAACATGACCGTCGGCGTCGTCGCGGACACCGTGACGAATCTCGGCTCGTATCAGTTCGACCTGACGTTTGACCCCGGCGTGGTCTCGCCGGTCAACATCGTGGACGGCGGCTTCCTGGGCAGCACGGGGCGCGCCGTCGTGTGCGCCCCGCCGATGATCGGCGTGGGCATCCTCCGGCTCGCCTGCTCGGCGCTCGGCCCTGAGCCGCCGGCCGGCGCCACGGGCAGCGGCGTGCTGGCCTATGCGACGTTCCGCGGCGTGGCCCCCGGTGTGACCACGCTGAACTTCGCGAACACGAGCTTCACGACGCCGGCAGGCGCACCGATCGCCCTCGCGTTCCTCGGCGGATCGATGAACGTCGGCCCCGCGCCGACGCCGACACCGACGTCGACGCGGACGCCGACGGCGACGCCGACACCGTGTCCGGGCATCTGTCCGACAGCGACGCCGACGTTGACGCCGACGTCGACGCCGACGCAGACGCCGTGTCCGGGTGTCTGCCCAACCGCGACCGTCCAGCCCCCGACGCCCGTCGCGTTCCCCGTGACGTGTCCGTCGACGGCCACCGTCTGCGTCCAGCCGGCGGCCAACGCGATGTTCGCCGGCACCGCTATGACCATCGGCGTGGTGGCAAACGGCGTTACCAACCTGGGCGCGTACCAGTTCGGGTTGACCTTCGACCCGTCGATCCTGTCGTTCGTACGTGTGGATAACGCCACGTTCCTGGGCAGCACCGGGCGCAGCGTGGTGTGCGCCGCGCCAGTGATCTCGGCCAACTCCATGCAGTTCAGCTGTGCGACGCTGGCCCCCACGCCGGCGGGGCCATCGGGGAGCGGCGTGCTGGCGTTCGTGACGTTCCAGGCGCTGGCGCCGGGCGTCAGTGCGCTTGCCCTCACGAACACGATCGTCCTCACTCCTTCCGCGGCGCCGATCCCGGTCGGTCTCATCGGCGGCGCGATCTCGGTGAGCGCCGCGGCGACGCCCACGCCATGCGCGGGCCCCTGCCCGACGGCGACGCCAACGTCGACGCCCACGCTGACGCCCACGCCGGCGCCGATCAGCTGTCCGAGGATCGCCACGACGGTCGTGTGCTTCGTGCCGCCATCGCAGACCGTGGCCGTCGGGAGCCAGGTCCAACTCGACGTCGTTGTCGACGGCGTCACGAACCTCGGCGGGTACGGCATCGAGGTGAGGTACGATCCCTTACTGCTGACGTACGTGTCCTGGTCCGCCGGCACCTTCCTCGGCAGCACGGGGCGCGGCATCTTGTGCCTGCCGCCGCTCTCGAAACCGGTCGGGGCTCTGGTACCGACCTCGTGGGTCTTCGCATGCGGCACCACCGGCGCCGCCCCGCCGCAAGGAATCGCAGGACCCAACGGCACGGACATCCTGTTCCACGTCACGTTCCAGACCACAGCTCTGACCGGCACCTCGCCGCTCACGATCGGTCCACCGCTGAAGTTCGACGTGCTGAATCCGGACGCGTCCGTCATCCCGGCCGTGGCCGTCAGCGGCTCCGTGGTGGTGCAATGATGCATGTGTTGAAGCACGCCCGGCTCGTCCTTGCGCTCGCGTTGATCGTGATCGGGGCGTTGGGCGCGATCGTCGTCACCAGGCAGCGCACGGCGGCGATCGGCACGACGGAGATCGTGCTGGTGCCGCAGTTCAGCAACCTCTGGGTCGGCGGCCCGGACCTGCTGATCGACGCGCAGACGACGGGGAACACGGTTCCGGTCAGCGCGTTCACGCTGGACCTCACGTTCCCGCCGGGCATCGTGCAGCTCTCGATCGCGCCGGGTGACTGGCTCGGGAGCACGGGCCGCGCAACGAGCTGTACGACGGTGCAGCCGCGAGCGTACGAGATCGCGTTCTCCTGCCAGTCCACCGGCGCGCAGCCCGGCCCGACGGGCAGCGGCGTGCTGGCGCGCATCACCGTGCGCAGGGCGCCGCTGTTGGTCATCCGGGCAACGTGGGCCAACGGTCTGCTGGCGCCGATCTCGTACGGCGTGGCGGGCACGGTTATCAATGATATGGCGGGCCGGGACGTACCGATCAACCGGCTGTCTCCGGCGCTCGTCACCGTGCGCGCGCTCGAGGGCGACGTCAATGGCGACTGCATCGTCAACATCATCGATGAACAGATGATCGCCTCAAGGTATCTCCAGTCGTTCGGGAGCCTGCTCTACAACGTGCTCTTCGATCTCGAGCCGGCCGTTGCGGACGGCGATATCGACATCAAGGATCTGCAGTTCGTCTTCGGGCGCGACGGGAGTACGTGCGACCACCCGATCCCATCCCAGCCGCCCGTCACGTCGCCGACGCCGACGCCGACCAACACGCCGGTGGCGACGAACACCCCGACGCTGACCGGCACGCCGACGCAAACAGCGACGGCGACAAGCACGTCTACGCAAACACCAACGCATACGGCGACACCGGCGGATACGAGCACGCCGACCGCGACGCCGACGCTCACCGGCACGCCAACGCTGACGCCGACATCGACGCAGACGCCCGGGCCGGGCACGGATACCGCGACGCCGACGACCACGAACACCCCTACGCCGATCCCCACGGCGACGGAAACCGCGACGCCTTCCGCAATTGCGCCGGCGGGCACGGCATCGCCCGTCGTCACCCGGACGGTCGCGCCGGTGACGCGTACGGTGGCGCCCACGACGCAAACGCCGCTGCCAACAGCGGAGCACACGCACACGCCGCAACCGTCGGGCACCGCGACCGCGTTCGTCACGCCCACGCCGGCGTCCACGATCACCGTCACGAAGACGGCCGTGGCCACGGCGACCAGCACGATGGGCGTGCCGGTAACGACAACGCGTACGCCGTCCGGGGAAACGCACACGCCGTCGCCGACGAACACGGCGGTGCCGACGGCGACGAGCACGCCGCTGCCCTCGAGCACGGCCGTATCGAGCACGACGCCGGCGCCGACCAGCAGCGCGGTGCCAACGTTCACAGCGACATCGACGGCCGTGGCCACGGTGTCCACTTCCGGCACCGTGGCCGCGCGCACGGCAACTCCAGCCATCTCCGCGACGCCGGCGGCGAGCGGCACGGTGCTCGCCGCGCAGGCGTCGCCAGGAGACAGGGCACGCGGTGGCGCACAGGGCGCGCGTAACCTGCCCGACACGGGCGGCGGAGCACCTCACGGACGGCGTTCGCTTACATGGCTGGCGCTGATCACCGGCGGCATCTGCCTCGCGGCCATTGCCGCGGTGGCGGGCATGCGGCGCGTGTTCCGGGAATAGCGGTTCCGCGGCAACCGGCGGCGGGTTGGACACGAGCAGCCCTGGGAGCACTGTTGACAGCGATTCAGAGCGCGCGTATTGTAGTGAGGATACCTGTCGGGATGTGCGTCTGGTGGCGCGGTAGATCTCATCCAGGCCAAGCGAAGATCGCCGTGTCGACGGCAGCTCAAGGAGGAGCACCATGCACAAGACGATCAAGCGAAGCGTTAGTTGGAGGTGGGCAGTGAACATCGGGCGCGCGCGACGGCGCATCGCGTCGCGTCGGCCGCTGGCCGTGCTCGTGGCGGTCGCGCTGCTCGCGCTCCCTGCCCTCGTACACGTACAGCGAGCAGCGGCGGTCCCGAACACCTGGTCGCCGGCAGCCAGCATGGCGAGCGCCCGCACCGGCCATACGGCGACGCTGCTACCGAACGGCAAGGTGCTCGTCGTCGGCGGGTCGGGGGACCAGGTTTCCAGCGCCGAACTCTACGACCCTGTCACGAACACCTGGTCCCCCGCGGGCAGCCTGTGGATCCCGCGCGTCGACAACACGGCGACGCTGCTGACGAACGGCAAGGTGCTCGTCGCCGGGGGGTGGAATAGCTTTCTCGGCCTTCTCGCCGCCGCCGAGCTCTACGACCCCATCACGAACGCTTGGTCCCTAACGGGCAGCCTGGCGACCAAGCGCTACGAACACACGGCGACGCTGCTGACGAACGGCAAGGTGCTCGTCGCCGGCGGGCACGGGGTCGGTAGCGGTAGCATTCTGGCCAGCGCCGAGCTCTACGACCCCATCACGAATACCTGGTCCCCAGCGGCCAGCATGACAAGCGCGCGCGACCTCCCGACGGCGACGCGACTGGCGAACGGCAAGGTGCTCGTCGCCAGCGGCTTCCCCTCCTACTTTAACGCAGATCTCTACGACCCGGTCTTCAACACGTGGTCGGCCACGGGCAGCCTAGCATTTCCCCGCCAAATGGAGACGTTGACGCTGCTACAGAACGGTAAGGTGCTCGCGGCCGGCGGGGGCCCGGCGAGCGCCGAGGTCTACGACCCGGCTGCGAACAGCTGGTCCCCCACAGGCACGATGATGGCCACGCGTTCTTACTATCACACAGCGACGCTGCTGCCGACCGGCAGGGTACTCGTCGCTGGAGGGGGTAGCGTGTTCACCACTCTGGCCAGCGCCGAGATCTACGACCCGGCGACGAACATATGGTTCACCACGGCCAGCTTGGCGACCGCCCGCAGCGGCCATGCGGCGACGCCGCTGGCGGACGGCAAAGTGCTCGTCGTCGGCGGCGGGGCTCTGGCCAGCGCCGAGATCTACGACCCGGAGCGGACGCCGCGCGACCACAGGACCGACGCGAACGGCGACGGCTATAGCGCCGCCGACGAGATCACGATCGCCAATTGCGGCGTCGCGAGCTGCGCGAGCATCACGACGTTCGGTACGGCCGAGACGCCGACCTGCAAAGACAGCGGCAAAAACTGTGGCTCGCCGGGCGCGCCGGCCGACGAGAGCGTTGCGGCGCGCATCGCGCCGCCGCCGGCGAACGGCTACGGCTGCTCGGTGACGCTGGACATCGTGCCGCCGCTGACGACGAAGAACCTCGCGAAGTCCGACATCGACCTCGACGGCGTGGTCAGCATCCTCGACCTGTCGAAGGTCTCGAGCTGGTTCGGCAACGTGATCAATCCCAGCCCGATGGATCCACGCTGGGAGGGTGATATGGATGGCGATGGCGTCATTTCGATCTTGGATCTGTCCGCCATGGCGTCCAACTTCGGCAGGAGCGTCGCCGGCAACTGTAAGATCGAGTGAGACCGTCCGGCGACACCATCGGGGCTCGGTGTTGTGCGCCTGCCCACGCGTGCTACGTGATGCCCCTCCGGCGATGGGTGAGCGTCATCTGTCTGCAGATTCTCTGAAATTGACAGCGAATTACGGCGCCGCGAGTCATAACGTCATTGACGATCCTCCAGGACGGCGTATGATCTGATCACAAGCACACACGTGTTAGCCTGACGCATGCGCGGGTGAGGACGCCCGCGGCGCGGCTGAGCGTGTCGTGAACGGGTCGCACGTGTTGAGATTCTGGGTTCTGCCGCTGTGCATGCTCGCCCTCGTGGTCGTAGCGGGCACGTCCATCGCGGTGGCGCGGGTGTCGGAACCGGCAGGTTCGGCCGCAGCGACGGCGTCGGACGCCGGGTCGCACGGCACGCGGACGGTCGAGGCGGGCAGCACGGCGCGGCCGAGCACCACAGCGGCCGCGACGACGACGCACGGTACGCGGACGGCGATCTGGTCCGCCACGCCGGCGCCGTCTCGCACCGCGGTGCCGACCGCAACCGTGACGCGCTCCGTCCCGCACACGCACACCGTCGTGCCGGCCGGCACCGTCGAGACCACGCGTACGGCGCTGGCGACGCGCACCGCTGGCACCGGCACGGCGGTCGCATCGACCACGGCGCCTCCGACGGAGAGTCCTCACACCGTCACGCCGACATCGACCGGGACCGCCGTGCCGACCAGCACGGCGACGCCTGCGCGCACCGCCACGGCCGCCGCATCGACGACCCCTGCTCCGACAGAGCACCCGCACACGACGACGCCGGTGTCGACCGGCACCGCCGTGCCGACGAGCACGGAGACGCCTGAAGGCACTGCCACGGCCGCCGCATCGACCACCCCGATCCCGACAGAACACCCGCACACCGCCACGCCAGCGTCGACGGGCACCGCCGTGCCGACGAGCACGGAGACGCCTGAAGGCACCGCCACGGCCGCCGTATCGACCACCCCGGCCCCGACGGAGCACCCGCACACGGGCACGCCGGTGTCGACCGGTACCGCCGTGCCGACGAGCACGCAGACGCCCACCAGCGCTACGGCAACTCCGACGGCCGTGCCGACGAGCACGCAGACGCCCACAGCCACGAGCACGGCGACCGAGATCGCACAGGGGACGACGACACCGCTGGCGACCAATACGGTGACGTCGACCGCGACCGCAACGCAAACAGTGACGGCCAGCACCAACACCCCGACGCCGACCAACACGGTGACGGCCAGCACCAACACGCCGACGGCGACGGCCACCGGCACCATCGTGCAACACACCAACACGCCGGTGCCGACGTTGACGAGCACGGCCGTGTCGCAGACCAGTACGCCGGTGAACACGGCGACGCCGACGTTCACGTCCACGGCCCCCACGCGCACATCGACCGCCGTCTCTTCGACGAGCACGGCGGGCGCCGGGACGTTGACACCGGCGGCGACGTCCACGCGCATTCGCACGGTGCTCGATGAGGTGGCGACGCCGAGGAATGATCGCAGCATCACGCTCCTGCCGGGCGCGGGGAGCGGCGGCGGTGGTGGCGGCATCGCCGCCGGCGCGCTGATGCTGGCGCTGGCGGCCGCGGCTCTGCTCTGCGGCTCGATCATGGTGGCGATGCGGCGCCGCCGATAGCGGCATGTATCGCCGGCGCCGAGCAACGCGAACCCCTGCCTTCACCTCCTCAACCCCACGATGACCGAGGGGCGGGTTGCCTCAGCGGGTGAGCGGGACGAGGCCGGTGACAACAGGCTGATAGATCTGCTTGCCCGTGCCGTCGTCTATCCAGAACCACCCGCGCAACGACGTGACGCTACCGGGGGCGTCCGGCAGATGGAGAACAACATAGTCAGGTTTGGCGCCGAGTCCCTGCCCGGGCGTCGGGGTGCCGGACTCGGTTTGGTTGTGGAGCCGCACGCCTTTCGCGGACCTGACGATTACGGATGCGTCGTATCCGGCGACGCATCCGTTGAGGTTGAAGTACTCCTTGCCGGAGCTGTTCTGCACGTCGATCCGAAGAAGTGGCGTTCCGGCGTCGACATAGGCGCGCGTGCTTGTGATCGCAATTCGTGCGTCCGGGAGTGGCGTGTCCGAAGCGGTCCCGCCCGCCGCGTGTACATCGTATGAGCTAGCAACCGGCAGATTCGGCTGGTTGAATTGGATGTCGAACATGCTCTGGCCATGCGGCGCCAGGTTAGGCGGACAGATGAAAGAGTCCTGCTCCGCAATGATCGATCCATCAGAGTTGAGTAAGCGCCCGTGTAGCAGCAATTGACTGCCTTGGATATTCGTGTCGTTGAAGATGTCACCATAGATGTGAGTGCGGCCGGTGCTGTCTACCCGGACGCTGGTGTTCTCGACGCAGCGCGCGCCCACGGCCACGAAGAACAAGGCGAAAAAGAACCCGCCCGCCAGTGTCCATCGCCCGATGCTTCGCCTCATGTTGCTCACTTCCTACTGAAAACGATACGCCGTGATTCTATCCAGCACATGCGCACTCGAAAAGACACGATGGCGTGCTGTGCGCTGATTGGATCATCGCGGACGCGGTTGTCGCCTTACGGGCCGACGGGCGGTTGCGGTACTTGGGGCGGGATGGGCGCCGAGCACTTGCTGCCGAAGCGCCCGAAGACGTACTGGATGTCCTTGATGTCGATGTCACCATCGGCGCCCGTTGTGTGGGGCTCCAGGTCGTACCAGATGTTGTAGAGCAGGCTGCCGATGCTGAAGCCGTAGCGGCTGGCCTCCGCCTGCATGTCGTTGATATCGACGCTGCAGTTCTTGTCGACGTCTCCTTCGAGGCGGCGGACGGTGATGAACGAGTGGCTGTCGGCGATCAGTCCGCCCGGCAGCACGCCGGCCAGCGGCTTGCCCTGGCACTCCGTCGTCTGGCCGGGCGCGACGTAGCCCGTACCGTCGTTGAGCGGCTGGCCGCAGATGTTGCCTGCCTTCGTGCCGGTGTCGTCGAAGCGCGAGACGATGCCGTTCTCCTTGTGCGGGTAGAGGGCGGCGCGCGTGACGTCCTTCATCGGGAAGACAACGCGCGCCATCACCTTCGGGCCCGTCCAGATCGGGCCGATCGGCGTCAGGCCGGTGGAGGCGCAACCCCAGTGGACCAGCGTTTCGAGCGGGATCGTCATCGAGCAGGTGACGGGCCGCCCGGTCGAGCCGAGCACGCCGGAGTCGGTGATGATCGGCGCGTTGAAGATGAGGTTGTCGTAGCGCAGCGTGAACTCGTAAGCGCCGAGGCCGTTCGGGTCGGTCTGGTTGGAGAGGATCTCATCGAACTGGACGGTGCCGTTGATGCCATCGGCGGTGCAGCCGTTGAGGCCGGCGGTGCCGTTCTCGCAGAGGAACACCTGCTGGTTGCCGGGGCTCTTCGCCCAGGCGACGGGCCCGGCGCAGGACACGCCGCACGGCGTCGGTGTGATGGTCGGCGTATAGGTGGCCGTCGGCGTCGCCGTGTTCGTCGGTGTGTTCGTCGGTGTGATGGTCGCCGGCGTCGGCGTGTTGGTCGGCGTGGCCGTGTTGGTTGGCGTGTTGGTCGGCGTGGCCGTGTTGGTTGGCGTGTTGGTCGGCGTGGCCGTGTTGGTTGGCGTGTTGGTCGGCGTGGCCGTGTTGGTTG